>Ga0208588_1000650_pt1 | contig 10991 bp, 10 predicted proteins | sample NGESurshal092012_8_FD_184483 | JGI IMG/M metagenome (GOLD analysis project Ga0208588, IMG submission 184483) | Arctic peat soil microbial communities from Barrow, Alaska - NGEE Surface sample 415-3 shallow-092012 (SPAdes) | ecosystem: Environmental > Terrestrial > Soil > Wetlands > Peat ...
TGCGTGGTGCTGCTGTCGGACTGGTTCCCCCAGACGACCGGCGAGATCATCCACGTGGACGGTGGCTACCACGCCACCGGCGCCTGACCGGCGGCCTTCTTCGCCGCCGGCCGGGTGGCGAAGGAGCTCATCGCTAGACTCGGGCGGGGTATGGCGACACGTACGTGCGAACCGTTTCGACGAGAGTAAGGATCAGTCAGCGCCATGGGCAGGCACAGCAAACCCGGTCCCGGGGAATCCTTCGGTGAACCGGCTGAGCCCGCCGACTCGTCCCGCGAGCCGCGCTACGACGTCGACGACGCCGACTACGACGAGGGCGGCAAACCGGACGCCGCGTCCGACGGGGGTTCGCCCCCGCCGCCGGCGACGGGCGGACGGCGCCGCGCCGGCTGGGAGGGTTTCCACCGCAGCGAGGGCGGTCGCCGGGGCGTCAGCGTCGGTGTTATCGCCGCCCTCATCACCGTCGTGGTGGTGGTCGGTGGGGTCATCCTGTGGCGCTTCTTCGGCGGCGTGCTGTCCCATCGCTCGACCGAGGCGGCCCAGCAGTGCCTGGCGGGCACGGCCAACGTCCCGGTGGTTGCCGACCCCTCGATCGCCGACAACGTCAAGAAGTTCGCCGAGAGCTTCAACGCCGGCGCCAGCCCGATCGGTGACCGCTGCGTGAAGGTGGTCGTCACAGCGGGTGACTCCGATGCGGTGATCGACGGTTTCGTCACCAACTGGCCCGGCGACCTCGGCGAACGCCCGGCGCTGTGGATTCCGGGCAGCCTGGTGTCCTCGGCGCGACTGCAGGCGTCCGCGGGCAAGGAGATCGTCACCGACGCCCGTTCGCTGGTCACCTCGCCGGTGCTGCTGGCGGTCCGGCCCCAGCTGAAAGACGCACTGGATCAACAAGGTTGGGGCGCGCTGCCGGGACTGCAGACCAACCCCACGGCGCTGGACTCACTGAATCTGCCGGGCTGGGGATCGCTGCGGCTGGCCCTGCCCACCGCGGGCGACAGCGACGCCACCTATCTGCTGGCCGAGGCGGTCGCGGCGGCCTCGGCTCCCCCGGACGCACCGGCCACCGCCGGGTTGGGTGCGGTCAACGCCCTGGTGGCCGGCCAGCCCAAGCTGGCCGACAACACCGCGAACGAGGCGTGGAAGACGCTGCTGAGCTCCGGGGACCCCGGCGCGCCGGTGCACGCCGTGGCCACCACCGAACAGCAGCTGTTCCAGCGCGCATCGTCGATGTCCGACCCCAAGACCGCCGTCGCCGGCTGGCTGCCACCGGGTCCGGTCGCACTCGCCGACTACCCCACCGTGTTGCTGGCCGGAAACTGGCTGGCCGAGGAACAGGTCAGCGCGGCAAGCGAATTCGCCCGCTACATGCGCAAGCCCGAGCAGCTGTTGGAACTGGCCAAGGCCGGCTTCCGCGCCGAGGGCGCCAACCCACAGGGCAACGACGTGGTGAGCTTCGGACCGCTGGGCACGCCGCTGGCCGTGGGCGACGACTCGGTGCGCGCCACCCTGGCCGCCGCCCTTTCCGCCCCGGCGACGGGAGCGGCCACCACGATCATGCTCGACCAGGCGATGAGCGGTCTGCCGGATGTGGTTGCGACGCTGAACAACCGGATCAACGCACTGTCGCTGAACTCGGCTGTCGGGTTGTGGGCGTTCAACGGCGTCGACGGTCGCGCAGTGGTGCCCATCGGTCCGCTGTCGGATCAGGCCGGCGGTCAGCCCCGCCCCGTGGCGCTGACCGCCGGCCTCAACGGCTTGTCGTCGGGCGGTAGCGGCGCGGTGTCATTCACCACGCTGCGGCTGGTCTACGGCGACGCGCTGGCGAACTTCCGCCAGGGCCAGCCGAATTCGGTGCTGGTGATCACCCAGGGGCCGCACACCGACCAGTCGCTGGACGGGCCGGGACTGCAGCAGTTCGTCAAGTCGGCGATCGACCCGGCCAGGCCGGTGGCCATCAACGTCATCGACCTCGGTGACGACCAGGACCGTGCGACCTGGCAGGCGGTGTCCCAGCTTTCCGGCGGCACCTACCAGAACGTCCCGGCGTCGAATTCCCCCGACCTCACCGCGGCCGTCACCTCGATGCTGTCCTAGTCGAGCTGCAGAAGTGTCCGTGCGCCGGCGGTGAACTCGTCGGGCACCTCGATCTGCGGGTAGTGGCCGATGCCGGGAAGTCTGATCACCTCGGCCGCCGGCCGTAGCTCGATCAGCCCGGCCAGCACCTCGGTGGTTGCCACCGGATCTCCGGTGGCCCACAGGAAGCTCAGCGGCTTATCCCAGTCCCGAACCGCGCCGTGCCAGCGCTGCGCGAAGCGCACCCGCTCGTCGAGGTAGGCACACAGCAGATGCAGGATCCGCTGGCCGTCGTCGCGGGCCAGCAGCGCCCACTGCGCCTGCGCCTCTTCCTTCGACAGCGGATGCGCGGCGCTGAACAGCCTGGCGAACCCGCGCATGAAGCCGCGCTCGTTGGTCAGCCGGGAGAACAGCGGGCCCAGCGGGCCGCGCAGGATCTTCTGGCTGGGCCGCAGGCTGGCGCGTTCCAGGATGACGCTGCCGTTGGTCAACACTGCGCGCTGCAGTTCGAACGGCAGTGCGCCGGCCAGGTCGCGAGCCAGCAGCTCGGTGGCCACCGAGGTTCCCATGTCGTGGGCGAGCAGCACGACCGGGCCTACCCCGGTCTCGGTGACGACGTCCTGCACGATGTCGGCCTGCTCGAGCAGACTGTAGCGGTGCGGGCGCGGTTTGTCCGACAGCCCGAAGCCGAGGAAGTCGAGGGTCAGCCAGGCGCGGTCGCCGAGCCGCTGCACCACACCGGTGAAGTCGTAGGAACTCGACGGAAAGCCATGCAGCAGAAGAACAGTCGGGCCGCTCCGGGGCGCGGACCGGACGAACACGGACCCGGCTCGGGTCGACATGAGTCGACCCCCGTCTTGCCACTGGCGAACGCTGGCGGGCAGCACGGGTGTGACGCTATCAGCAGATCATCGAGATCGACGCCAGCGTGCGGCGTTCTCGAGAATCTTCACGCTCTCGTCGATCTCGGTGACGAGGTGGCGTCGGCGCCTCCTTAGGCGAAGGCCTCCACCGGCGGGCATGAGCACACCAGGTTGCGGTCGCCGTAGGCGCCGTCGATGCGCCGCACCGGCGGCCACACCTTCGGCCGGACGTGCTTGCCCAGCGGGTAGGCCGCCTGCTCGCGGGTGTACGGGTGCGCCCACTCGTCGACGAGCAGGCACTCGGCGGTATGCGGGGCGTTGCGCAGCGGATTGTCCTCGGCGGGCCACTCGCCCGACCCGACCTTGTCGATCTCGCCGCGAATCGCGATCATCGCCTCGCAGAACGCGTCCACCTCGGCCAGGCTCTCGCTCTCGGTCGGCTCCACCATCAGGGTGCCCGCCACCGGGAAGCTCATCGTCGGGGCGTGAAAACCGTAGTCCGCCAACCGCTTCGCTACGTCGTCGACTGTCACGCCGGTGGCCTTGGTGATACCGCGCAGATCCAGGATGCACTCGTGGGCCACCATGCCGTTCTCGCCGGTGTAGAGCACCGGGTAGTACTCGTCGAGACGGCGGGCGATGTAGTTCGCCGAGGCGATCGCCGTCAGCGAGGCATCCCGCAGCCCCCCTCCGCCCATCATCCGGATGTAGGCCCAGGTGATCGGCAGGATCGAGGCAGAACCGTACGGAGCCGCGGACACCACATGCCCGTGCGGCAGCTCGTCGGCCAGCGGGTGGCCGGGCAGATACGGGGCCAGATGCGCGCGCACCGCGACCGGGCCGACGCCGGGGCCGCCGCCGCCGTGCGGAATGCAGAACGTCTTGTGCAGGTTCAGGTGGCTGACGTCGCCGCCGAACTTGCCCGGCCGGGCCAGGCCGACCAGCGCGTTGAGGTTGGCGCCGTCGACGTAGACCTGGCCGCCGGCGTCGTGCACCGCCGCGCAGATGTCGGCGATGTCGTGCTCGTAGACGCCGTGGGTGGACGGGTAGGTGATCATCAACGCGGCCAGCACCTCGGCTTGCTCGGCCACCTTGGCTCGCAGGTCGTCGAGGTCGACGTCACCGTTGTCCCGGCACGCCACCACAACCACCCGCATCCCGGCCATCGCCGCCGACGCCGCGTTGGTGCCGTGCGCGCTGGACGGGATCAGGCACACGTCGCGGTGGGTGTCCCCGCGCCCGGCGTGATAGTCGTGGATGGCCAGCAGCCCGGCGTACTCCCCCTGGGATCCGGCGTTGGGCTGCAACGAGATCGCGTCGTAGCCGGTGACCGCGGTCAGCCAGCCCTCCAGGTCGGCGATGAGCCTGCGCAGGCCCGGGGTGTCGCCGGCCGGGGCGAACGGGTGCTGACGGCCGAACTCCGGCCAGGTGATGGATTCCATCTCCGCGGCGGCGTTGAGCTTCATGGTGCACGAGCCCAGCGGGATCATGCTGCGGTCCAACGCGATGTCCCTGTCGGACAGTGTGCGCAGATACCGCATCATCTCCGTTTCGGTCCGGTACCTAGTGAACGCCGGATGGATCAGGAATTCGCTTGTGCGGCTGGTGATCTCGGGTCCGGAGTAATCGGACGGCGCCGCAGTATCCGATGTCGCCGCCGCTGCGGCTCCGGTGAACGCCTCGAGCACCAGGGCGACGTGCGCGTCGGTGGTCGCCTCGTCGCAGGCGATCGACACGTGGTCGGCGTTCACCCGCCAGATGTTGACACCGCGACCCTTGGCCTCGGCCTGCACCGCGGCGGCCCGGTTGGGCACCCGCACCAGCACGGTGTCGAAGAACGTGTCATGAACCACCTCCACACCGGCGGCGGCCAGCCCGGCGGCCAGCGAGCGGGCGTGGCCGTGCACACGGCGGGCGATCCCGGTCAGCCCGTCGGCGCCGTGATAGCTGGCGTACATGGCGGCCATCACCGCCAGCAGCACCTGGGCGGTGCAGATGTTGGAGGTCGCCTTGTCGCGGCGGATGTGCTGTTCGCGGGTCTGCAGCGACAACCGGTAGGCCGGCGATCCGTCGGCGTCCACGGACACCCCGACCAGGCGGCCGGGCAGCTGGCGCGCGTGTTGGGAGTGCACGGCCAGATAGCCGGCGTGCGGGCCGCCGAATCCCATTGGCACACCGAGGCGTTGGGCCGTGCCAAATGCCACGTCGGCGCCGATCTCCCCCGGCGGGGCGATCAGCGTCAGCGCCAGCAGGTCGGCGCCCAGCGCGATCAGCGCGCCGCGTTCGTGGGCCTGCTCGACCAGCTTCGACCAGTCCGTCACCCGCCCGCTGGCGCCGGGCAGCTGGGCGATCACCCCGAAGAACTCGCCGTCGGGCAGCCCGCTGCGCAAATCGGCGGTGACGATCTCGATGCCCAGCGGCTCCGCGCGGGTGGCCAGGATGGCCGCGGTCTGGGCGAACAGGTCGGAGTCGACGGCCAGCCGGTTGGCCGAACCGCGCACCGCGCGGTGCATCAGCGTCATCGCCTCGGCGGCCGCGGTGCCCTCGTCGAGCATGGAGGCGTTGGCCACCTCGAGGCCGGTCAAATCCGAGATCATCGTCTGGAAGTTCAGCAACGCCTCCAGCCGGCCCTGGCTGATCTCGGGCTGATACGGCGTGTAGGCGGTGTACCAGGCCGGGTTCTCCAGGATGTTGCGCAGCAGCACCGGCGGGGTCAGCGTGTCGTAGTAGCCCTGACCGATCATCGACACCGCAACGGTGTTCGCGTCGGCCATCGCCTTCAACTCGGCCAGCGCCTCGTGCTCGGAGACCGCGGCAGGCAGGCCGTCCAGCCCGGGGGCCAGGCCGTCGGCACCGAGCGCGTCGAGAATGCCCGCGGGCAGCGCCTTGGCGGCCAGTTCGTCGAGCGAGGCCACGCCGATGACGTCGAGCATGGTGGCGATGTCGTCGGAATCCGGTCCGATGTGGCGATCGGCGAAGCGGGGCTGGGTGTGGTCGGACACGGGTGGGGCTCCTGACTCGGGCGGACGCGGCCGTCAGCGGCGTCCTCTCCCTCTGTCGTCGACCCGGGCCGGGTGCCTGAGAGATTCGGCCAACCCGCCGATCCGGCGGGACGAACAGCCTTTCCCCATGGGCGGGCGACCGTCAGGTCACCACTTTCCAGAGGCATCGTGGCCACGTGCGGTCCGGGTGCCTGAGAGGTTGACGGAGAGGTGTTGCTCCTTCGGCGTCCGTGACTGGCGGCCACGGAACTCTCCCGCACGAGGGCGATGCAGAGTCGAGTCTAGCCCGGTGGCCCAGTCATTCGCCGAGCAGACACAAACGACTCCGACACACCGAGAGTTCGGGGGCTTTTGCGACTGCTCGCGGAGGAAGGGTCAGCCGATCTTGCGGTCGCGGGTCTTGCGTCGCGAGGCCAGCTCGTCCTCGGGCGCGGCGATCGACTCGCCGCCGTCGGCGCGCTCGCCCGGGAAGTCGGCGATCGCGCCGGTGAGCTCGCGCATCGCACCGCTGACCGCGATGCCGAAGACGCCCTGACCGCCCTGGAGCAGGTCGACGACCTCTTCGGCCGACGTGCACTCGTAGACCGTGGTGCCATCGGAGAACAGGGTGATGTTGGCCAGGTCCTGGACCCCGCGCTGGCGCAGGTGGTCGACGGCGACGCGGATGTTGTGCAGCGAGATGCCGGTGTCGAGCAGGCGCTTGACGATCTTGAGGACCAGGATGTCCTTGAACGAGTAGAGCCGCTGGCTACCGGAGCCGGCAGCGCCGCGGATCGAGGGCACCACCAGCGAGGTACGGGCCCAGTAGTCGAGCTGGCGGTAGGTGATTCCGGCGATCTGGCAGGCGCTCGGTCCGCGGTAGCCGACGAGTTCGTCGGGCACCGAGTTGTCGGGGAACAGGCCCGGCTGCACCGCCTCGCCCACCGGAGCGGACGTGGCGCCGTCCTCCTCGAAGCGACCTGCGGAATCGGAGAGGCCCGCGCCGGCAAGATCCAGCTGTCCCTGACGTGGCTGCTCGCCCACGATGCTTCCTCTCGCCGTTCGAACCAGTGGCCCGATGACCGCTCCACCAAACGCGTTTGCCCTCGTCCGAGTGCTACGAGCATACGCTTGTCGACGGGCAGTCGTGCTCGTCGTCGCAATCAAAGTATGGCCGCCGCGGGGCACGCTCCCCATCATCCGCCGCGCGTGTCGAACCGCTGCCCACCTAGATGAGACGGATCCGTGATCTTGGTGGCCTCGCGCCGGCACACCGGCGCCTCACATACCCGCTCAGGTGGCCTTGAAATCATCCGGCGAGACACTGTCGAGGAATTCCTTGAATTTCTCGACCTCGTCCTCGCGAAGGGCGCCTGAGCCCTCCTCGTCGCTCTCGTCGGGGATCAGCAGACCGGCCTCGGCCAGCACCGCCTCCTCGACGTAGATCGGCACCCCCATCCGCAGCGCGATGGCCACCGAGTCCGACGGCCGTGCCGACACCTTGATGTCGCGGTCGAACACCAGATCGGCGTAGAAGGTGCCCTCCTGCAGATCGACGATCCTGACCTCCTTGAGCGAATGTCCAAGTGCACCAATGAGATCGCGGATCAGATCATGGGTCAGCGGCCGGGCCGGTTCGACGCCCTGCTGTTCAAGCGCGATCGCCGTGGCCTCGGACTGGCCGATCCAGATGGGCAGGTAGCGGTCCCCGTCAGACTCGCGCAGCAGCAAGACCGGCTGGTTCTGGGGCTGCTCGACGCGAATGCCGACCACACGAACCTCACCCATTTGTGTCTGACCTCCGCGCTGGTTGTGACGCCGCGTTCGAGTCTAGTCCTCAGCGATCCAGTAAGTCGCGCACAGCGGACTTGATCAATGAGGTGTGCAACGTGATCGCCAGGGCCGCCACCTCGCGGGCCAGATCGTCGGCCCGGTCGCGCGCACCGGTCTTGTCGGCCTTGCCCACCGGCCCGGCGATCTGGGCGATCAGGTCGGATTGCCGGTCGGCCGCCGAACGGAACGCCCGCAGGTGCCTGGGCTCGACGCCGTAGTCGCCGAGCGCTTTGGCGCACTGGGCGATGACCACCGAGTGCTCGTCGAAGAACCCGCCCGGGCCGGTGGTGATCACCCCCGCCTTGCACAGCGCGGTCAGGAACTCCCCCGCGACCCCCGAGCGGTCCAGCACGTCCTCACGGCTCAGCCGCACCTGCCCGCGGGCCACGGCCGCGGTGTCGGCGTCGGCCAGCTCGGAGACCGGCACCAAACGCGGTACGCCATAAGACGTTCCGGCCTGCGGCAGCTCCCCGTCGGGTTGCGCGTCGAGCTGGGCCTTGATGACCTTCAGCGGCAGGTAGTGGTCCCGCTGGGCGGTCAGCACGAACCGCAACCGGGCGCAGTCATAGGCGGTGAACCGTCGATACCCCGATGCGCTGCGCTGTGGCGTGACGAGACCCTCGGCTTCCAAGAACCGGATCTTGGAGATCGTCACGTCCGGGAAGTCCGGTCGCAGCAGGTCCAGGACCGCTCCGATCGACATCCCGGCAAGCGCGGGAGTATCGGGGGCGGTCACTAGCTTCCGGGACCACCTTCGTCGTCGGCCGGCTTGGGACCGGTGAGGAAGACCAGGCGGAACTTGCCGATCTGGACCTCGTCGCCGTTGGCCAGCGTCGCGGAGTCGACCGGCTCGCGGTTGACGTAGGTGCCGTTGAGGCTGCCGACGTCGACCACCTGGAACTCGTTGCCGTCCAACCGGAACTCAGCGTGCCTGCGGCTGACGGTGACGTCGTCGAGGAAGATGTCGGAATCGGGATGCCGGCCGGCCGAGGTGGTCGGCTGGTCGAGCAGGAACCTCGAGCCCGCATTGGGCCCGCGCTTGACGACCAGCAGCGCCGAGCCGACCGGGAGGCCTTCCACCCCCGACGCCGCGCTCTCGCCGCTGGGGCTCGCCGGGGCGTCCAGCTCGTTGAGGAAGTCGGCGCGGAAGACGGACGTCGTCTCCACCGTGACTTCGTCAGACGTCTGCTCTGCCCCGGAGTTGTGGTCCTTGTCCGTCACCCGCTGCTCCTCACTGGCTGCCGTGGCGATACCTGGCGGGGTGTCCGCACAGGGCGCCCGTCCGCCTCACCATCACTTCCGTCGACCGTACCGCGCAGTGGTCGTCAGTGTCCCCACCACCGCCGGAATCGGTGACTGGCAGGCACACTAACAACCGCCATTTATGTCAAGGTGCCCCGATAGGCATCTGCGTCCAGCAGTGCCGCCAACCCCTGCTCGAGGGTATCGCCGTCAGCCTGAAGCTCCAACAACCACCCCTGACCGTACGGGTCGGAGTTGACCAACTGCGGGTTGGACTCCAGATCGCCGTTGACGGCAGTTACTTTCGCGGTGACCGGGGCGTAGAGGTCCGACACCGACTTGGTGGACTCCACCTCGCCGAAGGACTCGCCGGCCGTGACCTCGCTGCCCAGGTCGGGCAACTGGACGTAGACCACATCGCCGAGGGACGACTGGGCGAAGTCGGTGATCCCGACCCGCACGGTGCCGTCACCGGTGACGCGCACCCACTCGTGTTCGGGGGTGTAGCGCAGGTCGGCTGGGATATCGCTCACAGTGCTCCTTTGGCAGCGGCGCTCATTTGACGGGCTGAGCGTATTGGCGTGGTTTCGGTTGCCGCAAGGTGGTGATGTCCACACGGTCGGACTGCGCGATCGTCATCCGGCCGCCGACCCGCTCGACGCTGTCGACGGCGCCGCCCGGAATGTTCATCGCGGCGGCCAGGGTGGGCGGATCGCCAATGGCCAGAACGGAATACGGCGGGGCCAGGGTCAGGTTGTCGATCACCAGCGCGCCGGGGCTGCCGACCACCCAGGTGTCCACGCCGACCCGGACCGCCTGCTGGCCCGAGCGGACCTCCATCGCCTCGGCGCCGGCGGCGCGAAGTTCGTTGATGACATCGAGCATCGTTTCCGGCGCCACCCCGGGGCCGGGATCGGCGATCGTGATGCTGACGCCCGGCCCGGTGGCCGCCACGGTGCCGATCAGGATCGACAGGGCGGCCAGTCTGGCCTGGGCGTTCTGGATGGCGGCCTGGTCGCTGGTGCCGGCGGCCTGCATGGCGGCCAGGTTGCGCTGCAACTCGGCGACCTCGGTGTTGAGCGCGGCTTCGCGCTGCTGCAGCGAGCCCAGCAGCACCAGCAGGTCGGCCGGACGCGCGGTCTCCAGGGAGTCGCCGGACTCGGTCTGCCGGACTTGGGTGACGATCGCGATGCCCAACACCAGGCAAAGCACCACCCCGAGCACCCCGAACACCACCTGCGAGCGGGTGCGCCGGCGCCGCGGCGCGGGTGCGGGCTCGTCGGCGGGCAGTTCGTGTCGCCCGTGCTCGGCGTCGGTGGGCTGGTCCCCCTCGGTCATCTCAGGCCCCGAACAACCTTCGCCGCAACGCGGCCGCATTGCCGAAGATGCGGATGCCGAGCACGACGATGATGGCCGTCGAGAGCTGCGAACCCACGCCGAGCTGATCGCCGACGTAGACGATCAGCGCCGCCACCAGGACGTTGAACACGAACGAGATGACGAACACCTTGGCGTCGAAGATCTTCTCCAGGTAGGCGCGCAGGCCGCCGAACACCGCGTCGAGCGCCGCCACGACGGCGATGGGCAGGTAGGGCTGGACGAACTCGGGGACGCTGGGGTGGAAGACCAGGCCCAGCACGATGCCGACCACGAGTGCGGCGATTCCGATCATGTGTGGCGGCTCATCTCCCTATATCGATTCCCCGGTCGCTTCGCTCTCCCCCGCAAGCGGGAGGTACCCCCAGCCCACCGGACCTCACGGCCCGATCTGCTTGGCAAATTTAATCTCTCGGACCGCCCCTGCCGGCAGCGACAGGCCGTCACCGCTGCTCACGCTCACCCCGACGCCGTAGGACGCCTCCAGCAGGCGCAGCCGATGCAGCCCCGAGCTGCGTTCGAAGGTGTCGCGCATCGTGTTCGGCGGACCGACCGCCAGGATGGTGTATGGACTGCTGATCGGATGATTGTCGACCAGGATCGCGCCGCCGGCCTGCCG
>Ga0208588_1000651_pt1 | contig 10971 bp, 11 predicted proteins | sample NGESurshal092012_8_FD_184483 | JGI IMG/M metagenome (GOLD analysis project Ga0208588, IMG submission 184483) | Arctic peat soil microbial communities from Barrow, Alaska - NGEE Surface sample 415-3 shallow-092012 (SPAdes) | ecosystem: Environmental > Terrestrial > Soil > Wetlands > Peat ...
GGTCCCGAAGCCGTAGTTGAAGTCGCCGCCCTGCGGGTTCGCGGTGGTCATGACCTTCACCAGGCTGTTGTCGATGACGTCCCCGCCGTAGAGCAGGTAGCCCCAGCGGGCCAGGCTGGGCGCGTCGGCGGCCATCCCGGCGCCGGCACAGCTGCTGGTCGCCGCGGCGGTCGATGGCAGGTAGCCACTCGTGGCATCGATGACGGGGTAGGTGGTGTCGTCGACCGGCATCGCCAGCGGCGGCTGCGGCGTCTCGGGCTTGGCACCGGTCTGGGTCCAGATCCGGTCCAGCCCGGCGGGGGTGAGCAGGTCCGAGCGCACGACGCTGGCCAGCGGCTGGCCGGTGACCTTCTCGATCACCATGCCGAGGATGTAGTAGTTCAGCCCGTTGTACGCGGATGGCCCACCCAGGGTGCCCAGGCGGGCCGCATTGGGGTCGACGAGCGCGACGACGTCGGAGCAGGCCCACACCTTCGTCAGGTCAGCGCTGACCATGGGGCGGATGGTCGTCTCGGGCAGCTCAGGGAAGCCGGCGGTCATGGTGGCCAGCTGCCGGATGGTCGCCCCCTTCGAATCGAATGGCAGGGTCACGTAATCGGTGACCGGGGCGTCGAGCTTGATCTTCCCCTCCTGGGACAGCAGCAGGATCTCCGCTGCGACGAACGTCTTCGTGGTGCTGGCGATGGCCAACGCCGAGTCGGCCCGGATGGCCTTGCCCGCGCCGTCGACGCCGACAGCACCGGCCCAGCTGCCCTTCGGCGTCACCACAGCAGCCGACAGCCCCACGAGGTTCTTCTCCGCGATGTAGCGCGTGAGCTGCGCCTGCAACTGGTCAGCCGCCGGCTTCGGTAAGGCCGCGGCCGCCGACGCCGGCCACGACGGGCTGGACGTCGGGTGAGCCGCCGACGAGTCCGTCGCGGGGACCGAAGCCCCGGTGGTCGAGCCACCGGAGCCACCGCAGCCGCCCAGCGCCGTCATCACCGCCACCGCTGCCACAAGTCCGGAGATACCCAACAGGCTGTGGTGACGTGACGTCGTCATGACCCTCACCTCGACACCAACATGGCCCGGCCACCCCAACCCCGACAGGGGAGAAGGACCCCAGATCGTTCAGCCGAACGGAGCTCGCCTCCACGTCGATGCAGAGGCCCCCAGGGCACCGTGGACCGAGCCGCACCGACGTGCCGGCAGCGGGCGCACTTGGGGGGCCGTTGAGTGCAAGGGTGGGTGAATGCCTGAACCTCCCCCGGATGTCGCCGCCTACTACAACGCCCAACCGTCCCCACACCGGGAGACCCTGGTGAAGATGCGCGAACGCATCCTGGCCGTGCTTCCCACCGCCTCGGAGCGCATCAAGTACCAGATGCCCACCTTCGTCTACGAGGGTCGGGACGTATGCGGGCTGATGGCGCACAAGAACCACATCGGCTACTACCCCTACAGCGGCTCCGTCCTGAGCCAGTTCCCCGACCTGGTGGACAAGTACGGGGGCACCAAAGGAGCCCTCCAGATGCCGGTCGACAAGCCCTTGCCCAAGGCGGTCGTCCGCGCCCTGCTGAAGGCCAGACTCGCCCAGCCAAGCTGATCGCCATCGAGGACCCGTAACCGCCCCGCTGCCCTTCGGGGCGGCGGGGCATCGCCATGCCTCGGGCACCTCGTCGAGTCGTGGGTCAGGGACCTGTCCGACGCTGGGCGCCTGGTCGTGACCAACGCCCACCTGAAGGCCGACGATGTGCCCACTATGATCCACTCGGCGATGGACGCCCCCTGGCACGTGGTGGGGCACGAGGAGGATCTCCTCACGACAGACGATCTTGACTTGCTGCTGTGGCGCGCCGAGGAGCTGTACCGGCACTTCCGGGACGCCGGGCTGGGGCTTGACCAGGACGCCTCAGCCGTGGAGGGTGATTTGCTACGCCGACCTGGTCGAGCCGCTGAGGATCACGCCCTGCCCCCAGTTGAAGCGATCTGACTGCATGTCGCCGTTTGGCCGCCCACAGAATCCGTCACCGGTAGCGTTCCCGCTGACGCAGCGCACCCCGCGTGCGCCGAGGAGGACATCATGAAGCGGCTCATCCCTGCGTTCGCGGTCTTGCTCCTGGTCGGGTTGGCCGGCTGCTCATCGACGTCGAACACGGTGGCGTCCAGCGTCTCGCCGACGACCACGGGTGCCACAACATCGCCCGCGGAAACGACCTCACCAAGCGGGACGCCGAGCTCGTCGACGGTCGCCGGAGGCACCGCCACCGATTACTGTGGCGCGTTCAAGGAGATCCAGGCCGTCAACGACACACCCTCCAGCGACCCCGCGACCGCCGGAGCAAAGATGCAGAAGGCGGCGGCCGACATGCGCAAGTACGCACCGACCGAGATCACAAAGGCCGCCAACACCTACGCCAACGTCATGGACAACATTGGGAAGGCCGCCGCAAGCGGGTCCTTCGACCAAGCCGCGCTCGCAAAGGCGATCTCGGATGGTATGGCGGGGAACGCAAAAGACATCGCCACCGTAGCGGTCTGGGTCGCCAAGAACTGCAAGCTCTGACCCTGATCTTTCAGCCGGTTTGTCGGTGAGGGTCGTGTCATAACGCGGAAGTGCCCTTGCTGCAAGGGAAAATCGTGAGTGTCGAAGTCGCGATCAACCGAGCAGAAGGGCACCCGCACGGTGAACGATACCGGGTTGTTGTTCGATGTCGAGGATGACCTGCTGGCGCGTCCGGCACGGGCTGTGCCGTCCCCGGTGGTGGCTGCGTCGGAGACGGACCTGACCCCGGTCGCGGGAGTCGCGTTGTGGGGTCCGCTGTTGGACCGGCTCAAAGTGGTCGCCGAGGCCGACCGACGTGCGTTGCGGCCGATCGGGCCGGGCGGGTTCACCGGTGGGGAGTGCTACCGGGCGTTGACCGAGGTGCTGCTGGCCGGTGGTGACTTCCTGGCCGACCGGTCGCTGTTGGCCGACCCGGCCACCGAGGCGTTGCGCGGATCGAACCGGCTACCGTCGGTGCCGACGCTTTGGCGGTTCCTGGCCGGCGCGGACCTGGGTCGGGTGGCCAAGGCGGGGGGCCTCACCGGTCCTCGCGCCGTGCCGCTGCTGAGCGCAGGTGATCGTCAACAGTCGCCGTACCCCTTCGGGTCGGCCGTCCAACTGGGCCACCTCCCGCCAGGCACGGTCCCGCCGGGCTGCAGCGGGGTCGTCCTCTGGCAGGTCGGGCCAGAACCGGTCCAGCCGGTAGCGATACGGACGGCCCGGCTCATGATCCGCGGGGCCGGACATCACAGCTCCCCCAGGTTCAGTCGGCGGGCCTCGTCGGCGGCCCGTTCGGCGGCGGTGGCCCGGGCGTAACGGTCGATCATGTCGCGGCGGGTCCACCCGGCGACGGCCATGAGGCCACCCTCAGACCCGCCCGCGGCCAGCCACCGGGACGCGGCGGTGTGCCGGAGCATGTGCGGGTGGAACCGTTCGATGCCCGCCTGGGTGGCCCGGGTGCGCAGGGCCGCGTGCAGCCCGTAGTAGTTGAGGGTCTTGCCCCGGTCGCCGAGCCACATCTCGGCGGTGTCAGCGAGCCGGTGGGCTCGGCGCAGCCGCAGGTAGCGGTCCAGCGCCCGGGTGGCCTGCGGGCCGACGGACACCGTGCGTCCCCTGCCCCCCTTGCCCCGGCGGACGACGACGAGGCCCTTGTGCAGGTCGACATCGCCGACCCGCAAGGCCACGACCTCCCCTGCGCGCATTCCAGTCTCGGCCATCAGCCGGACGAGCGCCTCGTCGCGGCGGTCCCGCAGGGTCGCGCCCTGGCAGGCCCGCACTAGGGCCTTGAGCTGTTCGTCGTCGAGCACGGGGATGATCTTGGTGTCCAGCTTCGGTGGGCGCGACCCGACCAGCGGGTCGGTGGCCAGCTCTCCCTCTTCGACCAGCCAGGCGGTGAACCGGCGCAGGGCCAGGTGCCGGGAGCGGGCGGTTGCTGGCTCCGCTCCCCCGTCCAGCAGGTCGGCCACGAACGCGGCTACGGCGGCGCGGTCGAGCACCGGGTCGCGGTGGTTCAGTGCGGCCCAGGCCTGGAACCGGCGCACCCCATCGCCGTAGACCTTGATTGTCGCCGGGCTCTTGCGCTCGGCCCGCAGATGGATCTCCCAGGAGGCCAGGAGCTGGTCGAGGTCGGTCATGTCCGGCATTCCACTATCTTGACTGAGAGCGCCGTGCTACGCCACTCACTCGCACCGAAGGCCCGGATCCCGTTGCAGGACAACAGGTTCCGGGCCTTTGGATGGTCGAGTTTCAGTCCAGGTAGTCGCGCAGCACCTGGGACCGGCTCGGGTGGCGCAGCTTCGACATCGTCTTGGACTCGATCTGCCGGATCCGCTCCCGGGTCACCCCGTAGACCTTGCCGATCTCGTCCAGCGTCTTCGGCTGGCCGTCGGTCAGCCCGAAACGCATCGAGACCACGCCGGCCTCACGCTCGGACAGCGTGTCGAGCACCTGGTGCAGCTGCTCCTGCAGGAGCGTGAAAGACACCGCGTCCGCAGGGACGACGGCCTCGGAGTCCTCGATCAGGTCGCCGAACTCGCTGTCGCCGTCCTCGCCGAGGGGGGTGTGCAGCGAGATCGGCTCCCGGCCATACTTCTGGACCTCGACGACCTTCTCGGGGGTCATGTCGAGCTCCTTGGCGAGCTCCTCGGGCGTGGGCTCGCGGCCCAGGTCCTGCAGCATCTGCCGCTGCACGCGGGCGAGCTTGTTGATCACCTCGACCATGTGCACCGGGATGCGGATGGTGCGGGCCTGGTCGGCCATCGCGCGGGTGATCGCCTGCCGGATCCACCAGGTCGCGTAGGTCGAGAACTTGTAGCCCTTGGTGTAGTCGAACTTCTCCACGGCGCGGATCAGACCGAGGTTGCCCTCCTGGATCAGGTCCAGGAAGAGCATGCCGCGGCCGGTGTACCGCTTGGCCAGGGAGACGACAAGGCGAAGGTTGGCCTCGAGCAGGTGGTTCTTCGCCCGCCGGCCGTCCTCGGCGATCCACTCCATCTCACGGTGGAGCTTCTCGTTCTTGATGCCGCCGGCCAGCTTCTCCTCGGCGAACAGGCCCGCCTCGATGCGCTTGGCCAGCTCCACCTCCTGCTCGGCGTTGAGCAGGGGAACCTTGCCGATCTGCTTGAGGTAGTCCTTGACCGGGTCCGCGGTGGCACCGGCGACCTGGACCTGCTGGATCGGCTCGTCTGTGTCGTCGACATCGGACAGGACGAAGCCCTGCTCCTCCTCAACCTCCACCTCAGCCTCGACTACCTCCGCCTCGACCTCAGCCGCGATCAGCTCCGCCTCCGGGGCGGGCGCCAGGTCCTCCAGGGCGACCTCGGCCTCGAGATCGGCCACCGGCTCCTCGCCGTCGACGAGCTCGAGGACGACCTCGTCGTCGGCCGTGGTGGGCGCGTCGCCCTTGGTCGCAGCCTTGGCCACGGCGGCCTTCGCTGCGGCCTTCTTAGCTGCCGGCTTCTCCGCTGTCTTGGCTGCCGACTTGGCTGCCGGCTTCTCCGCCGTCTTGGACGCCGTCTTGGCTGGGGACTTTGCCGGGGCCTTCGCGGGGGTCCTCGGAGCCGCGTCGGCGACCGCCTTGACCGCCGTCGGGCGGCTCGGCGCCTTCTTCACCGCCGAGGGCGCTGCCTTCTTGGCAGCCGGAGCCGCCTCGCCGGTGGCCTCCACGGTCGCCTTGGCGGTGGCCCTGCGGGCCGTCGCCGCCAGAGTGCGCCGAGTCGGAACGGAGTCCGCGGCCGCGTCGGCCACGAGGTGTTCAGGGTTGCGTCGGACCGGCGCCACGAAGTCCCTCTCGTCGGTTCGCCCATCGGGCCCCGGCCGCACTGCCGCGGGGGGACAAGGGCTGGTGTCCTCGAAATCTCTGGCGCTTGAAGCGCGCCCTCGACATTGTAGGTCGTCCCCTGAGCAAGGGACGCCTTCCGAGGCACTTCCGGGAGTAGCGCGCCCTCCCTAGACCCGACGTGTCAGTTCTTGCTGGCCTTGGCAGCGCGTTTCATCTCCTGCTTGTAGGCCCGCACCTCGGCCAGTGTGGCAGCGTCCACCACGTCGGCCACCGAACGGCGACTGCCGTCCTCGCCGTACGCGCCAGCGGCCTCCCGCCAACCGTCCGGACGGACGCCGAGCTGCTTGCCGAGCAGCGCCAGGAAGATCCGCGCCTTCTGGTCGCCGTAGCCGGGCAGCTGACGCAGCCGGTCGAGGAGCGCGGCGCCGTCAGGGGCCCCGAGCCAGATCGACTCCACGTCGCCGCCGTACTCCTCGACCACCGCGCGGGCCAGCGCCTGCACCCGGCCGGCCATCGAGCCCGGGAAACGGTGCACCGCCGGCGGGCCGGCCATCAGCGCCGCAAACTCCTCCGGAGGGTAGTCGGCGATCGTCGTCGGGTTCAGCGCGTCCGGCGTCCCCAGCCGCTCGGCCAGGGTGCGCGGCCCGGCGAACGCACGCTCCATCGGGATCTGCTGGTCGAGCAGCATGCCGGTGAGCAGCGCCATCGGGTCCCGCGAGAGGAGCCGATCGGCCTCGGGGTCGAGCGCGAGGTGCAGGTCAGGCGACGAACCCATGGGCTCAGCCCTCGGACTCGGCCTTGACCGCAAGCACGGGGCAACGCGCCTCGAGCAGGATCCGCTGGGCGTTGCTGCCGAGGATCAGCTTGCCGACCGGGGTGCGCTTGCGCAGGCCGATCACGATGAGCTCGGCGCCGATCTCCTCGGCCACCTGCAGCAGGTCATCGGGCGCCTCCTGGCCGCGGACGAACGCCCGGACCTCGTAGTCCACGCCGGAGGCGCTGAGGTCGACCCGGACCTGCTCGAGGTCGGCGTCCGTCTCGACCGCGGCGTCCATGTCGTGCAGCGAGCCGCCTTTGTTCGAGTTGACCACCAAGAGCTTGGCGGAGCGGAGCTTCGCCTCGTCGACCGCGCGCCGCAAGGCAGCCCGGCCCTCGGGTCGCGCCACATATCCGACCACGATCGTCGTCATCCTCGTCCTCCCAGGCTGGTCGTCGCCGCGACGTTACTCCGCAGCGTGATCACGTGCGGGTGCCAGGGCTCAAGTCGTCCGCCGAAGTCCCCGATGGCCCCCCCGTGACGCTAAGCGCCGAACTGGAGCAGAGCCGTCGGACCAGAGCTGCGATCGAGGACCTGATCGCTATGCCGCAGCTGCTCGGACCTGACTTCCAGCCCATCCGTCGATTCAGGGACGACAGCCTGGTGGGCTACAAGGCCACCGGTCGCGGAGCGTCCGGAACCGAGGTCGGGGACACCTTGTCCCTGCTTCGGAGCGCCCAGTCGCTCGGGCTGGTGGAGCGTCTGGACTGGTCGTTCCGCTGCCTGGCTTTCGACGTCGCAGCGGACGCCGGCCTCGACGTGGCCTTGCACCTCACGCCGGAGCCCGAGACGTTCGGTTCCATGTGCCCGCCGCGGCTGGCTGTGTCGTTCTCCCGGGGACGGCGGGCGCTGTCGGTCGTCGCCGAGATCCACGAGGACTCGTTCGCCGACCCGGCCCGGCTCCGGGCCGCGATCGACGAGATGCGCGGCTGGGGATGGAAGTTCGCCTTGGCCGACCTGGCCGACCTGGCCGACCTGCCCGCTGCTTGCAGTGCGTTCGATTGGATGGCCCCGACCTTCGTGCAGGTGGACCTGTCGACCCCTGGTCGGCTGGCCCAGCCGGCGGTACGGCGGTGGCTGGACAGCGCCGCCGAACACGGTGCCGAGGTCATGGCGCTCGGCGTCAACTCGTCGGCTCGCCGCGACGAGGCGATCGAGGCCGGCGCCACCTGCGGGCGCGGTGCGACTATCGGTCCGGCGGGCGACCTGCCTGCCCGCTGACCGCCTTCTGGGCGGCGTTCCCCCGCCCTATCCCGCGACCAGCTGGGCGTGCGCCTCCCGCACGGTTAGCTGCAGCGGTGTCGACTGAGTCACGGGCGCCCCAGCGACCGGGAACGGGCCGAGCCCGTCGACGGTGAACTCGCCATCCCACGTGGTGGTCAGGACGACCTGCGGAGTGCCGGCGGCGCGGTAGCTGTGGCTGACACTCATGTCCGGGTTGGGGCCACCGGGACTGTCGAAGACACCTGAGGTGCCGTCGCCGAACTGCCAAACCCAGGCCGCCGACGCGGTGATCACGATCGTGAAGCCGACCAGGTCCAACTGCTTCTGGCCGATCGCCACGGGCTGGCCGGCGGCGAAGACCGTGGGCAGATTGACCAACGTGCCGGTGGCGGGCTGGTAGGACGGCGACTGCGGGGGCAGCAACTCGATGAACCGGTCACGGACGTCGGGGATCAGCTGGCTGGGCGTGAGCGGTTGCCCCGGACGCTGGCAGAACCAGCCGACCTGCTGGAAGGCCGCCTCACCTGGGCGACGGAGGAAGATCGCAAGGCGGATCGATCCGGCGGGACAGGCGATCACTGCGCCGAGGCAGGTGGCTGTCCCGCCAGGTTCCGTGAACTTGCACCAGGGCGCGAGTTGCCAGGAGCAGCCGGGGCAGGACGCGGCCTGGCCGCGGAGCGCAGGGTCCCCGACGAATCCCGCGGCGGCGATCAGGATCGCTCCCTCGACCGCATTCGCCTCATCGTTTCCCCAGATGCTGCAGCCAAGGCCACACCCGTCGGCTGCGCTTGCACGTACCGGCACACTCACGACACCCACGACGAGCAAGAGGAGGACCACGCCTATGCCAGCGGCCGTGGTCATAGCGGTGATTGTCCAATCCGGTCCACATCTGTGACTTGCCAATCACCGACAGCCGATCTCAGTTCCATCCGGGCTTCTACGCGATGTCCGTCGAACTGACCGGTCAGCCGACCGCTCAGGTCCTGGGTGGCATAGGGCCGCGACGTGTACTGGACGCGGGCCCCTGCAATGCCATCACTCACCAGGTCAACTTCGAGCGCATCAACAGTCCAATTGGCACCGACGATCTTCCCATCCCGGAACAACCGGGTGACCTCACTGATGAGGTCCGAGCACGTGCAAGAAGGTGCGGTCAACGCTGACTATTCCTTCACATCGCCGGTCTCCACGGCGGCATTGACCGCGTCGAAGTAGGCGCGAACGGCGACTTCGACCTCAGCGACCAGCTGCGCATCCGAGGTGGCACTCGGCGACCGCCCAGTCGACGTGGAACTGCTCGCAGCGGTGGAGGCCTGGCCCGACTCGCTCAACGAAGGCAGGCCACCGCACCGCTGGATCCCGAGCTGCAGGCACCCAACGCCGCCGCTGCATGGACTGCAGCAGTAATCTGGACGGCTCCGCGGGCCGGCATCCACCGACAGTAGGATCAGACCGCAAGGTTGGAAAAGGCCCAACTGGCCTATCCATTCAACCCGGATCCACCGTTTCGGTTCGGTGATCAGCGGGTCGTGACGGGCGAATGCCCTGCTGTGCAAGGAGAATGTGGCTTGCGACGGTCACAAACTCAACGCACAGGAGGGCATCCGCTGGATGCGAGTCTGCCACGGCTTCACGGCCGTCTTCGACGATCCGAACTTGGTGTCGTGTGCGGGCCAGGCGCCGGTGCTGCGGCTGCCTGAGCGGGCCGGGCTGCAGCGGCTGGTCGCCGAGCACGTGCGGATCGGCACGAGCAGGTGGGGCCAACGCGCACCTGAAGATCCCGAGCCTGGTCGCGGGGATGATCGCCGGGGCCGATTCGATCGAGGATATGGGCCTGTTGCGGCACGGTGGGATGGGCCGGTTGTTCACCGGGGTGCGGGCCCCGTCCACGCTGGGGACGTTCCTGCGCACGTTCACCTTCGGCCACGTGCGCCAGCTCGACGCGGTGGCGTCCCGGCTGCTGGTCAACCTGGCCGCCCGGGCGCCGCTGCTGCCCGGCGGCGACCAGCTGGCCTACCTCGACGTCGACGACACGGTCCGGGCGGCCTACGGCTCCGCCAAGCAGGGCGCCGGCCGCGGCTACACCGGCACCTTGGGCCTGAACGCGCTGCTCGCGGTCGTCTCCACACCGTCGTCGGCGCCGGTGATCGCCGCGACCCGGCTACGCAAAGGCTCGACCCACTCCGCCAGGGGCGCGGCCCGGCTGGTCGCCGACGCGCTGGTCACCGCGACCGCGGCCGGCGCCACCGGGGTGCGGGTGCTGCGCGCGGACTCCGCGTTCTACAACCACGACGTGATCGCCGCGGCCGGTCGGCACGGTGCGCGGTTCTCCATCACCGCCCGGCAAGACCCGGCGGTCCGCACCGCGATCGCCAGCATCGACCCGCAGGCCTGGACACCGATCAAGTACACCAACGCCGTCTTCGACGCCGACCAGCAGCGGTGGATCCCCGACGCCGAGGTCGCCGAGGTCGACTACACCGCCTTCCGCTCCCTGGCCACCGCCAAGCAGGTCACCGCCCGGCTGATCGTGCGCCGGGTCCCCGACCTCAACCCCGCCCACCAACACGAGCTGTTCACCGTCTACCGCTACCACGCGGTGTTCACCAACTCACCGCTGCCGATGATCGCCGCCGAAGCCGCGCACCGCGCCCACGCCATCGTCGAACAGGTCATCGCCGACCTGAAGAACGGCCCGCTGGCCCACCTGCCCTCGGGCACGTTCACCGCGAACAGCGCCTGGCTGGTCTGCGCGGCCATCGCGTTCAACCTCACCCGCGCCGCCGGGGTCCTCGCCTCCGCCATCCACGCCAAAGCGACCACCGGCACGATCCGCGCCCAACTGATCAACATCCCCGGCCGGCTCGCCCGCTCCGCCCGGCACCTGACGCTGCACCTACCCGCCAACTGGCCCTGGGAACACCCCTGGCAGCAGCTCCTCACCGGCGCCGACCCACCACCCAGCCCCCGACCCACCCACCGTCCGCCAGGACCCGACCGGAGAACCCAGTGAAACAGCCGGACAGACCGGCCGCCCCGCCATGGGCCCACCGCGATCAACAACAACAGCCGCCATCAGCCGCCGACCCCACTACTGACCGGTGGATCCAGGTTTAGCCGGAG
>Ga0208588_1000652_pt1 | contig 10964 bp, 11 predicted proteins | sample NGESurshal092012_8_FD_184483 | JGI IMG/M metagenome (GOLD analysis project Ga0208588, IMG submission 184483) | Arctic peat soil microbial communities from Barrow, Alaska - NGEE Surface sample 415-3 shallow-092012 (SPAdes) | ecosystem: Environmental > Terrestrial > Soil > Wetlands > Peat ...
TGGTCAAGCTGGCCGACCGTCTGCACAACATGCGCACGCTGCATTACGTCTCGCCGGAAAAGCGGGCCCGCATCGCGGAAGAGACGCTCGACATCTATGCGCCGCTCGCCGGCCGCATGGGCATGCAGAGCCTTCGCGACGAGTTGGAGAATCTGTCGTTCAAATTCCTGATGCCCGAGGCCTTCGCCATGGTCTCGACGCGTCTCGAGGATTTGCGGGACAAGAACAAGGAGTTGATCGCCACCATCGAGAATGAGCTGACCGAGGAGTTGGCGCTGCGCGGCATCAAGGCGCATGTGCGCGGACGCCAGAAGCAGCCCTATTCGGTGTGGAGCAAGATGGAGCGCAAATCCGTCGCCTTCGAGCAGCTCTCCGATATTTTCGGTTTTCGCGTTGTGGTCGAAAATGTCGACGAATGCTACCGGGTCATCGGCGTGGTGCACACCAAATGGCCGTCGGTGCCGGGCCGCTTCAAGGATTATATCTCGACGCCGAAACAGAACGACTACCGCTCCATTCACACCACCGTCGTCGGGCCGGGGCGCCAGCGCGTAGAACTTCAGGTTCGCACCGGGCAGATGCACGACATCGCCCGCTTCGGCATCGCCGCGCATTCCCTTTACAAGGATCAGCCTGACGCGCCCGCGCCCGTGCTGTCGCATGAAAGCAGCGCCTATCAATGGCTCAAGCGCACGATAGATCTGCTGGCTGACGGCGACAGCCCGGAAGAATTCCTCGAACATACGCGGCTGGAGCTTTTCCACGACCAAGTCTTCTGCTTCACGCCCAAGGGACGGCTGATTGCCTTGCCGCGCGGCGCGACCGCGATTGATTTCGCCTATGCCGTGCATACCAGCGTCGGCAATTCGGCGGTGGGGGTGAAGATCAATGGTCGTCTCGCGCCGTTGCTGGCGCCGCTCGCCAATGGCGATGAGGTCGATATCGTGCGGGCCGAAGGGCAGACGCCCCCGGCCGCCTGGGAATCGATCGCCGTCACCGGCAAGGCGCGCTCCGCCATCCGCCGCGCCAGCCGCGATGCGGTGCGGGCGCAATATGCGGGTCTCGGCCGCCAGATCGTGGTCCGGGCCTTTGAGCGGGGAGGGAAGAAATTTTCGGAGGACAAGCTGCGGCAGGCGCTGCCTCGTCTGGCCCGCGCCAGTATCGAGGACGTGCTGGCGGCGGTCGGACGCGGCGAAATGTTTTCCGGCGAGGTGGTCCAGTCGGTCTATCCGGACTTCAAGGAAGATCGCAAGCCCGCGCCGGCCAATCCCGCTGATCCCGGCTGGTTCGGCATGCAAAAGGCGACGGGTGTGCAGTTCAAGGTGCCCGGCGCGCCGGAGGGCGCCCACGCCCTGCCGATTCGCGGGTTGCGCGGCGACCAGCCAGTGAATTTCGCGCCCAATGGCGGCGCTGTGCCGGGCGATCGCATCGTCGGCATCATGACGCCGGGCGAGGGCATCACGATCTATCCGATCCAGTCGCCGGCGTTGGCGGCCTTCGACGACCAGCCGGAGCGCTGGCTCGACGTGCGCTGGGACGTGGCGGACCCGCAGGAGCGTTTTCCGGCCAAGATCATCGTCGCGGCGATCAACGAGCCGGGCAGCCTCGGTTCGGTGGCGAGCGTGATCGGCGAGCCGGGCGGCAATATCGACGACGTGTCCTTCATCAAGAAATCACCCGACTTCCGCGAGATGATTTTCGATATTCAGGTGTTCGATCTCAAGAATCTGACCGATATCATTTCGCGCTTGCGCGCCTTGCCGATCGTCCACAAGGTTGAGAGGGTGATCGGATGAGGACGCCGCCGCTGACGCCCGCCTGATTGCATCGAGAAAGGCCCGACGATGACCTCCCGAAAACTCCGCCTTGGCGTGAACGTCGATCATGTCGCCACGCTGCGCAATGCGCGCGGCGGCGCTTTTCCCGATCCGCTTCGCGCGGCGCAAGCGGCGCTCGCGGCGGGAGCCGATGGCATAACCGCGCATTTGCGCGAAGATCGCCGCCATATCGACGACGACGACATAGGGCGGCTCAAGGCCACCCTCGCGGCGCCGCTTAATTTCGAAATGGCCGCCACCGAGCAGATGCTCGACATCGCCCTGAAAACCCGGCCGCACGCCTGCTGCCTCGTGCCGGAAAAGCGCACCGAACGCACCACCGAGGGCGGGCTGGACGTCATCGGCGGCCATGACCGCCTGCTGCCCTATGTCGATCAGCTTTTTCGCGCCGGCATACGGGTTTCCCTGTTCATCGAGCCGTCGCTCGAAATCCTCGCCGCGGCGGCTTCGGTCAAGGCGCCGGTGGTGGAATTGCATACCGGGGCGTGGTGCAACGCCGTGACGCTGGGCGAGACGGAAAAAGCGCAAGCCGAATTCGCAAGGCTGCGCGCGGCGGCGCAGGAGGCCGAGCGGCTCGGTCTCGAATGCCACGCCGGGCACGGTCTCGACTTCGACACGGCGCGGATCATCGCGGGTTTGCCGCAAATCGTCGAATTGAACATCGGCCATTTCCTGATCGGCGAGGCCATCTTCATCGGGCTTGACGCGAGCGTGCGGACCATGCGCGCGGCGATGGAAGAGGGCCGCAACGCGGCGGCGGCGTGATCGTCGGCATTGGAATGGATCTTTGCGACATCCGCCGCATCGAGAAAACGCTTGAAAAATACGGCGACCGGTTTCCACGCCGCTGTTTTACCGAAATCGAGCGCGCCAAGGCCGATGGCCGCACGGCCCGGGCTGCGACCTACGCCAAGCGTTTCGCCGCCAAGGAGGCTTGCGCCAAGGCGCTCGGCACCGGCATAGGGCAGGGCGTGAACTGGCTCGACATGGGCGTGGTCAACGAATTGTCCGGGCGACCGACTCTGCATTTGACCGGCGGCGCGGCGAAGCGGCTGGCCGCCTTGATTCCATCGGGCTGCGAGGCCCATATTCATCTGACCCTGACCGATGAATATCCGCTCGCCCAGGCGCAGGTGATTTTTGAGGCGCGGCCTGTAGTAACGGCTTTCGTATCTTGTGATAACGCCAGGGAACCTTAATTCGCGGTAATAAAACCCGGCATGGCTTGCGTTGCAGGGTGAAAACGCCGACAAGCGGCACAAGTTCGATCGACTGAAAGATGAGCAATTCCACATGAGCCAAACCGCGTCGCGCGCCGAAAAACAATCCGAAGGCGGTTGGGGCGAAACCATTTCGGTGATCCTGCAAGCTCTGGCGATCGCCCTGGTGGTGCGCACCTTGCTGTTCCAGCCCTTCAACATTCCGTCGGGATCGATGATCCCGACCTTGGAAGTGGGTGATTATCTCTTCGTCTCGAAATATTCCTATGGCTATTCGCGCTATTCCATTCCCTTCGGCCTGCCGCTGTTCAACGGCCGCATTCTCGCCTCGCCGCCCCAGCGCGGCGACGTCGTGGTGTTCAAGCTGCCGCGCGACAATGAGACCGATTACATCAAGCGGGTGATCGGCATGCCGGGCGACAAGATCGAGATGAAGAAGGGCCGCCTTTACATCAACGACACGCTCGTGCCGCGCGAGGCGATCGAAAAGGCGCAGACCGAGGATCTTTACGGTCATTTCGGTCCGGTGCCGACCTATATCGAGACTCTGCCCAATGGCGTGAAGCACAAGATCATCGAAATCCAGGGCGACGACGGCTTCAACGATAACGCCGGGCCTTTCGTCGTGCCGGCCAACCATTATTTCATGATGGGCGACAATCGCGACAATTCCACCGATTCGCGTGTGCCGGCCGATCAGGGCGGTGTCGGCTATGTGCCCTTCGAAAATCTCGAAGGCAAAGCCCAGGTCCTGTTCTTCTCGGTCGGCGACGGCGCGGCGGGCTGGGAATTCTGGCGCTGGCCGCAGACCCTGCGCCTGAGCCGCATGTTCCAATCGGTAAAATGACCGGAGATCATGATTATTTCCGCGGCTGAACTTCCGAAAGACGACGTGTCCGCGTTACAGGCGCGCATCGGTCATGTCTTTGCCGATGCGTCCTTGCTGGAGCGGGCGCTCACCCATGTCAGCGCCTTGCCGGCGCAGGCGCAGCGCCGCGCCGATTCCTACCAGAGGCTGGAGTTCCTCGGCGACCGCGTGCTCGGATTGACGGTTTCGGACATGCTCTACGAGACTTTCCCCGAGGCCGAGGAAGGGGAATTGTCACGCCGCCTCGCCGATCTGGTGCGCAAGGAAACCTGCGCCGATGTGGCGCGCGGCTGGGGCGTCGGCGCCGTGCTGCGACTGGGCGAGGGCGAGGCCCAGACCGGCGGCGCCAATAAATCGGCCATTCTCGGCGACATCTGCGAATCCCTGCTCGGCGCGGTGTTTCTCGACGCCGGCTATGGCGCCGCGGAAGCTCTGGTGCGGCGGTTTTTTTCCGAGAAAATGCGCAATCCTGTGCGCCCGCTGCGCGATCCCAAGACCGCCTTGCAGGAATGGGCGCAGGCGCGCGGCCTGCCGACCCCGGTCTATCGTCAGGTGGGCCGCTCCGGCCCCGATCACGCGCCGGTCTTTTCGATCGAGGTCGGCGTCAATGGATTTGAACCGGCCCTGGCCGAGGGCAGTTCCAAACGCTTCGCCGAACAGGCCAGCGCGCAAAATTTTCTGGAACGCGAAGGCGTCGTTGGAGGCGATGAATGACTGAGGAAATCGCCAAGGAACCCGCCAGCGAACGCGGCGCCACCCGCTGCGGATTCGTGGCGCTGATCGGCGCGCCCAACGCCGGGAAATCGACACTGCTCAACCAGCTTGTCGGCGCCAAGGTGACGATTGTTTCGCGCAAGGTGCAGACGACGCGCACGCTGGTGCGCGGCATTGCGCTGGAGGGCGCGGCACAGATTATTTTCGTCGATACGCCGGGCATTTTCGCGCCAAAACGCCGGCTCGACCGCGCCATGGTCACGTCCGCCTGGGGCGGGGCCGGCGACGCGGACGCGGTGGCCTTGCTGGTCGATGCGCACAAGGGCGTCGACGAGGAGGTCGAGGCCATCCTCGCAAGATTGACCCAGTTGCATGCGCCCAAGATGCTCGTGCTCAACAAGATCGACACCGTCCCGGCCGAAAAGCTGTTGGGGCTGGCCGCCGATCTCAACGCCCGCTGCGCCTTTGCCGAGACCTACATGGTCTCTGCGCTCAAGGGGTTCGGGGTAGGGAAGTTCAAGGAAAAGCTGGCGAGCATTATGCCGGAAGGGCCGTGGCTCTATCCCGAGGACCAGATTTCCGACGCGCCCTTGCGGGCGCTGGCCGCTGAAATCACGCGCGAAAAGCTGTTCGAGCGGTTGCATGACGAGTTGCCCTATCAATCCACTGTCGAAACCGAATTGTGGAAGGATCTGCCCAATGGCTCGGCGCGGGTCGAGCAGACGATTTACGTCACCCGCGAGGGGCAGAAGAAAATCGTGATCGGCGAGGGCGGCCGCACCATAAAATCCATCGGGCAGGCGGCGCGCAAGGAAATCATCGAGGCGGCCGAACAGAATATCCACCTGTTCCTGTTCGTGAAAGTGCGCGAGCATTGGGGCGACGACCCGGAGCGCTATCGCGAAATGGGGCTGGAGTTCCCGAAGAGTTAGTGGGGTTTCGGACGCCCGTGGGGATCGATCCCCCCGTGCTTCGAGACGCAACGCGATAGGCGTCGTCGACGCCCGATCGCCTTGCTCCTCAGCATGAGGGGATCGATAATCCATCATTGAGGCCTTAGGGAGCCCTCATGGTGAGGAGCCGCCTTGCCCCGTCGGAAGATGCAAGTGCAAGGCTCTCGACGGGTCAAGGTGGCGTCTCGAACATGGGGGCGTCATCCCGGATGTGACAGCAGCCGATGTTTGCGAAAAGGCGGCGGATTTTCAATGGAATGGGCGGATCGCGGCCTGATCCTCGGCCTGAAAAAACATGGCGAATCCAGCGTGATCCTGGAGTTGATGACCCGCGCGCACGGGCGCCATCTCGGCGTGGTCCGGGGAGGGCGCAGCAAGACCATGCAGCCGGTGCTGCAAGCCGGCAATGAGGTCGAGGCGGTCTGGCGGGCGCGACTGGAGGAGCATCTCGGCCTCTACGCCGTCGAGGCGGCCGTTCTCCGCACGGATGCGTTGATTTCAAGCGCCCAGGCGCTGCATGGCGTCAATCTGCTCGGCGCACTGTTGCGCCTTTTGCCCGAACGCGACCCTCATTCCGCCTTGTTCGAGCGGGCGCAGGTCCTGCTGGCCCATCTTGCTGGCCCGCTGGCGCCGGCGCTGTTCGTGCATTTCGAACTGGCGCTGCTGGCCGAACTCGGCTTCGGCCTCGATCTCGACCAATGCGCCGCCACGGGTTCGCACGATGACCTGATTTATGTCTCGCCGAAAAGCGCCCGCGCCGTCAGTCGCGACGCCGGCGCGCCCTGGGCGGCCAAGCTGCTGCCCCTGCCGGGTTTTTTGCGCGAGGCGCCAGGGACGCCGGCCTCACGCGAAGATATTTGCGCGGGATTTCACCTCACCGGATTTTTTCTGAATCGCGATGTTTTTGCGCCGCGCGGCGTCAAGCCGCCCGATTCGCGCGGCGCCTTCATGCTGGCGATTTCAGCGACCTGACGAAAAATGAAAAAGCGGCCTCGCGGGGCCGCTTTTTCAAAACTAATGTGCCGGTCCGCCTCACTGGCAGACGACACGCCTTTCGAGGCGTGAGACGCCATAGCCTTCGTCGGCTTCGACGTAGCGAGTCTCACAGCGCCGCTCGGTCGAACCGAGGGCCTTGACCGAAACGGCCTCCACGACATTGGCGGCGTTTTCGGCCATTACGCTTCCAACCTGCGTTACGACGCCGAGGCCGAAAGCGGCGACAATGGCGGCGACAAACAGGGTGGGAGCAACACGTCTTGACGTTTTCATAACATCCTCAGTCACGCTTCCGGCGACAATCACATGAGCGGCGAGTCGAGCGATTCGCCGCGTCACATGACTCGCTAGAACTTAAGCATATGGGTTGGATAAGGTTCCGCCTAAGCGAATGATTTGTGCTTTTACCTCCTACCGTCACGGTTGGGCTAGTGCGCAAAGGACACAATCCGCAATAAAGTCGCGGGGTACAAACAGGGAACTTGAACCTGGACGCCGGCTGGCTTAGGAGAGGACCATGGCCAAGCCCCACCTGCCGCCTCCGGGCGAGAACAATCAGCCGATCAATCTGCGCGACGCGCTGGAAGAGCGTTATCTCGCCTATGCGCTCTCCACCATCATGGGGCGCGCGCTTCCCGACGCGCGCGATGGTTTAAAGCCGGTGCATCGCCGCATCCTTTATGGCATGCACATCCTGCGACTCGATCCGGGCACGCCTTTCAAGAAATGCGCGAAAATTGTCGGCGACGTGATGGGCTCCTTCCACCCGCATGGGGACCAGGCGATCTACGACGCGCTGGTGAGGCTGGCGCAGGATTTTTCCTCGCGTTATCCGCTGGTCGACGGGCAGGGCAATTTCGGCAATATCGACGGCGACGGCGCCGCCGCCTATCGCTACACCGAAGCGCGCATGACCGATGTCGCCCGCGCGCTGCTCGAAGGCATTGACGAAGACGCCGTCGATTTCCGTGACAATTACTCCGGCGACACCAAAGAGCCGGTGGTTTTGCCTGCGGCTTTTCCGAACCTCTTGGCCAATGGCGCGCAAGGCATCGCGGTCGGCATGGCGACCTCGATTCCGCCGCATAATGTCGCCGAACTTTGCGACGCCGCGCTTTATCTGATCGCCAATCCGCAGGCCGGAGCCGAGCAATTGACCCATTTCGTGCCGGGGCCGGATTTTCCGACCGGCGGCATCATTGTGGATTCGCGCGAATCCATTTTGGAAACCTATCGCACCGGGCGCGGCTCTTTCCGTATTCGCGCCCGCTGGAGCAAGGAGGAGTCCGCGCGAGGCCAATGGAACGCGGTGGTGACCGAGATCCCCTATGGGGTGCAGAAGTCGCGGCTGATCGAAAAGCTGGCTGAACTGGTCAATGAGCGCAAATTGCCGCTGCTCGCCGACGTGCGCGACGAATCGGCCGAGGACGTGCGGATTGTGCTTGAGCCGCGAGCGAAAACCGTCGACGCCGGCGTCATGATGGAAAGCCTGTTTCGCATGAGCGAGCTGGAAGCGCGCTTCTCCGTGAACATGAACGTGCTGGTCGATGGCGTCACGCCGCGCGTGTTGTCGCTGTCCGAAGCCCTGCGCCAATGGCTCGACCACCGCCGCAATGTGCTGGTGCGGCGCTCGCGCTGCCGCCTCGCCGAGATCGAGCGCCGGCTTGAAGTCTTGGCCGGCATGATCATCGCCTTCCTCAATCTTGACGAGGTGATTCGCATCATTCGCGAGGAGGACGAGCCCAAGGACGTGCTGAAGGCGCGGTTCGAACTCACCGACAATCAGGCCAACTACATTCTCGACACGCGCTTGCGCTCGCTGCGGCGGCTAGAGGAAATGCAGCTGCGCAATGAGCACGCTGAGCTGACGCGCGAAAAGGAGGATCTGGACGTGCTGGTCGGCGACGAACTGCGTCAATGGAAAAGCATCACCGCGCAGGTTCGTGAGATCAAGAAGAAATGGGGGCCGCTGACAGCGCTCGGCAAGAGGCGCACCACATTCGAGGCGCCGCCCGCCTTGTCCGAGGATTTCGACCTCAATGACATTCTGGTCGAGCGCGAGCCGGTCACCGTGGTCGTCACGCAAAAAGGCTGGTTTCGCGCGCTCAAGGGCCATGTCTCCGACCTCGGCAACCTGCAGTTCAAGGGCGACGATTCGCTGCGCGTGTCCTTTTTTGCCGAAACCACGTCGAAAATTCTGGTGCTGACCACGGATGGCAAGATCTTCACGCTCGAAGCGGCCAAGCTGCCGGGGGGGCGCGGCGCCGGCGAGCCGATCCGCCTGCTGGCCGATATCGACGACGGCGCCGATGTCGCCTCGGTTTTCGTCTACAAGCCAGGCGGCAAGATGGTGATTGCGGGCAGCGACGGGCGCGGATTCCTCACCACTCAGGACGGCATGATCGGCAATACCAAAAAGGGCAAGATGCTGCTCAACGTCGATGCGCCTGCCAAGGCGCAATTCGTCGCGCCGGTCGAGGGCGACCATGTCGCGGCGATCGGCGAGAACCGCAAATTGCTGGTGTTTCCGCTTGAAGAGATCCCCGAAATGACGCGCGGAAAAGGCGTCAGGCTGCAACGCTATCGCGACGGCGGGCTGTCCGATCTGAAAACTTTTGCGCTGGCCGATGGATTGAGCTGGGTCGATCCGGGCGGCCGGGTGTTCAATGTGTCAGGCGCCGCCTTGGTGGAATGGATCGGCCATCGCGCCGAATCCGGCCGCCTGCCGCCCAAGGGATTCCCCAAGGCGAACAGGTTTGGGTGAGGTTATTGGCCGGCCCTTCACGCCAACTCTCTCCCCGCCACAGGCGGGGAGAGGGGGCGCAGCGTTCCATCTTTCCGAAACATATTCAGGGTCGCCGCCAATTTCGCCGCTGGCGCCGCGCCGCTGGTGAAGTGGAAGGAAAAGCCGGGGGCGCCGCCCTCGTGGCCGGTCAGCGCGCCTTGAGGAAACCGGTCGGAAATCACGTGATCCGCACGGCGCGCGATGGCGGCGGCGGGGTCGATCCAGCGGACCGGCCAGGGTGCGAGGCGGGTAAAAAAATCTTGCAGCAGCGGATAATGGGTGCAGGCCAGCACGATGGCGTCGGTGCGCCTGCCGTCGCGCTCGATGAAACAAGGCGCGATTTCCTGCGCCACCGCATCGGCGGAAATTGGCTGACCTTGCATGAAACCCTCGGCCAGAGCGGCGAGCTTTTGGGAGCCGATCAGCGTCACATCGCAATGGCCGGCGAATTTGTCGATCAGGTCGCGGGTATAGTCGCGCGCCACGGTGCCGGGGGTGGCGAGAATGGTGATCAACCGCGATTGCGATTGTTCCGCCGCCGGTTTTATGGCCGGCACCGTGCCGACGAAGGGAATCTTTGGCCAGCGCTCCCGCAACTGCGGCAGAACCAAAGTGGAGGCGGTGTTGCAGGCGATGACCACGCAATCGGGCGCATGGGCGGCGATCAGCCGCTCCATTGCCGACAACACGAGGCTTGAGACTTCGGCTTCACTTTTCGGGCCGTAGGGGAAACCGAGATCGTCCGCCGCATAGAAAAATTCCGCGTCAGGACGCCGTTCGAGCAGGGCGCGGAAAACCGTGAGGCCGCCCAGTCCAGAGTCGAACACGAGGATTCTTGGGATGCGATCCATGACCTTTTCGCGGAGCGGTGAAACCTTTTGGGCCGGGACAACGCTTTTAACTTGAACACAGGCCTGACGCCAAGTGAGGTGATATTAAATTCAGTTCGGGGGCGCGGAGGTCATTGCGGACATCCGAAGAGGAGAGAGCGCAAATGACTGATTATTCGACTTCGTCCCAATCCGTCCCGGCCTATACGAGCGAGCCGGGATTGCTGCGTCAGAAATTGCCTCACGCCATTGTGCTGTTCCTGGCCGTGGCGGGCGTGGCCTATACAAGCGCTGTCGGACAGCCTCCCCATGGCTACTGGAGTTTCTTGCTGTCATGATAGCTAAGGGAGCCGGTCGTCGCCGCTTAAGTCAAACATGTGCCTGTCGCGGTGGCTGGGGCGAGGCTTGAAGCAAGCCTCGCCCTCGGAATAAAACCGTCAGCGCTTGTCTTTGCGCGCCTGCGAGGCCTTGACGGCCTGCGAGACTTTTCCGATCCGCTTTCCACTCACGATGTTGCGGCGTCTGGCGCTGGTCAGCGCCTGCATGCCGGGATTAGCCTTCGTCACCTCGTCGAGAAAGTTCTGACGGCGTCCGGCGATGATCACCTGATTGCCCAGCTTGTGAAAAGCCTCCGCCAGCCCGCGGCCGATGCCGGAGCCGCCGCCCGTAATCAGAATCGTGTTGTTTGTGGTCTGCATGGTGGTATCTGGATTTTAAACGCTGTCTTTTGTCGTGGCGGCAAAATGCGGGTAGAATGGTC
>Ga0208588_1000654_pt1 | contig 10938 bp, 10 predicted proteins | sample NGESurshal092012_8_FD_184483 | JGI IMG/M metagenome (GOLD analysis project Ga0208588, IMG submission 184483) | Arctic peat soil microbial communities from Barrow, Alaska - NGEE Surface sample 415-3 shallow-092012 (SPAdes) | ecosystem: Environmental > Terrestrial > Soil > Wetlands > Peat ...
TCTGCTTCGGAAAATTCGATGGATAGCATGGCTCAACCTCACTATCAGAACCGGAATATTTAGAAGATTACCCCCCTTCTTCAGTAAGCTCAATCTATGTAGGTGCAAAGTATACCTCCGACTGAATTTTAATTGCACAGGTCGGAAAAAGAGCATGGAAACTATCAAAATAGATCGTTCTTCCCTTTCGAAGGCTTTGACCTTGCCGTTCAATATTTCACATCAACTTTTACACAAAACCCGCAACCAGTTGTAACTTAAGGTAAGATACACATATCTTCTTCACCACGACAAAGGGTCGAGAAAGCACAAATTAGAGTGGGGTAAAGCCTAAATGGCTAATACAAAAACCTTGACCCGGATCTGTGAGATTTGGATCAACAATTCGAGAGAGGGATTCCCAAGTTGGTTGATCCTTGTATCGACCTTTTAGATATCGTGATGATTTCCAATTCATGAAATGTAGATACATAAGTTCTTCACCAGATTCAACAGTCAACTTTCCACGATACCAAAACCAACGATCAGGGTATTTATAACTGCCATCCAACCAGGGTCTTTCAGACAAAATGGTACTAAAGCGTTCTTGAAAAAGGTGATTGCGCTTGTATGGATCTAAAATTCCTAAAAGTTTATAAAATATATAGGGGATTCGTTTTCTTCCTCGTAATAAAATTGAAAATTTTCCCTCATCATTCATATCCTGCTGCCAGTTGGGTACTTTGTAAAATCCATTAATCCATTGCTCATTATTTTTCATCAAAAAGAGATGCCCAGAAACTCTATCTGAGTGAGTGGACAGTGTATTGTATTGAAGAACATCATCTGTATAAAATGCCCTTAGATTTCCATAGATCACATCTACATCACCAAATCCAAAATAATCATAGCCCTCTATATATTCCCGATGGATATGTCCGTATGCAGGCCTAATGCCACAAAGATCATAGGGAGATTCTGTCTGGTAGATAATACCCAAACGCTCCGAAATCAGTTGTTGATATTTTTCAAAACTGATTTGAATAAATCGGACATTACTGGGAGCGTTTTCTGGAATAAGACAATCTGTAAAAAATAGCCAATCGATCGTTGGATTCCATCGGCATGACTCTAAATAGAATGTGAACCATTCTGGAAAACAACCAAAATAGGGCATTAGGAAAATGATACTTTTCTGTTTATTTACCATAGTTTTTGTAGAGCAGGCTGTATTGCACGCAGTATAATTCACCTAGACAAACAATCGAGAAAATTCATACTAATTCTGTAATACCTGACTATATACTGTAGGTGTTGGTAAGTCTAGCGCGACACTATTGCTGCAAATTGAGAGCCATGAATTCATCAAGCTCTATTGTGAGGAAGATACTGTTTCACTGTTCGAAGACATAACGCTACACCTCCCAGTTTTGATTTAAACTACTAAAATCAGCTTGATTTGCACAATCACATATGAAATTTAAGGAATCGTTAGCTAACGACTCTAAGGTATTAGTTGTACAAAGATTGAATCCAGTTCCATTCCTGCGTTAATCCATCAACTAATGGAATTTTAGGTTTGTAGTTAAGAATTTGCTTTGCTTTAGATACATCCGCTGATGTATGGCGTGCATCCCCCATCGCTGTTTCAACGTAGTTTTTCTTAATTGTTGTGCCAACAATTTCTTCCATTGTCTTCAAAACTTCTGATAAACTTACTCTGCTACCACCCCCAATGTTGAAGACTTGACCAACTGCTTCAGGTATAGTAGCAGCAGCCAAGTTTGCTGAAATAATATCACCCACAAATGTAAAGTCTCGGCTTTGATGACCGTCACCATAGATAGTAATTGGGTTTGATTCTAGAATAGCCTTGAAAAACTTATGAAAACCCATATCTGGCCGCTGTCGAGGGCCATACACCGAAAAATATCGCAGACCAACGAAAGGGATGCCAAAGTTCTTATAGTAAAGACTACATAGTTGTTCAGCCGCCAACTTTGTAATGCCATAAGGGGAAATTGGTTGTGGACACACCCCTTCATGTGTAGGTAGCATCTCTGCATCCCCATAGATACTGGAGGTAGACGCGAAAATGAATTTTTTCAAGCTCTTGGCATATTTTGCCGCCTCTAATAAGGTCTGCGTAGCATTAATATTTCGTTCTACATATGTGGGAAAATTTTGTCCCCAGCTAGCTCTAACTCCAGCTTGCGCTGCTTGGTGATATATTATCTCAACATTTTTCAACAGAAGGTGCCATTCCAAGAATTGAATATTACCTTCTATGAGTTGGAACCCAGGGGAATCTTGTAAATGACTGATATTATTGCGTTTTAGAACAGGATCATAGTAGTCATTGAAGTCATCAATTCCAATAACTTCTTTACCCTGCTGTAATAATTGTTCTACGAGATGAGAACCAATGAATCCTGCAGCTCCTGTAACGATAATTTTGGTCATTTTTCTGTTTGGGTAGACATTCTTATCTCATCAAAATTACTGATACAAACCGGAATTTAACTTTTGGGAAATACCATTCTGACTTACTCGTCTTTAACACTAAAGATAGCACTGGAGGGAGTTCAGGCCAATTAAGTTAACCAGTGTAGTTAGCTGAGACTCTGTATGATATTTCCGAGGAAAAATAGAGACAAGATCGCTTTTTTGGTCCCGGCCTTCTTGTGCGAGGGATAGTAGAGTATGAACTTAAGCCTTGATTTTATCCAATTGGTAATTCCTTTTGCTACATAGGCAGGAAGCCTTAAAAGAGCACCTACAGGAGATATCTGCCAGGCTGCAGCCCATAATCTAAGACCATTTAAGGGATCATGGTTCACAAAGAAGTAGTCATTAGCAAAAGACAAGTGATTCTCAATGTGAATATTCCTAATGGGTGGAACTAAATTATGGTTTTGCTGACCATATAAACTATAGAATTTATCAACACGAGAAAATACGCTCTTTTCTCTGGCTTTAAGATTTTTAGGATTTGTTAGTTGATCAGGTAAACCTTCGCGTTTAATAAAAACTGGAAGCTCTGTAAAAATTGTATTAAAACCCGCTCCTAGACAACGTAAATACATATCAATATCTATTCCCATACGAAACCTTTCTTCAAACAAGCCAACTTCATTAAAGGCATATCGAGGGAAAACGAGTGCTGAAGGTCCCGACCAAAGATAGTGATTACCATAATCCAGCATTTTATGCATCAGTGACATATAGTTTTTAAGGTCAGGCTTTTGAGTAAAACTCTTTCTCTGATCTGATCCTGTTTGCCAAATCTCATAACCGCTAAGGGCGATACTTCGATGCTGATCTTTTAAGGCTTCAACCTGCACCTGTAGATAGTTTGGTTTCCAAAGATCATCAGAGTCAAGAAAAGCAATATACTGACCTTTTGCTATTTCTATGCCTCGATTGCGTGCAGAACCATGCCCTAGGTTTTGCTTGAGACTTATAAGATGAACATCTGGATACTTTTTAGCAACAATTTCAGGAGTATCATCTTGAGAATTATCATCAACAACAATAACTTCAAAAACTCCATCAAATTCTTGCGAAAATACACTTTCTAATGCTTCTTCAAGCATTGAAATCCGATTGTATGTAGGGATAATAACTGATACATCTAGACTCATATTGTTCTCCGTTGCATATAGATCTCGAAAGAATTAGCTGGGGCAGCGTCCAACTTATGGGTGCGAGGCCTCTAGGTCAGTTTCAGAAACAGCAGCAATCACTTTTCCATCAACATTAGGCAAGGGTACGTTAAGAAGGTGTGCTAAGGTTGGTGCAAAATCCAGAACTGATGTTGGTTGCTCGATCTGCCCAGGCTTAATTCCAGGTCCAGTTACAAAGAAAAAACCATCGGATTTGTGATCTCCTGTTCGAATATGGCTAAAGTTATGTCTAATTGTGCCGATTTTGGGAGATGAGACAGATGATATGGGATGATTCCGATTCCACTCCACGATTAAATCAGGGAAGTCTTTAATATATTCTCCTTGGTAATAGTCAGATGTTCGCAGTACCTCCCGAACTAAGGGTTCTCCAGTGTCATCATTTACGATCGCCTTCAAATCTTCAGTCAGCTTTTGACAAAAATGCTCGTATTCAGGTCCTGGATGAACTTTCCCTTTGGGTTCGCGACCCACTAAGTTAATCCTAATTGCTCCAGAAGAGTTATTATTTGAGACTACAAAACACTTGCAATCTGCTGTTTCGGGGGCAGTCAAGATTTCAGGAATAGGGACATTAACCTTTCTGAGCAAAAATCTTAGGAGTCTGTATAAAAATTTAGTTGAACGATTCAGAAGATTTTGGTTTGAATTTTCCGCTTCATTCAGACGCCGAAGAATGCCATATAAATAAGCAAGTGGTTCGTAATGGGGGCCCATCCCATGACTAGAATAAACAAAAACAGTCGTTTCTGGTCCTACGTTTGTCAGTACTCTGCCAATTGCAGCATCAAGACCCTTGAAAAGGTCCAGCACTGGATCGCCCAGTGCATTCCCAAGACTGGGATCGTACTTAGGGTGACTTGAGTCATGGATATGCCAACATTGATGTCCGATACAGTGGGGCTCGGTAAAAACAGTTAAAAATAAATCCCATTCTCCTTGTGCTAACAATTTATTGGAAAGTTCGGCTTTCTTGTTTGCTCGTTCGAGCATCTTGTCTCGAAAATCCTTAAAACCATTAGTAGTGCGTTGGATTTCATTACAGACAGGGATAGGATTTCGACCAAACTCTCCTTCTATTTCCGAGGCAAGGGAAGGCGGCCAGGTGTAAAAAACGTCTCTTTTATTGGCTTTATGTACTCCCCAGTCCGTAATCTGAATCCCATTGATGTTTTCCGAAGGGGGAGTCAAAGGGACATCAATAATTGCCACTCGACGACCAGCACGGCTGAGTACATCCCAGAACATCTCTTCTTTTAGATCAAAGTTATTGAATCTATGTTGCTGATAGCTTCCGGTCTTAGTTTGTTCATAACAGTAACGACCATGACGGGCCGCTGAAACTCCTGTGGCAAAGGAGGGCCAAAGAGCACCGACATAAAATCCAACAGGGTTGGTCGTCACCCCCCATGCGGCTTTTTGGAACAAAGACTGAAAGGTGGGAAGTAAGCCTGCATTAGCCCATTGTGAAATTAGGTCCTTATCAGCAGAATCGATACCAATAAACAGAACTTTTGTTTTGCTTGTCATTGTGAACTACCTTTATCAACTATCAAAGAATAACCAACTATCAACGACTAACTAAATCCTGCAACGCCTGTAATTATGACTTTCATGATACAGCTCGGTTCCCCTACTCAGTCGTATGACTCTGGCTGCACCACCCGACCCGTTGCAGAGGATTCATCGGCAGCTACGCAAGCCGCAAGTGAGGCGAAGACGTCCCTGCCGGTAACGGGTGGTTTAGTCCCATGAACGACTGAATGGATAAATTCATGAACGCAACCATTAACTCCGAATCCAGGCTCCTGGGGAAGTTCTTCCCACTCCTCACGTCTGTTCCGTGCCACCCGATTGTCAACCACCGCCCCTTTCGTTCCGGTTAGAACAAAGCTGCCTGCATGGCTTCTCCCTTTCTTTGGTTTTGCTACGTAGGTGACGGTAACTTGACCAATTGCCCCGTTACGGAATCGGAACAGGGCCGCTGTGGTTTTGTCTTTCGGAAACTCCAGTTCACCTAGTCGGTTTCCAAATGCTGCCACGGATTCGATCTCGCTCCCGATTAGGTGACGGATCAGATCTACTTCGTGGATGCCAGTGCCAGTAATGGCAGAGCGGCCGGCCTCCGGGGTAGCATACCACGGCTTTTGGCGAAACCATTCCTGCTTGTCCTGGGTGATATCTGACCGCAGATGCACAACCTCACCCAGCTCTCCCGCCTCCAGCATCTGTTTCACGGCAAGGTTCCGAGCTCGGAATCTGCGTTCTTGGGCCACCATGAGGGTGCGGTTAGCCGCCTCAGCGGCATGAATAATGGCACGCGCGTCTTCCAAGTTACAGGCGACTGGTTTGGTGAGTAGCACATGGCAACCTGCTGCAAAACATTGCTCGGCGTGGGGCCGATGGAGATGGTCGGGCGTGACAATGCAGACAGCATCAGGAGTCTCTTTCTCCAACATTTGACCTATATTGGAATATCCTGCGGCAATAAAGGGGAATTTTCTGCGGAAGGCTTCGATGCGACTAGTATCAGTATCACAAACTACCAGCCGTTTGATGGATGGGGGATCTTGGTAAGGGGTGACAATATCCCGTTCCAGACCGAGGAACCTCTTCAATCGTCTCCGGCGGAATAACTGTAAGGGTTGGAAGGGGGAGACAAATTCCCAGCCAAAACCCAAACCAATGATCCCAAGGGTCAGGTCATTCATGATTGCTCTGCTTTGGTTAAAAACCGGAAGAAATCATATATCTCGATTGAATCATGGGCTACTTGAATCTAGTAATTTATCAAGAATACATAATTTTAGAAGGGGGCATCTTGGAGATGTTTTGCCATAGCTGCTTAACTTCATCCATGCGATCAACTAGAGTTTTAGCTTCCAACATCTGCATAAAATCGTTAATTGAAAATATTGTAAGACGAACTGAATTAATCAAACGTCAATAAAATTAAAAAATTCACTAGATTTACTATTAAAATCAAACTCTTCTTTGTAACAGAGGATCGCATTATTACTATATAAACCATAGTTAGCTATTATTGTCTCAAGAGCCTGTTCTATTTCTGATGGACTAGAAGGATCTTTAATAACAATGCCAAACTGATATTTTGCGTTTAATTCAGACAAAGATTGTAAGTCGCTCATTAGAACGGGTTTGCCATGCATCAGATAACCTGCTAATTTTCCTGAAGCCTTTGCAATATTGGAATAATTTTCATCAATGCCTCGATAGCAAGCCAAACCTATGGTAATTGATGTGAATACTCTATCTATCTGTTCATAGGGGAGTGGATTTAGAGATAGAAATAGACTATTCGAGTTGATTTCCTTGAGTGCTTTAATATATGGCTCATTTAAATCTCTTTTTCGGCTTACATGGAAAATGAGGGCAAACTTTTTATTGATGGAATTGAAAGCATCCGCAAGTTCCTTTGCAAAAACAAAATCATTTATCATACCTGCTGCAACAACCAGATAAGGACTCCGTTTCTCTTCTAAATTAAAGAGCTCTCTAAAAAAATTTGAGGATTTGAAAGAGAGAGAGATTTTTTCTGAATTGCCAAGTGACAATGAGTTAGGTATATAAAAGACTTTGCTATGCCTATAATTACCATATGCACAAAGATTTATGAATCTATCTTTGTCTTGAATGATGACACAAGAGGATTTCTTAAAAGCTAAACGATCAGCTATGAGTCTTAATTTGTCAAGACGATTAAAATTGTTGGCATCATTTAGCTCAAGAGATAAATAGACTAATTTGCTTTTTTTGAGGTATGCCTCTAGCAGCGCTAAGGTAGCACCATCAGTATCAATGCCAATGCTAATTGAATGTTCCAATTGTGTAGAAGAGGTTTTTAATCTATAGTTTAAAATCTGTAACGAAAATAAAGTTAGGGAAACTGTTGGGACTAGAGAGCCAAGCCCCATTTTGGAAAGTAGCTTGACAAGAAAGTCTACTTTTAGTGGTCTAAAATAAATAACTTTAATGTTAGAGTTTAAATCTATAGGTTTAATGTATCTGTATCCAATTTTTTCAATGTCCCTAGTAAAAATCGTGACTTGGTAACCATTTTTAGATAGAAGATCGGCCACGTTGATGACAGTTGGTGCAGCACCCAGCCAGCCATCATAAAAAAAGATAGAACACGATTTGATCGTTGATTTTCTTTGTGAGCTTTTCATTCTACCTCCCGCTTTTCAGGATTTCTTTGACAGTGACGTTAACAGGTGTAGTTACCAAAGACATTCATAGTTATACAAACTTGAGCTTTAAAAGGTTCCCTAATTCCCTCCTCAATCAGTGAATCCTGCAAGCAACAAACTCTTTTTTACCCCGTTTTTTGCCTTACTGAACATTCGCTTAAAGGCTAGGTCCTTTCTTCTTTCCGGTATCCCTACGTAGCGTCCCAAGTAAGTAGTAAATTCATTTAGAGGGACTTTCCAAAATTTCGATCTAGGGTTGATGGCTTCTTGAAAGATAAATTGTAACCCGTTCTGTTTCTCTCCGGGCAGATGCCAAATTGGTATATTGAAATCCTGTGAGGTAACATTATATGTGCTTTCTTGCATGGCTGTGTCTTTCATTTTAGGTTCATCTCTTCCCGTTGTATAAATTCTTTTGATAAATTCTTTGGACTCGTATATATTAACTAATTTTTTGTTGTAGGCAAAATTTGAAACATATTCTTCGTTATCAAAAAGATTTCTTATCTTTGACATAGGAGGATTTAAATTTCTAGCCCTAAGATCATCTATGAGAACTATTAGTTCACGAGCAATAGTTTGAAGATTTCTACCTCTTCCACCTATGAATTCACCTCCATACCAAATGGGGTAGGGTGTTGGATAGTTAGAGTTAATTTCTGAATAAACATTGCCCATACCAGCCCTAGATATATGGTGTGGTTGTTCTATCCAATAGTCATTTACTTCGTAGGTATCTCTGAGTAATATATAATTATCAGAATTGATAGTTGATAAAAGTTTTTCATTATATTTGTGCCATAGACAGTCAGAATCTACTAAAAGCGAGGCAGCATCTTCATTCGTTCCTAATTTTGCTATGACCTCAAGTTTATAAAAAGCATTTTTAAAACTTTTACAATGTTCAGGTAGTGGGACAAATTTCTGAAAAGGTAGAATAATAATTTTTACTCCTATCTTTTTCAAAAATTTCTTTATATTTATCCTGTCGATAATAATTTCATCTGGATCATTTGTGTATACATAATGATCTTCGTTTGGATTACATCTGATAGAGGAACAACAAAATGTAGTCACTAATCTCCAATAAATAGTTCTTCTAACATCTGAAGCTAATGGTTTAGAACTTAGTCCCCTGTAAAGGATATTTGCATCATTTTCATCAGTATCTATACATATACAAGTAGCTATTCTCACCATAATTTTCTCCTTGAACTATTGAAAACAGATCAATTATATTATCTGATTATTCTTTTATGGCTCTATCGTCTGAACCTTAGTGGTGCATATAAGCCTGAAACTCCTGCCAGCAAAGGATTCTTAGTAAGACAGTGATTTTCGCTGTCTTACTAAGAATCCTTTATCAACAAACAGGCTTCAGAAATGGTCTAAGACTCCAGAATTGTAAGGTTTTTTATCATGATTCAACGCTTCTGGTATGGCAGCAAATCTTTATAGATTAAAGAAGGATACTCCCAAAGATAAAGGTCTACATTCCAACCCATCTTTGCTAGATTTATTACAGAGTTCAACGCAAACGGCATGGTTTCTAGACGATGCCTGTTTGGTCGATGAGGATAATGAATAAAGGCAATTTTTCTCTGCTCTTTCATAGTGCTCCTAGCTTATATTATTCTCTGCTACAAAATAGACTCCCCAAGTATTAAGTCCTGGTTCATACCCTCTCATCCATTCGCCACAATCAACAATTTTAATCCAGATTTATTTAGAAATAAATCCAATTCTTGATGGAATAGATAGCGCATTCGATGTGTTTCTTGCAGTTCTTCAACAGCGTCGTTGCTTTTATCTTTAATGAAAACCTGATAATTTACAACGACTAAATTTTCATTGGGATGCATTACTGGCTCTGCAATTCTCGTAACTAGTATTTCTTCATTTTCTAAACCTTTAACGCGTACGGTAGGGCGATTACTCGACAATTTTCAGGCATGTTTTTCCGTAGCTCGTCTTTTTCGTATAAACAAAAAGAACACAAGCATTTTAAACTTCATCAGGATTAATCCCAAGTTGGCGCAATCGTTCTGCTAGTCGTTGGGCACGCTGGCGCTCCTGCTCGGCCCTTTGTCGTTCCTGCTCAGCCCTCTGTCTTTCCTGCTCGGCAATTTGTTCGAGCGCCTGGGAAGTTGGTAATGGTTCACCTGTAGCTCCCTCAAATAGCATCACCTTTCCCTCAAACATGCCTATCCAGACATCGAGAGCTTGGCAGAAAATTCTTCCTTCCTCATCTGGCGTAATCGGACCGTAGCAGCTGCCCTCTTCTAAGCGATAGCCGAGCACTTCATCCAGGAGTTGTCCTCTTTGACGGCGACGATCGATGATGATGTACTCTTCCACTCCTGCCCGGGCGTACTCTTTTACCTTCGTCTCCCGGTCGGCTTTTCGGTATCGAGGTGAGACTACTTCCATCACCACCATGGGCTTCGTCCCTTCTTCGGACACGATAAAATCACTGCGGTCTGCTTCTTTCTGGTGCAGCCCAAAAACTACACAGACATCGGGACAGTGGTCTTCCAGTCCCTCTATTCCCCATTTGATGATTAAGTCTCCAAATACCCCAACATCTTCTCGTTGAGCATAGCGCCGCTGGAGGATTTCTTTAATTTCCGTTCGGGTATTTTCGTGAAAAGTATTGCTAGGCAAATGGCACCCTTCCTGGGGATGTAAAAATTCGGCTTCGGTAAGGGGAAAATATAGGATTTTCTCTCCACCCTTTTCGTCGGTGACTAATTCCATCCGCCAGCCAGTTTCGGCTAAGGTGGAGTTGAGGGAGTCATAGGCGATTGCCGTGGACACAGTTTCACTGGGGGCTGTCATCTCAGAGTTCTCCGCTATATTCGGAATAGATAAATTATACTGATTCTGGCTCGCTTGCCACTCGGCAACACTTGGACAAAGTTAGACATTGACCGGACTGCTTCATTGAGGCATATCTTCCTGTCAAAATACTCAAATTTTCATTTATTTATTATCTCCCAATAAAGTAAACGCCCCAAGTATTCCAACTTGCTTCTTGATCACTCATCCACTCACGGCAAGTA
>Ga0208588_1000656_pt1 | contig 10935 bp, 8 predicted proteins | sample NGESurshal092012_8_FD_184483 | JGI IMG/M metagenome (GOLD analysis project Ga0208588, IMG submission 184483) | Arctic peat soil microbial communities from Barrow, Alaska - NGEE Surface sample 415-3 shallow-092012 (SPAdes) | ecosystem: Environmental > Terrestrial > Soil > Wetlands > Peat ...
CGAGCGCCGCCGGAACGAGTGACATGGCCGACGGGTCGACCTGCTGGTCGCCCAGCTCGACGAACCGCATGCCGATCTGAGTGGCCAGAGCGGCCACCAGCTGGCTCTCGGACAAGACACCCTGGTCGACGAGGACCCGGCCGAGCGCCCGACCCGCCGACTCGTGCACCTCGAAGGCCGCCTGCAGCTGCTCATGGGTGACCAAGCCACCCTCGAGCAGAATGTCCCCCAACTGCTTCACTTGCTGGCCCCCTGGCTCGTGACTGCGACGGACGCGTTGATGTGGAACTGTTGCCCCCACGAGGCGAGGCCCCCGACCACGAGCGAGCCCACCAGCACCGCGGCCAGCCAGCCGGTGGCTCTCGACTGACCCGCAGTGACTCCCACCTGCTGGACCGGCCGGGCGGGGATCGCCAGCCCGATGACGACGGCGGTGATCACGGCCAGCGCCGGGTAGGACCAGTCGAAGTCGACCATCGAGTGCGCGATCAGCATCAGACCGGCGACGGCGGCCACCTCGACCAACGGATCCCGCTCTGATCCCCCCTTCGGGACCGCCCTGCGCAGCAGGACGAGAACCGCCGCCCCGAGCAGGACCAGGAACGGGACGGCCAGCAACAGGCCGCCGTCCGCCAGGGCCTGAAGCGCACCGTTGTGCACCAGCGACGACACCGGCCAGCCCGCCGGTTTCCACGCTGCCGTCGCCGAGGCCACCCGGCCGTAGCCGGCGCCCGTCAGCGGGTGGTCGGTGAAGACGTGGACGGCCTCGGTCCAGACCTGCAGCCGGTAGTCGCCGCTGGACTGCAGATGACCATCGGCGGTGCTCGCCACCGTCTGGCTCAGTGGTGATCGCTGGTGGGAGAACAGCGGCGGGCCGGGCAGGACGACGGCCACCGCCGCGGTCAGCAGGGAGACAGCGACCCACCGGACCACTCGGGCACGCCGCTGCTTCGCCCCAGCCACGAGAAGCACGCCGACGACGAGCCAGCCGACCGCGAGGATGGCCAACGCCGCCCGCGAGCCGGACAGGAACGTCCCGGTCACCGACAGCGGGGCTGCGACCCAGCCGATCAGGCGCCAAGGGCGCCGGTTGAGGACCGCGAGAGCCAGCCCGAGAACCGCGGGGGCCAGCAGCGCCGCCGCGTACTGGTTCTTCCAGTAGTACGTTCCGACCATCCCGTGGGCGGGGTCACCGGATCCCCACCAGGGCAGGAACGCCCAGCCGAACTGCAGGATCCCGCCGAGCGCGACCGCGGCGACCAGGGCCCGGCGAGCCAGATCATCCCTGCCCAGCCAGCGAGTCAGCAGGAAGGCACCGGCAGCCAGGCCATAGGTCGTTGCCGCCACCGCCGCGCCACGCCCCCCGCTGGTCAACGGGACCACGAGGAGCGCTGCGACCGCGAGCCAGGCCAGCAGGCCGATCAGCGCCGGCCCGGCCGAGCGCCAGGGCCGAACCAGGACGAGGCTGACAGCCACCCCGATGGCAGCGACTGACGTGGCACCGACATCACGTCCGCCGAAGGGGTGCGGGAACCAGGTGACGAGCAAGGCCACGACGACCAGCCCGATCCACGTCATCGGGGAGCCCCACGTGGTGGCTCGGTCGGTCTCGGATGCCTCCCCCAGCGCGACTCCCAGCCGCTCAGCGATCGTCACGGCTGAAGGATCGGCGGGATCCAACCACTCCTGTAGGTCGAGAGATTCTCGACTCAGACGGAGGCGCGCTCGGTCTCGACCTCGTCCAGCACGGCGTAGAGCAGCGCCAGCAGCACGCCCTTGACCGACTCCTTGTCGGTGGCGTCCACCGGCAGCAGCGCCGTCTCCGGTCCCAGCTGCAGCACGTCTCGGATCCGGTCCTCGGTGCGGTCATCCACCGCGCTCGAGCGGTTCAGCGCCACCACGAACGGCACCCGGGCCATCCGCCGGAACGCGTCCAGGATGCCCACCGCCTCGATGAGGGAGTCCTCGCGCTCGGCGTCCACCAGGAGCACGTAGCCGAGCATGCCCTCGCCGAGGATCTCCCACATGAAGTCGAACCGCTCCTGGCCGGGCGTCCCGAACAGGTAGAGCACCAGCTCACGGTCGATCGTGATGCGGCCGAAGTCCATGGCCACTGTCGTCTCGGCCTTGCGGCTGCGGGTCGAGTCGGTGATGCTGCGCTCGGTCGACAGCACGGTGATCTCGCTGATGGTGCGGATGAGCGTGGTCTTGCCGGCCGAGAACGGGCCGGTGACGACGATCTTCACCGCCTGTCCACCACGACGGCTACGCGCCTTGGTCGCCATCTCACAGCCCCCTGACGCCGGCGATGAGCCTCAGCAGGAGGCTGCGGTTGACATTGGGGTCACGTTCGATGGCCGACGATGCCGGCTCGGGCGCGGTCGCGGTGCTGCCCACGACGCCACCGACCCCGCTCAGGCCCCCACCGAGGGTGCTCTCGCCCACCCGCAGCGGTGAACCGGCCTGCTGGGAGACGTTGACGTGCACGCGACTCAGGGGCGACGGCTGATCCGTGGTCATCACGGGAGCCAGCGTCTCCTGCCGGACGGCAGAGATGCCCACCGGCTCAAGGTCGTGCGGCTGCTCGTCCGCCGATGAGTCCGGCTCGTCGGCAGTCTCAGGTGCCGCCTCGGTCGTGGCTGACGACACGACCGGCGCTGGTTCAGGCTCCTCAGAGGCGGGCTTTTCGGCGCCGCCCGCGTCGCTCTCATTCCCGCGTTGGCGCTTGCCTTCTCGCTCCAGCGGGGAGAGCAGGGCGAGCCGGCGGGCGACGACGGCCGCATGGTCGTGCGCGTCGTTGCGGACACCGAGCAACCCGCGCTCGACCAGACGGGAGAGCGTGGACACGACGGCGAACTGGCCGGCCCCGGTGAGCTCGACGATCTCCCGAACCGGGCGACGGCCGTCGACGAGGGCCAGCAGCGCCCACTCGTCCCTGGTCAAGGCGGGATCGTCGTCGAGGACGACGGGCATGGCCAGGACGGTGTCCGGCGACGGCACGCCGGAGGCCGCGGCATCCCAGGCCTCGCGCCGGCTCTGCGCCTCGTCGACCACCGTGTCGGCGGGCAGCCGCAGCCCGACGCCGTCCGGGTCCGACTCGTCGCCCGCGAAGGCGAAGTCGCCCTCGGTCCAGCACATCAAGTCGAACACCGCGTCGAAGGTCTGCTCGGTGGCGGCCTCGCGCAGCAGCTCGGGGTCGACCGCGTTCGACTCGAGCAGCGCCCGGCCGATGCCCACCTGGTCGTTGACCGCGCGCTGGACCGCAGACCGTAGCGCGTCGTCGTCCACGGTGCCGCTGCCGACCAGCCGTCGGGCCAGCGTCTGCTGGCGCTCGTCGGCCGAGGCGCCGCAGACCGCGCCGTCCGCGAAGTAGACGACACCGTCGGCTCCCCCGCGCCGCAGGTGCAGGCCTCCGGTCTTCTTCGTGTGGCTCAGCAGCTGGAAGATGTCCGGGAGGCCGAAGGCATCGAGCGAGCCCTCGAGTTTCACATCAGTTCCCGTCTGGTCGATGGCTGGTCAGCGGTCGGTCAGGCCCAGAGATTCGGTTCCTCGGCGGCCGAGAGGACCGGCCTCGCGACCGGCTCGCTCGGGGTGAACGTGGCCCAGGCACCGAGGTCGGGATTGGCAGCGACGCTCGCCACCGGGACGGCGGCCACCGGCTCCGGCTCCGGCTCCGGCTCCGGGTCGGGCTCGGCCGGGGGGCTGTCCCAGCCGGATGCCACCGACGTTGCGAGGGTGGCGTACTCCGCCGGGACCTCGACCGGCCCGCCGGTGTAGTAGCCCACCGGTTCGAGCTTCTCGGTGTTGTCCGACATCTCCTCGACGACCGGCTCAGCCACCGGCTCGGCGGCCGGGACGGCGGCCAGCTGCGCCCGCCGCTCGGCCAGCGCCGCCTCGACGGCGGCCTGTTCCGCGGCCTGCGCCGCCATCCGCTGCTCGGCCACCTCGGCGGCCTCGGCAGCCACCCGCTGGTCCTCGGCGAGAGCCAGGGCCGTGGCATCGTCCGCGCGCAGCGCGGCCGCCACGGCGATGGCGGCCCGGCGCACCTCGTACATGAGCAGGCCGACCTTGGCGCCTTGCGCGCCCATGGCGACCAGCACGGCCTCGTCGTCGGCGGAGACCAGGAACACGGTCCCGCGCTCACCCTCGACGTAGACCTGGTTCAGGTCGCCACGGCCGAAGTTGTCCGCGGCGCGCTCCCCGAGGGAGAGCAGGGCGGCACTCATGGCCGCGACGCGGTCCTCGTCCATGCCGACGGGCAGGGCCGAGGCCATCGGCAGCCCGTCGAAGGACACCACGGACGCTGCCTGCAGCTCGGGGGCCTGACCCAGCAGGTCAGACAGCACCCGGTCGAGCCGGGCCGAGCGCCCGTAGGCGGGGAACTGGTCGGTCATCGCGCACCCTTTTCGCAAGCCGATGGGTCGGAGCACCGGCGCCCCGATGCCCTCCACCGTCCCTTCGGCGTCTGCCCAGGTGCCCTTGAGTCGCGGCCGTCACCCGGCTGCCAGCGCCGCCTCACCGGCCGGGCGGATCACGGCCACCAGCTCCTCGGCGGTGGCCGTGCAGCCCGTCATGGCCCGAACCTGCAGCGCCGCCTGGTGGACGAGCAGGTCCAGCCCCCCGACCAGCACTCCACCGGAGTCGCCCCAGGCCTGGGCCAGCCGGGTGGGCCAGGGTCGGTACACGACGTCCATCAGCGCCGCCGGCCGGTCCGGGACGGCGGTTGCAAGCGGGTCAGCCGCCCCGGACGGCGCGGTGGAGATCACCAGATCGGCGCCGAGGCCGCCCACCGCCTCCACCCAGGGGGCCAGCCGCACGGTCACGCCGCAACGGCGCCCCGTCTCGACCAGGTCGGCCGACGCCTCGGGCCGCCGGACGTAGGCGGTCGCCTCGACCACGCCCAACTCGGCCAGCGCGGCGACCGCCGACCGGGCGGTCGCCCCGCCCCCGAGCACCGCCACGCTGCGGGGGGCACGCACCCCGCGCTCGGCCAGCGCCGCCACCAGTCCCGGGACGTCGGTGTTGGAGCCATCGCGCCGTCCGGCCGCGAAGAGAACCGTGTTGACCGCAGACGTCAGCTCGCCCACCCGGTCCACCGTGTCGACCAGCCCGAGTGCGGCCGTTTTCAGCGGCATGGTGAGCGAGAGCCCCGCCCAGTCACCCTCGGCCGAGCAGCGGTCCAGCAGGGCAGCCAGCTCGGACTCCGTGCATTCGACCGCCACGTAGCTCCAGTCCAGTCCCAGCCAGCGGTAGGCGGCTCGGTGCAGCGCCGGCGACAGCGAGTGCGCGATCGGCGAGCCGAGGACCGCCGCCCTCACGGGTTGTTGGCCTCGAACTGGGCCTTGAACTTCAGGAACTCCGAGTACGAGGAGGTGAACTTGGTCTCCCCCGTGGTCGGGTTGACCGTCACGTAGTAGAGCCAGTCCCCCGCCGCCGGGGTCAGCGCGGCCCGCAACGCCAGCTCACCCGGAGAGTTGATCGGCGTCGGGGGCAATCCGGGGATCTTGTAGGTGTTGTACGGCGAGACGACCCCAATGTCCTGGTTGGTCAGCTTCAGCGTGCTGCGTCCCAGCGCGTAGTTCACGGTGGCGTCGAGCTGCAGCTTCATGCCCTGGTCGAGCCGGTTGTAGATGACCCGGGAAACCTTGGCGAAGTCCGCGGGCTGGCCCTCGGCCTGGACCAGGCTGGCCACGATGAGCACCTCGTATGGGGTCCGGCCGATCGCCTGAGCCCGCTGCACCAGGTTGACGGTGGCCGCGGCCTGGTCGAAGCGCCGCACCATCGGCTCGAGCGCCTGCTTCGCGGAGACCCCCGGCTCCAGCTCGTAGGTGGCCGGGAACAAGAACCCCTCCGGGTTGCCCTTCGCGTAGTCCGGCAGCCCCAGCGGAGTCGGCTCCTTGAGGATGGCGGTGAGGTCAGCCGCCGGGATGCCGGTCGCCTTGGCGACCAGCTCGACGATCTGGCGCGCCTGGGTACCTTCCGGGATCACCACCTGGTTGGTCATCCGGGACGACGGGTCGAGGAGCAGCGCGAGGGCGTCGGAGGCCTTCATCTGCTTGAGCAGCTTGTACGAGCCGGGTTGGATCGAGCTGGAGTTCGGGTCGGACGTGGCCGCCGCGACGAACGCCTTGGCGCTGCGGACGACACCGGCGGCCGCCAGGGTGTCCCCGATGCGGGTGGCCGTGTCCCCCGGCCGCACCTTGACCACGACCTCACCCGACCCGGGGCCCGGGTAGTCCGCGGCTCCCCTGAAGAAGCTCAGGCCCGCCCACACGAGACCAGCGAGCAGCACCACGACGGCCAGCCCTGCGATCAGCGGGGCCAGACGGCTGCGGCGCCCGCGCGGCTCGTGCGGGGCCGTGGTCATGCCGAGACCGAGTTGGCTCATTCCTCCGCCTGGGGCTGGGGGACAACGGGTACGACGGAGCCCGGGGGGCTCCCCGAGGCCCGTTCCGCGTCCAACGCTCCTTGCAGAATGATGACAGCCGCCGCCTGGTCCACCACGGAGCGACCCCGCCTTCCTCGGACCCCGGCCGCCGCCAGGTCGCGACGCGCCCCCACGGTGGTCAGCCGCTCGTCCACCACACGCACGGGCACCGGGGCCACCCGGGTGGCCAGCTCGGCCGCGAACGCCCGGGCCGTGGCCGCGGCCGGGCCCTCTCCGCCGGACATCGACAGGGGCAGGCCCACCACCACCTCGACCGCGCCCAGCTCGGCAGCCCGGCCGACGATCCGGTCGAAGTCGCCCCGACCGCGGGCCACCGTCTCGACCGGGGTGGCGAGCAGCCCGCCAGGGTCGCAGGAGGCCAGCCCGATCCGCACCGAGCCGACGTCGACGCCGAGGCGCACGCCCGGTCTCACGGGCCGAGCAGCTCCTCGATGGCCCGTACGGCCGCGTCCCAGCCGGCCACGCCGCGGCCCGAGCCCTGGGCGACGTCCGCCCGGCCGCCGCCCTTGCCGGACAGCGCCCCGGCGAGAGCCTGCATGACCGTTCCCGCCGAGATGCCACGCTCCACGGCGGCGGGGTCGCAGGCCACCACCAGCCCGATCTGGTCGTCGGCCTCCGGTGCCCCGAGCGCGACGACGGTCGGGCCGGCCGCCTGCGCGCGCCCGCGGACGTCCAGCGCCAGGGTGCGGGCGTCGTTTGGCCGGACCCCGGCCGGCAGCAGCTCGACCACCAGGCCCACCGTGCCGACCTGCCGGCGGCGCGCCGCGAGCTCACCGGCCTGGGCGAGCACCTGGGCGGCGCGCATCCGGTCGATCTCCCGCTCGGCGTCGCGCAGCCGCCCGACCAGGGCCTCGACCCGGTCCGGCAGCTCCTCGGGGCGCGCCTTGAGCGCGTCGGTGAGCTGGCTGACCAGCAGGTGCTCGCGGGCCAGGAACCGGTAGGCGTCGACGCCCACCAGCGCCTCCACGCGCCGCACCCCGGCCCCGATCGAGGACTCGTGCAGCAGCTTGACCACGCCGAGCTGGCCGGTGCGGTTGAGGTGGGTGCCGCCGCACAGCTCGCGGGCCCAGTCACCGACGCTGACCACGCGGACCCGCTCGCCGTACTTCTCGCCGAACAGCGCCATCGCACCGAGCGCGTGGGCCTCCGACTGGCTCATCACCTCGGCGGTGACCGCGAGGTTCTCCAGCAGCACCTCGTTGACCCGCTGCTCCACGTCGGCCAGCACCGAGGGCGGCACCGCCGTGGGGCTCGGGAAGTCGAAGCGCAGCCGGCCGGGGGCGTTCTCCGACCCCATCTGGGTCGCGGTCTCCCCCAGCGCCTCCCGGAACGCCCGGTGCACCATGTGGGTGGCCGTGTGCGCCCGCGAGATCGCCCGGCGGCGCTCGACGTCGACGAACCCCTCGGCCAGCTCCCCGACCTGCACCTCGCCGTCCACCACCCGACCGCGGTGCACGATCAGCCCGGCGACCGGCGTCTGGACATCGACCACCTCGATGATGGCGCCGTTGGCCAGCCGGATCAGCCCCTCGTCCGCGAGCTGACCACCGCCCTCGGCGTAGAACGGGGTGCGGTCGAGCGCGATCTCGACGTCCTGACCGGCCTGCGCTGCCCTGGCCACCGCGCCGTCCACGACCAGGCCGGCCACCCGCGCCTCGCTGGCGACCTCGTCGTAGCCGGTGAACGTCGTGGCCCCGGCCACGTCGGCGATCTCGCGGTACATCGACAGGTCGGCGTGCCCCGACTTCTTGGCCTTCGCGTCGGCCTTGGCCCGCTCCCGCTGCTCGAGCATGAGCCGCCGGAAGCCCTCCTCGTCGACGGGCAGCCCCTGCTCGGCGGCCATCTCCAGCGTCAGGTCGATCGGGAAGCCGTAAGTGTCGTGCAGCCGGAACGCGATCTCGCCGGGCACCCCGCTCGGGTGGTCGGCGACGAACAGGTCGAAGTGCTTGGTGCCCTGCTGCAGGGTCTGCAGGAAGGACGCCTCCTCAGCCTCCACGATGGTCAGGATGCGGGCCGCGTGCTGGCTCAGCTCGGGGTACTGCGACTCCATCGCGGCCAGGCTGGTGCGGGCCAGCTCGCCGAACACCGGGTCGTGGGCGCCGAGCAGCCGCATCGAGCGGACCACGCGGCGCATGATCCGGCGCAGCACGTACCCACGGCCCTCGTTGCCGGGCGTCACGCCGTCCCCGATGAGCATGACCGCGGTCCTGGCGTGGTCGGCCACGACCCGCAGCCGGACGTCGTCGACGTGGTCCGCGTGGTACCGGCGTCCGGTCAGCTCGCTGGCCCGGTCCAGGACCTGCCGGGTGGTGTCGATCTCGTAGATGTTGTCGACGCCCTGCAGGATCGCGGCCATCCGCTCTAGGCCCATGCCGGTGTCGATGTTGCGGGTCGGCAGGTCCCCCCGGATGTCGAAGTCGACCTTCGTCCGGACCGCCGAGAGCTCGGACTGCATGAAGACGAGGTTCCACACCTCGAGGTAGCGCTCCTCGTCGGCAACCGGACCGCCCTCGCGGCCGTGCTGCGGGCCGCGGTCGTAGTAGATCTCCGAGCACGGCCCCCCCGGACCGGGCACACCCATGTGCCAGTAGTTGTCACTCAGCCCGCGGCGCTGGATCCGGTCCTGCGGGATCCCAGCCTTCCGGTGCCAGATGTCGATCGCCTCGTCGTCGTCGTGGAAGACCGTGACCCACAGCCGCCGCGGGTCGAACCCGAAGCCGCCCTCGTCCTGAGGCGACGTCAGCAGCTCCCAGGCCAGCGGGATGGCGCCTTCCTTGAAGTAGTCGCCGAAGGAGAAGTTGCCGGCCATCTGGAAGAACGACGCGTGCCGGGTGGTCTTGCCGACCTCGTCGATGTCCAGGGTGCGCACGCACTTCTGCACGCTCGTCGCCCGCGGGTACGGCGGGGTCTGCTCGCCCAGGAAGAACGGCTTGAACGGCACCATGCCGGCGTTGACCAGGAGCAGGTTCGGGTCGTCGGCGATCAGCGAGGCCGAGGGCACGTGCGTGTGCTCGCGCTCCTCGAAGAATCGCAGGAAGCGGCTCCTGATCTCGGCCGACCTCATCGCGGTCCGGTCCTTCCTTCGCGTGGCGGGCTGGGGCGGGGCGTCAAGCCCTCCGACCCTACCCGGAGGCCTGCGGCCCGCCCTTGAGGATTTTTCGCAGCCGCTGCAGCCGTTCGGCCACGTCCCGCTCGGCACCCCGCTCGGTGGGCTGGTAGTACTCCCGGCCCTGGACGGCGTCCGGGGCGTACTGCTGGGCCACGATGCCGTGCGGGGCGTCGTGCGGGTACTGGTAGCCCTGGCCGTGACCGAGGGGCTTGGCGCCCGGGTAGGAGGAGTCCCGCAGGTGGACGGGGACCGGACCCGTCAGCCCGCGCCGGACGTCCTGGATGGCCGCACCGATCGCCAGGTACACGGCGTTGGACTTGGGAGCGGTGGCCAGGTGCACGACCGCCTGGGCCAGCGGGATCCGGCCCTCGGGCAGCCCGACCAGCTGGACCGCCTGGTACGCGGCCACCGCCAGCGGCAGCGCCGTAGGGTCGGCCGCACCGATGTCCTCCGACGCCGAGATGACCAGCCGGCGGGCGATGAACCGCGGGTCCTCCCCCGCCTCGACCATGCGGGCCAGGTAGTGCAGGGCGGCGTCCACGTCGCTGCCACGGATGCTCTTGATCAGCGCGCTGGTGATGTCGTAGTGCTGGTCGCCGTCCCGGTCGTAGCGGACGGCGGCCCGGTCCACCGCGCGCTCGACGTCCTCGACCTCGATGGTGGCCGAGCCACGGGCCCGCGCGGCGCCGGCGGCGGCCTCCAGCGCGGTGAGCCCCCAGCGGGCGTCCCCGGCCGCGAGCCGGGCCAGCAGGTCGAGGGCCTCGTCCTCGACGTCGACCTGGGCGTGCAGCCCCCGCGGGTCGGTGGCTGCGCGCTCGAGCAGGGCCCGGACCACCGGCTCGTCGAGCAGCCGCAGGGTCAGCAGCAGGCTGCGGGACAACAGGGGCGCTACCACGGCGAAGCTCGGGTTCTCGGTGGTGGCGGCGACCAGGGTGACCCAGCGGTTCTCCACGGCGGGCAGCAGCGCGTCCTGCTGGGTCTTGGAGAACCGGTGCACCTCATCGACGAACAGCACGGTCTCCCGGCCGCCCATGCCGAGCTGGCGCCGGGCCTGGTCGACGACGGCCCGGACCTCTTTGACGCCCGCCGTGACGGCGGACAGCTCGACGAAGGCTCGCCCGGTGGCCTGTGCCACCAGGTAGGCCAGCGTCGTCTTGCCGGTCCCAGGCGGGCCCCACATCAGCAGCGAGGCGGGAGCCTCCCCGCCCTCGACCAGCCGGCGCAGCGGCGCTCCCGGCTGCAGCAGGTGGTCCTGCCCGAGGACCTCCTCGAGCGAGCGCGGCCGCATCCGCACGGCCAGCGGAGCGGTCGCGGCGGCTCGCTCCTCGCCGGCGGCGGCGAACAGGTCCAGGTCCTCGGCCACGGCCGTGACCCTATG
>Ga0208588_1000657_pt1 | contig 10933 bp, 12 predicted proteins | sample NGESurshal092012_8_FD_184483 | JGI IMG/M metagenome (GOLD analysis project Ga0208588, IMG submission 184483) | Arctic peat soil microbial communities from Barrow, Alaska - NGEE Surface sample 415-3 shallow-092012 (SPAdes) | ecosystem: Environmental > Terrestrial > Soil > Wetlands > Peat ...
CCGACAGGGGCAGCCGACAAGGGAGTCAAAACCCTACTATCGCGTCTCTCCCGTGATCTTCTCGAATAAGCAAGGTTTTAATAGGGACTAACTTGTTTCGCTCTTTTCGGGGTAGGAATCAGTAAGGCGACGATCATGCCTAAGATAAAGCCGCCGATGTTTTGGGCCAAGGGCAATAAATCATTCGTGCGGGTGACGACAGGACCAATGCCGAAAGAAACAAAGAGAATAGCCCACAGAGGCGCAGAGATCAAAAACCCTTTCCAGTTGAAGTGCTCATCTTTACGACGGGGATGGCTGGCAAAACCAGCGACCAAACCGCCAACCAGGGAAAGGACAAAGGTGAATAGTTGATGGTCTTGGGTCAAGCCAGGAACAGAGGGTCTACCCCCTTGCCGTAAGGATTCGTCAATCGCGCTAACCGTTGCTACCATAGCTTGGGAGCGACCATGTTCAGCCACATAGAACTTATTCCCATAGCGTGCTTGCAGTTCACGCCAAAAGACTCTGGGCAGCGTCGTCCGGTAGTCATCCCCGACTTTGAAGTTCAAAGGGTTATCTTCACGGGTATTCATGACCACGAGAATGGAACGGTCATCTAAGCCCCAATAGGGTTTCACAGCCCGACCGGGGGTTTGGTCTTTTAAAGTATCGGGGTCCGCCCCAGAACGATATTTAAGATTGATCGTCAGAACCCGGACTTTCCAATGCAGGTCTTTTTCTAGGTTGGTAATGGTTTTGGTAAGTTGCTGCTCATCTTTCGCCGTGAGCGTGTTCGTGAGGTCTACTACGGGGCGAGATGGCTGGGGTAGTTGAATTTCTGCATGGACGGGAGCAGCGAAGAGCAGGGCCAGTAAGACTATAAAGCTGCGTAAAGAAGTCATTACAAGAAGAGTATCAATATGTTAAGAATAGTAACATATCCTTCAGGAAATGGCTGAGAACGGAATTTCACCTCATCCTGAAACCCCTGTCTGCGAGCAGTAAGGTTTGAGGAACAAGGTTTCAGACTTTAGCCTTCTGCATTTGCTCTACAAATTCAGCAAATAGGTAATCAGCATCATGGGGTCCAGGAGAAGCTTCAGGGTGATACTGCACAGAAAAGATAGGCAGGCTACGGTGCCGCAATCCTTCTACCGTATTATCGTTCAGGTTTAGATGGGTGATTTCCACCTCCATGTTTTGGAACGAGTCAGAATCCACCACAAATCCATGATTTTGACTGGTAATTTCCACCTTGGAATTGAACGATGCAGGCTGATTCAGACCGCGATGACCGAACTTGAGTTTGTGGGTCTTACCGCCCAGAGCTAGACCGAGGATTTGATGGCCCAAGCAGATGCCAAAAACAGGTTTGCCCAAATCTAAGAGCTGTTTCACGGTCTCGACACCATAGGTCACGGCTGCGGGGTCTCCAGGACCATTGGACAGGAAAATACCATCGGGCTTATGGCTCAGAATTTCTTCGAGAGTGCTCGTAGCAGGCACCACCACTACCGCACAGCCATAGGAAACCAAACGACGCAGGATATTCCACTTAATCCCAAAATCTAGCGCTACTACTTTCAAAGCGTTAGCAAATTCTGCCTTTTGGGCTCGAAAATCCCATTGACTATCGCCTTGGTCTTCCCAGGTATAGGGTCTGGCCGTCGTTACTTCAGGAACTAAGTCTCGTCCTTTCATGGAAGGGGCAGCCTTGGCCTTGGCAAGGAGGACATGAGGGTCCAGGATTTCTGTAGAAATCGCTCCATTCATCGCTCCTTGGGTGCGCAGATGACGGGTCAGAGCCCTCGTATCCACCCCTGCGATGCCGACAATACCCTCTTGCTGCAAATGTTCCGTCAGAGAAATGGTAGCGCGCCAATTAGAAGGCCGTTGGGCAATATTGCGGGTGACGATTCCCCGGACTTGAAGCTTGTTAGATTCCACATCCTCTGGATTAATGCCTGTATTTCCTAATTCTGGATAGGTAAACGTCACGATTTGACCGCAGTAGCTGGGGTCTGTGAGCACTTCTTGATAGCCCGTCATGCCCGTGTTAAAAACCAACTCGCCTGTGGTCGTCCCCAGAGCGCCAAAGGAAAACCCACGGAAAGTTTTACCGTCCTCAAGGACCAGAAGAGCAGGCAGCTTGGATGACATGAGAAATTACAGTTAAGTAGAAGAAAGGCCCAAGTGATTATCGCATTTACACGGCCCACCTAACAGACACGCGAGAAGGACGACGCAAGGGGTAGGGACGGAGTACACTACAAAATAACGACTGCCAGCAACACTATGAGTTTTTGGAAAAAGTTTTTCCCCAGCGTGGAAGATGAAAATCTGTCTCAAGATATTGGCAGTATTTCTTTCTCCACGGACCGAGAGATCGACCTTTACGAATTAGAAGAGCTGTGTGACGCCGTTGGTTGGTCGCGCAGACCGATCAAAAAGGTCAAAAAAGCGATTGACCATAGCTTTTGTGTGGTGTCGATGTATCACACCCGTAATGAGTTTAAGCGCTTGGTTGGTTTTGCCCGTGCCACTTCTGACCATGCTTTCAATGCTACCCTATGGGACGTGGTGGTCCATCCCGATTATCAAAGCAAAGGCTTAGGCAAGAAGCTGGTAGACCGCGTAATCATGGAATTACGTAGCGCTGACATCAGCAATGTCACCCTCTTCGCCGATCCCCAGGTCATAGATTTCTATCGCCGTCTTGGCTTTGTACAAGACCCAGAAGGAATTAAAGGAATGTTTTGGTATCCCGATTGACGGGCCTTGTTCGTCGTCGTTTGCGATGCACACATTTCACCTTCCCAACTGGAGTCCTTGCAACTACGTGTTCAGGATTGGCAAAGTTAGAGAATTCTTAGAGGGTCCACATCTACATTGATGCGGACCCTGGAATGTCCTGCAAATTGAGTTAGGGCTTTGGCTATTTGTTCATAGCCTTGGGGACCCTGTGTGTTTTTGAGTAGCAGCTGCCATCGGTATTGGTTTTTGACTTTCTCAATGGTGCAGGGAGCAGGGCCTAGCTGTTCTAGGCTAGGAGTCTGTAACCTCAGATGGGAGGAGAAAGAATCTGCGCAGTCAATCACCGCTGTTTCCAGCCCCCCCTGGAAATGAATACACACCAACTGGACAAAGGGTGGATACCCAAAGGCCCGACGTTCTTCTAACTCTCCCTGAATGAAGGGTTCATAGGCATGGCTTCGAACGGCATGAATCACCGGGTGATCAGGACTATAGGTTTGCAGAATCACTCTGCCCGGTTTGTCTCCGCGACCGGCCCGACCGGCCACTTGGGTCAGTGTTTGGAAGGCCCTTTCTGATGCTCGGAAATCGGGAAGGTTCAAAATGCCATCGGCGACCAGAATGCCGACCAAAGTGACTTCAGGGAGATCTAGACCCTTCGTCAGCATTTGGGTGCCGATCAGGATTTGTGCTTCCCCCCGCTGGAATTGGTCGATAATCCGCCGATGGGAACCTTTGCGGGTCGTAGTATCGCGGTCATAGCGGAGGGAAACGAGTGAGGGAAAGAGCCGGGTAAGATCTTCTTCAATACGCTGAGTGCCGGAGCCAAAGTATTTGAGATAGGGAGAACTGCACACAGGGCATTGCTCAGGCTGGGAGGCACTGTGATTACAGTAGTGGCAACGCAACCGTTCTCCTGCTTGATGGTAGGTGAGAGAGACGGCACAGTGGGGACAAGTGATCGCATAGCCACAGCTGCGACACATGACAAAGGTGCTGTAGCCTCTACGATTCAGGAAAAGAATTCCCTGTTCGCCACTCGTTTGCAGGTCCGATAGGGTGTGCTGGAGTAGGCGGCTAAACGGACTAAAATTTCCGTCTGCTAATTCTTCGCGCATATCGACTACGTCCACCACGGGCATGGGACGCCCTTCTACCCGGTTAGGTAGCGCACAGTAGGAGGAACTAGAGGGTCGATGCTGAGCAAAAGTTTCTATGGCTGGAGTTGCTGAACCTAAGATAAGGGGAATTTTTTCAAGATGGGAGCGCCATTGGGCCACCGTCCGAGCATGGTAGCAAGGCTGGGGTTGATCCTGTTTATAGGAGCCATCGTGTTCTTCATCGAGAATAATTAGGCCTAAGTTTTGGAGGGGCGCAAACACTGCAGAACGGGTGCCAACGATAACTTGGGGTTCAGCGGTGAGCATCTGTCTCCAAGTGTCATAGCGCTCTCCATCGGATAGGGCTGAATGATAAACTCGGACTTTGCCAGGGAAACGGGCTTCAAAGCGGTCAGTGAGTTGGGGCGTCAAACCAATTTCTGGAACTAAGACTAGGGCTGAGCATCCCTGTTCTAAAACAGGTGCAATCGTCTGGAGATAAACTTCGGTTTTCCCGGAGCCGGTAACTCCATGGAGCAAGGCTTGTAGATTGGTTGGCGGTTGTTCGAAAAGAGTCTGGATACGCTCTAGAGCTTGCTGTTGATGAACTGTTAAGGTCTTCGGGTGGTCTGGCTGGACTCTGATTCCTCCCAAAAAACGGAGCACTTCCCGGCTTTCTAGGGTGACCCGACCGAGCTCCGCCAAGGTTTGGAGGGTGCCTATAGTAGTTCGTGCTTTGATCAGCGCTTCCTGGACGGGGGTGCTTCCTCCCAGCGCTTCTAGGGCGTGCAGGACTTCCCGTTGGCGTGTGGTTAAACCTTCTGGTTGGGCATGAACGAGGGTGACGAACTTTTGGCGTTTGGGTTTGGCTGCGTTTGTTTCTAGAAAAAAACTTTCTACCCAGCCCAGTTTTTGCAGTTCACGCAAGCCTGCTGCTGCTTGGGGCACTTTGCGCTGTAGGGCGAGCATGGCCAAATCGGGTGATTGTTCTAGCGCTGCAAAAACGGCACTGGCTTTTGGACTGAGGGGTGGCGCGAAGAGGGCGGCTTGGTGGGTAGGACGTTTTTCAAGGGGAATGATACGAACGCGTCGCTGGCTGCGGGTGAGGACTCCTGGAGGAAGTACAGTCTCTAGAACTTTGGAGAGGGGCGTCAAGTAATAATCTGCGACCTTAATTAATAGATTCCAATATCCTTCTGGGAAAAAAGCAGAGCTGATTAGTTCCAATACCTCACGGGTTTTATCAGTTGCACTGTCAGCTTCTCGGATACGAGTGCAGAATCCATGCACCACTCTCGTGCCAAAGGGCACGGCGACCACTGCTCCTACTGCAACGGCCATCGCTTCTGGTACGCGATAGGTATAGGTTCTATTGCCCGCTATCGGGAGGTCCACCAGGACATCAATGAGCATAGGTTTGTGCAGACTAAGAGGCGATTGTACCCCGCGGGCAATTGCAGAATTATTTATCACATCAACGGGCAAGTGCTGTAATACTATTCAGAACTAATTTTTTCAGAGCTTGTAGGTTAGTTACCTTGACTAGGTAACTAGACGCCGAAGAGTCAGGAACCCAAATAATTCTTCCGCGTTCTTCAATCGGTTTTTCGAGAACGGCTGTGACTTTGATCGGTTCTGTTTCAAAGGGTATCTGCTCCAAGAACAGAGCAGCAGCGATAACATCATGACCGTAAATGCCCTTAAATCCATCTAATTGCTGATGGAAGCGGCTGTAGAACTCAATGCAGTGTTTGACTATTTCACCCAGAGGCGCATCGCTATAAATGAATTCATCCAATAAAAATTCCAGGGCTTCGGTCAAGTCTAGACCGACTAAATAGGTTTTCAGGCCCCACTGCAAGAACTCGTAAAAAGCTGCAGGGTCTTGATAGACGTTAAATTCTGCATAGGCATTGATATTGCCTGGAGTACGGAAGCTTCCACCCATCACCCAGACTTCTTGGATCTGTTCTCGCAGGAGCGGATAGGTGGACAAGAACCGATAGGCGTCAGAGAGTGGTGATAGGACAAGAACCCTTAGCGGAGATCTAAGGTCTAGTAGTTCCTTCGCTAGAGCAAATGAACAACCCAATCAGGACAAGCCTGCGCTTGTCGGCTGCGCCTGCCGGACACGCTAACGCAGTAAGCTGGGGGGTAGGCGCAGTCTTTTTACCCGTCCAGGCAAGCAGACCGACGAACCGCACAGAGAGAGCTTCCGTTGTTCCCTAGAATCAGCAGGCAATGCGCCTAAAAAATCCCTCCCCGATCACTCAATCTCTCCCTGATCCCTATGCGGCGCTGCGCTTTCGGGACTATCGCCTATTTGCACTTGGCAATTGGGCATCGATCATGGGCCAGCAAATGCTGAGTGTCGCGATTGGCTGGGAACTATACGAGCGGACTCATTCTGCCCTATCCCTGGGCCTCGTTGGTCTTGTTCAAGTATTGCCCGTTATTTTTCTAGCCTTACCCGCTGGGCACATGGCCGACCAGTTTGACCGCAGAACAATTGTAATGATAACCCAAGGGGTCCTAGCCCTCTGCTCGGTTGGATTGACCGTGATTTCTTATCAGCATGGTTTAGTCATTCTGATATATCTTTGCCTGTTTGCCATTGGCATAGCCCGAGCCTTCAATAACCCAGCAAGAGCCGCTTTACTCCCGCAAATAGTACCCAAAGAGGTCTTCAGTAATGCCGTGACCTGGAATAGCAGTGGATTTCAGTTGGCGGCAATGTTAGGACCAGCTTTGGCAGGATTGCTCATTGCCCTGCAAAAGAGTGCTACCTCGGTCTATGCCTTCTGTGCCTTCTGTGTCCTGGTCTTTTTCGGATGCCTATTTTTCGTCAGAGGCCGCCAAACAGAACGTTCGGCAGAGCCTGTTAACTTTAAATCTCTGGTAGCGGGTTTCCGATTTGTTTGGCAGACCAAAATTATCCTGGCGGCCCTTACTTTAGATTTGTTTGCGGTACTTTTAGGAGGCGCAACTACCCTTCTCCCCATTTTTGCTAAGGATATTCTTCAAGTCGGTCCCGATGGTTTAGGTTGGCTCCGCGCAGCGCCCGCAATCGGCGCGTTCATAATGGCTTTAGCGATCACTCATCTGCCCACTATGAATCAAGCTGGTAAAACTTTGCTTTGGGCTGTTGGAGGATTTGGAGCGGCCACGATTGGCTTCGGACTTTCTCATTCTTTCTGGCTTTCACTCTTCATGTTGGTGTGCATTGGCGCTTTGGACAGCATCAGTGTCGTGGTCCGCCAAACCTTAGTCCAACTGCGAACTCCAGATGAGATGCGCGGTCGCGTGTCCGCCGTTAATGGCATGTTTATCAGTTCATCCAATGAATTGGGTGGCTTTGAATCAGGTTTAGCGGCCAGCTTATTCGGGCCTGTACTCGCGGTAGTCGGTGGTGGAATCGGAACCATTGCCGTAGTTGTGACGGTAGCTCTCATCTGGCCCGAAATCCGAAAATTAGGGTCTTTAGTACCGGATTAGAGTGCTTGAGTATCCAACTCTGACCTGCTCATACCTGTCCGTACATAGCCTGTTTCATTTCCCGCACTGCTCGTTCCAGGCCGACATAGACCGCCCGAGCAATAATCGAGTGACCAATATTCAACTCTTCCATACCAGGAATTTGGGCTACAGCATAGACATTCCAGTAGTTAAGCCCATGTCCAGCATTGACCCGGATTTCTCTCTTCAGCGCTTCTTCCGTGGCTGCTTCCAGTAAGTAGAGCTGCTTGATGCGGTCCTCTTCAGTCTTGGCCTCAGCGTAAGTTCCGGTGTGAAGTTCGATAAATCGAGCACTCATCCTCGCCGAAGCCATGATTTGTTTTTGGTCCGGATCGATAAATAAACTCACAGGAATGCCCGCTCCCTGCAACGTAGAAACCGCCTTTTCTACGCGCTCAAATAGTCCAGCCACATCTAAACCTCCCTCTGTGGTCACTTCTTGGCGATTTTCTGGTACTAGGGTCACATAGTCAGGCATAACCTCTAGGGCAAGGGCCACCATCGGCTCCGTGACCGCCATTTCCAAATTGAAGTGGGTACGCACCGTTTGTTTGAGCAAGAGAATATCCCGGTCCTGCATATGACGACGGTCTTCTCGTAAATGGGCGGTAATTCCATCAGCCCCAGCCAGTTCGGCCAAGATAACGGCCTGGACAGGGTCAGGCTCTACGGTCCGTCGGGCCTGCCGAACGGTTGCAATATGATCTAGGTTAACGCCAAGAGAAAGAGCCACGGATTCTTCACGGAATGCTTCTTTTGTGATCCTACTGTCTCAAGAGTCCTTAGAATGCAAGGATTCCTCCGTGGAGTTTAAACGTTTTTTCTATGACCGAATCAACATCGAACCTGAGCCATCTCACCCCAGCAGGCGAAGCCCATATGGTTGATGTAGGGGACAAAACGGCAAGCACACGGATAGCGGTCGCAGAAGGCTATGTGCGCATGTCCTTAGAAACTCTCCAGCAGGTAATTTCAGGCAATACGCCCAAGGGAGATGTCATGGCGACTGCTCGCATTGCTGGGATTATGGCCGCGAAGAAAACTCATGAGCTGATTCCGCTCTGCCACCCCCTCGCGATTACGTTGGTCAAAGTTGAACTAGAACCCCAAGTTGGATTCCCTGGCATCCGCGTCCAAGCCCAGGTAAAAGTTCTAGGTCAAACAGGAGTAGAAATGGAAGCCTTGACTGCAGTTTCCGTAGCTTGTCTGACCCTTTATGACATGGTGAAAGGCCTTCAAAAAGACTTAGTGATTGAAGGGATTCAGTTGCTGAGCAAAGTAGGCGGGAAATCTGGCCCTGATCTGTCAGGAAAGGATACAAAGCTCTAGTCCCACGGTTGAATATCACACTACATAGTTTGCCACCACAGGATATCCTAAATAAACAAGTGTTATTTGAGCAATGTGGTCTTTGAGTTTTACAGAGGTAGATAAAGGATCTCACCTGCCAAGTCTTCCAGCTCCATAGTTTTCGCAATTAGCTCTAAATCCTCCACACATTCGCCGATGTTTGTCCTCGGATGAGCATACAGGACTCCAGTGAAAGACAGCCAGGCTCGCTGGCGACGTGCGACTTCGGTGAGAAAGTCATCGTCTTGAGTAAACAGTACGCGTCCAAGCTTACAGGCACGGTCGAGCACATCCAGATCTTTGCTCCCACTTTTGCCATCTTCTTGGACTGTGAGTACATCGACTTGCCGAATACGCAACCCTTTGACGATTTCACCGTTGGAACACTCATCGAAGTAGAAACCTACACTCAGAGTCTTGTCTCGCCAAGGGACTTGGCAGCCTTGAGCGCTCGAAGCTTCTCCAAGGCAGGAGAGGGCTGCTGCTGCTGCAACGCACGCAGCCGCTCGCTGCGTTCGAGATCATTCTGGATCTCTGCGTCTAGTTCTTCTTGATGGTCGTAATAGTACGCAAGGGCGGAGAGGATCTGGGCTAGAGTCAGAGGGTAATGGGCACTTAGCAAAGTTTCCGGCCCGTAACCCCAGACGGTGTGTTCAGCAGCCAGTTGTTTTACTTTAATCTGGGAGTTAGCAAGAATTGCCTGACCGTCCTCGGTCAGTTCGATATGCTTATAAGCAGTGGCGGTGCGTCCGTTTGCCATGGGTTTATTCTACCGTTTACAACCATAAATCAACCGCCCTGTCCCCTCGACCAGGTGATACAAGTTGCTCGGTTTAAGGCAATTGCTTATTAAGAAAATTGAGCAGTAACTTAGGAAGAACCATGGCATCGCTGTATGGTGAGGCAAGTCCGTATGTGCGAAAGCTCCAATACGCTCGACCGTTGTGGAGGAGGTGACAAGAGTATCTGAATTTTTTGTGCAAGGTATAGCAGCATGATGACAACGAACGTCTATGCCAAGCAAGGCGGAGAAGGCCGCACCTATCAAATTCTCAAAAATGCTGAAAGCTCCGGTCCAGCGTAAGCAGTACGCCACGGTCATCGGAAACTTTTGGACCGACAGTAACAGTGCCAATCGCGGTGAAATCCTGATGTAATGTCAGGAGTTTTTCTGCAACTTTAGGGTCTACGGATAAGAGCAACTCAAAGTCTTCTCCTCCGTAGTACGCCCAATCGAGCGCCCGATCACCGGCCAACGTGCGCACGGCAGGCAAGATCGGCACGCGTTGGTGCTCAATCAGGGCACCCACCCTACTAGCTCGGCATATTTGAAGCACCGCATCGGCGAGGCCATCACTAGTATCCATACCGCCAATGCGGCGAGTTTGCGCAAACAATAGGTTGGGGATATCTAGCCTCGGGGTCGGTCTTTGATGGGCCCGGATCAGGACTTGACAATCCTCTTGAGAGAGTTGCTCCCCTTGTTCCGGATACAGTAAAAGTTCGAGGCCGGCACGAGAACTACCCATTGGCCCGGTTAGCAGCAGTTGATCTCCCACACAAGCTTGATTCCGTCGAATCGCAGGTCCCTGAATTTTCCCTAAAGCCGTAATCGAAAGCACACGCTGTGAGGAACGAACCGTATCACCGCCGAGGATAGGCACCCCAAAATGGGCAAGGCCCCGATAAACCCCAAGAATCCAATCCAGGGGAGTATCTCCCGGTAAAGCGAGACCAACCAGAAGCCCTACGGGAGAAGCCCCCATCGCCGCCAAATCCGATAGGTTAGCAGCGCCCGCTCGCCAGCCCACCGCCTCTGCTTCCGTAGTCTGGTCGCTAAAATGCACACCATCCACCAAGAGGTCTTTAGTAATCACCAGGTCTCCATCGAAGCAGACAACGGCAGCATCGTCCCCAACGGACACAGGTATCGTGGCACTCTCTGGTGCGAAAAAAGGCTGGAGTTCCTGGAGTAATCCTTGTTCTCCCAGGTCTCTGAGAAGGCGTTTAGTCATGGGATGTATAGGACACACAACTTGGTGCTCACTAAGCATAAATACTCAAGATGTAAACAAGTTTGAATAAATATTAACAAATGTATTGAATACATGAAGAAAGTTGTCTATCCTGTTATTAACGAAACAAGATTTATTGAGATGCGACCCATGGACAAGATCAACGTAGAAGAATTAAAGCAATACTTTTTTGGTGGTCTTTCTTTGCCTGTTCAA
>Ga0208588_1000660_pt1 | contig 10911 bp, 12 predicted proteins | sample NGESurshal092012_8_FD_184483 | JGI IMG/M metagenome (GOLD analysis project Ga0208588, IMG submission 184483) | Arctic peat soil microbial communities from Barrow, Alaska - NGEE Surface sample 415-3 shallow-092012 (SPAdes) | ecosystem: Environmental > Terrestrial > Soil > Wetlands > Peat ...
AAGGCGCCGGCGCCGGCCATGGCCAGTCCCGAGAACCACCATGCGGGATCGAGCGCCAGCCGCCCGGAAACCTGCGCGCCATAAAGCCCTTCAAGGCTCCCTGCGACATTCGGCAACAGGGCCGCGGCGATCAGATAGCCGCCCACCAGCCCCAGCCCGCCCGCGACAAGTGTAAAGACGAGAAGCTCGCAAAAAAGCGCGGCGGTCAGCGCGCCGGCGGAGACACCGAGCGCCCGCAACGTGCGCAGCGTCGGCAACCGCTGCTCGAAGGCCAGTCCGAAAGACGCGTGGACAATGAAGAAGCCGACAAGAAAGGCAAGGAAGCCAAAAGCCGTGAGATTGAGATGAAAACTGTCGGTGAGCCGCGCCAACTCGCTTTCGTCCTCGGGCTCAACGATGCGCAGCGCCTCGCCCGCGAGAGACGCCAGCGTCGCGGCGTCGACGGGTTTTTCGTTAGAGACGATGAGACGCGACAGGCGCTCCGGCTTGTCCAGCGCCTTCTGCGCCACGCCGATGTCGACGATGATCGCGCTTGGCGGCGCCTGCTTTATGACGACGAGCGGGGGCAGCACAAAACCGCGTTCGGTTTTCGGCCGCGCGCCCTCGGACAGGCCAAGGTCGAGCAAAGTCTGCGCAGAGGCGAAGCTGCGGCCCTCGCCGGTCAGAATGTTCGACGCCTCTTTGGTCTCGCGCAGCGGCGCCAGCATCGAGGCGCGCGGCAGCGTCACCGGCTCGACGCCGATAAGACGAATGTTTTTTTCAGCCAGACGCACGCTTCCCTCAAGCGCTGGCGAGACCTTGAGCCCCGCGCGCCGCAGCGTCACAAACAGCTCCTGGGGGAAGAGTCCGCCGCTCGAAGCGACAAGATTTTGCAAGTTGCCGCCAGAAAACACCGCGACCGCGCTGTCGTAGCTTTTTCGCGCCTGCTCGTTGAGAGCCTGCACGCCGCTCCACAAGGCCGTGGCGATGGCGAGGCCGAGGAGGAGCGTCGCCAGATTGGTGGGGTGGCGTCGCCAATGGCTGACCAGAGCGGCGAGCGTCCAGAAAATCTGCTTCATGATGTGGCGAGCGCTCCCGCCTCGATGCGCACGCGGCGTCCCAGCCGCGCCGCGAGCCGCGCGCTATGCGTCGCCATCAGAAAGGCGCAACCCGTTTCCGCCACCAGTTCGAGCGCCAGCGCCAGCACCGCGTCGCCGGCCGCTTCGTCGAGATTGCCGGTCGGTTCATCGGCCAGCAGAAGTTTCGGCCGCGCCGCCAGCGCCCGGCCGACGGCGACGCGCTGCTGCTGGCCGCCGGAAAGCTGTTCGGGATAGCGCGAGACGAGGTCCTCCAACCCCAGACGCCGGGTCAGTGTGAGCTGCCATTGCGGATCGAGCCGGCCCGCGAGCCGCGCCTGAAAGGCGAGATTTTCCCCGACTGTCAGGCTCGCGATGAGGTTGAACTGCTGGAAAACGACGCCAATCATCTGGCGCCGCGCCGTCGCACGCGCGCTCTCCGACAAGCGCGTGATGTCGACGCCATCCAGCAGGATTTCGCCGCCGTCGGCGTGATCGAGGGCGCCGACGAGATGCAGCAGCGTGCTCTTGCCGCTGCCGGACTCGCCCATCACCGCCAGCGTTTCGCCGGCGCAAAGCGCCAGATCGACGCCGCGCAAAACGGGGATGGGGCCTTGCGGCGTGGCGTAGGATTTTCGCAAATTTTTTACGCGCAGCATCGGCGCCTGCGTTTTTGCAGAGACGGGCGCCGCTTCGCTGCGGACCGAGGGGGCGTTCAAGCGAGGGCCTTTCACGCCGACTCCTTATCCGGCACGACCGAAAATCTGACTCCCAGCGCGCGAAGAACCGCGTTGACTGTTTCGTGGCGAGGGTGCGAACCCGGAGCCAGCGCTTTGTAAAGGCTTTCGCGTCCCAGACCCGCGGCCTTGGCCACAGTCGCCATGCCGCGCGCCTTCGCCACATCCGAGAGGGCGGCAAGCAAGACGCTCGGGTCGGGGTCTTCCGCCGCCGCAGTGAGGTATTCGGCGATGGTCTCCTCATTGTCGAGATAATCAACAACGTCGAAACTCGCATAGGTGGTTTTCATGATCGACCCTCTGCCAGCGATTTCGCCATTTTTTTGGCCCGCTCGATGTCACGCCTTTGCGACGACTTGTCGCCGCCGGTGAGCAGCAAGGTGACCGTTCGGCCGTCCCGCACGAAATAAACTCGATAACCCGGCCCGTCATGGATGCGCATTTCCAAGACGCCCTCGCCAACGGATTCGCAATCGCCGAGATTGCCAAGGCTCGCGCTTCTGAGGCGGGCCAGAATGCGCGCTTTTCCCTTCTGGTCGGCCAGCCCGTTAAGCCAGGAATCGAAATCCGATGAGCGAACCAAAGTATACATGGATTGTATCCAAATGATTACAATATGCAAGAAAATATTTTGAGTTTCGAAATCACCAAAATCTTTCCAGCACCGCGCCGATCCACATCACGCTAGCCATGCACAAGGCGCAAAAAACGGCGGCCGAGCCCATGTCCTTCACAATCTTGATGGCAGGGTCGATCCGGGGCGTCGTGTGGTCGCAGAGTTTTTCTATGCTGGTGTTGAGCAATTCCACCGCCAGCACGGCCAGCAGGCAGGCGATCAATTCGGCGCGACGGAAAACATCCGGCGTCAAAGCGAAGGAGACGGGGAGGGCTGCAGCAAGCACGAAGACTTCCTGCCGAACGGAGCGCTCGGAGCGAAAGGCGACGGCGAAGCCGGAGCATGTGGCCACAAAGGCCCGCAAGATTGGAAATTGGCTCAAGATCGGACCTGACGAATCGCGTTCCCCGGAGGATCGCAAAAAATCGTTTCGGCTCTCTCTACGCAACCGGGTCCGCCGCAAAATGTTTCCGCGCGCGCATCATGAATACCGGCAGTTCGGCGGCGGCGAGCACATCCCGCGTCACGCCGCCGAGAATAAGCTCCCACAGCGAGCCATGCCGGAAGGCGCCGATCACCAGGCTGTCGCCGCCGCGACGCGCGGTCTCGGCAAGCAAAAGCCGTCCCACGCTTTGATGATCGCGCGGCAAGCCGACGATCTCCGCTTCGACCCCCAGCCTCGCGAAGAAGTCGCGAGCGCTCTGATGATAGGGTTCGTTCCCGTCCTTTTCCACCCACAGGACGGTGACCTTGTCGGCGCGCTTGAGCCAGGGCAGAGCCGCCTGCACCGCCTGCCGCGCCGCGTCGCCCGGCTTCCAGCCGACCACCATGTGGCGTCCGATGGATTGAGTCATCGCCAGCGCATTGCGCGGCGCGACGAGCACGAGGCGGCGGGCGTCGAACAGCGCGCCATGCAGCGCGTCGGCGGCGTCCCGGTGAATAGGATGGCTGATGACAAGAAGATCGGCGTCGCACGCCTCGACCACGATGTTGGCGCAGATGTCGCCTCCGTCATGCCGCCATTGGATCGGCGGCGCATCGGGCGCGGAGGCGACAAAGGCGTCGAACACCGCTTTTATGCGCGCCTGCCGCGCTTCCGGCGCACCTTCGTAGATATCCCGCAATTGCTGGATGTCCTGCTCCTCCGGCGACACATAGGCCTGCGAACGATCATGCCCGACATGAACGGCGCAGATCGATGCGGCAAAGCCGTGCGCGGCGGCGACGGCGCATTGCAGGGTCGAAACTTCGGTTTCGATTTCCGGCAGCAGGGCGCAGACTTTCAAGGTCAGCGACGGGTCGGACGTTTCGCAAGCGCGGAAATCGTGTCTTTCAGACGAGGACGCTGCGGGATCGATCATGGCCTCACCTCCTGAGGCGATGAAGTTTACACCCGAATGGCCGAGGGGCGGAAGGCAATCTTAGGGCGTCAAATCAGAGCAACGCGCCGCGTGGCTGTTGCCGTCGAGGCCATGCTGCGCAAAGGTGAGCCGGGATCGTGAACGGGAGAAACGCGGGTGAAGAGCAAGAGACAGGCGGCGGCGGGGGCCTTGGTTGCCCTGACCTTGGCGCTGAGCGCGACATCGCCCGCGGCGGCGGTCGAGACGATCATATTTATCCGGCATGGCGAAAAGCCGCCGGCGGGTCTCGGCCAGCTTTCATGCCGGGGACTCAATCGCGCAATGGCCTTGCCTCGTGTCATCGCGGCCTCGATCGGCAAGCCAGACGCGATTTTCGCGCCCAACCCGGCCGACCGCAAGCTCGATCATGGCATTCCCTATGATTACATCCGGCCGCTAGCGACAATCGAGCCGACCGCGATCTCGCTCGGCATGCCGGTCGATACGCGTTTCGGCGTCAACGGCCTGAATGGGCTGGTCAAGTCCTTGACGAGAAAAGCCTATCGCGACGCGACCGTTCTCGTCGCATGGGAGCACCATCAAATCGTGACGCTCGCCCGCCGCTTGCTTGCCAAGCATGGCGGCGACGAAGCGTCGGTTCCGCCCTGGGCGCAGGATGACTTCGACTCCATCTACACCGTCACCATCGACAAAAGCGGGCCGGGCGCAAAATCCTCGATCAAGGTTTCGCATGAAGGACTAAACGGACTTCCCGACGCATGTCCGCAAGTCGCCCCGCCTCACGCGAATTGATCTTTCAAAAGGCGCGGGCCAGAAATTCGGCGATTTGCGGCGCGGCGTCGGCGATCTTCAGGATGCCGTTATAGTGGCCGTATGGACCGAATAATTTCGCGGTCTCAACCAAGACACCGTTATCACGCAGGATGCCCGCCGCTTCCTCGATCCATTCGGCGGCGAAAACCTGATCCTGCGGCGCGTAAATCACCAGCGCGGGCGCTTTGATCCGCTCCAGCCCCTCCCTTGCGCCGGTCGCCCCGGCGCCGGCGCCGGGGATATAGGTCTGGTTGGCGCGCGCCAGATAGAGCAGGGAATTGGCATCGGCATTGTCCAGCCGCAGGGCGGCGGCCGCGGCGAGAGTCTGTTCGATGGCGAAGGGAGTCGTCGCCAGATCGCCGGCGTCGCCGCCCTCGGCGAGCGCCCGACCGCCGGCGCCATCGGCCCAGTCGCTTTGCAGGGCATGCAGGGTCATGAGGCGCAGGGCGGCTTCGAGGCCGGCGCGTGGTGGCGGGCCGTCATAATAATCGCCGCCCTTCCAGGCGGGATCGAGTTTGATCGGCTGCGTCCACATCGATAGCCACCCGGTCAGCCAGCCACGGAAATTGGGGGCGGCGATCACCGGAATGATGCGCCCGACACATTCGGGATAAGAGGCCGCCCACTCAAAAGTCTGCAAGCCGCCCATCGAAGGCCCCATGACCGCGTGCAGGCGTTTTATGCCAAAACTGTCGATCAGGGCTTTCTGCACCCGCACGAAATCGGCGATGGCGACGGCGGGAAATTTGAGGCCGTAGGGCTTTTGCGTCGCCGGATCGAGGCTGGCCGGACCAGTGGTGATGACATTCTTGTCATGGACATTGAGATTGACCAGCGTATCCGAGGAAATCACGAAATAACGATTGGTGTCCACCGCCTTGCCCGGCCCGACGATGGCGTCCCAATAGCCGGGCAGGGGGTCGTCGGGCGCATATTTACCGGCCGCATGGCTGGAGCCGGAGAAAAAATGCGCGATCAGGATGGCGTTGTCGCGCGCTGCATTGAGTTCGCCATAAGTCTCGTAGCCGATTGCGACGTTGCTGATTGTCGCGCCGCTCAAGCATTGCAATTCGCCAAGGTCGAAGCGGTGCTTGACAGCCAATAAATCCATAACTTGATTTCCTTTTTCTATCGGCGCACTTTGGCGTCGCGGTCGCGGCGCACTATATATAGGCAATCATCGACGCGAAGCCGTCCGTTCGGGCGTGGGCGCAGCCCGCGGAGGAGCTGAGTGCAATCAAGGTCTTGCATCATTTGCTTGCTATCCGAAAACGAAACGGTAAACAGGAACGTGATGCCAGAAAGTACAATAGCCTGAAGAATGCGTATGCTGCATTGCGGTATACGGAATGAGGGAAGTTTTGTCGCGACGACCCATTGCGTCGTAAAATAAGGCTTCTGAAAATGACGTCGGTCAAGAACCTCAAGAGCCAGCCCCTGACAAACCATTCTCAGCCTTCCCTTGCCGCCGTGTCCGGGACCAACGGGCAGAAAACGCTCGCCGTCGCGCCGCTCGCTGCACGAGAGTCTACATCGCTCTTCGCCCGACAGGTGCGCATGGCCTATGGCCTTCTGCAGAGCGCGATCGAGGAAGCCGCCGATACGGTCGAAATCCAGAATGTGAAAATCGCCTCCGAACTGGGGGATTTGCAGGCGCGGGCGCTGCGCTCGATCCAGGATAGCGCGCTCGCCACCATCGATCTGATCGAGGCGATCGGCGCGGCGCAGAGTCCGGGCGAACTCGCCAGCCGACAGATCGCGCTGGCGCGGCGGCAGGGCGAGACGGTCAATGACCGGCTGGTCGATTTCTTCGCCTCGGCGCGGAGCATGGCGGCGATGATGACCGACCCGCTCAACCGGCAGATGGGCGCGCTTTCCAGCGCGATCGCTCCGGAGCGCGGCCCGGCCGAAGCGGGCGACAGCATATTGGCGCGGCTGAACAAACTTACGGCGCGGCAGAAAAACGTGCTGGAATTTCTGGCCGAAGGGTTGCCCAACAAGGTGATCGCCCATGAACTCGGCATCAGCGAAACCACCGTCAAGGCGCATGTCGGCGAGATCCTGCGCAAGCTGAAGGTTTATAATCGTGCGCGGGCGATTGTCATGCTGGCGCAATATGACATGCAGCAAATCCGTGATCTGCCCGCCACCGATGGCGCCGACGGCGAATAGAGTGGCGGGTTAGAGCCTTTCTGATCCGATTGCATCAGATCAGAACTCTAGGTCTTTGTCTTTACGCGTTTTCTTCACGCCAACCGGCGCCACTTGGCTTGAAAACGCTCTATCCCCGGTTAAGGGCTTTGGTCGCGGCCTCGATCTGCGCCGCCGCCGCCTCCAGCGTCACTGCGGCCTGATCGGCCGCTTCCTGCCGGCGGATTTCGAACCGTGCCGCTTCTTCCCGCGCGCTTGCCAGAGCCTCGTCCTTTTCCCCCAGTTTTTTCTTGATCGCGAAAAGCTCGTCGGCGAGCGTCAGCGCGGCCATGACGACGATGCGCTGGTCGCCGATTTCGCCGAAGGCGCCGCGCAACTCGGCGATCTTGGCGTCGACCTGATACGCCAGCTGTTCGATATGCGGCTCTTCGCCCTCGTCGCAATTCATGCGATAAGTGCGACCGGCAATGGTGACGACGGCCTGCGCCATTTCAATTCTCCTGCGAAAATTCGGAGGAATTGGCGCAGGTGTCGGCGGCGAGCACCTCGCGAATAGCGGCGCTGGCGCGCTCCACCCGGGTCAGGGCTTCGCCATTCGCCGCCTCGAAGGCGCGCAGCCGGGCGGTCGCCGCGTCGAGTTCCTGCGCCAGCCGGGAGCGGTCTTCCTGCATGGCGGAAAATTCGGCGGACTCGTCGGCCGACTCCAACGCCCGCTCGGCTTGGAGGCTGAGCGCCGCGTCCAGCCCCTCCAGCGCCGCGCGCAATCTTTTTTGTGCTTCGGTCAGTCGTTTTTCCGGCTCATGCCCTGGAGTCCCCGCAGGCGCAGCAATGTTTGCCGGCGGCGCCTTGACGGGATCTGTTGCAGTCGGACTGGCTTCGGGCGAAGGAAAGGACAAGGGCAAAGGCTTTCGAATGGCGGAAGCGCGTTCGAGTCGAACGGTGGCCCACTGTAGCAAAGTGACAGCCCACGCCAAGGGGCCAAGGGTGCATACGCGCGCCGTCGCGTTGACTCGCGGGCGCGACCTGTTATCAACTCGCGCATGTCGGCAGACGTCGAAAACGGGGCCCGGAGCCTGAAATGAATCAAGTCAGCCACGCCGAAATGGCCAACGCTATCAGGGCGCTCGCCATGGATGCGGTCGAAAGGGCCAAGTCCGGCCATCCCGGCCTGCCACTCGGGGCCGCCGATGTCGCGACCGTGCTTTTCACCCGGACGCTGAAGTATAACGCCGACGATCCTTTCTGGCCCGACCGCGACCGTTTCGTGCTTTCCGCCGGCCACGGCTCAATGCTGCTCTACGCCTTGCTGCATTTGTCAGGCGAAAAGAGCATGACGCTCGATGAGATTCGCAATTTCCGGCAGTTGGGCTCGAAAACGCCGGGCCATCCCGAATTCGGCCATACGGCGGGAGTCGAAGTCACCACCGGCCCGCTCGGACAGGGTCTGGCGACCTCGGTCGGCATGGCGCTGGCGGAACGCATGCTGGCGGCGGAATTCGGCGACATCGTCGATCATCGCACCTATGTGCTGGCCTCCGACGGCGATCTGATGGAAGGCGTGTCGCAGGAAGCCATCGCCATCGCCGGCCATTTGAAGCTCAACCGGTTGATCGTGCTGTGGGACGATAACGGCATTTCCATCGACGGCCCTTTATCGGTGTCGGATTCGGTCGATCAACTCAAGCGTTTCGACGCCTGCGGCTGGAACGCCACGCGGATCGACGGCCATGATCCGGCCGCCATCCTCGCCGCGCTGGAGGCGGCGCAAAAATCGGACAAGCCCAGCCTGATCGCCTGCCGCACAGTGATCGGCTTCGGCGCCCCCAAGCGCGCGGGCACCGCCAAGGCGCATGGCGAACCGCTCGGGCCTGAGGAATTGGCCGGAACGCGCGCCGCGCTCAACTGGCCGCACGCGCCGTTTGAAATTCCCGAAAACATCCGGGCCGCCTGGCGTCAGGCGGGGGCGCGCGGCGAAAAGGCGCAAGGAGATTGGCAGGACAGGCTCGACGCCCTGCCTGCAGCGACGCGCAAGGAATTTTTGCGCCGTCTGGCCGGCGACATGCCCGCCGCGCTCGACGAGACGGTGGCCAAGGAAAAGCAACGATTGGCGGGTTCCGACGTCGCTGTCGCGACGCGCAAGGCGTCGGAAGCGGCGCTCAAACTCATCGCCCCCGCGGTTCCGGAACTGATCACCGGCTCGGCCGACCTGACCGGCTCCAACAACACCAAGGTCGAGGCGACCCCGGCCATTTCGCCGGGGAATTATGCCGGCCGCTACGTGCATTGGGGCATTCGCGAACATGGCATGGCCGCCGCCGTCAACGGCATGACTTTGCATGGCGGCTATATCGCCTCGGGCGCGACCTTCCTGACCTTCGCCGATTATTGCCGCCCGGCCCTGCGTCTGGCGGCGCTGATGAATCTGGGCTCGATCGAAGTTTTCACCCATGATTCCATCGGTCTCGGCGAGGATGGACCGACCCATCAGCCGGTCGAGCATCTGGCCTCGCTCCGCGCCATCCCCGGCCTGCTGGTCTTCCGCCCCGCCGACGCGACGGAAACGCTCGAGTGCTGGCAGGCCGCGATTGAAGCGCGGAAAAACCCCTCGGTGCTGGCGCTGACGCGGCAAAATCTTAGCGCCGTTCGTCATACCTATGTCGAAGAGAATCTTTGCGCTCGCGGCGCCTACGAACTGTCCCCGGCCTCGGCGCCGGCCAAGGTCAGCCTGTTCGCTTCCGGTTCGGAAGTCGAAATCGCTCTCGCCGCTCAGAAAATTCTTGAGGCGGAAGGAACGCCGACCCGGGTGGTGTCGGTTCCCTGTTTCGAGCTTTTTGCCCGTCAAAGCGGGGACATGCGGAAAAGCGTGATCGGCGACGCGCCGGTTCGTGTGGCGGTCGAGGCTGGGCTGGCCATGGGCTGGGACCTGTTCCTTGGAAGCCAGGGCGCCTTCGTCGGCATGACCGGCTTCGGCGCCAGCGCGCCCTACAAGGAGCTCTATCAACACTTCGGGATCGATGCCGCCGCCGTTGCGCAAGCGGCGCGAAAAAGATTACACCCGCTTTGATCAAAATCAGGGCGTAAAGCCGTGTTCGGCGCGTATAGAGCGGGTCGGAATGGGCGACATGACCCATGAGGATACCCCAAGGAGCGAAAAATATGACGGTGAAAGTTTTCATCAACGGGTTTGGGCGCATTGGCCGCAACGTTTTGCGCGCCATCATCGAATCCGGGCGGACCGATATTCAGGTCGTCGGCATCAACGATCTGGGACCGGTTGAGACCAACGCCCATCTGCTGCGCTATGACTCCGTGCATGGCCGCTTCCCCGGCGTCGTTACCGTGGTCGGCGACACGATCGACGCCGGAACCGGCCCGATCAAGGTCACCGCGATCAAGGATCCGGCCGGCCTGCCGCTCGCTGCGCTCGGCGTTGACATCGCCATGGAATGCACCGGCATTTTCACCGCCCGCGACAAGGCGGCCCTGCTGCTGAACGCCGGCGCCAAGCGCGTGCTGGTTTCCGCTCCGTCCGACGGCGCGGACCTGACGGTGGTTTATGGCGTCAACCACGGCAAGCTGACCAAGGAACATCTGGTCGTCTCCAACGCCTCCTGCACCACCAACTGCCTCGCCCCGGTCGCCAAGGTTCTCAATGACGCCATCGGCATCGACAAGGGCATCATGACGACCATCCACTCCTATACCGGCGACCAGCCGACGCTCGACACGATGCACAAGGATCTCTATCGCGGCCGCGCGGCGGCCCTGTCGATGATCCCGACCTCGACCGGCGCGGCCAAGGCGGTGGGTCTCGTCCTGCCGGAACTCAACGGCAAGCTCGACGGATTCGCCATGCGCGTGCCGACCCCGAATGTCTCGGTCGTCGACCTGAAGTTCGTCGCCAAGCGCGCCACGACCAAGGATGAGGTCAACGCCGTGATCAAGGCGGCGGCAGACGGTCCGCTCAAGGGCGTTCTCGGCTACACGACCGAGAAGAATGTCTCGATCGACTTCAACCATGACCCCCATTCCTCGATCTTCCACATGGACCAGACCAAGGTGCTAGACGGAACGCTGGTTTCGGTGCTGTCCTGGTATGACAATGAATGGGGCTTCTCCAACCGCATGGCCGACACGGCCGTGGCGCTGGCCAAGCTGATCTGAAAAATCGGGCGCGC
>Ga0208588_1000662_pt1 | contig 10898 bp, 8 predicted proteins | sample NGESurshal092012_8_FD_184483 | JGI IMG/M metagenome (GOLD analysis project Ga0208588, IMG submission 184483) | Arctic peat soil microbial communities from Barrow, Alaska - NGEE Surface sample 415-3 shallow-092012 (SPAdes) | ecosystem: Environmental > Terrestrial > Soil > Wetlands > Peat ...
GTCGAACCCGCAGGCGTGCACGATCCTGGCTCCGGTGCTCACCGCCAACTCGTGAGCCTGATCGATGCTCTGCCGGACGAACAGCGCCTCACCGGTCAGGTCGGCGTACGACGTCCCCGCGGCCGCGCAGGCCAGCACCAGCGGAAGCCCGCGAGGTCCGTACGGTCCCACGGTGCTGACGACCACCCTGGCCGACCGCGCGAGCACTTCGATCGACTCCTGATCGGCCGATTCGGCGATCAGCACCGGCCAGGTCACACCGAGAGCCTGCTGCAGCCGGGCCAGCTTGCCCGCCGACCGCCCGGCGAGCGCAATTCTCAGCCCGCCCAGGTCCTGCGCGGCCAAGTGCTCGGCCACCAGCCGCCCGACGAAGCCGGTGGCCCCGAAGATCACCACATCGAACGGACGCTCGCTCATGGCTGCCAAGTCACTGGCACGGTGCGGGCCGTCCTCGACGCGGACACGACCACACCGCGTGAAAGGCTGGCCCGCATGCTCCGGCTTCCCGACTCCTGGGTGTGGGATTTCTGGATCGCCCAGGATCCTGCGACCGGCACCTACCACGCCTTCTTCCTGTTCGCGTCCAAGGCCCTGCACCATCCCGACCGGCGCCACCTGAGGGCCGCTGTCGGCCACGCGACGTCCACCGATCTGGTGAGGTGGGAGCGGGTACCCGACGCTCTCGTCCGTGGGGATGCACCTGACTTCGACCAGACGGCGACCTGGACCGGTTCGGTGATCCAGGGCCCCGACGGCAGGTGGTTCATGTTCTACACCGGGACCACCGACCGGGCGGGCACCTTGGTGCAGCGCATCGGCGTGGCGACCTCCGCGGACCTGCTGACGTGGATCAAACACGACGGCAACCCGGTGCTGGACGCGGACCCTCGCTGGTACGAGACGCATGGCGGCCCATCGCCATGGCAGGACCAGCACTGGCGCGACCCTTGGGTACTCGCGGATCCCGGAGGGGACGGCTGGCATTTGTTGATCACCGCTCGGGCGGCGGACGGACCCATCGACGATCGCGGGGTGATCGGCCACGCGTGGTCGGCCGACCTGACGAATTGGCATGCGGGACCGCCACTCTCGGAGCCGGGGTCGGGGTTCGGTCAACTCGAGGTCCCTCAGGTCGAGTTCGTCGACGGCCGCGCGGTGCTGATCTTCAACTGCTTGCACAGCGACCTGGCGTCGGAGCGGAAAGCCAGAACGTCTGGTTCGGTGGGAATCTGGGCGGCGCCGGCAGCCGGACTGTTGGGTCCCTACGACATCGCCGGCGCGACTCCAATGACCGACGACAGTCTGCATGTCGGCAAGCTGGTGCGGGACCGCACGGGTAGGTGGGTCCTGCTCGCCTTCGAGAACGCCGGCCCGGACGGCAGTTTCGGCGGGGTGCTGACCGATCCGATGCCGGTGAGCTGGGATGGCGACAGCCTGGTGGTGAGCACGGCCCAGGGGCAGCCATTCGCCCGCTGAGCCACAGATCGGAAGAGGGCGGCCTACCGCGCGGCCAACCGGTCCAGCAGGGCGGCCGCGCGGCGCAGCACGTCCTGCTCCTCGGGTTCGAATTCGGCCAGTTGCTCGGTGAGCCACAACTCCCGTTCGCGGACGTAGGCGTCCATCTGCTGCCGCCCTTTCGGGGTGATCCGCACGACCACCTGGCGCCCGTCCCTCGGGTTGTCCTCACGGGCAACCAGACCCAAGGATTCCAACGCGGCCAACACCCGGGTGATCGACGGTGGCCTCACCTGCTCTCGGGCGGCGAGATCGCCTGCACTGAGCGGACCTTCGCGCCAGATGACGGCGAGCGCTGAGGTCTGGGTGAGGGTAAGGCCGTCCGTTGACGTCTGTTGACGCAACCTCCTGGTCAGCCGGTGCACGGCGAGCCGCAACTCGCTGGCCAGCGGGGTGACGTCGGACACGCATTCAGGCTATCCCATCGCCGTTTCCCATTCCCGCCGATGGAAAGTCATTCCCGCCGATGGAAAGCACTGAAACCGATGAAAGCACTGACAACCGCCGTCGGAAAGCCGCAGGACGTGGCCCGCGGGACCGATTGGCGCGAATGCTGCACGAGGGGACCAGCGGCCGCGGTTAGGCTCGCCCAGTGACCTCGAGCGGCTCGTCGATCGATCCCGACCGCTATCTGCCGCCCGCGCTGCCGCCGGTGCGGACCGGTCTGTGGCACGTCGCGGTGCCGGTGACGGTCATCTGGCTGGTCGCGTTCGTGGTGCTGCTCTTCTTCATCCCGCAACTGCAGGCGAACGATGCGATGGTCTGGCTGTGGACCTGCCTGGCCGGCTTCGTGCTGGGCGTCATGGGCCTGTCGGTGTACGGGTGGCAACGCCGCGCCGCGCGGCGCGGCTCGCGCAGCGCCAACCAGATGGCGTTGGACGAGGCCATCTGAGTCACGCCCGTTGACGCTTCCCTGGCGGCCGATACTGCCCCTCCCCCGCCGCTTCCCGGCCCCTCCCCCGCGGCTCCCCGTCGGGGTGCCGCGTGCTTGTTCGCGCTACCGATCGAGGCCGTCCTCCGCCAGCTCGACCACCGCACCGCGGGCGGCCGCGATTGCGGTGTGCCGATCGGACCACCGGTGCGCCGCCCAGGCCACCGCGCGACCCGCCGCCTCGGCCGAGCCGTCCACCCACAGCCGGTCGCCGCTCCCCCACCACCGCACCCGCACGGAAGCACCGTCGACGGTCACCAGTAACCCCGGAATGACGGTCGGCTCTCGATCGGCGATGTCGACCCCAAGGGCGCCGGCCGCTCGCCTCAGTGCGCTGTCGGGGTTCGTCGAATGCTCGGTGCCCGCATTCTGGCCGGCCCGGACCTGGCCCACCCGGACCTGGGTCGAGGCCAGCGGCAGGTCGAACACCTCGGCCACCCGTGCCGGGTCCCCCCCACCGGGGACCAGGCGGGCGGCGTCGATGACCTGCGCCAGCCAAGGCTCATCCAGCACCCACGCCCGCTCGGCATCGACCACCTCGCCGGACAGGGTCCGCACACCCGCCGGCAGGTCGAGGTCGGCGAGCGGCCGACCATGATCCGACCCATGCTGCGAGGCTGCGCCGAACACGGCCGTCACCAGCTCGGCGGTCACCGCGGGCACCCGGCCGGCCGGGATCGAACGGCGCGGGTCCGCGAGCCGGTCCAACAGGTCCTGCGGATCGGCGCCGGCTGCGGACTGCAGCGCCGACTGCACCCCGATGGCCCTGGCGATGGCCGGGTCCAGCGGCACGGGAAGCGGGTCGTACAACCCGGCAAGGTCGTGCGCACCGGGCAGCCGCCAGGACCGCGGCGAGCGGCCGTCGATCAGAGCGTTCCGGGACAGCCACCACCCGGAATACGTCAGCGTGGCGCCCGCGCTGGCTGGGCCGACCGAGCCGACCGAGCCGACCGAGCCGACGGTGCCGACTGGATCCCGACCGACGAGGCACTCCCGAGCCGCGCGATCGGCGGCGATCACCGCCAACGCGGCCGGCCATTTGCCCTCGTCGACCAGATCCAGATCCGCCAGCGCGGTCAGCGGATCGTGCGGGTTGTCGGCCTGGTCGAGCCATTCGTCGAGATCGGGCAGCTGGTCGCGCGGGTCGAATCCGTCCCTGGCCGGATCACCCGGGCGGTCGAGCACGGCGTCGCCCAAGGGATCGGCCAGGTGGACCACGCCGAAACCCGAGCGGACCCCGACAGCGGCCAGCACGCCGGGGTGGTAGGCATCCACCCACTCCCGCCCGACCATCGGCAAGTCGGCGTCGGCGGCAAGCACAGCCGTCAATGGCGCGCCGGGAGCCAGCAGTTCCCCGGCGGGCCAGGGCCGCCCGTCGGCGTCGGTGAGGACCAGGTCGGCCAGCGGTGCGAGCTCACCCCGGCCGCCTGCTGCGACCAGATCCAGCACCACACCCGCCAGCTCCCGCAGCTCGACCGGATCCGGGTCGGCGTCGTCCAGCTCGCGGCGCAGCTGGCCGACCGCGGCCGCCAGCGCCGGATCCGAGAGCAGAGCGTCCGGGTCCGCCGGGCTGGCGCCAAGCCGCTCGAGCAGCGGGTGGGCCGCCGCGGGGTCGATGATCCGTAGGCCTGGGATGACCCGCGCCGCCCGGATGGCCAGCTCGACCTCGACCCTTTCGGCGCCGGCGAGCTCGCCGTCACCGCGGTCGAACTGCCGAGCACCGCCGAACTGGTCGGGAGCGGGTAGCACGCAGTTGCGAGCGCCCAGCGACCGGCGCCCGCCGGCCAGCGGCACCGGGATGTCAGCCAGGTCCTCCGGATCCGGAACCCGATCCGCGGTGGCCAGCGCTTGGTAGATCTGCCACCAGAAGTCCGGCTCACGGTCGATCCCGGAGAGTGCCGCGCTCGCTTCGGCGAAGGTCAGGGTGCGCACGCCCACCGCCCGCAACGCCGCCAGCGCCGGCCCACGCGCCGCCGGCAGCAGGCCGGGGATGGCTTGACCGAACAGCGCGGTCCCCTCCGACATTCCCGGCAGCAGACAGGCCGCGGCGGGCGTGACCTCGTCACCGAGCGCGGTCACCAGCAACGGCATGGTGGCGAATCCCCGGAGAATCCCGGAACGGAGCTCACCGTCCACCGGCCCGAGCGGGAAGCCGCCGGTGGGCAGCAGCTGCCACCGCTCGCCGGGATCGGTCGCCGCCATCAGGTCCAGATAGCAGGCCACCGCCCGGGCGATCAGGTAGTCACGCAGCGGCCCTGTCGCCAGCCGACGCCGGGTGTCGTCCACCGGGAAGGTGCCGACAAGCCGAGCGGGCAGCGACACCGGCTCGTCGGTCGGCGTCGGCGCGCCGACCGTCGTCGCCATTGCGCGGGGCCGCGGCTCCAGCGCGTCGAACGCGTCTCGTTCAGCAAACCCACCGGGTGGTTGATTCGGGTCCGCCGCATCGATGGGCAGGGCCCAGCTGATCTGCCAGTGAGCTCGCTGCCGCTCCTCGATCGGCCGGCCGGCGAGCAGCTCCGGCGGGATCCGGCCGGACAGCTCTGCGGTGCGGAACCGTTGCACCGCTTCACCATCGGCGATGACGGTCAACCCGTCGGGCTCGACCCAGCGCCGCAACACCCGCCGGTTCAGATCGATGCAGGCCAGGTCCGGAAGGGCCCAGAACAGGTCTTGTGCCGTCCCGGGGTCCGCCAGCAACCGCTCGACGTCGGGCACGGCGGCGGCCAGCAGGGGCAGCCTGACCTCGGTGGTGAACCCGGCGGGCGGCGGTTCTTCGGCCGGATCGGTCGGCCATGGCAGCCGCAGCACCGGCACCAGCCCTTGCCGCGCCGTCACCTCGCGATCAAGGTCCGGCCGGCCGAGGGCGGTGATCGCGACCTGCGTCCGGGTCCGGTCGAACAGCACGCCGCCGTCCGTACTGACCATCCTCGGGGCATCGGACCACGACAGCACGGCAGTGAATCCGACGCCGAAATGCCCGACGGCAGCGAGGCTGTCGCGTTTGGCCGAGGCGCGCAATGAGGACAACGCCGCCACACCGGCCGGGGTGAGCGGCGACCCGGTGTTCGCGATACGTAACTCGTTGCGGTGCAGGCGAACTCGGAGCTGGGCGGGGACACCTGCCTCGCGGGCGGCGTCGGCAGCGTTCGCCGCCAGCTCCACCAGCACCCGGCCCGTGTACCCGCCGACGAACAACGCCTCCTCGGCGTTGGCGTCCTCGCGGAAACGAGCGGGGGACGCGGCCCACGCATCCATCACCACCGCACGCAGGGCCGCGGTGCCGAACGGGTCGGACGACGCGTCGGACGGGTGGTCAGCGCGGAGGTCGTCACGGTCGCCGGCGGAGTGGCGGTTCGTCACGGTCGGCCCGTTCGTGGTCGGGTCGTCAAGCCGCCCATGATCATCGGTGAACCGGCCGTCAGTAGTCGGCAGCTGACCGCTCGCCGTCCGGGGTCGGTAGCTCGGCCCAATCGACGTCGACCTCGACCCCGTCGGCGTCCGCCAGGAGCGTCGGTTCGTCCGCCGCCGACGTCTCGACCGCGATCTCGAGCTGGCCCTGACCCTGACCCTGACCCTGGCCCGAGTCCGGTGTGGCGATCTGCCCCTGGCGGAGATGGACCTCGAGGACGAGTTCGTCAACGGCTGAGGGCACGAACGCCGAAATCGACGGGGCATCGATCCGGGCCTCCGAGTGCGCGCCGCAGCCGAACGCCGCGTCGACCACCCTCCCGTCGGCCGGGGAGAACTCGTTGGCGCAGACGCCGAGCGCGGTGCCGAGCGCGCCGGCCAGCGGAACGTAGAACCCGCAGGTGTTGCACTGCCCTGGCGCCAACTGGGCGGTGGTGTCCTCCGGTCCGAACGGCCCGTCGTGCCAGCGTTGCGCGGCGTCGTCGCGCCCTTCCCTGCTGAGCACCCGCACCCGGCCGATGCCCAGCTCGTGCTCGAGATCCTCGACCGCCGGGTCTTCCGACTCGAGGTAACCCGGCACCAACCGGATGTCGTCGGGTGCGGTCGGCAGCAGCCCACCGGCACCCAGATCGCCGGCGCGGATCCGCCGGTCCCACGGCACCCAGGGTGGCGCCAACAGCGCGCCGGGCCCGGGCAGCAGCACCACCTCACTGATGGTCGGGTGTCCGGGCTCGACGAGCGCCATGGTCACCGACCAGCGCCAGCCCAAGTACCCGCGGTCGAGTGCGTCGAACTCGGCCGTCACCGCGACCTCATCCTCCGCGAAGGCGCCCTGATAGCCGCCGACCAGATCCGTTCGTCCCGCCTCGACGACCGCCGCCCCGCGGGCGACAACGATCACCTCGTCGGTGAGGTCGAATGCCATCCGTGGGCGATCCGCTCCGCCGGTATGTTCGGCCGCCGCCTCGCGCGTCAGCACATCGGAGGTCACCTCATCTGTGGCCATATCTACGGCGATCGGGGGACGGTCCTGATCGGGCCCTGGGACATTCGCGGCAGCATCGACACTCACAAGGGTCATGATGCCTCACCCGGAGTGACCCGGACGGCGCGCCGCTGCCGGAAAGCAGTGGTCATCGGCTGGATGCGTTGGGGCAGGATGGGTCTGTGCACCCTTCGGACCGCGACATCGACCCCGAAGCGGGCGGTGACGGCTGGTCGCCTCCGCAGGCCGGGGATGATCGGGGTCGCTGGGTGCCTGGGACGACGCCGGCTCAGGCGGGCAGGTGGGTGTGGTTGCCGCAGCACGAATCCGCACCGGACGTGGGTAGCGACCAGTCCGGCCCCGACCAGTCCGGCCCCGACGAGGTCGGCGCAGGATGGTGGCCCGACGAGCAACCGACGGCTCAGCTGCCCCCGCCGGACACCGGGTGGTACGAAACACAGGCGCCGCCCGCGACACCGGGCCCGCGGTACGGCCAGAGCACCGGCTGGCCTGCCGCCGGCGGCCGGGGTGCGCCGGGACCGCCGGCGGGATCCGACCCATCCGGCCCGCCTGACCCATCCCGCCCGCCCGGCCCATCCGGCCCGCCCACCCATCCCCAACAGCCCTACCCCGACGAGACCAGCACCGAGCAGTACCCGCGCCCGCACTGGCCCGGCGAGGGATACCCGCCGGCCGGCGGTGACGCGCCGACCGAGGCCTCCCCGCGCGGACCCTCGGCACGCCGGTCGCAGGCTCAGCCCGCGCCCGGCTTCCGGCCCGCTCCCCGCGGCGGCCACCTGCCGCCCTACAGCGAGCCGCTGGCCGGGCCACCGCATGGAGCGCGACCATCGAGGGCCCCAGGTGGCTCCGCGGCAACAGCGGGCCCCGGTTCAGCGGCTCAGCCGCCCCGCACCGACGCCGCACCCGGGTCGGGCCCGGCGGCCGCGGCGCCCGGCCCGGTACCCGCAGGCACCACCAACCCAACGAAGGGCCCTACCGGCCCGGGTCGCACCGGTCCGCGGAAGCTGACGGTCACCAGGGTGGCCGCCTTCCGCAGCCGGGAACTGACCACCCGCGGGGTGCAGATCTTCCGTCAGGCCGCTGCCGCCGACGGCGCCGACCGGTCCGGGCTGACCAGCCTGACGTACGCCGTGATGGGCAACTACGCGGTCGACGCCGCGCTCGCCGTGGCGCTGGCCAACACTTTGTTCTTCGCGGCCGCCACCGCCGAGTCGACCGGCAAGGTGCTGCTCTACCTGCTGATCACCGTCGCGCCGTTCGCCGTCATCGCGCCGCTGATCGGCCCGGCGCTGGACAAGCTCCAGCACGGCCGCCGAATCGCGCTGGCCGCGTCCAGTTTTGCCCGCGCCCTGCTGGCGATCGTGATGGCGCTGAACTTCGACTCGTGGGTGCTCTATCCCTGCGCACTGGGCATGCTGGTGCTGTCGAAGTCGTTCAGCGTGCTGAAGGCGGCGATCACACCTCGGGTGCTCCCGCCGGACATCACCCTGGTCAAGACCAACTCGCGGCTGACGGTGTTCGGCCTGATCGCCGGTGGCGTCGCCGGGGCGGTCGCCGCCGGGCTGTCCTGGGCGTTCGGCTCGACCGGAGCGTTGATCTTCACCGCCCTGCTGAGCATCGCCGGCGGCTGGCTCTGCCTGCGCATTCCGGCCTGGGTGGAGTCGACGGCGGGCGAGATTCCCGTCGACGGTGTGGGACCCAAGGCCAACCGTGCGTTCCCACTGTCCGTCACCACCACGCTCTGGGCGAACGGCACCATCCGGGTGGAGACCGGCTTCCTCGCGCTGTTCATCGCCTTCGTGATCAAGAGCGAGTACAGCGAGGCCAGCGGGTTCACCCAGCTGCTGCTGCTGGGGGTGGTCGGCGCGGCGGCCGGGATCGGCGGGTTCGTCGGCAACGGTCTCGGCGCCCGGTTGCCGCTGTCCAAGCCGGAGACCGTCTCGATCCTGTCGCTGGCCGCCACCGCGGTGTCCACCTTGATCGCGGTCCTCGCGCCCGGTCTGGCGACGGCCGCGCTGGTCGGCCTGGTGGGCTCCACGGCGTCGTCGCTGGCCAAGGTCTGCCTCGACTCGGTGATCCAGCACGAACTGCCCGAGGCAAGCCGGGCGTCGGCCTTCGGCCTGTCCGAGACGGTGCTACAGCTCTCCTGGGTGTTCGGCGGCGTCGTGGGCCTGCTCATCGGCGGGGTGTGGTCGTTCGGGCACGACCGGGTCTACGTGATCGGGTTCTCGGTGATCACGGTGCTGCTGGTCATCGGCCTGGTGCAGAGCGCGCTGGTGCGCCGCGGCCGATCACTGTTTCCCTGGCTGGACTACTCCCGGCTGACCCGCCGGCTGCGCCGCACTCCTCAGCAGGACGCCTCCGATTCCCGGAAGAAGGGTTCCAGCACAACGGAACCCACCGCGGCGACCACCGCTTGGACGGCCGGTACACCGCGGCCCCCGGGGTCGAGCTGGCCGGCCGGAACACCGGGCAGTCCGCCCGGTCCGAACCAGGCGTGGACCTACGTCCCGGGCCCACCACCCCAGCCCTCGCCGCCGACCTCGCGCATGCCCACCGCTGGACCTACCGCTGGTCCGCCGACCCCTGCTCCGCCGACCGTTCCCGGGTACGGCGGGGCACCGAGCAATCCCGGCACCGCGCCGAACACGACCGGCAACAACCCGCCAGCCGGCGCACCTCCCGCCGGCCCGGCGCCGCCCCACCGCCCGGTGCGTGACGCGGGTACCCGCCGGCCGAAGGAGCAAGGATGATCCGGGCTCGTGGGGTCGCTGGACGGCCCGGTCCGCAGGCGGATCGGAAGCCGGCTGACCAAGCCCGCCGGGACCGACAGCGCCGGGGCAGGGCCGCGGCCCGACGTTGGCGCTGGGTCGCGGCGGTACTGGCGGCAGGTGTGGTGCTGGCCGGTTGTGACGCGCCCCGACCGGACGTCACCTTCTTCGGCAATCACACCGCCGTACAGACCGCCCCCACCCACTGGTGCGACGTCGACGAGGCTGCCTCCACCGTGTCGTGCACGGAGACCGGAATCGCGGACGTGCCGCGGCTGTCGCTGAAGCCCGGGCAGAAGGTGCAGATCAACGTCCCGGAAGCGGTCGGTTCGACGCCGTGGGCCGTCTATTTCCGGTACCTGGACGCGAAGGGCGAACTGGCCGACGGGCGCAGCGAGGTGTTCTCCGACGGGCGACTGGCCTACACCCTGCAGACCCTGGCGCCGGAAGACCAGCTCACCTACGTCGAGGTGCAGAGCGCGTTCGTGCTGGTACCGGGCGAGCAGAGTGGCGTCGACTTCGCCGCCACCCGCGCCTGGCTGCTGCTCATCGACCCGCTGCCGGCACCGGGCGCGAACGAGCAATAGTCCCCGAGTCGGCCGGGTCCACTCGCTGGGACGTCGCCGGGCGCCTCGCCGCTCGTCACCGCCTCAGGCCTCCAGTTCGGACGCCACCGCCCGCAGCACCTGAGCCATCCGCGCGCCGATGGCGCGGTCCGGGTACCGCCCCCTGCGCAAGTCCGGCAGCGCCTTGGACTCCAGCAGCTTGATCATGTCGTCGACCAGGCCGTGCAGTTCCTCCGCCGGTCGGCGGGTTGCCGCCACCATCGACGGCGGCGCGTCGAGCAACGTCACCTGCAACGCCTGCGGTCCACGCCGCCCGTCGGCCACGCCGAACTCGACCTTCTGACCGGGTTTGAGGGTGGCCACTCCGGACGGCAGCGCGGACGTCCGGACATGGACGTCCTCGCCCCCGTCCTGGGCGATGAAACCGAATCCCTTGTCCGCGTCGAACCACTTGACCTTGCCGCTGGGCACCGAAGTCACCTATCTCGATCCATCTTGATCTGTTTCGATCTGTGGGGCGGCGCGCGCCGCCGAGTGCCTCCGTTGCGGGTGCACCGGACGACCAGCCTACTGGGGCCGCCGCACTGCTCCGTGCCATCGGAACAACCACGGGACGGCGGCCGTGTACCTGTGACGGAACGACTGTCGGGAGCCACCGGTGGGAGCCACCGGTAGGAGCCACCGGTAGGAGCCACCGGTAG
>Ga0208588_1000663_pt1 | contig 10896 bp, 9 predicted proteins | sample NGESurshal092012_8_FD_184483 | JGI IMG/M metagenome (GOLD analysis project Ga0208588, IMG submission 184483) | Arctic peat soil microbial communities from Barrow, Alaska - NGEE Surface sample 415-3 shallow-092012 (SPAdes) | ecosystem: Environmental > Terrestrial > Soil > Wetlands > Peat ...
CTGCTGCTGCACACCTGCGCCATCCTGGAGGACGACGAGGCGGTCGCCCGCGAGTTCCGTTCCCGCTACCGGTGTTTCGTGGTGGACGAGTACCAGGACGTGACGCCGCTGCAGCAGCGCACGCTGGATGCCTGGCTGGGCGAGCGCGACCAGGTGACCGTGGTGGGCGACGCGAACCAGACCATCTACTCGTTCGCCGGTGCCTCGCCCGGCTACCTGCTCGGGTTCGACCGCAGGTTCCCGCATGCGACGGTGGTCCGGCTGGAACGGGACTACCGGTCGACTCCGCAGGTGGTGACGCTGGCCAACCGGGTGATCGCCGGCGCCTCCGGAGCCGCCACGCGGCACCGGCTGCGGCTGGTCGCCGCCCTGCCGGACGGACCCGCGGCCACCTTCACCGAGCATCCGGACGAACCGGCCGAGGCGGCAGCGGTGGCCCGCTCCGCGGCCGCACTGATCGAGGGCGGCATGCCGGCGTCCGGTATCGCCGTGCTGTACCGGATCAATGCCCAGTCGGAGGTCTACGAAGAGGCACTGACCGGCGAGGCGGTGCCGTACGTGGTGCGCGGCGGTGAGCGATTCTTCGCCCGACCGGAGGTGCGGCAGGCGATCTCCGTGCTGCGAGGCGTCGCGCAGCGGGACGCGCCAGCAGAACCCGCGGCGGATTCCGATCCTGATCAGCGAGACGCCGATCGGCCCGACGCCGACGCGAGCCCCCCGCGGCGGGCCCTGGTGCCCACCGTTCGGGCCGTGCTGTCGACCGTGGGGCTCTCCGACGAACCGCCGGCGCCCGGGGCACTCCGGGACAAGTGGGATTCGTTGCTGGCGATCGTGACGGTGGCCGAGGAGCTGGCCGATACCGACACCGCCGCAGGGCTGGCAACGCTGGTCGCCGAACTCGACCAGCGCGCCGAGGCTCGGCACGCGCCGACCGTCGAAGGGGTGACGCTCGCGTCGCTGCACGCGGCAAAGGGACTGGAATGGGATGCAGTCTTCCTCGTCGGGTTGACCGACGGCACCTTGCCCATCCAGCACGCCGAGACACCGGAGGACATCGAGGAGGAACGCCGACTGCTCTACGTCGGCGTCACGCGGGCCAGGACCCGGCTCGCGCTGTCCTGGGCGCAGTCCCGGACACCGGGTGGCAGGCGCACCCGTCGGCGCAGCCGCTTCCTCACCGGCCTGGCACCGGACACCGCGACTCCCGTAACCAAGCCGGGGAACAAGCGCAGTGCCCCCGGCCGGTGCCGGACCTGCGGCGGGAAGTTGGAGACCCCGGCCGAGATCAAGATCGGCCGCTGCTCCCGATGCCCGTCCACCGCCGATCCCGAATTGGTCGACGCCCTGCGTACGTGGCGCAAGAGCCGCTCCGCGGAGGCCTCAGTGCCCGCATTCGTGGTGTTCTCCGATGCGACCCTGCTGGCCATTGCGGAGCGGCGGCCCACCGATGATGCGGCGCTGCTGGCGATTCCCGGAATCGGTCGGTCCAAGCTGGACACCTACGGGCCGGAGGTGATCGGCATCGTCACCCGAACGCGGTGACCTGAGCGATCTCCAGCGCGGTGACCGAAGGGATCGACGGGACGCACACGGACCCGCGGAAATCTTCCGAAGAAATTTCCGGTAATTGGCTTGCCGTCACTCTGTGCGCCCCCCTACTCTCAGTTGCGTCCCCCTGGTTGGCATGGCCTGCTGGTCAACCTCAACCTCGCGGACACCAGCAAGCAGTCAGACCGCGGCAGCCAGCGCGCTGCCCGCCTCTCCGGCACGACGAGGCCAGCACAGACGCGGAGGTGCCACGTGAACAACCCGAAGATGACCAACGGTTGGCAGGGCACCCTCGTCGTGGACCTCGTGACGATCGGTGGTCCTGCCACCGTTACGGCGCGTCTGCGTCGTCGGCGCGACGCCATCTTTGGCGTCGTCGCCACCGTCGGCCCGGAGTGGAGCAGCTGACCTAGAGCCTGCGCTCTCTCACCTCCCGGCCACGGAACTGCCCAGAATTGGGCGGTATTTCCGTGGCTTTGGTGTATCTACCGGACCGGCCCAGCCCTCAGCCTTCATGCCGGGCCCGCCAGGTTCGGTTGACCACCATTGCTTGATCTCACGGAGGTGAGACACCAGTGATGCATTTGCTCGAACATCCATCCGAAAGCCTCGTCATCGAAGATCTGCCGTGTCACACGGGTGATCCCGACCTGTTCTTCGCCGAGCGTCCCGACGACCTGGAAAAGGCCAAGGTGCTCTGCCTCGAGTGCCCGATCCGGTCCGCCTGCCTGGCCGGCGCCCTGGAGCGCGGTGAACCCTGGGGTGTTTGGGGTGGCGAGATCTTCGACCACGGAGTGGTGATCGCCCGTAAGCGGCCACGCGGCCGTCCGCGCAAGATCGCCGCGTGAGCGCAGTGACGTCATGACCATCGCATTCGTGGTCGGGCACCGAACGCACGTAGCCGACCGACACACCTCCACAATTCACCGCTCTCGATCTCAGCGTGACGAAAAGCGTTTCCGCACAACCGATTTCGAACTAGACACCGATCCAGTTCTCCCGGCCACTGGCCGGGCCTTTCAACGGAGGCAATGCCATGAGCATGAGCATCGAAGATCTGGCACGTGATCGCATGCGCCAGATCCGCGCGGACAGCGAGGCGGCGCGTCAGGTGCGTCGCGCGCGGGCGGCCCGGAAGGCCGCATCGCGAGGCTGACCACCGGGTGTGGGCGAGCCGCTACGGCCCCGCACCGCATCTGTCAGCCACGCGTCCAACCGTCGGGCCCCGACCGGCTTCTCCCGCAGCCGGTCGGGGCCTGACGGCGTTCGCGGCCATGGCGGTGCGCCCCGATATCCTGCGGGGGTGAATCCGGCGGGGGTGAATCCTGCGGGGATGAATCCTGCGGGGGTGAATCCTGCGGGGGTGCCGCCGGCGGTGAGCTGTTCGACGTGCGGCGCGGTAGAGCTGAGCCCACCGCTCACCTGGATGGTCGAGATCGACCCGCGGCGGGGCGAGGTCTGGGTCTGCGAGCGCTGCGCCCGGGACAACATCCGAGCCATCGAGTCCAAGCTCGATCGGGAATGGTGGTGATCAGGAGGCGGGAGCCTCGTCGCCGGCGAAGCCCGGGAGGTAGCGGGTGACGATGTCCCGGAACGGGGCATGGGCGTCGAGCTGGCACAGCACCCCGATCGACCCGATGGTCACCCGATGGATCAGCAGATAGGACGGCGGCAGGCTGAGCCGTCGGGCCATCTTGGATTCGGCGCTGGAGAAGTTGCTCATCCGCGCCGCCTGCTCCTGCATCCAGGCGCGGGTGAAGTGGAAGGTCTTGTGCCGCAGCGGTTCCACGAAGGGCACCACGTAGTCCATCAGGCGCTCGGGATCCGGATCGAAATCGGGCGGCACGAATCCCTCGGCCCGCAGGAGGGTGAGAACCTCTTCGGCCCGTCCTGCCAGCGCCAGCCGGGTTACGTGCCCGATGATCTCCGGGGTGCCATCGGGCAGCCGAGCCACCGAGCCGAAGTCGATCACCGCCAAGCGATGATCCGGCGTGAGCATGTAGTTGCCGGGATGCGGATCGGCGTGCAGTAGGCCGACCCGGGCTGGCCCGGCGAAGTGCAGCTCGGTCAGCAGGCTGCCCGCCCGGTCGCGTTGCCGCTTGGATCCCGACCGGATGATGTTGCCGAGGGACAGCCCGTCGACCCATTCGGAGACGATCACCTTGGGGGCGCTGGCGACCACCCTGGGCACGGCGAAGTTCTCGTCACCGGCGTAGGCGGCGGCGAACGCACGCTGGTTGTCGGCCTCGACAGCGTAGTCGAGCTCCTCGAGGATCCGCTCACGAAGTTCGGCGAGCAGCGGCTTCATCTGCATGCCGGGCACCACCATGTTGAGCAGCGGCGCCACCCTGTTCAGCTGGTCCAGATCGGCCTTGAGTGCGACGTCCGCGCCGGGGTACTGGATCTTGACAGCGACCTCGCGACCGTCCTTCCAGATCGCCTTGTGCACCTGACCGATACTCGCGGCGGCCGCAGCTTCGTCATCGAACTCGCGGAAGCGGGACCGCCATCCTGTGCCGAACTGCTCGGCCAGCATCCGGTGCACGGTGGACGCGGCCATCGGCGGTGCGGCATTCTGCAGCTTGCTCAGCGCTTCCCGATAGGGCGCCGCGTACTCGTCGGGGATGGCCGCCTCGTAAATGCTCAGGGCCTGCCCGAACTTCATCGCCCCGCCCTTGAGCGTGCCCAGCACCTCGAAGACCTGCTCGGCGGTGCGGCGCTGCATCGCGGTGGAGATCTCGTCCCGGTTGCCGCCCACCAGTCGCTGGCCAAAGCCCAGGGTCGCTCGGCCTGCGGCGGACAGTGGCAGGCTCGCCAGGCGCGCCGTCCTGGTGATGGCACCTCGGGGGATGTCGGTCACCTGACCATTGTGACCCAGGCCGGCGCGGGGCCGTTCGTCATTTGCTGTCGGGCGGCCCGCGCGGCGCCGGACCGCCTGGGTGTCGGCACCATACTGGGCCGAAAGTGCTTGCCGGGCAGCGATTCTGGCTGGTTCGATCAGCGACCCGAATCAAACGTGACAGCCGCAGTCCGGGTGCAGCGGCCAAGTCCGGCGGCGCGGGCTGACCTCCCCGCAGGCCCATTCCAGCGTGCCGCCGATGCTGACCGGGCGGGTAGCGCCATCCAGATGATCGAGCACCTGTCCGACTGCGAGGGCGGCGGCGGTCGCATTGAGAAATGCCGGGGCGTCGGCCGGGTGCTCGGCGAGTGTTCTCGCCACAGCCGGCCATCCGGGGTCCGCTTCGGTGCGGTACCGATGCGCGCAGGACAAACAGCTGGATCGGCCGGGCAGCACCAATGGGCCCACGACGGCGCGGACCGTGCCGGCCTGCACGGCCAGGTGCGCGATGCCGTCGCGGGACAGCGACGCTGCGACGCCCAGGTCTGGCAGGGTGCGGCCGGCCAGCACCACCATGTCCGGACATTGATGGGCAGCGGGTGCCTGGACCTTGACGCTCGAGGACACCCGGCGCAGCTGTGCGGCGACGTCGGTGCCGTCCCGCAGGGCGGACGAGGTCGCGCGCGGTGCGCTCGGTCCGGACGAACGGTCAACCTGATGGTGGACGTGCCCGACACCCGCGGAGGCGAGGCCGATGGCGATGGCGACGGCGGGGGTGGAACTGCCCCGGACGACGACCACGGCATCGTCCCTGGCCCGCAAGATCCGTTCGGCGGATCGAGCGCCGTATCGATTGCTGAGTGCACTGCGCTCGGTGTTCAGCCGGTTGTCGGTCTGGTGCGGCGGTGGGTGGCCGGTGCCGTCGGTGTCTGTCCGGGTGTCTGAGCCGGCCTCGACCAGCAGATCGAGAGCCAGTAGCCGGGCGAGCAGGCCGTGCCACACGAGGGGGTCGCCACCGTGATCGCTGATCACTTGTCCGGCCGTCCGCCGCCCGTCCAGCTGACGCAGCAGACTCAGAGATTCGGGCGGCGCATGCCGCAGCACGGCCGTCCGTGGCGGCTCGGTGCCGATCTGGATGGACTCGTGGTCGCGCACGATCAGTCGGACGCCGTGCAGCAGACCGTACCGGCGTGAGAGGTCGATGCGCAGGGCGGTGTTGCTCTCGGTCATGGTGGTCACCCCCGACGAGCAGCGTGCCTCATCGACGGGGGTGACCCCGAGTTATCCACATTTTCGGCAGTCGATCAGGCCTTGCCGAGAATCCTGTTCATCTTGGTGCCGCAGACCGGGCACGTGCCTTTGGCCATGCGGCGGCCGTTGGTCTCGGCGACCTCACCCTCGAAATCTCGCTTCTCCTTACATTTCACGCAGTACCCGTTGTACGTCTCGGCCATCGCTCGTTCCTTTCGTCAGGGAGTGACGTCCCGGAAGGACGATGCACCCGTCGCGCGGCGCGCACCTGGATCTGCCAGGAGCGACAACAGCGCTCACCGTACCGGTCAGCGGGGCATACACCGCGGATTCGGCGGCAGGCGGACTGCCGGGTGTCGCCGTCACAGCCACCGCTCAGGGTGGACATCCCGTCGGCGCCGCGCCCAGCGGTCGCCGCCGAGGACCGGGCGGGGCGCGGTTGCGGCGGATGCGAAACTGTCGCGATGAGCTACCTCGCCGCCGACGACCGGTACGAACAACTGCCCTACCGGAGGGTCGGCCACAGCGGTCTGCACCTGCCCGCGGTGTCCCTCGGCCTGTGGCAGAACTTTGGGGACGTGGATCCGCTGGACCGCCAAAGGGCTGTCCTGCGCCGGGCGTTCGACCTGGGCGTCACCCACTTCGATCTGGCGAACAACTACGGGCCGCCCTACGGCTCGGCCGAGATCAACTTCGGCCGGCTGATGGCCGAGGACTTCCGGCCGTACCGCGACGAACTGGTGATCTCCACCAAGGCCGGCTACGACATGTGGCCCGGACCGTACGGCGACTGGGGATCCCGCAAGTACCTGCTCGCCTCGCTCGACGCTTCGCTGCAGCGGATGGGACTGGACTACGTCGACATCTTCTACTCGCACCGGGCGGACCCGGAGACCCCGCTCGAAGAGACCATGGGGGCGCTGCACACCGCGGTCACCTCAGGCCGCGCGCTGTACGCCGGCGTCTCCTCGTACTCGCCGGAGCGGACCGAGCGCGCAGCGGCCATCCTGGCCGACCTGGGCACACCGCTGCTGATCCACCAGCCGTCGTACTCGATGCTCAACCGTTGGGTCGAGGACGGGTTGCTGGACACCCTGGGCACACTGGGTATCGGCTGCATCGCCTTCTCGCCGCTCGCCCAGGGCATGCTGACGGACCGCTACCTGGATGGAGTGCCCGCCGATTCGCGCGCGTCCAAGGGCGGGTCGCTCTCGAAGAGCCTGCTCACCAAGGACGCGTTGGCCCACATTCGGGCCCTGAACGAGCTGGCCGAGGGCCGGGGACAGACGCTCGCCCAGCTCGCGCTCGCGTGGGCGCTGCGCGATCAGCGGGTCACCTCGGTGCTGGTCGGGGCATCGTCGGTGAAACAGCTCGAGGACAACCTCGCTGCCGTACGGAACCTGGAGTTCCAGCCCGACGAGCTCACGGCGATCGAAGGTCATGCCGTGGATACCGGCATCAACCTGTGGAGCCCGTCCAGCGCCGTCTGACGCAACCGCCGTCTGACGCAGCCGCCGTCTGACGCAACCGCCGTCTGACGCAACCGCCGTCTGACGCAACCGCCGTCTGACGCAACCGCCGTCTGACGCAACCGCCGTCTGACGCAGCCGCCGTCTGACGCAGTCGCCGCCTGACGCAAGCGCGGTCATACAAGCGCGGTCACGCAAGCGCTGTCTGACGCGCGGCCTACACCGGGCGCGGGGCCAATGGGCCCGCGCCGCCGTCCGGCTCGTCCGCCGCCTTCGGCGGCTCCGATGACTCGGTGTCGGGTGCGATGCTGTCTTCCCCTGGGCTGTCTTCCCCTGGGCTGTCCTCCGCCGGGGCATCCTCGAAGATCGAGGTGTCCAGATCGTCGAGCCCGGCGAGCAGTTCCGCGAACTTCTTGTCCCGGTCGACGAAACCGGCCGGATCGTCCAGGTCCGTCGGCGACGGCAGCAGGCCGGGATCGGCCCACAGCGCGTCGCGTCCATCCGTACCGCGGGATTCGCCGACGGCGGTCCACAGCTCGGCGGCGGCTCGCAAGCGACGGGGTCGCAGTTCCAGGCCGATCAGCGTGGCGAAGGTCTGCTCGGCCGGCCCCCCGGTGGCGCGGCGCCTGCGCAGGGTTTCCCGCAACGCCGGCGCGCCGGGCAGCCGCTCGCCGACCGCGTCCGCGACCACGGTGTCCACCCAGCCCTCGACAAGTGCCAGCAACGTCTCCAGCTGCTCCATCGCGACCTGCTGACCAGGCGTGATGGTTGGCTCGAACATTCCCTGACCCAGCAACGCCTCGATGCTCGCCGGGTCGGAGGGGTCGATCGACGATGCCAGCTGCTCGACCGCGGAGAAGTCGACGGAGATCGCCCCGGCGTAATCGGAGATCAGCGAGATGACGCGGTCGCGCAGCCATGGGACGCCCGCGTACAGCCGGTGGTGCGCGGCCTCCCTGGTCGCCAGGTAGAGCCGCACCTGATCCTCGGGCAGGTCGAGGCCGGAGCCGAACTCGGCGATCGACCGGGGAAGCAGTGCGGCGGTTCCTTCCGGTCCGAGCGGCAACCCGACATCGGTCGATGTCAGCACCTCGGTGGCCAACTGCGCCAGTCCCTGGCCGAGTTGCGAACCGAACGCCATGCCGCCCATCGAGCCCATCATCGCCAGCAGCGGGCCAGCTTGTGCCTTCGCCTGTTCCGGCAGTCCGTCCACCCACGCCCGGGAGACCTGCTCGGCGATCGGGGAGCAGAGCTTCTCCCACGTGGGCATGGTCGCGTCGATCCACTGCCGCGGCGTCCACGCGGTCGACGTGCGGACACCCGCCGGCAGCGCGGTTGCACCGTCCAGCCACACCTCCGCCACCGCCACGGCCTCGCTGACCTGCGCGACATCGATGGACGACGCGGGATGCGACGCGGGCACCTGGGAGGTCGCCAGCTGACGTGCCAGGTCGTAGTTGACCGGTCCGGACGACCCCGAGGTTCCGGCCTGGGACATCATCTGTCCGAGTTGGGAGAGCATCGATCCGATCTGGTTCAGATCGAACCCACCGGCACCCGGACCCTGGCCAGACTTGGAACCGTCGGGATCGTCGTCACCCGCGGGGGAGAAGCCGAATGGGAGATTCGTCATGCCGCCTACGGTACTGAAGTTCTGTGACGTCAGTGTCCCGGGCAGTCCTGATCGCCACCCTGATCGCCACCTGATCGCCACCGGCGAAAACCCCGACGGAGGGCTGTTCAGCACGCCGGCAGAAGACTCACAGCGGGGGCGGCAGCGCGCGGCGGCTGCCGGAATTGACGCGTGCACCGCTTACTCTCGTGATCCATGTCCTGGTTCTCCCGGCTGACGGTGCGCGGCCGCACGGTCGTCGTCGGGTCCGTGTTGACCGCGACGCTCGTCGCGGCCGGCGCCGCCGTCCCGATCCCGTACGTGGCGATCGGGCCTGGAGTGACCTACGACACGCTCGGCGAGGTCGACGGTACCGAGGTGATCACCTTCACCGGCGACGGCATCCCGCCGTCCGTCAACGAGCCGCCGGCTCCGGGTGGCCAGCTCAACATGACGACCATCTCGATCACCGACGGGGTGCCGCTGTTCGAGGCGTTGGGCCTGTGGACCACCGGTCGGTACGCGCTGGCGCCCCGCGAGGACTACTTCCCCCCGGACAAGACCGTTGAGCAAGTCCAGGAGCAGGACGCCCAGGCTTTCCGCGATTCGCAGTCATCGGCCGAGATCGCCGCCTTGCGCTACCTCGACTACCCGAACATCGTGTTCGTCGGAGAGATTCAGGACGGTTCACCGAGTTCGGGCATCCTCCGGCCGCAGGACCAGATCGTCGACCTCGACGGCACCCCCATCACCGACTTCCCGTCGCTGCAGGCGGCGCTGGCCACCACCGTCCCGGGTCAAGTCGTCTCGATCACCGTGCTTCGCAACGGGGAGCAGGTCACCGAAAAGGTGACGCTCGGCACCAATCCCAAGGGCGGCAGCTCGGGCTACCTGGGCATCGGTGCGCAGGAACGGCCGCACGCCCCCTTCGACATCTCCATCGCACTCGAGCGGATCGGCGGCCCATCGGCCGGGCTGATGTTCACCCTCGGCATCATCGACAAGCTCACCGAGGGTGACCTGACAGACGGACGGTTCATTGCCGGCACCGGAACGATCGACGGCGACGGCACCGTCGGGCCGATCGGCGGCGTGCTGCTCAAGTTGATCACCGCAAGGGACGCCGGCGCGACCGTGTTCTTGGTGCCCGCGGACAATTGTGCCGAGGCTGCCACCCAGGTCCCGGATGGATTGCAGCTGGTCAAGGTCGCGTCCGTGCAGGATGCGATGACCGCGTTGCAGACGCTCGAGGACGGCGGAACCCCGCCGGGTTGCTGAGCAACGGAGTTGGTCCCGGGGTTCAGGCCCGGGGTTCAGGCCGGGGAGTCAGTGCCCCGGGAGTCAGATCAGTCATCGAAGGTCAGCCGCAGGGCCTTGAGCAGGTTCGGAGCCAGGTCGGCACCGCGCAGCGGGGCGTCGTCGTGTTCTCCGCGCAACCGGAGCAGGCACGCGCCGCCCCTGGCGTCCCGCAGCACACCGGCCGCCAGCCGCGCCTCGGTGCGGTCGGGGTGGTCCGCGGCCTCGTCGGCCGCGGTCTCCGGGTCCGCCGACAATGCAGCACCCGCGTCGGGCGGCAGTACGACGATCTCCTGGACCAGCACGCAGCCCGCCACCGCCGACGGCCAGGAGATCTGCGACAGCGCCTGCGACAGCTCACCCTCGGGAAGCGACTCCTGGGCGATGGGGGTGAATCGGGTCGTCTCGGTGAGCGTCGGGGCCAGGGCGGGTCGCGCCGCCAACAGCTCGGAGGTGTCCACCAACGCGAACAACTGCGGGGGAGCGTCCCAGCCTGCTGCGGCCGCGAACTCCTCGACCTCGGCCACCGCGATCGCCAGGTCGGGGTCCTCCCACCAGTCCGGAGTGTTCATCCGACGATCGTTGCACGGCCTACGGCACGGTCCTTGCTGTCGGTCCGCATGGCAGGCAGGTGAGAGCCGGGCAGGAGTCGTGCGTCGATCCGGTGTCCGGCGGCCCATCCGCACGGGGAACCTACAGCGTGTGCCTACAGTTGACTCAGCGGGGCGACGCACCTTAAGCCCCGCCTTCGACCCGGCGCGGTGACCGAGAGAGCATCGCGGCGGCAGGTGCGCCAGACGTCTCGACGCAAGGAGTCCATCCGTGGCCATCAGGCCCCCCGTTGGTTTGCCAACCATGTCCAAGCGCGCGAAGCGAGTGCT
>Ga0208588_1000664_pt1 | contig 10885 bp, 8 predicted proteins | sample NGESurshal092012_8_FD_184483 | JGI IMG/M metagenome (GOLD analysis project Ga0208588, IMG submission 184483) | Arctic peat soil microbial communities from Barrow, Alaska - NGEE Surface sample 415-3 shallow-092012 (SPAdes) | ecosystem: Environmental > Terrestrial > Soil > Wetlands > Peat ...
GGATTCGAACCTGCGACACACGGTTTAGGAAACCGATGCTCTATCCCCTGAGCTATGAGGGCTGACCTGCGGAAACGCTGTTCGTGCTGCCTTCCTGGCCACTCCGGCGTGCAGTGTTGACCGGCCTTCCTGGTGAGCAAGACGCAGTCATGAGGATACGTGACACAAGGAGAAAGCTGAGCCCGATGGTGCACCGGCCCTGTCGTGGCGCGGGGGATCAGGCGGCATGACGGTCAGCAGAGTCGACTGGCGGCCGGCTCGCTGGGCAGTGATCAGCGGTTCTCGTCGGGTGCCAGCCGGGACGGGCCGACATTGGCATTGAGCCACTCGTTGAGAGGGCTCGCTCCGCGCCAGGTTTCCGCGATCCTGCGCTTGGCTTGCCGCGTGGATAACCAGTCGGGGGCGCCGAAGTCGCGGCCGGCGGTCAGGCCCTTGTGCTGAAGGAACCGGATGCGGGGGTGGTCCCTCGGGTAGCCGCGCGGAGCGGTCGACAGCGCGCGGCCGCTGATCGCGTAGCTGCGTTCGAGGGCGGCCACCCGCGCCACCAGGTCCTCGCCGGTGATGTCGTCGTCGACCCCCTGACGGAACCGGCTCAACTGGTCGCCGGCCAACTGGTAGTACCCGCTGGCCGCGTACAGCCCGTCCGCACTGATCTGCAGGTAGTAGAACTCCCCACCTTCCCCTTCGGTGACCGCGCCCTGGCTCGTCTTGTACGGGCTCTTGTCGGCGCTGAACCGCACGTCCCGGTTGGGCCGGAATACCTTGAACTGACCGAACTCTGCCGACAACTCGTGGGTCAGTGCGAGCATCGGTCCGCGCACCGCGGCCTCGTACACGTCGCGGTTCGCGTTCCAGAACTCCCGGGTGTTCTGCACGGTGAGTTGTTGGTACAACTCCGATGCGGCGGTGGGGAAACCGTCGAACCGGGGGACAGTCGAATCCTCGGCCACCTGGCGACAGTACGCAGGCGCCGGGCATCGGGCCAACTCGGTCAGCCTCCCGCGATGTCTGGTGCCTGCGCCGCGATCTCGGACAGCAGCCCTTGAATCTCGGCCTCGTACAGCCGGTCGACGTCGATCTGCATGCCGTCGAAGTGACCCGCCGACTCGAGGCTGAGGACGCCGTGCAGGCGGGTCCAGAAAATCACCGATCGGTGAAATGCCCAGGAGTCCTGGTTCGTTGAATCGTGGTGCAGGGCGGCGAATCCGGCGAGGATCGGGGCGAAGATCCGCTGGGCGAGCGTGGTGGCCTCCGCCGGGGCGTGGTAACCGGGAACGGGCGTGCCATAGAGGAGCAGGTACCGCTGCGGGTGCATGACGGCCCAGCGTCGCAGCGCCCGGGCGATGTCGGTGAGCCGACCCGTGGGCGTGGCCTTGTCGTCAACCGGCTCCTTGATCGACGACGCCTCGATCAACTCGGCAACCTCCTGATAGGCGCTCAGGATCAACTGGGTGAGCAGTTCGTCGCGGCTGCCGTAGTAGCGGTAGAGCGCTGGGGCCGTCATCCCCATCCGGGTGGCGATGGCCTTCAAGGACAGGGCCGAAGCACCCGCTTGGGTGATCTGCTCCCACGCCAGCGCCTCCACCTCGTTGCGTACCTGCCTGCGGTAACGGGCCCGTGGGCCCCCGCTGACCTGAGTCAAGAGTTTTCCTCCGTTCTGCTTGTGAATGCGGATCCTATACAGTTATTGTCTGTAACAGAAACAAGAGAGCTTCACACTTCGCCCACCCGCCGAACGAAGGACATCGCGATGACTGACTTCCATTCCGCCGAAACCGCCACTGCCACCGACGCCGAGCCCGTCATCGCCACCGAAGTAGTGCTGCCCGGAATCGTGGAGCCCGACGGGCTGCAGATCCGCCACCGGACGGTGGCACCACCGGCAGCAGGAGAGGCTCTGGTTCGGGTCGAGGCTGCCGGTGTCTCCTTCGCTGAGCAGGGCATGCGTCGAGGGCGCTACCCCGGCCAGCCGAATTTCCCGTTCGTCCCGGGCTACGACCTGGTCGGCACCGTGCTCGCCGTTGGCCACGAGGTCGACCGGGCCCTCGTCGGGACCAGGGTGGCCGCGGCCACCCAAGATCGGGGGATGGTCCAGTCACGCCATCGTCCCGGCCGCCGACCTGGTACCCGTCCCCGGCCGGCTGGACCCCGCGGACGTGGAAACCATGGTGGTCAACGGCATCACGGCCTATCAGATGCTGCACCGCAGCGCCCAAGTCACACCAGGCCGGACGATCCTGGTCCACGGGGCCGGCGGCGGTGTCGGCAGCCTCCTGGTGCAGCTGGCCCGCCACGACGGCATCCGGGTGATCGGCACGGCGGCCAAGCGCAACCACGAAGCGCTCCGCGCCCTTGGCGTCGAACCCATCGACCATCGCGACGGTGACGTGAGCCGGCAGGTGCGTGCGCTCGCCCCTGGCGGCGTCGACGCAGTTTTCGACCATCTCGGGCCGACCAGCATCCGCACGTCCTTTTCGTTGCTCGCCCCGGGGGGAACGCTCGTCGCCTACGGCACAGCGGCCCGACTGGACGACGACAATTCGATGATCGCCATGTTCCTGGGCATGGTCGCCCGGCTCACCGCCTGGAACATCCTGCCCAACAAGCGCAGTGCGAGCTTCTACAACTTCTGGGCCGGGCATCGGCTGTCGATCCGAAAATTCCGGCAACGCCAACGCGCCGACCTGACGGCCGTGCTTGACCTCCTTGACCGGGGCGCACTCACCGCGAACGTCGCCGCCCGGTTCCCGCTCACCGAAGCCTCGGCCGCCCTGACTCTGGCCGAATCACGCACCACCAGCGGCAAAGTCATCCTGCTGCCCTAGATCAGTCAGCTGCGGTGCGAGTCGCCCAGCCGCCGGGGCGCCGGGTGACCATGCCCCCGATCATCGGTGCGAGCAAGGCCTGCAGAACCAGCACCGGAAACACGATCAGGTCCGCACCGGGTGGATCGCCGGCTCCGGCGGGCCTCTCAGCCGTCCATTCTGACGATCGCCCAGCTGTGCCCGTCCACCGTCACCGACGAATCGGCCGCGGCCGCGTCCCCCTGGCTGAGCAGCACCTCGGCTGCCGCGGCGACGTCGAACGGGAACGGGTCGTCGGCGATGTTGAGGAGCAGCACCAGTTCCGCGTCGTCCGGACCTGAAAGCCGAACGGAGAGTTGCTCGTTGGCGAGCGTCAGCACCTCGGTCCCGGCGGTGACCAGCCACGGTTCCCGCCGCCGCAGGCCGATCAGTTGCTGGTACTGCCGGAACACCGACGAGCCCTCGTCGGCCAGGAACTCCGGCCCGGCCGGGAAGGCGGGCCGGATGTCGTCGTCGCCGCTCACCCGCTCCTCCTTGACCCCCCGGAACCCCTGCTCGTCCCCGTAGTAGATGCTCGGGATACCAGGCAGCGTGAACAGCAGCGCCGCCGCATGGCCGAGATGCCGCTCGTCGGTGAGCATGCTGGCGATCCGGGTCACATCGTGGTTGCCGATGAAGGTCAGCGGGACGAAGTCCGCAATGAACGCCAGGTGCCGGTCGATCGCCCAGGCGAGCTCGAAGAAGTTGCCGTCATTCAGTGCGCTCCACACCGCCTTCCACAACTCGTACTGGGTGACCGAGTCCAGACCTCCCTGGCTCACCCAGTCCGCGAATTCGCCGTGGATGACCTCGCCGACGAACCAGGCGTCCGGGAAACGGGAACGCACGCGATCGGTCACCGACCGCCAGAACGGCAGTGGCACCGCATACGCCGCATCCAGCCGCCAACCGTCGATGCCGCGCTCCAGCCAGTGCTCCATGACGGCAACGACGTAGTCGGCGACGGCGGGGCAGTCGTGGTTCAGCGACACCAGCGCGTCATGACCCTCGAAAGTCCGGTACCGGAAGCCGTCCGGGCCGTCGTCGGCCCAGTCGATGTGGAACCACGGTGCCCAGGTGGAGTTCTGCCGGTGCGCCACCACATCGGCGAAGCCGGCGAACCCGCGGCCGACGTGGTTGAACACCCCGTCGAACAGCACCCGGATGCCCCTTGCATGGCAGGCCGCGATCAGCTGGTCGACATCGTTGTCGTCACCGAGCCGGGTATCGACCGCGAAGTGGTCGACGATGTCGTAGCCGTGGGATTCGGAGGCGAACACCGGGTTCAGCGCCAGCCCGTTGCAACCGAGCTCGACCAGGTAGGTCAGCCAGGGGTCCAGCAGCGGTAGCCGGTGCTGCACCGGGGATCCGGCGGGCAACGCAATCTTCTCCGCGCCGACGAAGCCGAGCGGGTACACCTGCCACCAGATGACCGAATCGGTCCACGCCACCATCACAACCGCCTCGTCGTCGAGTCGACCCGGGTCTTCGTCACGGCCGAGGCCCGGCCGCGCTGGGGCTGTTGACCCCCGGCCGACCGGCCAGCGCGAGAATACTCGGGTCGACTTCGCGCGGCTCAGCGAACGAAGAGTCGATGCCGGCCGTTCTTTCCCGATCGGCAAACGGTGTGGTGGATCCCTCGTGGCGGTTGCGCGAGCCAGACCGCATCCGGCCGGCGGGGTTTGCCGGTAGTTTCTTCAGGTTCGCGGCCGCCGGGAACAGGCATCATGGAGTCAGGTGTTCACCGTGTGGTGGCGGGACGTGACCTCGCACCGCCTGACCGTCAGACCTGAAACGAGACACCATGGCTTTGCACGCTGCGCTCGCGAAGGTGCGGGACGCTCCCTTCATCCTGGACGCCCTCCGGGCCTCCGATGGGCTCGTCGACGCCGCCGGGCGGGACAGCGGACCGCACGCGGTCAAGCTGCTGCTGCAGGTGATCGGCGACCAGGACGATCAGCTCACGGCGATCGCCGCCGTGCATGCGCTGGGTGCCGTCTTCGACGACACCGCAGGCGCCGCGCTGTCCGACCTGCTGTCCGACCCCCGGCCGTTCCTGGCCGAGCACGCGGCGTGGGCGCTCGGCTCTCGGACCCCCCGGTTCGACGCCGTCGGTCGGCTGGTCTCCGGCGTCGCAGCCGGCGGCTTCGCCACCGTGATCAACCAGCGAACGCTGCGCCGGTGGGCGCAGATCTCGCCGGACCACATCTCCCTCGCCCTGGAGGGCGCCCTGGTCTCCCGGGACGATGCGGCCGGCCGGGGCCGACTGGTGGAGACCATGGGCCTGGTGCCAGGGGATGTCGCCGCCCGCACCCTGTATCGGATTGCGGCTGACGGATCCGAGCCGCTGCGCTCTCGAATGGCCGCGGTCGCCGCGCTGGGCGACCGGGGTGACGATGGCCCCGCCGGCGAACTCATCCGCCGCCTCGCCCGGTCGGCCGGCGAACTCGCGGGAGTCGCCCGGCTCGCCGCGTTCGACCTGTCGGCCTCGGCCTCGGCCGCTGCGTCGAGGGCGCCGGTCGACCCGTCGGGCCTGTCCGTCGCGCAACTGTTCCTGCACGCCGACCTGGATCGCGAGCTGAGCCGGGCCGGCGCCGGCGACAACGGCGGGATCGCCACCATGCTCGTCCGGCTCGGTGACGCCCTGGCCGCAGAACCGGGCATCTCCCGGGTGCTCACGATGTCCAGGGGCTCGGTGGACGCCGCGGTGGACGCGCTGACCGACCCGGCGACCGGGCACGTCCTCGCACCCATCCCGCTGATGTCCGAGCCGACCGACCAGTCCAACGCCTGGCCGGTCTCGGTGGCCGCCGAGCGTGGCATCCGGCGCGCGCTCACCGAGCACGGTCGGGTGGACGTCGTGCATCTGCGGATGGCCGACGTCGGCAGCATGGCCGCCGCCGCGGTCGCCACCGGCCTGGGCATTCCCACCGTCTTCACGGTGGCACCCGACCCGCACGCCGTGATCCACGCGCTGGACATGACGGGGGCGCTGACCCGGGGCACCTTCGGCACCATTGACGAGCGGGAGCACTACTGGTTCCGCATCGGGTTGGTCAGCCTGCTCGCCACCGGAGCCCACCATTGCGCGCTCTTCCCGCGGCCGAAGCTGCGCGATCAGCTCCGCGACCTGCTGGGCATCGACATCGACACCGAACCCGACCGGTACACCGTGGTCCCGGAGGGCATCGACGTCTCGGTTACCGAGGCGGCCCGGCAGGAGGTGTGGGCCGCTCGGCACGACGTGCGGCCCGGCATCGGCGGCATCGTGGGGCACCCGGCACTGGTCGACCTGGCCGAACTGGTAGCGGCGCTGCCCGCGGACCGTCGCGGACTGCCGCTCGCGCTGAGCGTCGGCCGGCTGCACCGGGTCAAGGGGATGGCGACAGTCGTCGAGGCCTGGGCGGCTGACCCTGTGCTGCGCGAGAAGTGCAACCTGCTGATCGTCGGCGGCGACCTGGCCGACCCATCCGGTGACGAGCTCGGTCAGCTGGCCGCGATCTCCGCCGTCATGGCCGAGAACCCCTCGGCCGCAGATGGTTTGCTGCTGTCCGGGCACCGGCCCAACGACGTGGTGGCGCGCTGGATGGCGGCCGCCCGGCTGGGGCTGGGCGAACTGATCGCGCCCGGCGGGGTCTATGTCTGCGGGAGCCTGAAGGAAGAGTTCGGTCTGGCGTTGATCGAGGCGCTGGCCGCCGGACTGGTCGTCGTCGCGCCCGAGGGCGGCGGGCCGGCCACCTACATCGACGAGGGCGTCACCGGGTTCCTGGTGGACACCCGCTCGCCGCGTGCCGTGGGGGCCGGCATCGGCGCCGCGTTCGACCTGATCGGCAAGCCCGGCGACGAGGAGCGGGTGACGCTGGCCCGGGACCTGGTCGACGCCCGCTTCACCCTCCGGGCGATGGCCCGAACGCTGGCCGCCGTCTACTCCGAAGTGACCGCACCGGTGGCCGGGTGACCGTCGCATGACCCTGCTGGTGATCAGCCCGGATTACGCGTCACACCTGCTGCCATTGGCCACCCTCGGCACCGCCTGGCGCGATGCCGGGGAGCGGGTCGTCGTGGCGTCCGGACCGGCCACCGCGTCCCTGACGGCCGAGTTCGGTTTCGAGCGAACGGATCTCCGGCTGGGTCGAGGATCGAACCCCGGCGTCATCCGCGCCGAGAACCAGGTCGCCGGCGAGGACGACGCGCTGCGCGGCTTCTTCGCCGCGACCGAGCGCGGGATGGTCGAGACCCTGCTCTTTCAGGCCGACGCGCGGCGCGCCGACCTGCTCTGGGATCCGGTGGTGACCGCACGCCGGGTGCTCGCCGTGGTGGATGAGATCCGGCCCGATCACCTCATCGTCGACCACCTGGCGTTCAGCGCCCGGCTGGCACTGTCGGCCGGTCGCATCCCGCACGCCCAAGTCGTCCTCGGTCACCCGAGCGCACTCCCGGTGGGCGAGGAGGTGTACGGGTATCCGCCGGCGTGGCCCGCCGCCTTCGATCCGGATCCCGACCAGCTGCTGGCCCTGCTGGAACGCTGCCGCCAGGTGCGGGACGCGTTCACCGCAGAGTGGAACGCGGCGTTGGAAATCCTTGACCCGCAGGCCACTCCGGTGCTCGACGCATTCACCGAGCACGCGAACCCGGTGCTGCTCAACTACCCCGGTCAGCTGCATGACCCGGCGCGGACGAGACTGCTCCCGCCGCATGCCTTTCTGGGCTCAGCGGTGCGCAAGCAACGTCCACCCGAACACCTGGAGCAGTGGCTCGACGAGGACCGGTCGACCCCGCTGGTGTACATCAGCTTCGGTAGTTTCCTGTCGGTCCGCGGTGACGTGCTCGCCAGGGTGGTCGCGGCCCTCGAGACCCTGCCGGTCCGGGTCGCGCTGGCCATCGGGTCGGCCGACCGGGCGGTGGTCGGCGAGTTGCCCGCCGGCTGGCTGGTCCGGGAATTCCTGCCGCAGGTGGCGTTGCTGGAGCGGGCCGCGCTGGCCGTCACGCACGGCGGGAACAACAGCGTCACCGAGTCGCTGACCTTCGGCGTGCCGATGCTGGTGCTGCCGTTCTCCACCGACCAGTTCGCCGGCGCCGCTGCGGTCGAGAACGCCGGGGTGGGCGCGGTTCTCGACCCCAACACGGCAACGCCCGCGGAGCTGCGGGCTGCGGTGCTGGACCTGCTCTCCAGTGAGAGCCAGCAGCGGGCAAGCGTTCTGGGCTCGTCGTTGCGGGAAACGCCGGGACGCCACCTGGCCTTCGAGGCGATGGCGGCCGACGCGCGCACCGGCTGAGCGCTGTGTCAGGGTTGCCGCATGACGACCTGGCTGGTGGACGGCATCCTGTTCGACCTGGACGGCACGCTGGTGGACTCGGCCGCCAGCGTGGAGCGCAGCTGGCGGCAACTCGCCGACAAGATCGGCCGTTCCTGGCCGGAGGTGCAGCCGCACATCCACGGAACCCCGGTCCCGCAGGTGATGGCAATGCTGGAACCGGAGATGTCCGCGGACCGGGTCGAGGAGCTCCGGCAGTTCATGGTGGAGTCCGAATCCACCGACACCGTAGGGGTTGTCGCCCAGCCCGGCGCCCCTGAGGTGCTCGCCGGGCTGCCACCGGACCGGGTGGCGATCGTCACGAGTGGTGGTGTCCGGCTGGCCGGTTCACGTATCGCTGCCGCCAGGCTGCCGACACCCGCGGTGGTGGTCACCGCCGACGACGTCACTGTCGGCAAACCCGATCCGGCGCCATACCTGATGGGTGCCGAACTGCTCGGTTTCGCCCCGCAGCGGTGCCTGGTGGTCGAGGACGCCCCGGCCGGCGTGCTCTCGGCGCGGGCGGCCGGCTGCGTGGTCATCGGGGTACTGACTACCCACGCTGCGCTGGACGCGCCCAGCGTCGCCTCCCTCGCCGACATCCGATTCACCGTGGTGGACGGGGGCATCTCGGTCAGCATTCCCGGCTGACGGCAACAGCTTCCGCGGATTCGGGGCGGGCCGGCCGCGCGCGGTCGCCGAGCTCGACGATGACCATGGCGCAGACCAGCAGGGCGCCGCCGACCACCGTCCGCAGCCCCAACTCGCCGCCCATGATCGCGGCCGTCAACCCGGCGGCCGCCGGTTCGAGGGTCAGGATGACCGCCGCCCGGGTGGCGGTCATCCGGGACTGTCCCCAGCTGAGCAGCAGCATCGCGGCGGCGGTGGCCAGCACGGCCAGGAGGACCACGCTGAGCCAGGCCGGCCCGTCGGCCGGCAATTGAGGCAGTGGTGAGCTGTCGGTTCCGGCGGACCGGGCGGCGACGGTCAGCAGCGCCAGGCCGGTGACCGTCGCCGTCTGGATCCGGGCCACGCCCATCGCCTGCTCCGGCATTGCCCAGCGGGCCAGCAGCACCAGGTGCAGCCCCCACACCGTGGCCGCGGCGAGGGTGAGCGCCTCGCCCGGTCCGAACCCGGTGGCCCGCGCACTGAGGATGCCGATGCCCGCGGTCGCCACCGCGACGGCGAGCCAACCGGCGCGGGTCAGCCGGTCGCGGAACAGCAGCGCACCGGTGATCGGGGCGATCACCACCAGCAGACCGGTCAGGAAACCAGCTTCTGTAGGGTGCATCAAGCGCTGGGCCGCGAAAGCGGTTGCGCCACGTGTCTTCTGAATCTCCGGTTGGTGTGCGACACATGTCGGGCACCGTTCTGGCCCTACCTGTAAGCCAGCGCCCAGTCCTCACAACCTAGACCGTATGGGGAGGCCGGCGTCTGACACGAAAATTCAGGTGACCACCGCTGGTGACCGTGCTGGTTCGTGACAGGGTGATGCGCCACGGCGGGTGGCATCGCCGCGTCGATTGTGGCGTGGGGGGTTAGCTGGCCTGCTGCTGGGGTTCGATGGTGACCTGATATCCGAGGGCTTCGAGTTGTTTGATGGCACGGGTCTTCGCCTTGGCGGGCTCCCGACGGGTGTAGTAATCGGCGCCGAGGTCGCGGTAGAACTCGCCGTTGGTGAGCATGTACCAGGCAGCGGTGAGCATGCTGTGTTCCACGGCGACCAAAGCCTTCATCGGGCCCCGGGTGGGGGCGAGTCGGCGGTACTTGGCCGCGAAGTACGTGCGCGTCGTCGATCTGAGTGCGGTGAGCGCGGCGACGCCGAGGGCGCCTTTGAGGTAGCGGTTGCCGGGGCGGGTCTTGCTGGATTTCACCTTGCCGGCGGACTCGTGCGCGCCGGGGCTGACCCCCGCCCAGGAGGCCAGTTGCTCGGGGGTGGGGAACTGAGACATGTCGCCGCCGGTTTCGGCGATGAAGACTTCCGCGACGATCTGGTTGACACCGGGGATGCTCTCCAGCAGGTCACGGGCCGGCAGAAACGGCTCCATCAGGTTCTCGATTCGCTTCGACAACACGGCGATGTCCTTGCTCTGCGCGTCGATGCGGTCCAGGAACATTCTTGTCATGAAGGCGTGATGGGCGGTGAAGTGCCCGGTCAACGCCTCCGTCAGTTCCGGGATCTTCGACCGCATCCGGCGTTTTGCCAGGTCGGCGAGCGCTGCGGGATCGGCCGCGCCCTGCTGATCGATCAGGGCCTGCAGCATCAGCCGCCCGGACACACCCATGATGTCAGCGGCCACCGACGACAGTTTGATGCAGGCGTCTTCCAGCAACTTCTCCAACCTTTGGACCTCTCGGGTCCGTTCCTGGGTGATGTGGGTGCGGGCCCGGGTCAGATCTCGCAACTCACGGATCTGTAGTGGTGGCACGAAAGACGCCCGGACCAGGCCGTGAGCACCGAGGTCGGCGAGCCAAGCAGCGTCGGAAACGTCCGTCTTGCGGCCCGGGACGTTCCGCGCATCGCGGGCGTTGACCAGCACTACCTCGAAGTCTTGTTCTAACAGGTAGTAGAACGGCCGCCAATAGTTCGACGTCGATTCCATCACCACGACGGTGACCTTTTGTGCAACGAGGTGATCCCTCAAGGCCAGGATCTGGCTGGTCATCGCACCCCATGTCGTGACGATCGACGACGTCTTCCGATGGGTACTGCCCTGGATCCGGACGCACACCTTCGCGTCCTTCTTA
>Ga0208588_1000667_pt1 | contig 10854 bp, 11 predicted proteins | sample NGESurshal092012_8_FD_184483 | JGI IMG/M metagenome (GOLD analysis project Ga0208588, IMG submission 184483) | Arctic peat soil microbial communities from Barrow, Alaska - NGEE Surface sample 415-3 shallow-092012 (SPAdes) | ecosystem: Environmental > Terrestrial > Soil > Wetlands > Peat ...
ACCCTGGAGTCCGTCGCAGCCGCCGCCGGCGTCTCCAAAGGTGGTCTGCTGTATCACTTCCCGTCGAAATCCGCGCTGTACATCGACCTGCTGGCCGCGGTGCGGGACCGGGTGGTCGCGGACATGGCGGAGGCCACTGCAACGCTCGGCGCGCCGCGGGCCTACCTGCAGTACGCCGTCCCGGCAAACGATGCCGAGGGGGGCTTCTTCACCTCGCTGATCGCCGCCGTGCGCACCGGGCCGGACACCGACGAGCAGGCAGCCGACCTGCTGGCCGACATCTTCCGGGCCTGGGAGGCGCCGATGCGGGCCGCCGTCAGTGATCCGGTGCACGCCGAGATGCTCCGGTTGGTCGGCAGCGGGGTCTACCTGTCCACCGTCGCCGGGCTGCCGCCCACGCCGCCGGACGTGCTGGCCGCGATCTTCGACCGGCTGCTCACCGGGATCAGCTGACCTCGGCCGGCTTTGCGCCGGTTCAGCCGCGGAAGCGGATCCGCCAGGTCCGGTGCACGGCGCGGGCGTCCCGGGTGACCGACGTGCCGACCAGCACACCCAGCGCCACCACGAAGATCGAGATTCCGGTGACAGCCAGATCCGCGGCGCCGCCGGCCGCCCCGGTGGTCAGGCTGGAAACCCCACGAAAGCCGAGGGCACCGGGCAGCAGCAACCAGAACCCCGGCAACACATTACGGCCGCCGGTGGGCTCTTGGGGAACCGGGCCAGCGCGTAGGTGAGCGGCACGATCACCAGCCCGCCGACAAACCCGGACAGCGACGGATCGAGCACCGCCGCCCCGAAGACCTGCGCGGCATAGGACGCGAACAACGCGATCCAGAGGAACAACAGCGATCCCGGCGGAGCGCTGGAGAAGAGCAGGTCACCGATCCCGACCAGCGCGACGCCGACCCACGGAGCCCACATGTCGGCCTGCTGCGCACCGGTCACGTCCACGGTGCCGACCAGGCTGAGCCCGACGAAGACCCCGAACGCCAGCAACAGCAGCTGCGACACGCCCCAGACCAGCCGGCTCGCTCCGGAGACGATCTGGTCGCTGGCCAGTTCGATGGTCGCGACCCCGAGGGCGCGCAACAGCTCGACCAGGTCCGGCGGAATCGGTGGCACCTCGCGGCTGATCCGCGGCATCGGCTGGGTGTCCTCCACCGAGAGCGCGCATCGTGTCCCGGATCTGGTCCCGCCACCGGTAGGACTTGCCGTCGCTCACGGGCCCCGGCATGCCCTGATGTCGGCCCGACTCGCCGGGCGGTCCCGGTCGAAGAACGCGTCCTCGGCGTCCTGCCAGGCGGCGAGCCGCGCCCGGGCAGATTCCCCGTCCCGCCCGACCGCGCGATCCAGCCGCTGCCGCCGGCCCGCCAGGTGAACCCAGACCTGCACAGACGCCCGGTCCCCGAGCGCAACCCGCCCGCTGGACACCCCTTCCAGAATCAACGCGTCCGACACCGGGATGTCCCGCCAGTCCCCCGGTACCGGCTCGCCGGACGACCAGTCGGTGAGCTGGATCCGGCCCGGCCGACCGGTCGCCAGCGGACCGAAAACCTGGTCGTCGAACCGGTCGAACCAGCCGAACGGGTCGTCCCAGGTGGCCAGCAGGTCCGAGGAGAACAACGCGCAGGACAGGCCGGCCTCTCGCAGCGCGATCCGCCAATGCTCGGCGAAGGTGCTCTTGCCCGAGCCGGAGGGGCCGTCGACCACCCCGAGCCGGATGCGGCCCAATCCGGGCGGCCTGGTGAGCAGCAGGGTGGTCGCCCACTCGACCAGCTCGGCAGCGTCCGGTTCACCGGTGTCCGGTTCAACGGCCTCCGGTTTCACGGCCTCCGGTTTCACGGCCTCCGGACTCTCACGGCCCGGGTACTCCTCAGGCATCCACCGAGCGGCGGCCGGAGAAGGCGCGACCCAGGGTGACCTCGTCGGCGTACTCCAGATCACCGCCGACCGGCAGCCCACTGGCCAGCCGGGTCACCGACAGGTCGGGGAACGTCCGCAGCAGCCTGCTCAGATAGGTGGCGGTCGCCTCGCCCTCCAGGTTCGGGTCGGTGGCCAGGATGACCTCCCGCACCCCGGGTTCGGCGATCCTGGTGAGCAGCGGGGCGATGCGCAGCTGGTCGGGGCCGATCCCGTCGATCGGCGAGATCGCACCGCCGAGCACGTGGTACTTGCCGCGGAACTCGCGGGTCCGCTCGATGGCGGCGACGTCCTTGGGTTCTTCGACGACGCAGATCACCGCGTCGTCCCGACGCGGGTCGTTGCAGATCCGGCAGCGGACATCGCCGGCGACGTTGCCGCAGACCTCGCAGAACTGGACCTCGTCCTTGACCCGCTGCAGCGCCGCCTGCAGCTTGGTCAGATCAATCGGATCCGCGGTCAGCAGGTGAAACGCGATGCGCTGCGCCGACTTCGGGCCGATGCCGGGCAGCCGGCCCAGCTCGTCGATCAGGTCCTGGACGGGGCCTTCGTACATGAAGGGTCAGGCCTCGTCGGTTGGGGAAGGACGGGGCGGGGTGCTGCCGGGCAGCTCGCCGGGGACGGCCGCCTCCTCGATGATCACGATCTCCTCGGCCGTGACAATCCCGGCCGGGTCGTCATCTTCGTCATAGGCGTCGGCATCTTCGTCGTCATAGGCGTCGTCGTCGTCAACTTCGTCGGCGTCATCGTCGTCGTCGTCGAGTGCGGGGGCGCCGAAACCGGGAAAACCGAGTCCGGGCAGACCGAGCGAGGACAGGTCCAGGCCACCGGCGACGGAGCCCATAGCGCTGCTGGCCACGCCCTCCGCGGCTCGCCGAGCGTCGTGCACGGCGGCGATGACCAGGTCCTCGAGGGTCTCCACGTCGGCGGGGTCGACGACCGACTGGTCGATGTGCAGCCGCAGCAGGTCGCCACTGCCGTTGACGGTCGCCGTCACCAGCCCGCTGCCGGCGGACCCGGTCACCTCGGCCTCGGCCAGCGAAGCCTGGGCCCGTTCCATCTCGGCCTGCATCTGCTGGGCTTGCTGCAGGATTACGGACAGGTCGGGCATACCGGGCATCATGCGAATTCCCCACTTCTGTCGTCGGCGGCCTCGCGACTTCTGTCGTCGGCAGCCTCGCGCGGCTCGAGACCGGCGGTCATTGCAACAGTAATGCGCGGGCGCCGGCAGGCGATCCACGCCGCAGGATGTCCCCAGCTTCGCCGGGCGCGATGGCAGAGTGGGCGGTATGAGCGCCCGCCACCGGTTCAGCACCGGCAGCAGAGCCGCCGCCGTGGCCGCGGTGGCCGGCCTGCTGGTGATCGCCTCCTGCGCCGCCCCGGCGAACCAGGCGACGCCGCCGAGCAGCACCCCGAGCGGCACCTCCGCTTCCGCCGCGGTCTCGTCGGGCCCGCTGATCACGGTGCCGGGCTTGTCGAGTTCTGTCTCCAGCCCGGAACCGATCGCCCCGTCACCGACCGAGACGCCCACCCCGACCCCCGAGCCGACCCCCGAACCGACCCCCGAACCCGCGCCCGAGCCGGTCATCACCGCCGAGCCACCGCAGCTGTCGGTGCCGGCCGAACAACCCGCCCCCGTCGAGCAACCGGCGCCGGCCCCCGCACCGCAGGTCGGTGGCGGCAAGGTGGTCGTCATCGACCCGGGGCACAACGGTGCCAACGGCGCCAACCCGGACATCATCAACGCGCCGGTGGACGCCGGCTTCGGCGAGACCAAGCCCTGCAACACCACCGGCACGCAAACCAACGCCGGCTACACCGAGCACCGCTTCACCTGGGCCGTGGCCAACGATCTCCGCGACATCCTCCAGGCGCAGGGCGTCACGGTGATCATGACCAGGAGCAGCGACGACGGCGTCGGCCCGTGCGTGAACAAACGAGCGGCCATCGGTAACGATGCCAACGCGGACCTCGTGCTGTCGATCCACGGCGACGGCGTCGAGCAGGACTCCGACACGGGCTTCTACGTGATGACCGCCCAGCGCCGGCCGGCCGGTCCGGCGATGGCCGCGCGATCCGCGCAGTTGGCCGCGACGATCCGGGACGGACTGGTGTCCGCCGGCCTCTCGCCGTCGAACTATCTCGGCAGCAACGGGCTGTGGCAGCGTGACGACCTCGCCGGACTGAACCTGTCCACCAGGCCGACGGTGATGGTCGAATCCGGCAACATGCGCAGCTCCGCGGACGCGGCCCTGATGAGCTCCGCGGCCGGCCAGCAGCAATTCGCGCAGGGCTACGCGAACGGCGTGCTCGCGTTTCTCGGTGGCGGTGCGGGCTGACCGCTGATGGTCCCCGCCTCCCCGGAGCCCGAGGGTGGTCCGGGCCTTCGTAGCTGCGACAGGCTCGCCGGCCAGAGTGGTGCGGTCACCCAACGGCACTCGAAGGTGCCCGGGCCCGGGCGGCAGTACAGCTGCAGCCGGTGCGGGGTGTCCAGGAACGCCAGGTCGATCCGGAGATCCCTGATGTTGCTGCCGTCGTCGGCATCGGACCATCCGCCGCTGGCAGCGATGATGTCCGTGACCGTCCATTTGCCGATGCCCAGCGCCGCACCGATGCGCGCGACGCCCTCGACCAGGGTGACGGTCCAGCTCCCGCCGGATCCGGCAGACAGCACCACCTCGGTCAACGACGGCTGGTCGTTCCCGGTGGCCGCGACGAAGACCTGATCGGTGGATCCCACCGGGGCCGGCACGCCCGCCACCGCCGGGAGGGCGAGCGAGGCAAGTCGGGCCGCCAGCGCCGGGTCCGCGTCGTTGGGGGTCAGCGGTGCCTCCCGCAGGGCAGGCAGCAGGTGCTCCCAGACCGCGTCGAGCACAGCCTGCATGTCCGGGGACTGCCCGGTGATCGCCAGGACGGCGTCCCACTCGGGGAGGACCACACAGAACTGGCCGAACGCGCCGTCGCCGCGGTAGCCGTGCCGGGCCATCCAGAACTGGAACCCGTAGCCGACTTGCCAGTCGGGGTTCTCCCCGGTCGAGGCGATGTGGGACCGGGTCGCCTCGCTGACCCAGTCGGCCGGCAGCAGTTGCTGCTCGCCCCATCGCCCGCCCTGGAGGTGGAGCTGCCCCAGGGTCGCGACCGCCTCGGTGGTGGCATACAGCCCGCTGTAGCCGATCTCGCGTCCGGAAGCGTCCCGACTCCACCCTGTCTCACCGATCCCGAGCGGGTCGAACAGTCGCGGCCGCAGGTAGTCGGACAGGGACTGGCCGGTCACCCGCTGCACGATCGCGGCCAGGGTGAACGTGCACGGCTGGTTGTAGGCGAAAACGGTGCCCGGCTCCAGGTCCGGTGGGATCAACAGGAAGCCGCGCACCAGGTCCCGCGGATCGAGCGCAATGGCCCGATCCAGCGTTTCCTCCACGTGCCCGCTCGCCATCGCCGCGACGTGGCGCACCAGCATCGATCGGCTGCGCCGGTCGGTGCTGTCCCGGTCCAGTTCGGGAAAGTAACTCAGCACCGTGTCGTCGAGATCGACAAGCCCCTCGGCGACGGCGAAGCCAGTCGCTGCCGAGGTGAAGCTCTTGCTCAGGGAGTAGAGCAGGTGGACGCGCTCGGCCGAATAGGGATGCCACCAGCCTTCCGCGACGACCTGCCCGTGCCGCACCAGCATCATGCTGTGCAGTTCGACGTCCGGATTCGACTCCAGGGCGTCGACGAACGCGATGACGCCGGCCGCGTCGACGCCGGCCGAGGCCGGCGTCGTTCGCGGAAGCGCTTTCAGTGCCACGGTTCTCCGTACCGATCTGAACTCAGATGACGTCGGCGGTGATCGAGTGCGGCTGCAGCTCTCCGGAGGCGATCTCGGTCGCGTAGTGACAGGCCACCCGGTGACCTGGCCGAAGCTCGATCAGCTCCGGCCGGTCGGTGTCGCACAGTGTCTCCTGCCGCCACGGGCAGCGGGTGTGAAATCGGCAGCCGGACGGCGGATTGGCCGGTGACGGCAGGTCGCCGGTCAGCAGGATCCGCTCGCGCATGTCCTCGACCACCGGGTCCGGCACCGGCACCGCGGACATCAATGCCCGGGTGTAGGGGTGCAGTGGCTCGGCGTACAGGTCGGTCGACGGCGCCTCCTCGACCAGCGCGCCGAGGTACATCACCCCGACCCGGTCGGAGATGTGCTTGACGACAGCAAGGTCGTGCGCGATGACGATGTACGTCAGCCCCAGGTCGTGTTGCAGGTCTTCCAGCAGGTTGATCACCTGTGCCTGCACCGACACGTCCAGCGCGGACACCGGCTCGTCGGCGACGATCAGTTCCGGGTTCACCGTCAGCGCCCTGGCGATGCCGATACGCTGCCGCTGACCGCCTGAGAACTCGTGCGGGTACTTCCGCAGCGCGGTGTTCGGCAGCCCGACGGCGGACAGCAGCTCCCGCAGCCGGGCGTTGGTCTTGGCGTCCGTGTCGTCCAACCCGTGCGCCTTCATCCCCTCGACGAGGATCGATTGGACGGACTGGCGCGGATCCAGGGAGCCCAGCGGATCCTGGAACACCATCTGCATCCGCCGCCTGGCCTGCCGCAGCGGCTCCGGTTTCAGCGCCGCGATGTTCTCCCCGTCGAAGATCACCGAGCCGCCCGTCGGTTCGATCAGTCGCAGGATGCCGCGGCCGAGAGTGGTCTTGCCGCAACCGGACTCACCGACCAGGCCGTAGGTCTCGCCGCGCCGGACGGCCAGGCTGACGCCGTCGACCGCGTACACGTAGCCGATGGTCTTGTCGATCAGCACGCCGCGTTTGATCGGGAAGTGCACCTTGAGGTCGTTGACCTCGAGCAACACGTCGGCACCCGCGGTGACCGTACTCAGCTCGGCGGCCGGCAGGTCCGGGATCGGCTCTGACTGGTGCCCCCCTGAGCCGTTCGGGCTGTGCGGTTCCAGCTCCGCCTCGGCCGCGGCGGCGGCCGTCAGAGCATCGGGCGACTGCCCGAGAGGATCACCGTCCCAGGCCGCGCCCGTCACGACGGCTCCTTGTCCAGTGCGAGCGACCCGCCACCCGCACCGACGGCGACCGGCTGGACCGGGTTGTGGCAGCGCAGCAGGTGATCGGCGCGCTCCTGCAGCGGCACCAACGCCGGGCTCACCTCACGGCACGCATCGATCTCCCGGGAGCAGCGTGGCGCGAACGCGCAGCCGCCCGCCCACGGGATGTTGTCCGACACCGAGCCGAGGATCGGCGTCAGCCGCTCCCCGGGTGGCGCATCGAGGCGTGGGATCGACTCGAGCAGCCCGTGCGTGTAGGGGTGGCGCGGCGAGCCGAACAGCTCGTGCCGGTCGGCCCGCTCCACCACGCGGCCGCCGTAGAGCACGTTGACCTCGTCGACCAGGCCGGCCACCACCCCGAGATCATGGGTGATCATGATCAGCGCGGTGCCGTGTTCGACGACGAGGGTCTTGAGCAGGGCCAAGATCTGCGCTTGGATGGTGACGTCCAGGGCCGTTGTCGGCTCGTCAGCGATCAACAGCCGGGGCCGGCAGGCCAGTGCCATCGCGATCAGAGCCCGTTGCCGCATCCCGCCGGACAGTTGGTGCGGGTACTCCGTGAGCCGCCGGCTGGGATCAGGGATACCCACCGAATCCAGCAGCTCCCTGGCCTCGTTCATGGCCGCCGACCGCCTCATCCCGCGGTGCCGCTCTAGCACCTCGGTGACCTGGATCCCGATGGACACCACCGGGTTCAGCGACGACAGCGGGTCCTGGAAGATCATCGCGAGATCGCGGCCGCGCCGTTCGCGCATCGCATCCAGCCGCAACGAGAGCAGGTCGGTGCCCTCGAACTTCACCGTTCCGGAGATCGTCGTTCCACGCTTGGGCAACAGTCGCATGATCGCCATCGACGTCACCGACTTTCCGCAGCCGGATTCGCCGACCAGGCCGACGGTCTGACCCGGTGCGACCGAGAAGCTGACCTTGTCCACCGCGGTGAACGGGGCAACGCCCTTCCGGTTGAACTGCACCGTCAGGTCCTCGACCTCCAGCAGGGCCGTCATCGCGCGATCACCGCCTGTTCTTCGGGTCGATGGCCTCGCGCAACGCCTCGCCGAGGAGGGTGAAGCCGAGCACCACGACGATGATGGCGCCCGCCGGCCAGAAGGCCAGTTGCGGGTGCGAGTCGATGCTGCCCTGCGCTTCGCCGAGCATCTGGCCCCATTCGGGTTGGGAGACGTCCTGTGACCCCAGCCCGAGGAATGACAGCGCGGCGGCGTCGAGGATGGAGGTGGCGACCACCAGGGTGGCCTGCACGATCACCGGCGAGATCGAGTTGGGCAACATGTGCCGGAACACGATCGGCCCCCGCTTCACCCCGAGCGCGCGGGCGGCGAGCACGTGATCGGACTCGCGCTGGGCCAGCATTTGGCCACGCAGCAGCCGGGCGAAGACCGGGATCTGCGGCACCGAGACCGCGATGATGACGCTGGTCAGGTTCGGGTTGGTGAACAGCACCCCGATCGAGATCGCCAGCAGCAGGCTGGGAATCGACAGCATGACGTCCACCACCCGCATGACGACGGTGTCCACCCAGCCACCGAACGCACCGGCCAGCAGGCCGAGGATCATTCCGCCGACGAGCCCGATCAGGGTCGCGAAGATTCCGACCAGCAAGGTCTGCCGTGCCCCGACGATCATCCGGGACAACAGGTCCCGGCCCTGGTTGTCGCCGCCCAGCGGAAAGCCCGGTTGGGAAGGGGCGATCGCATTGCGTGCTCGCGAGGTCTGACCGATCAGCAACTGGGCGCCTGGGTCGTGCGGGGCGATCCACGGACCGATGATCGCCAACACCAGGAACAGCCCGATGATCACCGCGCCGAACCAGAACAGCGGCGAGCCCTTGAGCCGGGTCCAGGCGTCCTGCAGCAGCGAGCTGCCCTCGTCGCCGGAGGTCACCAGGGCATCGATGCGCTGCTTGCGCGCCCGTGAGTAGGTGGTGGCCATCAGCGTGCCCTGATCCGTGGATCGACCAGTGCGTACGTCAGGTCGACCAGCGTGTTGATGATCACGAACGCCGCCGCGGCGGCCAGGATGATGACCTGGACAACGGGATAGTCCTTCTTGGTGAAGCCGAGGTAGAGCGCCTCCCCGAGGCCTGGGTAGCCGAAGACCTTCTCGGTGAGCACCGCGCCGGTCAGCAGCAGTCCGGTGAGCAGGCCGGTCACCGTGATCACCGGCAGCATCGCGTTACGCAGCACATGGCGGTTCCTGATCGTCGTCCTGGTCAGGCCTTTTGCCTCAGCGGTGCGGACGAAGTCCTCACCCTGAACCTCCAGCACAGATCCCCGGGTGATCCGGAAGATCACCGCGAACGGGATGGTACCGAGCGCGATCCACGGCAGAATGAGGTGCCGGATGGCGTCCCAGGAGGCGTCCCACTCCCTGGTGATCACGCCATCCAGCACGAACAGCCCGGTCACCCGGGTAGCGCCGATGCCCGGAGTCTGCCGCCCGGACGGCGGGAGTAACCCCCACCGCACTGCGAAGAGGTACTTGAGCAAGAAGGCCAGGAAGAACACCGGAACCGCGATCCCGATCAGCGAGAACACGATCGAGCCGTTGTCCAGCACGCCGCCCCGGCGCTTGGCGGCCATGTAGCCCAGTGGGATTCCGAGTGCGAGGCCGAAGACCATTGCGCCGATGGTCAGCTCGACGGTGGCCCCGAACCGGGTCACGAAGACGTCGACTGCCGATGAACCCGGCGAGACACCGGTGGACTGACCGAAATTCCCCTGCAGCACCCGTCCCAGGAACTTGAAGTACTGGACGAAGATCGGCTGGTCGAGGCCGAGGACGGCCGTCAACTCCTCGCGTTTCTCAGGAGTGGCACGCTCCCCGAGCAACGCGGTGACCGGCCCGCCGGGCAGGCTGCGAAGCCAGATGAACAGCAGCAAGGACAGCACGAACAGCACCAGAACCAGTTGCAGCAACCGGCGGACGGTGTACCTCAGCACGGAGCCGGCCTCCTCACGATGTCTCTCGTCGTACCCGCACCTACCACGCGGATGCCCTTCACCCGCGCGGATCAACTTCGTGGCTTTGGGGCGGCTGAGGCGTCAGTAAACGACTTCAGCCGCGCCTGCGAAGTTGATCCGCGCGGGACAGGGCGTGGGGCTAGCTCTTGTATGCGTCGACGAACTTCTCGTCGGTGAGCGGGCTGGGGGTGATGCCCTGCAGGTTCCCGGCCAGCACCAGGGCGGGCGGGGACGAGGAGATCGGCACAGCCGGCAGATAGTCGCTGAGCAGCTTCTTGTTGATGTCGTCGTAAGCGGCCTTGCGCTTGGCCTCGTCCGGGATCGCGTCCGCAGCCTTCAGCGAGTCGGACAGGGCGGCACCCCAGCTGGCGGTACCGGTGTTGAACCGGTTGGTGGTGCGGGTGAAGAAGGTGCCGATGAAGTTGTCCGGCGTGTTATAGTCGCCGGTCCAGCCGAGCAGGAACAGGTCGGCCTGGTGCGCCTCGACACCGTCCAAGTAGCCACCGTTCCAGTCCTTGGAGGTTTCCTTCACCGTGATCCCGACGGCCTCCAGATCAGCCTTGAACGCGGTAAACACGCTCTTGGGGTCCGGCATGTACGGGCGGGACACCGCGGTGGGCCACCAGAAGTTGACTGTTAGGTTGCTCTGCCCGGCCTGCGCCAGCAGGTCCTTGGCCTTCTGCACGTCGTAGTCATATGTCTGAACGCCCTCGGTGTACGGCGAGATGGTGTCCGGGTAGAAGATCGGCGCCACGTTGGCGCCTTCCGGGAGCTGCGAGTCGACGAACTGCTTGCGGTTCAGTGCGTAAGCGATGGCCTGCCGCACCCTGATGTCGGACAGCGCGGGGTTGGTGCCCTGCGTGATGCCCAGGTACAGGATGTTGAACGCGGGCCGAATGGCAACGTTGAAGCCGCCC
>Ga0208588_1000672_pt1 | contig 10811 bp, 8 predicted proteins | sample NGESurshal092012_8_FD_184483 | JGI IMG/M metagenome (GOLD analysis project Ga0208588, IMG submission 184483) | Arctic peat soil microbial communities from Barrow, Alaska - NGEE Surface sample 415-3 shallow-092012 (SPAdes) | ecosystem: Environmental > Terrestrial > Soil > Wetlands > Peat ...
TCCCGTCGCCCATGGATCGCTTCAGCAATCACCTCTTCAGCATTGCCATACATCTCGGCGGTGTCGATATGAGTCATGCCAAGATCAAGTCCTTGGCGCAAAGCCGCTATCGCAAAGGCACGATCTCCATTATCAATTTGCCAGGTTCCTTGACCGATTAGCGATACCTTACGCTCCGTGGAACCGAATCGACGCTGTTCCATGCCTATTCTCCTTGACTTTCTCCGCGTTAATAACCTCTGTCAGTTAATCCCTTAAATGCTTATATCTTTCTCGGATTCCACCCAGCGTGTTTAAGCTCCAATCGAGTGAAAACCTCACCTAGACAAGAGTGTACTACTAGATGCAGGGAATCTTTGGGGCTTATGAGCAACTTTTTGAAGGGTTTGACCTTGAATCGGATTTGAAAATCTTGCTTAACAGGTATACTGCCTAAAGCGTTTACTAGTCTTATGAGGTTAAATTTATAATAGGCTTTCAACCCTAATCTAAAGTCTAAGTAGTACTTCTAATCTAAAAATCAAGCAATAAACAGGCCTTATGACAGCACCGGTACAACTTGTTGAACGGGTAAAACCAAAGCTAGTGTGGCAGTCTCATGATGGACTGTCTCTTCTCTATCATGGTGATAGCCTGGAACTCATGGCTTCGCTGTCTGCTGAAAGCATAGACTGCATCTGGACGGATCCACCTTACAACCTCTCTAATGACGGAATTACCTGTGTGGCTGGTCGTATGGTCAAGGTAAACAAGGGGGAATGGGATCGCAGTCAGGGGGCGGATCTAGACCATGAGTTTAACAAAGCATGGTTGGCGGCTTGTTATCGTCTGCTTAAGCCAACGGGGACTATCTGGGTAACAGGTACTCTGCATGTTTACCCATCCGTTGGATTTGCTATGCAGCAGCTTGGCTTCCGGATTCTCAATGACATCATCTGGGAAAAACCTGCTCCACCCCCAAATTTAGGGTGTCGCTGTTTCACTCATTCAACAGAACTAATCCTGTGGGCAACGAAAGCCCGTAAAGGAAAAGAACGTTACACCTTCAACTATGAAGAAATGAAGGCTGAGAATGGCGACAAACAGATGAAGAATTTCTGGCGAATGTCTACTCCTAGCAAAGAGGAAAAGCTCTATGGTAAGCACCCGACTCAAAAACCCCTTGACCTTGTTGCACGTTGCCTTCGGGCAAGCACAAACCCAGGCGATCTGATTTTTGATCCTTTTTCAGGTTCTTCCACAACTGGAGTTGCAGCTTCATCATTAGGGCGGAGATTTATTGGTTGTGAGGCAGATGCAGGTCATGTTGAACTCTCAATCAGACGTTTAACCAATCCTGGTCAAGCGTAGTTACCACTGAAAACTCACTATCTGGGTAGGTCAAGATCTCCGCCAACTAGCAGCTCAATATCGTGTACCTGTTTGGAGTCAAGGTAGAAACGAGTAGTCCATATCAGGCCATTCACTAGGTCTACGACCTTCAACTAGAGCACGGTCAATCACTTCACTAAATAAATGTTTACTATCAAAACAATATAGTGCTTCAAGATATCTTGAAAATGGCATCTTCCTACCCTGAAATTTTGGTCTCGGATAATTGATATCCTCCTGAAGCACTATCCAGAAAATTGAGTTAAATAGTTCCTCAAAGGTTAAATCAAATTGATTGGCAGTTGAATTATATGTCTTACCTAACGCTGTATGACCGTTTGCAGCAAAACGGATAAGGGATTTATCAATCGCTTGATAAGAGTAACTTCTAAGTTGTGAATATTGATTTACGTCAAATTGTCCTTCTCGTGCAGTTTTGATAAGAAGCTGCCTCATTAGTTCACGATCAAAGTTATGTAAGCATTTATTATAGATATCTACAATAATGTCCACATGGGACAAAGAAGTTGGAAACTTTGACGTTACGATATCGATATCAACCCTGTAGTCGTATACAATTTTTCCGTCTCTCTCTAATCTTGCCTTCAGACCAGGATAGCTAATGTAGATTTTAGAACCATTAGAGCATGTGTGAATTAAATCTCGATGTGCGTGGCGTAAACGTTGCTGAATTAATCCTCGATAATCTCTAGATTCAAACAACTGCTGAAGTTTTTGCTCTGCCTCATGGTACTTCATCTAATAAAGCTCCTGGACGCTGAATGAAAAATCGGATAGTTCCAGGGTTCTCGGTATTTTTATCTTCGACAACAGTAAGTTAGGAAAACTGACTAGAACCAAGTATGCAAGCCTATGCCCTCTAACTAAATTAGCCTAAGAATGAAGTATTAAATTTGAGGGATGAATCCATTTATTTTGAAACGCGACAGCCGCTGAGCTAGTAGCGTGTAGCGTTGCTTATCTCTCACTTGACGCACTGCTATAGCCATCGCCTTTTGCGGTCCCACCAGAATCGCTAATTTCTTGGCGCGGGTTAGCCCCGTATAGAGCAGGTTTCTCGATAGCATCAGGTAGTGCTGCATATACAGGGGCATTATCACGACCGGATACTCACTGCCCTGAGACTTGTGGACCGTCACAGACCAGGCCAGCGTAATCTCGTTTAAATCGGCATAGTCATAGCTCACGGGGCGTTCGCCAAACTGCACCATCACTTCCTGTTCTTCCAGGTCAATTCTGGCAATCGTGCCTAAATCCCCGTTGAACACCTCCCGATTGTAGTCGTTCACCTTCTGGATAACGCGGTCTCCCACCCGTAGGGTCATCCCTCCCCGTACCAATTCAGCTTTACCAGTTTTTGGCGGATTAATCAGCTGCTGCAATACCTGATTCAGGTTACGGGTTCCTACTACCCCTCGGGTCATCGGACAGAGCACCTGCACATCCTGGGCCGGGTCAAACCCCATGCTCGGAATTAATTCTGTGATTAATTCTTGAATGGCCTGCACTCCCTGTTCTACTTCCGCTGCCCCCATCCATAAACAATCGGACTGCGGACTATTAGAAACGACTTCCACCCTCGGCATCTGCCCCCGGTTAATTTGATGGGCATGACGGACAATCGCTGATGCCTGCGCCTGCCGAAACACCTGCGTCAAACGAATGACGGGAACTTGCTCAGAGGTCATTAAATCCTGTAACACTGCCCCTGGTCCCACACTAGGCAACTGGTCAATATCCCCCACCAGCAACAGTTGGGCATCAGGGGCAATCGCTTTAATCAGCGAGTTTGCCAGGAATAGATCCAGCATGGACGCTTCATCCACAATCACCGCCTCTGCCGGGATGGGATTGTCCACATCCCGCTTGAACTTCATATGCTGGGGGTCAAATTCCAGCAATCGGTGAACCGTCTTTGCTTCCCGACCCGTCAGCTCACTCAACCTTTGCGCTGCCCGTCCGGTAGGGGAGGCCAGGGCGATGGATTTGCCCATCGCTTTCCAGAGAGTAACAATGGTGCGCGTGGTGGTTGTCTTTCCAGTTCCCGGTCCGCCCGTAAGAATCAGCACGCGCTGCTGAGTAGCCATTTCCACCGCCTGCCGTTGTTGTTCCGACAGGGGCGTACCCGTTTTTTCCACAAAGCGGTCAATCCAGTTTTGCACACGGGGCAAATCTACGCTGAGCGGCTGGCTGAGTAAATACTGAAGCCGTTCTGCCAGTTTGGATTCTGAATGGTAGAAGGAGGGGGCATAGCAAGCCACCTCTTCAATCTTTTCATCCTCAATTTCAGAACGCATCAGCTCTTTATCGACCATCATCTTTTCGGTCAGGAGCAACACCTGCTCTGGCTTCGGTTGATGGTCTGCTAACTCCAACCGTTTTACGACCCGTTCCACCAAGGCATTTTGAGGTAAGAAACAATGGCCCTCTTCCCCTGCTTCGCCCAGTACATGCAAAATCCCACAACGGTAACGAAATTCAGAATCTGGCGCGATTCCTAAATTACGGGCAATCGCATCGGCGGTGACAAAGCCAATCCCGTAGACATCCGTTGCCAGTTGATAGGGATTCTTGGTGACCACCGCAATCGCCTCATCCCCATACTGTTTGTAAATCTTGACCGCATAGGTAGTGGAGACTCCGTGCCCCTGGAGAAACAGCATCACTTCTTTGATGGCTTTCTGGGTTGCCCAGGCCGTCTGAATCATCTTGACCCGTTTATGGGCAATGCCGGGGACTTCTATTAACCGTTCAATCTGATGTTCAATAATGTCGAGGGTTTCCAGATTGAAGTGCGCCACGATGCGTCGAGCAGTGACAGGTCCGACCCCCTTAATCAGTCCACTGCCCAGATATTTCTCAATGCCCGTCAGGGTGGCGGGTTTAGTCTCCCGGTATTGAGTCACCTGAAACTGAGCACCGTACTTAGGATGCTCTCGCCAGATGCCTGTCAGTTGTAACGTCTGCCCAGGCTGAATATTAGCAAAGCTGCCGACAATGGTGACGGGCTCTCTGGCACGGGGTGCGGTGAGGCGGGCGACGGTATAACCGGACTCCTCGGAGTGATAGGTTAGACGATCCACAACTCCCTGTAATTGTTCTGGTTCCTGGTTCATCGAAATAGCCTGTACTTCTAACTTATCTCTCCATGCCGTTGATGGCATTGTCAAGTTAACGCCCGACTGACTTCCTTATTGAGAAAATGCTTCATTCACAAGGGCTAGAACATCTATTTTTTCGTGACCTCAAGCAACCTTATTCTCAATAAGCAAGGTTGAATTGGGTTAACTTGACAATACCACCTGCTTTTATATCAGGTGGTCAACCGGATTTGATGTGAATTTTATGCCTTCTCCTGAAACTGCGACAAATGCCCCCTTTATAAGTCGTTTCGCCAACGCTTAAGCACCTTTTGTATCACTGAGCTAACTGCTTCTCGCGCCTCATACCGCTCCCAACCAGACATCAGAAATTCGTTATAGTTCGTATGGCTATGGCGCACATGCGCCGCAACGGCTAGGTCGATTGCCTCTGGGTCGAATGCTTTGGCGGCGGCACTACGACCCACCCGACCCGAGTACTTTTGACAGGTGTGCTCGGCGATCATGGTTGCCTCATCCTCAGGACAAGATGGATAGCGGGTCAACACCTGTCGGGCAAATTCTTCGCTATATTCCGCATCAAGGCGCTCTCGGCGCAGTGCGTCTCGCTCCTGACGGCGGGCACGAACGTCGGCATCGCCTAAACACTCTTGCTCTGCTTGATAGAGTGCGGTTTCCTCTATCAGGATCCCCTGACGTTCATAGCGTTGGCGCGCTTTGCTGAATCTCACTACAACCGCCCGTAGCGATGAGTATTTGCTCGCTCGTCGTGTTAGGGTCGCGTCTCCACGCCCAAGGTAGACTAAGCGATCCAAGTCTGCGCATGAAAGGCAAAGAACTTTATCGCCTTCTTTCTTCAAAAAATCTCCCTGGCGCAATTCAGCTCCGCATTCCAAGCATTGAGATTCCCGAATAATCGAAAAGACCACAATATCGTCGGCACTATTCTTCTTCTGCTTTATGGCCATAGAATTGCCTTCGGAACTCTGGAGCATTGCTACGAGGATTCTAGGCATTGACCTCGCCCAATACAAGTCTTGGTCTGGTTGTAGCTAGCTGTGCCAATGTCCCGCAGAATGACCGAGGCTCTTGCAGGCATTCTGGTACAATCCCTGCATGTTTGACAACACCTGTAAGTTCCTTGCAGAGAGCTTTCCTACCGATTTTGCCACTTGGCTCCTTGGCAAACCCATCACCCTTAGCAAACTCAGCCCGACTGAATTATCCTCAGAACCCATACGGACAGATTCATTGATTTTGCTGGATTCAGACAAACTGGTCTTGCACCTAGAGTTTCAGACTGAGCCAGACCCCTCTATGGGCTTCAGAATGGCAGACTACCATCTGAGAGTCTTTAAGCGTTTTCCAGAGAAAAGCATGCGTCAAGTAGTCGTATATTTGACCCCCACAGGCTCGGATCTCGTTCACCAGACCGTGTTTGAGACTGAGATGCTGCGGCACAATTTTCAGGTCATCCGCCTTTGGGAGCAACCCACTCAACCTTTTCTGGAATCGACTGGTTTATTACCCCTAGCTGTGCTCACAAAGACCACAGACAAGGCTCAAACCTTGCGTCAAGTAGCAGAAAGAATTGAGGCTATTCCAGAACTACGGGTTCAGAGTAACGTGTCGGCCTCTGCTGGGATTCTCGCAGGGTTATTATTAAAGAGGGACTTCATTAATCAAGTTCTACGAAAGGAAATTATGCAGCAATCTGTGATCTATCAGGAAATCCTACAAGAAGGTGAACAGACTGGCGCTCTCAGGGAAGCCCAAGCCCTCATCCTCCGTCAGCTCACGCGTCGCTTTGGTGACGTGGTGCCAGAAGTGCAATCGCAGGTTCAAGCCCTATCTCTGCCTCAGCTTGAGTCGTTGGGCGAGGAGCTGCTGGATTTTGCTGGGCCGGGGGATTTGGAGAGGTGGTTACGGGACAACTAATCACAGCCTAAAGTTTGGCTGAACAGAAATGGCTAAGGGCAAGAAAAAATTAGCAAAACTGACGACTCGCGGCTTTGGAGCAAAGAATCTGGACCTAGAGTTGTGCCTGGCAGAGGAGCACTTCATGGAAGGTGACTGGGCTGCCGCTTGCAGGATTTTACTACCTCTCAGCCAGCAGTACCCCCATAACAAACGAGTTTGGGAATGCCTGTCCGATGCCAGCTTTGAGTCAGGCGATATGAGGCTATATCAGAAAGCTTGTATGGGACTGCTCGCAGTGGATCCTAATGACAGCAACGAAACCTACGGTTTGGGAGGAGCCTACTTCCACAACCAGCACCCGATGCTGGCGCTGCGAACCTTTCGTCGGGCCTTAGAATTGAATCCGAATCATGAATTCGCACCTATAGCCAGGGAATCGGTTGAGAAGCTAGAACCCATCGTTCAAGGTCTTCTGGAAGAGTTAGGGCTGAACAACGCAGAGGGGTTGGAGATTGCGACTCTTCATGAGCTAGGGCAAGCCTATCTGGAGCAGGGGGACTATGCCGTCGCCCGTAAGACTGAAGAGGAAGTGCTGGAAAGACATCCACGATTTTTATCGGCCCACAATAATCTCAGCCTAGTTAGCTGGTTGGAGAAAGATGCAGAAGGTGCGATCGCAATCGCCCAAGCCGTTTTAGAGACCGAACCCAACAACATCCATGCTCTCTCTAACCTGATTCAGTTTCAGGTGCGATTGGGGAACGCTGACGCTGCTAGACCCTATGGCGAGCAGCTCAAAGCTTCTCAGAGCGATGCCTGGGAAGGTTGGACCAAAAAAATTGAAGGACTCAGTTATCTCGCTGACGATGCGGGTGTCGTAGAAGTTTTTGCACAGGCTCTGGACGAAAAAAGACAAGACTCGCCCACGAATGCCATGTTCTATCATTGGGCAGCGGTGGCCCTAGCGAGAACAGGCGACAAAAAACGCGCGATCACTCAGTGGAAAAAGGCTATAAGCCTTGATCCTAGCTTTAGGCTAGCGCAGGAAAACCTGAGCGACATCCAAAAAAGTGTGGGGCAGCAACATGGAGCCTGGCCCTTTAGTTGGGAGCATTGGTTGATACCCAAATCTTTCGAGGAACTGCAGCAGATGCTGAAGACAAATCTGAAATCAGGTAAATCTGGCAAGTTGGAATCAGTATTTAAGGCTTTCCTGGCTCACCACCCAGAGGTGCTAACCATGCTGCCGAGGGTATTGGAACGTGGCGGACCTCAGGGCCAAGAGTTTGTGCTCAGTACGACTGAACAACTTAAGACACCAGAGTTGCTATCTATTGTCGCAGACTTCGCCCTCAGCCAAAACGGAAGCGATCAGATGCGGAATCGTGCTGCTGATCTAGCTGTCAAAGCTAAGCTCCTCCCCCAAGACAAAATCCTCCTCTGGATCGACGGCGAATGGCGCAAACTCATGCTGATGTCCTATGAGTTTCATAGTGAGACTACAACCCAACATTCGAGGCAGGTAGAACAGTGTTTAGAAAAAGCCCTACATCTACTGCAAACGGGCGGCAATAGTCAGGCGAAGGATGCAGAAGCTCTGTTAATCCAAGCCCTGGAAGTGGAGCCAGAGTCACCCGATTTGCTCAATAACCTGGCACTGGCCTACGTCAACCAGAACCGAGAAAAAGAAGCGTACAGTCTCGTTCGCGATATTGCCAACCGTTTCCCTGACTACGTTTTTGCTCACACTACCGCAGCTAAGATATGTATCGACGAAGGTGACTTTGTTACCGCCGAGGCTCTTTTGCGCCCCTTTCTCTCCCGCGAGCGCTTTCACTTTTTGGAATTCAGCGACTTCTGCGATGTTTATATCGAACTGCTGATGGCGCAAAAGCAGCGGGATGTTGCGCGCTCCTGGCTTGACATTTGGGAGCAGGCTGACCCAAACAGCCCTCGCCTAGACTATTGGAAACAACGCTTGAGTAAGGGAATACTACAATTTCCAAAACTATGGCGATAAGGCGCTGAATCTACGGATAATCCAAGATGCAGTGGGAGCGTATCAATGAAAAGTACCATAACGTTATGGTACAGAAAATATAAAACAATGTACCATAACGTTATGGTACAGACTTAAACTCTTATGCCCAAAGCTATTCAGCAAATTAGGATCGCGATTGAGAGTAATACTGGAGGCTCTGGAAAAACAACGCTAGCAACGCACCTGGCGTATGCGCTAGGAAAAAAGGGACATCAAGTTATTCTTATAGACTTGGATCAAAATGGATCGTTGAGTCTATTTACAGGAGAAACGACGTTTCCTGAAAAAAAGCGATCGCTTGCAACCGTTTTTGAACCAGAATTTAAAGGGGATTATCCATTAATACCCATCTGGAAAGACCATATTAATACGGTGCAGGTTATTCAAGGTGGATCACCTTTGGAGGATGTCATCCGTGGCTTGCATCTGCATGAGCGTAGGTATGAAGTCTTGAAAGATCGCCTGGAAGACTATCCACTTGATGCTGAAGTCGTTATTCTAGACACTCCTGCATCATTAGAGCCAATGGGGTTAATTGCCCTTGCAGCGTCAACCCATATTCTGGTGCCTTTGAAGCCAGAGTACAAAGACTCTTTTGCTGCAGCAGGCATGGTCAACTGGTTTTATCAGAAGATTGAATCTCTTCGCTTGCGTCCTAAACCTGAAATTTTGGGATTTGTACCCTCTAGGGTTAATGTTGCAAAGTTTGCGGCTCACCGCAATTTGTTAGGGATCGATAAGCAAGGAAAGACCAGAACAGGTGTCGAGCTAACGGAAACAATTCCCTACCAATTACAGCAAATGGGGATCACCTGCTTTCCACCCATAAAAGAGTCAGGTTTTATTTTAAGTGCCAGTGGAACAGGACTACCTGTTCATCTTTATCAGCCAGGAGACTCAATCGTTAAATCGTTTGATCCAATTGTGTCCAGCATTGTCAAGATTTTGAAAGGGAAGTAATGGCAAGACCAAAACCTATCGGAGCGAGTCAAATTTTTGCTGAGGCTGGGCAAACCCAAAAGGTTTATCAATTGTCGAGCCGAGTGGAAGAATTAGAAGCTGAGATTGTGCAACTAAAAAGCCAGGAACTTGCTGCACAGGAAAAATTAGAACTGGAGGCAAAAATCCAGGAATTAGCTCGGCAGCTTTCAGCCCAGGGTGGGGTTGAAGAAATTGAAATTTCCCGAATGCAGCGTAATATTTTTCAGCCTCGTCAAACATTTCCGCAGGCTGAATTAAAGGCGTTTGCTGAATTGTTAAAGGAGGAAGGGCAACATACTCCAGTCATTCTGTTTCCCTGGAAAGAAGACTATTTGATTTTTGATGGAGAACGTCGATGGCGCTCGGCTCCTTTAATTCCTTGGAAAACACTCAAAGCGGTTATCCTTCCGGTGGAAACGGAAGAAATCAATATTCAGGAGCTCCAAAGTCAGGCTCTATCAACGTCTATTCATCGAAAAGACTTGCATCCGCTTGACCTAGCGGAATGTTTAATAAATCAAATTATTTATCGACATCCACAGCTAGAAGAGGAACGAAATCGTATTCCTACGATTCTCAACACCTGTTTGCAACGCCTGAAGCGGAACAAGCAACTTTTAGAGCTAACAGCAATTACCACTGCACCAAGAGAAAACCAACGTGAATGGTTAGAATCTGTTGAGCTGAAGCAAGAGGCAGAGTTCAACATTCTACAATCATTACTGGGTTATCAACTGAACCCCTCCTCTATTAGCATAAACGTTTTTCCGATGCTGGCAATCGCCCATGACCTTAAGGAAGTAGTGCGGGAATTTGGTTTAGATGCCAGCAAGGTAAGAGAACTCAACAAGCTTTCTGCTGAAAAACTCAACTTGGTAGAGACAGCAGCAGCAGAGATAAGAACTGAAGCTGCCAGGAAAGTAGCCAGTGAAAATCTCTCATTGAGCGAGACTCGCATGTTAGTAAGCGAATTACTGAAGGCTCATAATGCTGATAAATCAGCGATATATACTCCATCCCAACGGGCAATAAAAAATTTGCAGACAATTTCTGTAGAAGACTGGCAACCAGACGAGATTAAAGCCTTCAAACAGGCTCTTAAAACAAAACTTACAGAGCTTGAGCAGCTTTCAAAATGAACCTGGTTCTTTCGGATTTTGTGGAGTGATTGCCTGAAACTCTCTTCCCAAAAGGGTTCTGTCGCCTTAGAGCTCTAGATGCCCCTAACCAAGGTCATCATGGAAATCTCTACTGCGGCTGACTTTTCCCGGTATCTCTCAACTGGTTGCGGGTTTTGTGTAAAAGTTGATGTGAAATATTGGACGGCAAGGTCAAATTGAGCCTTCGAGAGGAAAGAACGATCTATTTTGATAGTT
>Ga0208588_1000673_pt1 | contig 10782 bp, 12 predicted proteins | sample NGESurshal092012_8_FD_184483 | JGI IMG/M metagenome (GOLD analysis project Ga0208588, IMG submission 184483) | Arctic peat soil microbial communities from Barrow, Alaska - NGEE Surface sample 415-3 shallow-092012 (SPAdes) | ecosystem: Environmental > Terrestrial > Soil > Wetlands > Peat ...
GACCATCTCACCCTCTATTTCTTGCCCGACCTTACCCGTTTTATGACACCGCTATCCGATTTACAGAAGCGGATTCTCGAACTGATGAAATTACCAGAGTCTCTGTATCACCTACATCTCAAGCAGGGCAAGACTTAATTCTTTTCTCTCGTCCAAAATCAGCGAACCGACAGTCATCATCACTGGTTTGCTGTGGCACACTACTAACTATGCTCTTCAACTAAGGATGCAGATTATGCAAAACATTTTGGCTTGTCCCTTAACCCAAGCTTTGGATTCTACGAATGCCCTGATGAACAACGTAGGGCCTGGCAATGGTGGATTCATGAGCTGGCTGAATAACCCTTCAGGAATGGCGGCGGGTTTTTCGCTGATTATCGGCAGTCTGTTGGCTACCTTCTGGCTCATGCAGAAGCAAGCTATCCCTCCAGCAGCAGCGGCTGAGGTAAATCTGGAAGAGTTCTCTGTGGATATGGCAACCCAAGAGGCCGAGACGAGAGAGCTTGTAGAAAGTAACTAGGCGTTCCTTTTATTTCTAAAAGTGTCCTGCTTCGTTACTTCGAGCGGGACGCTTTAGTTTTTGAAGCAGTAGCAGGTTGCTTGTGAGCCGCACTAAAGCGGTAGCCAATCAGCTTGTAAATAAGACGGGCGACCAGAGCATCGCACTGCTCTTGGCCTGCCATCGGCATCAATTCCAAAAAATCTGCCGCTACTACATTTCGGGCTTCACAGAGGTGCCGCAAGAGGCGCAGCATGGGATACCAGGTTATTCCCCCAGGGACGGGAGCATCGATAGCAGGCAACATACTCGGGTCTAGCCCATGCAAATCGACGGTCAGAAAGACAGGAGCGCCTTTGGGAATAGCCTCTATAACTTGGCTCATATCCCAAGCTTTGGCGCTATCTTTAGCGGGACAATAATCCACAAAATCTTTAGCCCAGAACACGGTGTTGCCAAGTCCCGCAGGGGAAGACAACCATTGGGATTCGTCCATATGCAGAGCACGGATACCTACCTGTACTAGGGGAATACCCAAGGCATGGACTCGGGCCATTACAGACCTGGAAGCATAGGGATCTTCGCCCAGGACAAGGTCTAAGCGGGCATCTACATGGACTACGCATAGCTTTGGATGCTGTTTCCAGGTGGCACGAATAGCACCAATGCTCAACGCCTGTTCTCCCCCTATCAGAATAGGAAACTTACCCATCTTGAGCACTTGGGTTGTAGCCTGTTCGGTCCGACCAAACGGTGGCTCATCCCAAAAGTCTGGGAGCGTCGCAATACCTACACGATAGGGTTCATAGCCCAATTCTTCATCAAACAGATCCAGCCTTCGGCTGGCCGCGAGCACAGCCTGAGGCCCCTGGCTAGGAGCTTGGTTGGGGAACGCCTGGTAAGGCACAGGAATGATCACCACTTGAGCCTGCTCTAGGTCACGATACTGCGGTTCAAATCCACCAAATGCGGGTACAGTCACAAAAAGCCTCATTAATTGGGCATACTTTGGCATTTTCTAGGGGTATAGAAAATACGCTCCTAGCCCATTATTGTTATATTTTTCTCCCTACGCTGCATGCTCTATTACGGTTTAGACTGTTTTTCTTAATGAAGACAGTCCTGACTTTTTTGGGGAAATTTAACCGTGAATCGCATACATGGTTTACAACGACCAGATTGCCATGGCTTTTGCCAATTGAGAGGGAGATCTTGGCCTTTCTTCAGCACGCAGTAATTTTCAGGGTTGCTTAGTTGGAGCATCATCACCAAAAGCAGCAAGACCCCAAATATCCCGAGAACCACAAAAAATAGCGTACTACATCCTTCAAAGTCCTTCCCTACCTGGGTTCTAAGCCCCAACAAATGCGGTCCAATACCGTGGGAGGCGACAGGCATATTCTTCCAAATTTAAGCAACCTGACAAACCGTTGGCTTTGACAGAGGATCACCTGCTGACTCATAAGCAAGGATCAGGGATTCTAGAGCTTCGATACCATTGGAAACAGCAGATTCGTAAGTGTCTCCATGCGTGCGCCAGCGTTGTCCGGGAAAATCGGGAAAGCCGACCAGAACGCAGTAGTCTTCCTCAGACCACTGAATCACCATGGAATACTTAAGTTTGTTCATCTTGTTGCCTCCGTTTAACTTCTTCAAATGCCTGTTGGGCTTCCTTCTCCTAATAGAGCTTGGCATCTGCTCCATCCTTCCCAGCCATTGTAATTTTTCCGGCATAGAAGTGGATGCACCCAGCTTGGTATAACTTCCTTTTCTCGGAAGTTCTGTAAACCCTGCTCGGCGCAATTGTTGTTTGAGGTCTCGGACTTTCTTGGGCATCGCTGATTCGGTTTTCTTTGCGGCTAAAGTATAAGCCAGAAACACCCTCCTGTGAATCCGACCTGTAACAGCTTTCGGACAACTAATCTGTTAATTTCAAAGGTTTCACAAAAAAGCCCTGTAACCCATACGCAGTAAATATTTTAGCTATTCTCAATGCGGACATTTATGTGTGAATTTTATTAGAGACGCCGCCGTACCCAAAGTGCGGGTCCAATAATTAAGCATCCGGCGCCCACGATGAAAAGGACTGTTTGCCATCCGCCCTGCTTGGTCCCAAAGGATAAGCCAGCATGCCCCACCCAAACAAAGGCTGCCATGCCTGGCAGATTTCCGAGTAGAGACCCCCACCAATAATCTCGGAAGCGGACCTTGCTCAAGCCTGCGGCAAAACTGACAATGGCATAAGGAGTGGGCAAAAGACGGGCATAGACCATGCCTTCAAAGCCCCGTTGCTCGATCAGATCGTCCCACTGGTTCCATCGTTTTTGTTTCACCCAACGCTCTACTTGCTCTCGGCCTAAGTTCCGAGCCAGGAAAAAAGCAAGGGTAGCTCCCAACATGCCACCGCAGAGGGCCCACAAAGTTCCCCACCAAGGGCCAAATAGAGCGCCTGCGGATAGGGCAAAGACTCCAGCCGGGAGTCCGGTTGTCAGGGCTAAGGCAAACAGCAGAATATAGGTAGGTGCGGTCCATACCCCGAGATGGGACAACTGGTCCGGGTTGAATAAGGTCGCTAGAGGGCTCAAGCGAAAGAGGATAACCCCGGTTCCTAAAAGCAATAGTAGAATCAGAAACTTCGGGAAGGGGCTTTCGCGGCTTTCTTGTACTCCCATAGAATTTACGAACTACCTAGAAATGCCATGGATGCGCTCCCACAAGGGACCTTGCCATAACAAAGAGGGTAAGTCCGGCAGAAGAGTTTTGAAGGAGGCCCTTATGCAGTTTTTCCAAGGCCGTATTGAGCAGGCGGCGGACTTGGCGGGTCGTGAGTTCTAGTTCTTTTTCAATTTCTCCATAGGACCTCGCTCCTTGATGATCCAAGCCAAAACGGGCGGTAATCACTTTCTTCTCTAGGGTCTCTAAGCGGCCTAGGGAGGACCAGAGCAACTGCTTGGTATCCCGGTCTTCCAAACTCTGGAAGGGAGTCGCCATCGGATCAACCAGGCGTTCCATGCGTTCCTGGTCTTCATGTTCGCCCGATAGCTCATTCAGAGAAATCAGGGGGCGGCTGTGTTGAACCAACAATTCTTCGTTGGTATCGCTCAGGCCCAATTGAGCGGTAATTTCCCGATGGGTAGGACGCCGTCCCTGTTGGATGGAGAGTTCCCGCATGGTCTGGCGATACTGGCTCATTTTCTTTTGCATGTACACCGATACACGAATCGTCCGGCCTTGATTGGCTACCGCTTGAGATACATCTCGACGAATCCACCATGTGGCATAGGTGCTGAAGCGGTAGCCTTTCTCTGGATCGAAGCGTTCTGCAGCCTGCATGAGACCAACGTTCCCTTCTTGGATCAAATCCTCTAGGGAAAGTCCTTGTTCGCGATATTTCTTGGCAATAGAGACTACGAGACGCAGGTTGTGGCGGACGAGAACGTCTTTGGCCCGTTCGCCTGTTTTCAGGGTCTGTTGAAGCTCTTGGAGGCTGATGCCCGCCCGTTTTGCCAACAGCTCCGGACGTAGTTCTTTGCTATGCTCTTTGCCCTGTTCTAACCCTTCCTCCACTCTTTCCGTCAACGCTAAGAGGGCGAGTCTTTGCTGGACTTGGCGTGATAGATGGAGCTCTCTCTCTTTGGAGAGGAGAGGGTAACGACCAATTTCTTCGAGGTAGCGGTCTAGATTATCGATGGGTTTGTTAATCACAAGCGTTTTCACTGATGAAAAAATGTTGCGTTTTGTGTAGCGTTCTTAGGCTGAGAAAGCGCCCCTCCAGGCATTTTTAGCATACAAGCTACACTACCTTGCTCTTGAGTCTAGTTCAATTCCATGAATAGCGTCGTTTAATAGGGTTATGGACCGTTGGGTCCGCTTCTCTAGTTCCATAAGCTTCTGAAATTAAGGCTTAGCAGCATGGTCGCAACCTCTAGTACAAAGCAGACGTTCTTTGATAATTGGGCTGGACAGTATGACCTGCTGATCAATCGGGTTTTCATGGGGAGTGTTCATCGCCGTTTTTGGGAAATGGCTAAAGTGCCTTTTGGCGCTCAGGTCCTGGATGTGGGCTGTGGAACGGGACAAGCACTGATTCAACTGGGCCGTCAAAGACCGGATATTAGCTCCATGGGGTTAGACCTTTCCTGGCAGATGATCAGCCGTGCGCATCAGGTTCATAGTCTTCCAAAACGCATTGTTTTCAAGCAGGGAGATGCGATGTCGCTTCCCTTCGAAGACCATAGTTTTGACCAAGTAGTCTGTATGTTAAGTTTTCTACACTTTGCCGATCCGCTTAAAGTTTGTGAAGAAATACGTCGCGTTCTTAAGCCTGGGGGTTGGTTTTACTGGGCCGATATTGCCGGATCCGAACCTTTGGAGGCTGTCAGTAACTGGACATTCCAGGCGCTGGGGGCTGGAGATGTGCAACTATTCTCTTACCGAGAGCGGGAAATGCTGATGGGATTTGCCGGGCTGGAGCCAAAGGGCCATCAATATTTGCTGGGATCTATCTTGCTGAGTGGTGCCTGCCGTTGATGCTGGAGCGAACGGTGGAAATGAGGGTGGAACGCCCTCTGGAATTGGTTTATAAGCTCTGGGCCGATATGGAAAATCTCCCCCAGTGGATGGAGTTCGTGCAGGATGTCAAAATTATCAGCCAGCCCGGTGAACAAGAAATATCCCGTTGGCGCTTCGGTTCAGGCCCTCTATCGGTCACCTGGACTTCCCGCACTACCCGTAAAATTCCTCTGCGCCTGATTGCCTGGGAATCCATTTCTGGCCTGAAAAATCGAGGACAAATTGAATTTTTTCCCGAGGATTCAGGCTGTCGACTCAAGCTAGCGCTTGCTTTTGAAACCCCTGGTGGCATGGTCGGTGCTTTTTTGGAACAGGTTGGGGTAGCCCGTTGGATTGATGAAAACCTCGTGGCAGACCTTAAGCGTTTTAAGGCTTTAATTGAGACTTACAAGGTTTAGAGTCTGGGTAATTTTAAAATTTTGATGAATGAAGTAGCCATAAAAAAATTCCCGTGCGATCAACCGTTAGCGTTCTGCCTACGGTGTGTACAATGTTGGTGTGATATCGCATAGCCCCTACTGCGCATTGGATACAGGTAGCTGGCTTAAGCTGATCTGCGGGGCCAGTTTTCATCATTTGCCCAGCATTCGCAATTTGGCTTTGGTGTATAGCTTGGCTGGCGTGGATTGTATTGACTTTGCTGCGGAACCTGCGGTTTTACACACCGTCCAAGCAGGTGTGGACCAAGCACAGATTCTCGCCCAGCGCTGGTCTATGTCTTTTAGGCGACCCTGGCTGATGGCGAGCCTCAATGCGGGGGAAGACCCCCATTTTCGCAAAGCGTATTTTGATCCTACTCAGTGTCCGTCGGATTGTCCCCGGCCCTGTGAGCGCGTCTGTCCAGCGTTAGCGATTAACCATACCGGCGTTCTTCAAGACCGTTGCTATGGTTGTGGACGCTGTGAACCGGTTTGCCCTCTGGGCTTGGTGGAGTTTGTTTCCAAAACCTATGCCATTCCTGAGTTGGTTCAATTTCTGCTCACAGCCGATATTGATGCCATTGAAGTCCATACGCAACCGACTTCTATAGAGCCTTTCTGCACGCTTTTTGAAGACCTGCGACCGCTTTTGCCTAGACTTAAATTATTCTCTGTGAGCGTGCCTGATGGGGAAGGTCTGGAAAATTTTGTGCAACAGGTAGGTCAGGTGATTCAAAATTCCAGCTTGAGTGAGCAAGCCAAGCAACATCTGGTCTGGCAAACGGATGGGCGACCGATGAGTGGTGATTTGGGAGCCACCAGCACGAGCCGCCAAAGTGTAGCCCTTGCTTCCAAATTCTATGCACTCCAGCCTAAAGGCCATTTGCAACTGGCTGGGGGTACGAACCACAAAACGGCGGATCTGATGGACACCGCAGCCTTTCCGATTGCAGGAGTAGCCTTTGGGTCCTATGCCCGCAAACTGGTACAAGTGGAAGTGGATGGTGCGCTCATAGAAGACAACATGCAATGCCTTAGTTTGGCGCTGAATAAGGCACAGGCTTTGGTTGCCCCCTATAAACCCCACCTGGAGATACGCTGCCATGGTTAACGCTTCTGGGATCAATAGCCTTTCTGAAACTACGGAAGGCAACACACGGGAAGAAAACACTTTGATCGTTCAGGAAACTAGGGTGACCGACGACCTTGCCAAACTATTAGCTATCTTGCCCCCAAAAATCGCCAAGGCCTTAGGGGTAGAAGAAGGAACGCCACAGGAAGACCTCAGGGATTTAATCGAGATTATCCTGGACCTGGGCCGTCTACCGGAAGCTCGGTTTATGGGGCGGACTCAATACCTCTCAGACCAAGTCCTGACCCAAGAAGAACTTGATTTTGTGATTGAGCGGGTCGGTGAATTCTCAGGAGACAACCGAGCGGGGATTGGGCGCACCCTGCACCGCATTAGTGCCATTCGCAATCGTCAAAACAAGATTATTGGTCTGACCTGTCGGGTAGGTAGGGCCGTCTACGGAACTTTAGCGATGATTCGGGACCTCGTAGAATCTGGAAAATCGATTTTGATGTTGGGGCGTCCGGGGGTTGGCAAGACTACTGCCTTGCGGGAAATGGCCCGTGTCTTAGCCGATGACCTGGATAAGCGCGTCGTCGTTATCGATACCTCCAATGAGATTGCTGGAGATGGGGATGTCCCCCATCCAGCGATTGGTCGTGCCCGGCGGATGCAAGTGGCAAGACCCGAACTCCAACATCAGGTGATGATTGAGGCAGTGGAAAACCACATGCCAGAAGTGATCATCATTGATGAAATCGGCACGGAACTGGAAGCCCAAGCAGCCCGCACCATTGCAGAACGGGGTGTCATGCTCGTCGGCACGGCCCATGGCAATCAATTAGAGAACCTGATTAAAAACCCGACCCTTTCTGACTTAGTCGGGGGAATTCAATCGGTCACCTTAGGCGATGAGGAAGCTCGCCGTCGAGGCACCCAGAAATCGGTCCTGGAGCGGAAAGCGCCTCCCACCTTTGATATTGCTATTGAAATGAATGAGCGTACCCGTTGGATGGTCCACGAAGACTGTGCCCGTTCTGTGGACAGCCTGCTCAGAGGGCAGAAACCTAATCCCCAAGTGCGCACAGTCACCAGCAGCGGACAGGTGGAAGTGACCCGAGAAGTCCCCGAAGTGGATACTACGGAGCGGATGTTTGCGCCGGGTTGGAGTATGTCCCGCACGGCAGCGCCCCCGAAAGTGGCTCCCTTCAACGCTGGTCCGAGTACTAGCAGGAAAGCTGGACAAAACTGGAAAGAGCAAGGGTTTATGGAAGCCTTGCCTCCTCAAGCCCTAGACCCTCAAGCTTTTGCCAACGCTGAAACTACGGTTATCTATCCTTATGGCGTCAGCCGCAACGAACTGGAACGGGTGATTAGAGCCTATAACTACAACGTCCGTCTGACCAAAGAACTGGACGAGGCGGATGTAGTCATGGCTCTGCGTTCTCATGTGCGCGACAAGGCAAAGATCTGTACTGTGGCCCAGAATCGCCAAATTCCGGTCTATGCCATCAAAGCCAATACCTTATCCCATGTGATGCGCGGGCTTCGTCGAATTCTCCATATTGATGAACCTGCTGGCGGAGACGACTTGGACATGAATATGATGCTTGCCGGAGGGGACAGCGAGGATCATATGGAAGCTCTGGAAGAAGCCCGTCTCGCTGTAGAACAACTGGTACTTCCTAGAGGTCAATCGGTAGAACTTTTGCCCCGTTCTCCCAAGATCCGCCGCATGCAGCACGAATTGGTAGAACACTATCAACTCACATCCGAGAGCTTTGGCGAAGAACCCCATCGTCGTTTGCGGATCTATCCTCCTGTCGCCAATTAAAACAGGAGTGTAATAGACACGCTCTCAGTGGCCATTACGGAAAGAGCGGTAAACTGCTGGCCAATCCTGTTTTCGCCAAAGCCGGAACTCGAGCACTCCCCCAATAGATGCGGCGCAAGAAACGTTCGTATTCACTATCACCCCTGAGGTTATTCCTGCCTAAACCTTTGTTGTGCCCGGAGGAATGGATCAAGATTCCATCTCCTACATAGATGCCGGTATGGGTCGCTCGCTTTTTATTTTCGTTAAAAAACACGAGGTCGCCTGGACGGAGTTCGTCAAGTTGATCAATAGTTTTCGCTACAGGCAGGCTAAATCCTTGCTGTTGATAGGAATCTCTGGGTATGGCTACTCCGGCCAAACGAAAGACGGTTTGGTTGAAGCCGCTGCAATCTAGATCCAGACCCTTGGTTCCTCCCCATAAATAGTGATAGGGTGCACTGCGGCTAATCGTGTAAATCTGCTGGGCGATGCTTACAACGCGCTTTTGCAATGCTGGAGCCTTGGACTCGATCTGATAGGCACGGGCCTGACTACGGGCCAAATTTAACGTGTCTCCGGCGGGTGACTCTAGAGACCAAGCTTGAATAGACTCATGAACCACAGGGAGAATCGATCCGCGATATAGGGTCTGATTGCTATCGGTAGAGACATCTTCCAGCAAGACCACTTTCGGTCGTTTAGTCCACTTGCTGAAGCTACCTTTATCCATCACAGCCAGATTGTCAGCCTCAATCCAACCCACGTAGCCGTCCCAGTGACGGAATACTTCTATCCAATTGCCTGACTGACCAAGAATTTGGAAACTATCGCCGAGGATGGCTTGGGAAGCTAGTTCTGAATCAGCCTTGGCTTCACCCCGCATGTCGGCATAGGCACTGACAAGGCGGGCATAGGGTTTTGGCTGACCATAGGGGAAGATGGCGATTTTGTCTTCTACGGGGCCTAGGGCCGCCATAGTTTTCAAGAGGTCCTGTTTTTCCGCTAGGCCCAGGGTCCGACCTTGGAGCAAGATTTTTCCTTGCTGCCTTTGGGCTTGGACTTGAAAGACTCCTCCAGCGCCATAGTTGGTCGGCAAAGTCTTTTTGAATGCCTGGAGAGCACGCTCTAGATCGGGTTCATTCCCCGCACCCCAGGCTCCTGTACTGAGCATCCATAGACCCCCCACTAGGGTTGGTACGACCAGGCGACGACGCATTCCTTCTTCCCCACAAATCTACGGCCAATGTACGGCCTATGATAGTTGCCCACTGGGCCAGATATGGCATCTTCCCGAAAAGTTTCTGTAAAAGTTCCTATAGTGGAAAAGCCCTTGAATTATTACGCCCTTGAACGAACAGCAGCTCCGTCAACTATTGCAGGGAGTCTCCCAAGGAGACGTTCTGCCTGAGATGGCCTTAGAAAAACTACGGACCTTAGCCTATGAAGACTTGGGTTTTGCTAACGTAGACCACCATCGAGTCATACGCACAGGTTTTCCGGAAGTTGTCTGGGGACCAGGAAAAACTCCAGAGCAAATCGCTGAAATCTTACAGCGCCTGCACGAACGCAATGCCGTGGCAATGGCCACCCGGATTACGCCAGAGACCTTTGAGCAGGTCCAAAGACAGTCTGGGTTGGAGCTAGAGTACTTCCCAATCGCGCGTATCTGTGCCGCCTATTCCACCACTATCCCCTTAGAAAAGTGTCCGGGCACGGTTGGTATCATCAGTGCAGGGACTTCCGATATCCCGGTAGCCGAAGAAGCGGCCGTCACAGTCCAACTGTGCGGATTTGAAGTGATTCGCCTCTGGGACTTAGGCGTTGCCGGAATTCATCGTCTTTTGGACAAAGCACTCATTCTCAACCAAGCTGATGTCTTGATTGTCGTAGCAGGAATGGAAGGAGCGTTAGCCAGTATTGTCGGCGGATTGGTCCGTTGTCCCGTGATCGCCGTTCCCACCAGTATTGGCTACGGGGCGAGCTTTGGGGGGTTGGCCGCCCTGCTCAGTATGTTGAATAGCTGTGCCGCTGGTGTTGGGGTGGTCAATATTGACAATGGCTTTGGGGCGGCGATGTTAGCGTCGAGAATTTTGGTGCAGCGTCCCCCTTTATGAGGCTATAGGGGAAGGCGCAATTTTTCTTTATGTTATTCAATGCTTCTTCGCATTCCTCCAGATCCTTATCCCATGGGGATCAACGGGCTAAATGAAGCATTGATGCGGAATAAGTCAGCAACAATTTTTTAAACTCACAGAGCAATAGCCTCTGTACACTGACAAGAACTTTCCTGAATAACAGGCCACTGGAGGGAGTTTTGCATGTCAGAGGCTGCCCCATTTTTGAGTAGTTTGGGTTGGCAAGGACCATTGAATCTTGTTGCTTTGGTGGCTTGTTTACTGGGCAT
>Ga0208588_1000675_pt1 | contig 10750 bp, 10 predicted proteins | sample NGESurshal092012_8_FD_184483 | JGI IMG/M metagenome (GOLD analysis project Ga0208588, IMG submission 184483) | Arctic peat soil microbial communities from Barrow, Alaska - NGEE Surface sample 415-3 shallow-092012 (SPAdes) | ecosystem: Environmental > Terrestrial > Soil > Wetlands > Peat ...
GGATGCGCGCACACCGTTCCCTGTCCCTGTGGTCCTGACCTCGACAGCCAGAAACCCTACAGGGCACGGTGTGTCGCCCAATCCGTGTCAGGAAACCCGCCCACGAGAACGACACAAGGGCCGGAAATGTTTGGGCGGTGAATTCGCGAAGTATCTGCCGCGTTTCCGCGGTTCAATTTTCCCTAAATGCTAAATCCGAACGTGCGTCCGGACTGGATACAGGCGGTTGACGCGTCCGCTCAGGTAGGAGGGCAGCAGCGTTCCAGCAGTGCAGGCCGAACAGTATTGCGGCAACGAGTGTTGTCAAATGTTTAGCCAAATGCATGGCTTGCGGTCAGCCCGTTGGTGCGCGGCCAGTAGATGGAAGAGGGGATTTCGGCGAGCGGCGCGACCCTAACCCAGGTTTAGCGGTCTCGTGAGGCCAATCCGCCAAGCGTGTTTCCGAGGTTCTGTTTTAGACTCGAACTGCCGACGTCCTCGACGAGGCTGAGTGCGCGGTCGATCACAAGGGTCGCAATGGGATCTCCGAGTTCGCTGAACCAGGGAGTCCGAGGTCGCGGCGGCCACCGCCTGGGGACAGTGCCGCACCAATCGAAGTAGTCGGCGATCGCGCTCATCGTGGCGAGCACCTGTTTCGGCTCAGCCTTGGACCGCGACTCGTCGTCCGGTGCGAAGCTCGCGGACCTTGCGATCTTCTCAACGGTGGAGTCCGACGCAAAGTCGCGAACACTTTCCACAATCACGGAACTTACAACCGCATCAAGTTCGAACTCGAATCGAGCACGAATGATCAGGGGCCACGGGATGTAGCCAGTCGGGAAGTGATCGACGTCCCACATGGTGATCAACCTTTCAGAGGTGGTTCGCGCGGCGCGCGAACTCTAAGAGCTGACGGGGAGTTGGGCGTTCTGATACGCCGATATGAAAGACTTTCTGGTCGGGCTGGAGCCGATGGCCAGACGAGCCCGGCGGCGTTGGGCGTTCATGCAACCCAGGCAAGGAAGGGTGCATCGAGATGGGACGTCAGAGTGTGAAGTGCTCGGTAATCAATTGACGGGAAGTCACCCGTAGCTGCACCCGACCACCGGGTACGTCCACCAAGCTGAACCGCCCAAGATCCCTGGTATGCGCGCTGATCGACATCTCTGGATGAACCAACTCGACCAGGGTGGGCCCAGCGGGGATGATCTGCCCCTCGATGGCGAAGGTACCGTCGCGGCCAGCGACGAGAATAACAATCTCGGTCTCGGCGGCCTCGAAGTTGAGTTGCCGGTCAGTGTCCGCGCTGCGAACCCCGGCCGGATTACTGAACGAATCGTAAGTCAGTGCCGCCAGTTCGAGATCTATATCAGCCCAGTCGCATGCCGATTTGGCATTGTCGACGACGTTGGCCGGAACGGGATCTGCTTTCGCCAGTGCGGCCCCGAGAATGTCCAGTAGAGTCTCGTCCGAGAGATGTGAATTCTCCATCATGATCGTTTGCCCTTCATGTCTTCGAGGTGCCTGCGTAGTTCGGCCAGGCACCGCCCCCGGGTCGGTCCGATGCTCCCGACCGGACGGCCGATGATCTCGGCGATGACGCCATACTCGATCTTTGGCTCTGCAGTCAACAGCCGCAACAGACGTTGGTGTTCCTCGGACAGGCGGAGGAACGCGGCCAGCACATCGGCCTGCAACGCCGCATCATCAAGCGCATCGACGACAGCATCATCCACCGGGGCGACGACAGGGTCATTGATCTCAACCACTAGCTCGGCAGGGGATTCACGTCGCTGGGTTCTCTGTACCGTGATGGCTTCGCGGCGCGTGGTTGTGGCAAGCCAGCCAGCGAGACGTTCTGGCTCGCGGATCTGGAGTCGATTCTCGACCAATCGGAGCCAGACTGCTTGAGTGACATCTGCTGTGGCTGCGCCGTCAAGCCGAAAGCTGCGGGCGACCGACCAAATTAGTCGACCGTACCGCTCGACGAGTTCATTCCAAGCGGAGCGGTCGTCGATTGCAGCCAACAGTTCCCCTACCGACCGGCCTTCCACACCGCCAGACTGTACTGGAGGCCGGGTCGCTGATTGTTGAGTGGAAGTCACTCCAATGCACCTTCCGTACCGTTGACGGAGAACCAGACGGTGAGGACGGGCCGTTGATACGTCAGTCATGCCCCCAACGCCACAAACGAGCGGGTCACACCACGTGTTCTGGGGTCATCTGAGTGCTCGGATTCTTGGATGGCGAGGCACAGGGCGACGGGTACCTGATGGCCCGCTGCGAGATGTTGTTGGAGCGCCACCATCAGTCCGACGGTGGCGTCGTCCGGCACTGGCACGGATGGCGCGATCAATGACGTGGCGCCCATTGCCAGCAGCGCCGCTGAAAGCCCGAGCAGTTCGTCTCCCGGACGAACGGTGATTGCACCCGCGTCACAGGCGGACAGCACGAGCACGGCGGGCACTCGTGGCAACGTCCCGAGGTCGTATACCGTCAGGTCCCCGTCGGCGAACTGTAGCGAGCTGAACTGGGGATTGTCGGTGCGAAAGACACCGTGCGCGGCCAGGTGGGCAATGCTGGTCTGCTGCAGGTGGGCAAGTACTTGTCCCACCGTGGCGTCGCCGTCGAGAAGCACCGTGGCGTCAGGTCGGCGTCGAGCGAGCGTTTGCACCTCGACCGTGGCTCCAGGGAGACCCGGACCGGCGGCCAGCAGCAGATTGTTGGACCTGGGCGTCTCGGCGGCGTTGGTCGCCGCCAGCCAGGAACGTGCCGAGGGTGCGACGACATATGGCCTGCCTCGCACGAGGTCGATTGCCGACCATGGAATCCGATGCAACATGCCTGTTGGGACAAGTACCAGCTCGCGTTCGGCTGCCTGGCCGGCAATCGGACCGAAAAGCAGCTGGCTGAGCCGAGTCTGCGCGATCGTGAGTGTCGCCTGCGCCGCATCTAACGAGCGTTGCGACCCCGCTGCTCGGGCCAGTCGGTGGAGGCACATACGAGCTGAGTCGAGTTCGGGTAGAACAGCGCTGGCTTGTTCAAGCGGTGACCACCTGATACGACCGTCGACTGCCCAGATCACGTGCAGCTGACCGCGATAGACGACCCACTCGACGAGCATGCGCTCGCCCAGCCTATCGAGAAGTTTCGCACTGTGGAAGGTCGGGAGATGAGTGTGGTCCCCGCTTCGTGCTGTTCGAGTGCGGACAAGGTCTCGGATCTCGCCCTCGAGGCGGGCCAGTTCACGATGGGGCTCAGTGGCGTCGCCCCCGCGGCGGCCCGCGGCAACTGCGCGAAGTGCACTTAGCCGCTGCGCGAGGTCCGGGTCGTCGGACGGGGTCACTGGTACTGAGAGCGCACCCGCCCGCCACGCCTCCGCGGCGGCCAGGATGTCGCGGGCCTTTCCGCCGTCGATGGCCAACTGCACCAGCAGATCAGCGAGCCGGTCTCCGTGCGCGGCAACGTGTGCGCGCAGGTCGGCCGCGCCGAAGGTCGCGCGATGCCGGTCGATGATTCCCAAACCCGCCCGGATCGCGCGTCGCGCGCCCCCGCGGTTACCGGCGTTGACGCGAAGCAAAGCCTCGGCATACCAGCCGCTGACGCGATAGACAGCACTTCCCGACAATCGGGCCTCGGCCGCTACCGTGAGTTCTTTGTGAGCACGTCCGCTGTCACCGGCGGCAAGAGCGAGCCTGCCCACCATCCCGCATGCAGCCGCTGCCTCCAACGCCCAGCCCCCGTTGGCGAGACCAAGGGCGACCGCTTGCGCTCGGTCGACATCGGCGGTCGACGGCCGGTTTGTGCGCCCAACGTCAGCGCTAATGAACGCGACATAGTCGGCGAGTGCCGCCCAGGCCGACCGACTTTGGGTCGTAAACAATTCCGCGGCAACCGCGGCGTGGGTGGCCGCCTGGTGATGATTGCCTGCCGCCAGTGCCGCCCGGGCAACGGTGAGTTGCGCTTCGGCGTATTCGACGGTATTCGCCGTAGATCCAAGTAGTCCGAGAGCGCGACGCGAACAACGGAGTGCTTCTAGGTTCAACCCGGCGTCGAGTAACACCTCGGCCCTATCGGCGAGCAGGACGGCGCTCAGTCCGGCCTCCACGCCGAGTTGCGAGTAATCGTCGTTAGCACGGTCGAACCAGCCTAGCGAGAGGGGTACGTCGCCGCGTCGGCCGTGCAGAAATCCGAGGTTGTGGGAGCAGGCTGCGACCAGCATCGATTGGCCGAGTTCATCGGCCATCACTCGGGCGCGACGCAAGTCGTTGTCAGCCGCGGTGAGTTCGTTTCGGTAGGTCAAGGCGATCCCGCGATTGATCCTGAGCCTGGTTTCTGCGAGCCGATCGTTACCAGCGACCAAGCCGGGTAGTGCCTGCTCGAAGCCGAGAAGAGCTTCGTCCAGGCGGCCGAGGCGCTGCATGATGAGTGCGCGCTGCATCCGGACCCGCGCCAGCTCGGCACCGTCGAGTGCTGGCTCGGCGAGGTCCAGTTCGGCAAGCCCCGCGTCGGCGCGGCCGAGGTTGGTCAACACCAAGGCCCGGGTGGTGCGCCCACCTGCCGCGACGCGTGGCAGTCCCGCTGCCGTCGCGACATCAATCGCGCGTGATAGGTATTTGTCGGCCTCGGGAAGACGGTTCAGTTCGCGTAGCGCTAACCCCCCCGCCCAGCAGGCAGTTGCCTCTACCTCGGGAGAGGGGGGCTGGCCGGCGAGTAGTTGCACTGCGAACTCGAAAGTGGCGTGTGGTTGGTGTTGGGCGGTCTCGACCGCTCTTTGCGCCCCGGTAAGTTGGTCCGCAGCAGAATCCGACATAGGGCCCACAGAGTACCCCCACAGTCAGGCGGGTACAGTGCACAGGCCGCATCGCGGCACATAAGAGCACAGACCGGACATACCTTTGATACGGGGATCCCATGAGTACGAGCATCGACAACACCGGTTCAGCACGATGGATTGCGTGGATGGAGCGGGCAGGAATCGCCTTCGCGCAGCGCGGATCCGCCGGTGCGTTCGCCTACCGTCGGGGTCAGGTGCTGGTGAAAGAGGGAGACTCGGATCCGGACGAGTTTCTGGCGAAGGTGCGCTCTGCGGTTCCCGATGCCGAACCAATGAAAGAAATCTTCGGTGTCGTGCAGTTCTCAGTGCCCGACACCATCGTCGCTCTAGAAGCCCTGCGGCAGGCAGGATTTGTGGTATCACCCAATCATGTCTTCTTCGGCAGCAACTATCCCGGTGCTGCCACTGACTACAGTGGCTGCAATGCTGCGTACATTGGCGGGCCCGCCTACATTGGCAACCCTGCTTACATTGGCAACCCTGCCTACATTGGTAATCCTGCCTACGTTGGCAATCCCATGGCGAATACTGCACAGCCAGCGCCGACGCCGACACCTTGTGAGCAGCGATCTGTTGCGCAAGCCAGTCCCGGTTCTCCCAACAGCCCGCTGGTAGCAGTCCTTGACACCGGTCTCGCGGTGCGCGGTGGTAGCGGGCAACCAGGTGCCGACCTTGCTGCTCATCCCGATCTATCTGCCCACGCATATGTCCTCGACACCGCCTCTTCGGCAGATCCTTTGGTTGTCGATGATATCGATGTGCCAGACAGCGACGCTGATTCCTGGCTTGATCGTCAAGCCGGCCACGGTACATTCATCACCGGCATCATCCGTCGCCTTGCACCCGACGCAACCGTCGTCAACGTCGGTGTGTTGACAGGCTTCGGTGACGGCGACGACAGAACACTAGGAGAGGCACTCCAAAAACTCATTGACCTGCCGCAGGGGGTTGATATCGTCAACCTCTCCTTGAGTGGTTACACCGAGGATGATCGACCGCCGCTCGTGATTGCGGCCGCGCTCGCTGAACTTGGCCGCCAACCGAAAGGCCCGATCGTCGTCGCGGCCGCAGGCAACAGTGCGTCATCCCGCCCGGCATACCCCGCCGCCCTCTCCGATGTGATCGGCGTTGCTGCCGTCAACGATGTTGAGCGGGCCTGGTTCTCAAATTACGGGCCGTGGGTCAACGCGTGCGCGCCGGGAATCGACGTCCTTAGCACGTTCTTCGTCGGACTAGGCAACCAAGCCAATCCGCTACTGGGTTACGACGAGCCGAACCCCTTTCAGAATGGATGGGCCACTTGGAGCGGCACTTCCTTCTCGGCCCCTAAAGTAGCCGCCGCGATCGCCCGGTATATGACTGATCACGGCAGTACAGCCCAAGAGGCGGCCGACGCAGTCGTCCGCCGATGGGGGCTATTCCGCGTCCCCGACCTGGGTGCGGTCGTAAACCTGCTCTAGAAAGACCCATTATAACGCGTATCAGGTCGTCCGCAGCGCCGTCTCGTTCTCGTTCGCCAAAGCGATGACGAAGGGGCCGATGACATGCCGATCCACCCAGCAAGGGTTCGACAGCGCACAGTCAAGGAGGGGCTCGGCGGTACGCCCCCGTAGAGGGTGTGTCCTTGGACGGGTGGCGAGCCAACTTGCTTCAGCAGGTCGCCGAGACCCATGCTGAAGTATCACTTGCCGCTGAGTGAAAAGGTGGTTTCGGTTCACAATCGGTACTGGGGGTCGTGAACCTTCTCCTCGCGTGCACCCGTGCGCGGCCGGCGGTGGGTCAGCTCATCGAGCATGACAGCCGGTTGCAGTACGCCGCTGCCCGACCGAGACTCAGTCCTCCGCTACCCGAACACCCGGACGTGGTGGTCCTATCCACCGCCTGTTTGATACGCCGCGAATTCAACTCATTCTGTAGCACGGATCGCGCGGCACATGTCTTTCAACGCGAGCTCGACCTTGAGAGGTTTCCGTGGATAGGATCGTCATCGCTGATGCCAATGACCTCGGCAAACTCAACGACACGTGGCCGACTCTCATGCGTCGATCGAATTCACAGCAAATAAGTGTGGACCCTGCGGTGATTTCCGATAGCCAACGCATTTTGGTGGAGGACGGAATCAACAACGCCCTCGTCGACTGCGGCTGTAAAGAAGGAGCAGTCGGCGTTGTGGGGTTCACGATGGTGGTGGCATCGGTGTTACTCATTCGCCGAGCTAATTCCTCTCATAGTCGTCATGCTATTGTTACCCGGCGTCGTGGCACGTATCAGGTCGTCGGCGCAGCCGTTGTCGGTGGTGTTGTCGGAAAGCTGACTGGTTTAATGGCGGCGCGATCCCGGTTCCTGCGACACCGGCGCCTCCTGGATGCACTGTTGAATCCTGCCAACCACTAAGGGGAGGGATATTCATGTTCTCATTTCGCTTTCGGCTGCGATGCCGATGCATGGCGCATCGCTCGGATGTGTTTGCGAGACGCCGAAACGGGCCTCGATCAACTCATCGTCCCGTTGTGGACTCTCGTTGAGCGTGCCACAAATGAGCGCCGATTCTTGTGACTGAGGGCGCCCATGATTTAGGCCAAATTGGTGCGCATCTGACCGGTCTTTGATCGGGTCTTGTCGGTCAGGGACCGGCTGAGTTGCATGGTGCCGCGGGTGATCTGGAACGAACCGATTCACTTCACGGCACTCCCCGGCGATCGCCTGCGTGCGGGAGTCTGGTTGGCGGGCGGTCTCGAGGCGCTTTAAACGCGAAAGGCTTTTTCCCGAAGAGTTCTGGACCTGGAGGGCATCATGGCGGAGTCGTGCAAGGAGCAAGCGGAACGCGTCGAGGAGACCGTTCTCCAACCTCTCGACCAGTGGGTCGAGCAACAAGAGCGGAGATGCCGCGACGAACCTTGCAATTGGTTGACACTCTGTCTGAACAAGCTTATCTGTTGGTTCGTCACCGTCCTGGTGAAGGTGACGGTGTGGGTCACCACGATCGTGGTGCGCTGGTTGTATCGGACGGTTTGCACGGTCGTGAGCGTCGTAGTCGGCGTCATCGTTGCAGTGTTCACAGGATCGGTCGACATCCTTGTGCAGGGGGTGAAGGATCTGATTGGCCTCGTCGTGGACGCGTTCTCCTTCGCCTTGGGGGCCGTCGTCTTTGCGGCGCTCCGCATCGTCGATGTCGTCCAAACGGCGCTGCGGCTTCAGCCGGCCAAGCGCCCCTTGACCAAGCAGGAGCGGGCGCTCCTACGGCCCATCTTCGATGATTCGCTGGCCTACGACGCTATCGAGATAGTGGATGGGAAGGCCGGCGTCCTCTCGATCTCCCAGCGCGCCTTTACCATGGGTTTCACCATCTACCTGCCGTCGTACGCAGAGCGCACGCTCGTACATGAGTGCGTGCACGTGTGGCAGTTCCAGTTCGGTGGCTTCACCTATATCGGCAACTCAGCGGTCCGCCAGCTCGCGGAGATCTTGAACCTTGCTGGAACCCCGTACGACTGGCGCCCATCGCTCGACGCGGGGGCGTCGTGGTACACGCTCGAAAGCGCCGAGGCCCAGGCGAAGTTCATCGACGAAGTGTGGGAGCTGGGCGTCTTTGACTTCACCGACCCCCTCGTTCCGAACGCCGACGGGCAAGGCGCGTTCTTCCAAGAGAACGACGCCGGGCAGAACAAGTTCGAAAAATACACCTCACAGGCGAACGCGGCTTGGAGGATCCTGCGGACGGGTTAGTTGCTATGCCCGCAGAGGTTCATGGCAGCCCGGGGGTGCCGGTCAGAGTGGGCATTCTTGACCGAGCGGAGGGTACCAGGCATCGATCTTCTGGTGTCGTCCTCCACGATAAGTGGTTCTGTCACATTCCGTGATGCCGGGCGCGTGGCTGTCCTCGGCGGCAACCCACTACTGCTCACCACCATCGGGGAGTTCGTGGTCAAGGACGCGGTTCTCGCCGCCGCCCTTATTGCGATCGCAGGTCGCGGCCACCCGCGACCTGGTGTCCAAAGGTCCAATTCGCGTTGACAACGGTGTTTCGAGCCGCACTCTCTATGAACAGCAACCAAACAGGGTTCACGGATAAAGCAGTCGAAAAAGTCGAAATAGAAAAAGGTTCACGCAACCTGCTAGCACTGGAGGAAGATCATGACAGCAGATTCTCTCGGCAACAAAGAGAAGGCTTTCGAGGATCGCCTCGCGAGTTTCGGGTTACAACTCAATGCACTCAACGTCGAAATGCTGCGAATAGGCGGAAAATCAACCGTACGACTCGACGCCGTCGGCCGCGGTGTTGCACCGACCCGGTGGATCCGACCATCGAGCTGGCCCGAAATGAAGGAATGGGTCGGTGTACCGCAGTCAGCCGTGTCGAAGAGAGCTGGCGAGTTCATCGGCCGAAGGACCGGACGGCTTCCCGTGTCGAAACACATTCCACAGGATGTGGCGCCCCGTGCGTCTGACGAAGAAGTGAAACCGTGCAACGGCTGTGCGGACCCCGGACGGAAGCAGTCGAGCGCGATCAGCCGTTCAGTCATTTGCCAGTACCTGTACGGTGATGCCAGGGAACCGGCAGTAATGGACGCATTTCGAGATCTGGAACTCGCTTACGAGTTCCCGATCTGGTTGTACAACCGAGTTCACGTGGAGCCGGGTGGTGTGCTCGAGTTCGGTCCGGGAATGAACTTGCTCACGGTCGACACCCTCGTCATCGAACCTGGCGGAAAGATCCAGTCCGCAGGAAACCTGAAAATTAGTTGTCGGCGCATTACCCGCTCCTAGAACCCGAAATACACACGAAGAAGGGAAGATCCACGATGTCGGACATCAGACTTACAGCGGCCCCGGGCGCACAGGGGACGGATCGCGGCGCAGCCCAAGACGGGCCGGACGGGCCGGCCGGGTCAGACGGGTCATGCGTACTTGTCGCACTCAGCGAAGCCCAAGTAGGTGACGATGGGGACAACGGCTCCAACGGTGACAGGGGAGGCAGAGGCGGCAAGGGCGGGTCAACTGGGTCCCTGATCATCGAGGTCGACCGAATCGAGAGCCTTTTCGACATTGAGGTCGCTCCTGGCCGCGGAGGTCGCGGAGGCGATGGTGGCGACGGCGGTGACGGCGGAAATGGCGGTGACGGCGGCACCACCGGTTGGCCGTGTGCAAATGCTGCCGGTGGCGACGGCGGCAACGGCGGCCGCGGAGGCGGCGCCGGCGCCGGCGGCGACGGCGGTGACGCCGGAGACATCACCGTGCTGTACGGCGAGATCCTCGGTGGCGGCGTCGGGTTTTCCATCACTGGAGCCTTCAATGGTGGCATCGGCGGCGCCGCTGGCCAACCCGGTGGTGGTGGTCGTCGGGGCCGCGGCGGACGTGGAGGGGACGGGCAACCGGATGGTTCACGCGGTGCTGCCGGAGCTGACGGGGAACCAGGTGAGGCGGGGAATCCAGGTGCACCATCCGACATCGTGATCGTGCCGATCTGAATTGCCGATGTCACCCATTCATACTCATGATGACCGCTCTCGATCCCATATCCCGAAAGTGGTCGAGTAGCCCTGCGCCCATCGCAGCCGAGTCGGTCGCGATGGGCGGCAGCGAGCGCCCTTGGCTTTGCTGTTGACGGCGCACCGACGGTCCCGCCACCGGCGGTGGACCCGACCTAGCCGCCGCGCCTCGTCGAGCCGCGAGACGGTCCTACCCAGAGACCTGCTCACTGAAATTTAGCGTCTCGGTGCCGCCGCAGATGGGGGCGGCTCCGCCTACCGCTCGGGATTGGCCCCACCTCAATCAGCGTCGTCCAGGTCAAGCAACTCGTCGCTGTCGGTCGAACCGTCCGGGTCGGTGATCTCCTCTAGGTGGCTGGTGTTTTTCGCGGTGCGGCGGTCCCGGGTTTCATGATCATTCCGGGGAAGATGGTCCTGTGATGCTGGGACGTGGTTGCCGGGGTGA
>Ga0208588_1000677_pt1 | contig 10746 bp, 10 predicted proteins | sample NGESurshal092012_8_FD_184483 | JGI IMG/M metagenome (GOLD analysis project Ga0208588, IMG submission 184483) | Arctic peat soil microbial communities from Barrow, Alaska - NGEE Surface sample 415-3 shallow-092012 (SPAdes) | ecosystem: Environmental > Terrestrial > Soil > Wetlands > Peat ...
AACAGACGTCGAGAAGGTGACCGAGTACGCCAGAAGTGCTGACTTGGTGGTGATCGGTCCAGAAGCGCCACTCGCAGCTGGCATTGTCGACGTGCTCAACGATCACGGTATGCGTGCTTTTGGACCTACGAAACGAGCTGCTCTAATAGAGTCGAACAAGGGCTGGACGCGTGCCTTTATGTCCCAACAAGGGATCAAAGGATGCCCTAAATACGCGCTCTTCGACGATTTGAGTGACGCGGATCGCTTTATTAAAGAGAATATCGACGACGGCAACTTAGTGATTAAACCATTTGGTTTAACTGGCGGAAAGGGTGTCGTGATTGTCAATAGCTACTCTGAGGGGAGAGATTACCTTAAAAAGCTCAGTGGGCCGGTCGTCATTGAAGAGTGTCTTTCTGGGGAAGAGTTCACCGTGCAAGCATTCGTCGATGGAAACGTGGTTGCCCCCGCACCGGCAGTTCAAGATCATAAGCGCGCTTTTGAAGGGGATCTTGGACCGAACACGGGTGGCATGGGTTCGTATACAGACAAGTCGTACGTTCTGCCTTTTATGGAAGAGGAGGACTATAGCGCTGCCGTCGCCATCATGCAGGATACGGTTGACGCGCTGAAAAGCAGCGGCGCGACGTACAAAGGCATCCTCTATGGACAATTTATGTTGACGAAAACGGGACTTATGGTCGTCGAATATAATTGTCGATTCGGGGATCCCGAGGCAATGAACGTTCTTCCACTCCTCAGATCTGACTTCATCGAGCTCGCAGAATCAGCCGTTGATGGGACGTTAAAATCGACTGATTACGAACTTAGTGCGACGGTCTGCAAGTATGTTGTACCAGCTGGCTACCCGGCAAACCCCAAACCAACCGAGATCACGATCGACAAGGATAAGATCGATGCTACGCTGTTTTATGCGAGCGTTGACGAGCGCGACGGCGCGATTGTCACCACTACCTCCCGAGCGTTGGCAGTCCTTGGTGTGGCTGAAACTATAGATAATGCCGAACAACAAGCAGAACGAGCCCTGCAGTTCATAAAGGGCGACGTATTTGCGAGGCACGATATCGGTAAGAGCGAACTCGTGCAAAGTCGTATTGAGCACATGAAACGCATAAGAGAGGGCAGCTAAGAGCGCGCCTCAGAGGCCCAAGATGAACGGTCTTATTTCTATCGGTGATTTATCCAAAGACGAAATCTTCGACGTTTTACAGCTCGCTCTCCGCCTCAAAGATGAACGATCACGTGGGACGTTCTCAAAAGGTTTGCAGCACAAAACTCTGGGAATGATATTTGAGAAGCCCTCGACGCGAACACGAACCGCGTTTGAAGTTGGTATAGTCGAGCTGGGAGGATATCCAATCTACCTGAACTGGAATGATCTCCAGCTCGGGCGAGGTGAGACGATCGCAGATACCGCGAGGGTACTCTCGAAGTATCTAAGCGGGATTGTTTTGCGGGCGACCCGCCATTCTACCATTGTTGAAATGGCTGATTACGCCTCAATCCCAGTTATTAACGCCCTCTCTGATCTTGAGCATCCCTGCCAGTTGCTCGCTGACCTGATGACGATTTACGAGAAGAAAGGTACGCTCAGCGGCTTGAAACTTGCTTGGATTGGAGACGGAAATAACGTGTGCAACTCTGCCATACTCGCGTGCGCCTGTTTGGGCATGCGCGTCGACGTCGCATGTCCGCCGGGGTATGAACCGAACGCTGCCATTGTTGAGAGGGGTCAGACGCTCTCAGCCGTGAGAGTAATTCGCGATCCGTTAGAAGCCGCGTCCGCTGCAGACATCTTATATACGGACACCTGGATTTCCATGGGAGACGAGGCTGCTTCTGCAGAGCGCTTGCTTGCATTCTCCAAGTACCGCATTGACGAAAAAGTGCTCGACAGAGCCAAGGACGACGCGATAGTGCTCCATTGTCTTCCTGCTCATCGGGGGCAGGAGATCACCGATGAAGTGATGGATGGGCCACACTCGGTCGTCTTCGTGCAAGCTGAAAACAGGCTCCACGCCCAAAAGGCTTTGCTATTGAAGCTCCCCTTATAATTACCACGGCTCCTTTTTTTTGCCGAGCTTATACCCGATGAGGTTTACTACGAGGTGTAACAGCGGAGTCAAAATGAGGAGGATAACTATTATCGAAGGGGTGAAGTTTTGGACAAACCAGTCGCTAAAAAAGACGTATGTAAGCACCCATGCACCAACGACGAAGTCAAGCTGATCAGCAACGGGTAATGGGCTGCCTCGATCAAGGCCTAGCCTCCTTTTAAAGAAGCTCATCGCAAGATCCCCGAGCATAGCGCCCAGCGATAGGGTGACGACGACTGAAATCGGCTCAAACGAGGGCACGCTAATGTGCGTGCTTTCTTTGATAACTTGTAGAAGCAGACCGACTACTATACCCGACAGCGTCCCGCCGATTAAGCCCCGAAACGTTTTCCCAGGGCCAAAAATCCTTCTGCCATCGATAAAGTTCCGCTCAAAATCGACAGGGGTTTTTCCTGAAAAGAGGACCGCGCTCGAGTTAGGCACGTAGGCGGGGAGCATCAGCCATAAGGCGTCAATTACAAGCGAGAGCATTGCATTGCGAAAGGCGCACTATACGTATTAAATCTGTCTCTCGTCTGTCCAGAGCGTTCATCGCAATCGAACGCAGGGCGTGACTGCTCGCGGCCTACCCCGACCATTAGAACACAAAATAATAATAGTAACAGAATAAAATATTCTGTTAGGAAAAGCCGGAGAAACTACATGCCTATTTACGACGCACCAGTGCCGCTACCTAAGCGAACGACCTCGTTATGTCACATATGCCTGAAACCAGTCGATGCTACCATCTATGAAAAGGACGGCCAGATTTGGATGGTTAAGGAATGTCCGGAGCATGGCGCGTTCGACGAGTTGTATTGGTCAAGCGCAGAAATGTATCACAAGGCTGAGCGGTTTTCGTATACCGGAAACGGAGTGCGGAATCCTCAGCTAACACTTCATGAAGCGTGCCCGCTTGAATGTGGCCTCTGTGATGCCCATCTGACTTCGACGTCCTTAGCAAATGTCGACGTTACTAATCGGTGCAACTTGCGCTGTGAGTGGTGTTTTGCTAACGCACATGCACGAGGTTACGTATACGAACCGTCATTCGAGCAGCTCAGAGACATGCTTTCCACGCTACGCCAAGAGCAACCGGTTCCAACGCTTGCGGTTCAGTTTTCGGGAGGTGAACCGACTTTACGGGAAGATCTCCCTGAGATCATCAAAATGGCGGTTGAAATGGGCTTTATTCAGACCCAAATCGCGACAAATGGCATTAGGCTCGGAAAAGATGATACGCTAGCACAGAAGCTAAGACAGGCTGGACTGAACACAGTATACCTTCAATTTAATGGCGTTTCTAAGGAGACGGATGGTCTGATTGAGCTGAAAAAAAAGGCGATCGAGAACTGCAGGGAAGTGGGCCAAGGCGTGGTGCTAGTTCCCACGGTCGCTCGCGGGTTAAATGATCATGAAGTAGGGAAAATCATCTATTTTGCAGCTCAAAACGTGGATGTCGTCAGAGGGGTCAACTTCCAGCCAATGGCATTCACAGGGGCCGCAAATGAGTTCACACCGGCGGTCAGAAACGCTCAGAGATACACCCTGCCCGATCTCGCGCTGAACATAGAACAGCAGACGGATGGACAAGTGAAAACTGAAGATTTTTATCCTGTGCCGTGCGTCGTTGCTATTTCAAAGCTCATTGAGGCTTATACGCAAACGCCACAGATCGAGTTCAGTACACATCCGCACTGCGGTATAGCTACTTACTTGTTCATCGAAGACGGGAAACTGATTCCAATAAACAGGTTCGTGGACGTCGATAGATTCTTTGAGCTGACCCAGAAGCTTGCGGGCAACCTGAACAACGGCGGTGTGCTGCGGAAGCCAGCAGCGCTGATGCGGGGATTACTCGCACTGAATTCGCTCGTCGACGAAGAGAAACAACCTAAAGGGATTCAGTTTAAGGAAATAATAAAGACGGTCTTGCTAACTCACGATTATAAGACGCTCGGTGACTTTCATAAAAAAGCCCTCTTCATTGGTGGCATGCATTTCATGGACGCTTACAACTATGACGTTGAACGGGTCAAGCGCTGCGCCATTCATTACGCCGTCCCAGGCGGGTTGATCATCCCATTTTGCGCATATAACAGCGGCCCTAACTACCGAGACGCTATAGAAAAGAAATACAGTATCCCCCTTGAGGAGTGGGAGCGCACGAAAGGCAAGCTTCAGTATGAGGCGCTCCCCTAAACGGAGATAGCCCGGCACGGATTCGAACCGTGGTCGTGAGATCCAGAGTCTCACATGATTGACCGCTACACTACCGGGCTTAACAAATTCCGCTTAAAGAACGATGCTCACCCTACGGATGAGCTCTGTTTTACTGTCGCCCCGACCATATATTTACTTAACGAAGGCGCAACCAACACACGTATGTGAAGGCACTAGCACACTCAGTTTTTGCTTTTATCTTCTGCATCGCCATTTTTGAGCTTGCTATACCAGAAACAAACAAAGTATTGATACTGCTCTCTGGCACTGTCGCGCTCGCACTGGCATCGATTCCTGACATCGATGAACGTATGCCCAAAAGACTTATTCACCACAGAAGCGGGGTCTCCCACTCGATCTTCACCATCGCGGCATGTACCTTCGGTTCATTCGCCCTTCTCTCACGATACCCTCCCCTTGATCTACTCGTTGTACCCGCAGTTACCGCGGCCGTCACAAGCCATATCCTCCTCGATACACTAACAAGATCGGGCTGTCCGCTGCTCTGGCCTTTGAGCCGTCATAGTTTTTCAGCGCACTTGTGTAAATATGATAATCCGTTAGCCAACGCATTGATTATTTTGCTCTCTTCGCTCGCAATCCTTACCTTCATATTGTGTGGTTGACCTCAACTGAGTCCTACCGCAGCTAATCATTTCTTTGGTATATGGACTAGTAACGTAAGCCGTGTAAGAAATCTAGCGGGGGACATCGTCTCGCGAATAAACTAACACAATATTAAAGTATTCGAAAAACCAAGTTTGTTTGAGGATCTAAATTGTTCCCATCGAAGAAGGTTCAAAATCTGGTTGGTTCCAGAATTCAAGTCGAGATGAAGGGAGAAAAATGTGTGCTCGAAGGCCTCTTAATGAGTGCCGATGACTATCTCAACTTACATCTTACGAATACGACAGAAGTTGTTGACGGGGAGAAGTCGCGAGTTCTCGGATCGGTAGTGCTCCGCGGCAACAACATCATTCTTCTAAACCCCGTGAACGACTAAACCTATAATTAAGGGCGCATGCGTGAAAAAACACGCTACGCTGCTTTGAGGAAGTCCAAAACACCAATATACTCACAGTTCACTTGTCAACGATAAAGGTGAAGGGAAAGTGAAAGCTGAAGACGGCGAAAAAAACAAGCACGATGTGCTTCTAGCGCAAGGTAAGATAGCCCCTTGTATCGGATGCCACGAGGTGTGTACTCCAGAGTACTGTTCGCTCCTCGACGAGTGGCTAGAATTGCTCATGTAAACTATCGCGTTTTATTGCGAGGTGGACAGCCACCTCATCACTTGGGGCTTGCGGCTTAATTTCAGCACATTCTCTTGTATTTTTTTTAGTCATACATCTTTGCTTAACTGGAAGCCAAAAACCCTTTATTAAAAACAACTCTGCAAACATGAACATGTAGTTTCAGAAAAAATCATAATTGAAACGGGCAGGCACAAATTTAGAAAATGCAACTTTAAAGGCCTTTTATCGTTGTTTAACACGAAAAACGCCGACTAATGGCAATTATTACACAATATTGAAATACTTTGATCGCGAATGTTAATATGGGACTTATTTTGGGAAAACGCGACCTAAAGCTAGCCAGACACGCAGTGAAATGTTATTACGGCTTAGATGATGGAGACGGAAAAATCGATGTCATCGAGAACTTTGACAACAAGATGCCTACCGGCGGCTTCATAAAAGATATAACGGAAGAGCTAAAAGCGTGGTGGCCACAGAATATCGGTATGAAGTCTAAAGTCGCTCGATTGTCCGAGTCAGATTTTATATACTGCGTTAATGAGCTCCGTGCGAAAAACGGATCACCGCCAATCGCTTCAGATGGGAACTTGCACAAGAAATGGATGGAATGTTTGGCATCAAATGATCCACATATTTACCTCGTAGCTATTCGAGGCGAGCGCACGAAGCTCGTTTTAGTAAATACGAAGGTCACTGCCCAGAGCAGATCCTGATTTTTTTTGAAGAAATGCTGCCCCATTATACATCCGCCGAGGGCATCTTATGAATGCGAGGCGATCGGGAGACCATTTTAGCGGCGTAGACGAGCAAATCAGCCAAGTAGAGACGGAGATACGCGACACTCCTTACAATAAAGCCACACAACTCCACATCGGTCGTCTAAAAGCAAAACTAGCGCGGCTAAAGGAGCAACGGGAGACGAAAGGCTCTCATAAAGGGACTGGATATGCGCCAAAAAAGTCCGGTGATGCCACTTGTGTCCTGGTAGGATATCCCTCCGTTGGAAAGTCAACTTTGCTGAACGTGCTCACTAACGCAAAATCACCAGTGGGCGCTTACGATTTTACAACACTAAATGTCATACCTGGCTCTATGGTGTATAAAGGAGCGCGCATACAAGTCTTGGACGTTCCAGGACTGATCAGTGGTGCAGCAGCAGGCAAAGGCAGGGGCAGAGAGGTCATTTCAGTTGTCAGAAGCGCAGACCTCATCCTAATCTTGGTCGACGTTTTTAGCGAATGGCAAATCGAAGTGATTAAAAAAGAGTTAAACGACGCTGGAATCAGACTAAACCAAAGTCCCCCAAACATAGCTATAAAAAAGAAAGCCCGTGGAGGTGTCTTAATTAAAAGGGCCCCAAATGCTACTAACATCGATGAAGCCACGATAGTTGCGATTTTACACGACTTCAAGATTCACAACGCAGACGTTTTGCTTAAAGAAGACGTTAACGTCGATCAATTGGTAGACGCATTGATCCCGGGCAGACGGTTCGTCCCTGAAATAACGGTTGTAAACAAGATAGACCAATTACCTAGCCCAGTGGGTTTCGGTGACGTTCATATTTCCGCCGAGCACAACATTAACGTCGATCGTCTTAAAGATTTGATCTTTGAAAAGCTAGGGTTTATTCGCGTGTTCCTAAAACCTCAGGGAAAAGCGGCAGATACCGAAAACCCGTTGATCTTACGCCATAATTCGACCGTCGAAGAGGTCTGCAACCTTATGCATAAACAAATCTCGCGGAAATTCAGGTACGCTCACGTGTGGGGTCCAAGTGCAAAACACTCTGGTCAGCGTGTGGGACTAGACCACCAGCTGCTTGATGAAGATACTGTCACTTTGGTGGCTTCACGCAAGTAACTCCTTTTTCCAAGGTTTCTGTACAGTGATTTTGCACAGAGCGCCCGAAGTAACCGATAAATGCTCAGTAACGGCGAGTGCAACAAATGGTAGGTTAGGTAGCTAAAGTTGAACTTCAGTACCGGCCTCAGGTATGCTTATATTCCTGAATCCGGCCTCTTCCAGTTTACCTCGGTAAAATTGCTGGGCTTCATACTCACCATGAACTAGGAATATTTTTTTCAACTGACTTTTATCCTGACAACTGATATAATCCTTCATTTCATGGTAATCGCCGTGGCCCGAAAATGCTTCAATCCGTTCAATCGTTGCCCTCACCGGGTGCTTTTCGCCGAAAATAGATACAGGATTTTCACCGCTTACTATCCTAGCCCCCAATGTGGTGGGCGAACAATAACCAACTACAAGAATAGTGTTCTTCGGGTCTTCAATATTGTTGGCCAAGTGGTGCTTTATCCGTCCAGCTTCCATCATACCAGAGGCAGAGATGATCACGCAAGGTTCCTTAATAGAGTTCAGCTTTTTCGATTCTTCGGTGCTTTTCACGTAAAAAAGGGAGCCAAATCCGAACGGATCTGGGTCACTTTGCATCACTTCCTGAATGTCATCACTGAGGTCATCGAGGTGCAACCGGAAGATATCGGTAGCATTCACTGCCAACGGGCTATCAACGTACATATTTATTTTTGGCAAAAGCCCTTCGTTAAAGAAGTTATTCAGCGCATAAACCACTTCCTGCGTGCGGCCGATGGCAAAGGCAGGAATAATGACTTTTCCGCCTTTTTCAACGCACGTCTGGCGGATCACCCGAAGCAATTCTGCCTCGGCATCCTGCATCTGCGGGTGCACGCGGTTTCCATAGGTCGATTCGGCGATCAGGTACTCGCATTGCGGGAAAGGCTGGGGCGGTTTCAGGATATAGCTCACGGGCCTGCCGATATCACTGGTATATGCGAGCTTTGTTGTTTTCCCGTTTTCAGTAATTTCAAGCGAAACTACGCCACTTCCCAGCATATGACCGGTATTAGTAAACTTTACATTGGTGTTATCATCAATCCGGAATCTCCTGTCATATGCCACACCTATGAATAGCTTCATACAGGCGCGGGCATCTTTTTCGGTATAAATCGGTTCAACAGGAGCTATGCCTTTGGCAATACGGCGTCTGTTAAACTTTTCCACGTCACTTTCCTGGATATGCCCGCTGTCGGCAAGCATGATGGCGCACAAGTCGCGGGTGGCATTGGTACAAACCACTGATCCACGGAAGCCGAGCGTATAAACGTAAGGGATCAATCCCGAGTGGTCGATATGTGCATGCGACAGGATGATATGGTCGATTTCAGCAGGGTCAAAACCGAGATTGCGGTTCATACCATCGGTTTCCATCCCTTTGCCCTGGAACATGCCACAGTCGAGCAGTATTTTCTCCCCGTTTTCAGTAGTGATGAGATGTTTGCTCCCGGTAACTTCGCGGGCGGCGCCAAGGAATTTTAGCTTCATAATGAATCAATTATGCAATTATACACTGATGCGTGGTATATTTTTTGAGCAGCGTCACAGGTATCAACAGCAGCGATGATGTTATCGCACAACATTAAGCTTATATCGAACTAACAGGCCATATTGAACCAATGGAGCTCCGGATAGGAGAAGATTTCAGCATCGATCCAGGGTACCTCGTCACTGAACGAAGTGCCGTCATAGGACAGAGCGGAAGCGGAAAAAGCTATCTCGTAAGTGTCATATGCGAGGAACTTGCCGCAAATGACCTCGGTTTCGTAGTAATTGATACCGAAGGAGAATACGCGGGGCTATCTGATCATTGCCCTAACATCGATTCAATAGATATTGAGGATCTTTCAAAAGACGAAGAGCATATTCAACAACTTATCACAAAGTCAAAAAAAATAGTCCTCGATGTCTCCGAAACGGAAAAAAAAGTCATAAACGATTTCTTAGATAGCATTTATCGGGTCGCGACCCAGCTTTTTAAAGCAGGAGCTCACAAGCAGAATCCTTTTTTGATTGTCGTTGAAGAGGCAGACATCTACATTCCGCAGCAAAAGCGCGACGGACTTGAGATCTTACAGGTCATAAGCAGACGAGGCAGGAAAAGGGGTCTGGGAATCCTTTTAGCGACCCAGCGACCTGCTTTGGTCAACAAAAACGTGCTAAGCCAGTGCAACAACGTGTTCATCGGAAAGCTAACGCTCAAAAACGATATCGATTCGGTGCGGATATTCTTCTCCTCAATGGATTATGCGCGTCAGCTTACAGGACTCAAACCAGGGCAGTTTTACGTCCAAGGAACAATCTCTGATCCTTCGTTTATCAAAGTGAGACGGCGAATAACGCCACACGGAGGGGCGACGCCTATGATAAAAAGTCGTTCTGATCCCACAGCAGACCAAACATCACACTCAGAAGTGAGCGCATCGCAGGATCCCGATGAGAGCGAACACAGCCGGGTTCAGCGTGCCCTTGACACCACGCAGGGAGATAAAAAGGTCTCTCTTATACACTACGACGAAATCAAGGCCCTCAATGCCTTAAATCGAAACAAGCACAAGCCCCTCTTTTTAGGCACAAGTGAGAGCATTACGGACGTCAAACGCCTTATGCTGCCCATTTTTTCTGTTAATGTCCGAGAGTTGAAAAAAAGATTAATAGGTACAAAGTTCGTTGATTACAGGATCTTGATTGACGCCATCAAAGGGGACATACTTAGCCCTGACGGCACGCATCGAAGGTCCGAGAATCTGCGTTATCTTATTGACTTGAATGCTATTCAGCTAAAGGTTATCGACTTCATTGTCACCAACAAAGGCGCAAGCTATGCACAGCTACGTGAAGTGCTGCCCGGGAAGCGTTTCAAGCCAAGCTTAAAAAAGCTGGAAGAAATGAACCTGATAGGCTTAAAAGACGAGACTTATTTTCCCTTGCTTGATATCTCTTATCCAAAATCCCTCGAGTCACAAAACGCCAACGCTTTAAAGATCAATAATGGTCGCGCCGACAACGTCACTAAGCCGAGAATTTCAAAGCAAAAACTGAATGGACTTATTAGAGGTTTATATCCAGGCTGCGAAGTGATTGGTGTAGATGTCGTCTATTCGACAGTTCTTGATGTCCTTTACGTTCGTGACAGCAAAAAAAGACATGTCAGAATAGATGCATTAACAGGAAAGCTGCTGTATAGCGAATAGAACGTATTAACGTCGAATCACTCGGTTTGCTGTCCTATTATTCGAATTGAGCTGTTCTTAAGTTTATTTCGAGCTGATATGTTTATCAGAAGG
>Ga0208588_1000678_pt1 | contig 10746 bp, 9 predicted proteins | sample NGESurshal092012_8_FD_184483 | JGI IMG/M metagenome (GOLD analysis project Ga0208588, IMG submission 184483) | Arctic peat soil microbial communities from Barrow, Alaska - NGEE Surface sample 415-3 shallow-092012 (SPAdes) | ecosystem: Environmental > Terrestrial > Soil > Wetlands > Peat ...
CACTGAACACCGGGGCCTCCCGCAACTGTGGTGTCGGCAGGGCCTCTCCCCGCCGGCAATCCACGACCAACTTGCGAGAGAGGCCCCGGCCCCGTCAAACGGTCGGGGGCCACTCATACCGTCTAGGGGATGACGATGTTGAAGTTCGGGTCGAAGGTGTCCAGCACGGCGGCGTAGGTCGCGAGAACGGACACATCGCCGTCGACGGTCAACTGGCCGGCCTCGATGAGCTTCGGAGCCGCGGCAGGTTGAAGGACGGCGGCGACGAGTGCGCCCTTGGGACCACTGACGGTGAGCTGAGTGGCGGGGTGGGCGCCTCGGCGGGCGTTGAGCACGCCACGCCGCACCCAGACCGTCCAGGTCTCGTTGTGGTCGGTGAAGACGAAGTCGATGCGGAGGTCGACAGTCGCGGCCCGCTCGCCGATGACGCGCACCGCCGCGAAGTCGAACAGGATGTCGATCGGCATGGCCAGGATGGTGTCTTCGCTCGCAGTAGCGAAGGGTGCAGGCTGCACCCCATCACGCAGCTCCTTGGCTGCGGTGAGGAAGACGCCTCGCCACTGGGGGCCTTCCGCCTGGTAGCCCATCTGCTCATACGCGTCGGCTTGCAGGTCGCAGGCCGTTTGGTTCTCCGGCTCGGCGAACACTAGCTTGTGCAGGATCTCGACCGCCCACCGGTAGTCGGCTGCGTCGAAGGCCCGTTGACCCTCGGCGATGATGTTCGCGGCGCCGGCGAAGTTCACGAACAGCTTCGCCGACGCAGCCGGCGGGTGCGGGTGGAGCGAGACGGGATCGCCGTCCCACATCCCAAGCTCCTTGGTGTAGTACCGCCCGCACGTTGTGATGCAGGGTGCCGTGGTACCCGCGGTTGTGCCAGGCGCGACCCAACTCGTCGGGCAACTCGATCTCTTCGGCCGCTTCAAGCGGGGTGTAACCCTTGTTCGCCAGGCGCAGCGCCTGATCGTGGATGAACTTGTAGGTGTCGCGCTGAGACTCAAGGAAAGACACGATGCGGTCATTGCCCCAGATCGGCCAGGTGTGCGGACCGAAGTGGACTTTGGCGTCCTCACCCCAACGCTCGAGGGTTTCGTCGAGGTAGCGGGCGAAGTTGCGCGCGTCACGGGTGCGGGCGCCGCGCAGGGTCTGGATATTGTGCAGGGCGTGATTCGCGTTCTCGGCGCACGTCAACGCGGCTAGCTCGGGGATCCAGATGTGCATCTCCTCGGGCGCCTCGGTGTCGGGCGCGTACAGGAATTCGAAAGTCAACCCTGCGATCGTGCGTTGGGCGCCGGTCTCGGTGATCAGATCGGTCGGGGAGATGTAGGAGATCGTCGGGTTGAAGGGCGTCGCGACGCCAATACCGCAGGAGACGAACCCCTTCGGTCCCGGGTCGAGTTGACCACCGAAGGCGTACCCGGCCCGGCGCGACATCGCGTTGCCGGCGACGACGTTCTCGGCGATGGCGAACTTGTCGAAATCGTTGCCCGGAGCCAAGATCGGCACCTTCCCCGACGCCACGTCGGCAGGATCGACCACGCCCCGGACGCCGCCGTAATGGTCGACGTGGGTGTGGGTGTAGATGACCGCCGCCACCGGCTTGTCGCTCACGTGTTGGCGGATCAGGGCCATGCCCTGTGTGGCTGCCTCGACGCCGACCATGCAGTCGATGATCACGAGCCCGTCGGCTCCCTCGACGACGGTGAGGTTTGCGAGGTCGTTGTTACGGACTTGGAAGAGGCCCTCCGCGATCTTGTACAGGCCTCCCCGGCGGATCAACTGGGACTGGCGCCACAGGCTGGGCTCAACCGTGTCCGGCGCCGACGCATCGTCGCTGATCCAGTCCAAAGCGCGCGAGTCGAAGATCACCCGACCGTCGGGACCGAGAACCGGTTCGGTGAACTCGACGATCAGACCACGGTCGGCATCCTCGAAGTCCTGCCGGTCGTCCATGTCGTGCTTCGCAACGGCGGCGGTATTCGCGGCCACCGTCGCCGATGTTGCATCCTTCGGGTGGCTCATGGCAACCTCGTTCGGCCAATGTTCGAAAAAGCGCTCGGCAATCACGCTCACACGAGGGGCGAGCATAGCGGCGCTGGGGTTCACCAGCGTCTTCGACCTCAGCTCGGCGAGCCCATCACCACGTGGGCCGAGCAATGGAACACCGACCCCAAACCGTTCATCTGGAAGGCCGCCGCCGAGGACGGCATCGCCAGGATCAGACGCGGCCGAGCCGCCCTACACCAGATCACGAGCGCAGACGGACCACTACTGGCCGAGGCTGAGCAGGTCTCCGACGGAGATGGTGCCCGCCGCGGAGGCGATCGAGCGATAGCCGCGGGCGCCGCCGTCCAGATCCTGCAGCGCCTGCCGCACCGCGTCGCCCACCACCGATGAGGGCTGCAGACCGAGGCAGAACCGGCTGAACTCAACGCACGGTTCGGCTGCCCGAACACCGTGCAGTTCCAACGGGCCGGCGGCCGTGTGCACGACCACCCTCGGCGGCAACCGGCGGCCGGCCAGCCCGTCGGGGGCCTGCAGCAGGATGGTCTCGCCGGCGATCCCGTCGACGACGTGCTCCCCGTACCGTGCCCGCAGCGCCACATAGTCCCCGCTGCCCAGGAACAGGATTCCCGCGCGGCCCCCGGCATCCCGGGTCTCGGGGTGGTCCCGGTGATGGACATCGAGCACGATCTCGCCGTCCTCGGTGACGCCGTGCACGCCGCCGGGGCCGGCCTCGATACGCGTTACCGGCACCAACGCGGCCGGCTCGTAGTGCCGCAGCGGCGCCTTCCCGATCTTGACCGGGGAGCGCTGCACCTGCAGCCGGATGATCCGGTAGTCCTGGGTCACACCGCCTCCTGGTTCGGTCCCGGCAGCACGTGGGTCGGGGTCGGCATCGAGATGCGGCTACCGGTGTCGGTCAGCGCGCCGGTCTGCCCGTCTATCCGCAGCACCGTGATGTTGACGGCCTGCTGGTTCGCCAGGTAAATCAGCCCGTCCACCTGCGTGATGGCGCGGGGATGCGCTCCGCCGGAACTGATCTCGTCGACGGCCCGCAGGTGCGCACCGGACAGCGAGTGCTCGACGGCGAAGCTCGCGACGCTGTCCGGGCCGCGGTTGGCGACGACCACCACCCGGCCGTTGCTGGTCCGCTCGATGCCGCTGGGCGCCGAAGGAGTGGGGCTCGCGCTCGCGCGTTCGATGTCCAGCAGCGTGAGCGCCCCGGTCACCGGATCGAGCCGCAGCAGGGCGATCTCGCCGGACAGCTCACCGGCCAGCGCGATCAGGTCCGCCGGCAGCACCACCAGGTGCCGGGGGCCGAACCCGGCCGGCACCGCGGACCATAGCACGGGAGCCGGTTCCAGCCGGCCCGATTCCGGGAGCAGCCGGTAGGCCGCCACCGCGTCGGCACCCAGATCGACTGCCAGCAGCAGCGTGCCGCTGACGAAAGTGGCCATGTGCGCATGCGGTCCGGCCTGCCGGTCGGAGTCGGGACCGGACCCCTTGTGCTGCACCAGGTCCGACCTGGAGCCCAACGAGCCGTCCGGCAGCACGGGATGCACGGCCAGGCTGCCCGACCCGTAGTTGGCGCTCACCACGTACCGGCCGCCGGGTGCGACGCTCAGGTGGCAGGGAAACTCGCCACCGGTCGGGGTGGATCCGACAACCCTTGGCAGCCCGCCGGTGTCGCTCAGCTCGTAGGTCCACACCCGGCCGTCGGCAACCTCCCCGACCGCGTAGAGATGCCGGCCGTCGGGATGCCAGGCAAGGAACGACGGCGACTGCGGCGCGTCACCCGCCGCGGTCAGCGCGGACAGCGCCCCGGTGGACTCGGCGTCACCGGCCGGCGCCGTCCAGGTCCCGGTGGCCGGGTCGTGCACCAGCAGCCCGATGCCGGCGGCCTCGCCGCCGGCTCCCGCGGTGTAGGCGCCCACGTACAGCTGCCTGCCAGGTGTCACTGCGTCACTCCTTCGCGCCGTTGATCGGCCACCACCCGCCCGCGCCGCGGGCCCGCGATCAGGGGACTATCGAGACCATCTTGCCGGGCACCACGACCACCTTCCGCGGGGTGGCCCCGGCCAGCAGCTCGACGATCCGGGGCTCGGCAAGCGCGGCCGCCTCGACGTCGGCCACCGGGGCGTCAGCCGCGACGGTGATCCGGGAGCGCACCTTGCCCTTGACCTGGATCGGGTACTCGACCACGTCGGCGACCAGCAGCGCGGGGTCGGCGACGGGGAACGGCCCGTGCGCCAACGATTCCCGGTGCCCCAGCCGCTGCCACATCTCCTCGCTGATGTGTGGTGCCAGCGGAGCGGTCATCAGCACCAACGCCTCGGCGACCGAGCGCGAGATCGGCTCCGCCGATTTGGTCAGGTGGTTGGTCAGCACGATCAGCTTGGCGATCGCGGTGTTGTACGCCATCTCGACGTAGTCGGTGGAGACCTCGTCGATAGTGCGGTGCAACAGCTTCAGCGTCCCCTCGTCCGGCACGGTGTCGACAACCACTGTCTCCCCTGTGGTCTCGGAGATCACCAATCGCCACAGCCGCTGCAGGTAGCGCAACGACCCGACGACATCACGGGTCTGCCAGGGCCGCGACATGTCCATCGGACCCATGCCCATCTCGTACATCCGGAAGGTGTCGGCGCCGTACCGCTCGCTCATCTCGTCCGGGGTGACAACGTTGTTCAGCGACTTGCCCATTTTCCCGTACTCGCGGGAGACCGGCGTGCCGTCATGCTCGAAGACCCCGGGACCGACCTCCACCACCTCGTCGGCCGGCACGTACACCCCACGCGGATCGGTGTAGGCGTACGCCTGGATGTAGCCCTGGTTGAACAGCCGGCGGAACGGCTCCTCGCTGGTCACGTGGCCCAGGTCGTACAGCGCCTTGTGCCAGAACCGGGAGTACAGCAGGTGCAGCACGGCGTGCTCGACGCCCCCGACATACAGGTCGACGCCGCCAGGGTCGTTCGGCCGGGACGGGTCCTTGCCCATCCAGTACCGCTCGACACCGCTGTCGCAGAAGGTCTTCTCGTTGGTCGGGTCCAGGTAGCGCAGCTCGTACCAACAGGACCCGGCCCACTGCGGCATGACGTTCAGCTCGCGCCGGTAGCGTTTCGGCCCGGCACCCAGATCCAGCGTGACGTAGGCCCATTCGGTGGCGCGGGCCAGCGGCGGCACCGGCTCCGAGGTGGCATCCTGCGGATCGAACGACTGAGGCGAGTAATCGGAGACTTCGGGCAGAATCAGCGGCAACTCATCGTCCGGCAGCGCGATCGCCACCCCGTCGTCGTCGTACACGATCGGGAACGGCTCGCCCCAGTACCGCTGGCGGGAGAACAGCCAGTCACGCAGCTTGTACTGCTTCTCCGGGCGGCCGAAACCCTTGGCCGCCAACCAATCGATCATCGTTGCCTTCGCGGCGGCGACATCCATTCCGTCCAGGGAGATCTCGGCGTTCGCGCTGTTGATCGCCGGACCGTCGCCGGGGTACGCCTGGTCGTCGGGGTGATCGGCGGTCGGCTGCACCGTCCGGACGATGGGCAGGCCGAAGGCGGTGGCAAAGTCCCAGTCCCTGGTGTCCTGCCCGGGCACCGCCATGATCGCGCCGGTACCGTAGCCCATCAGCACGTAGTCGGCAATGAAAACTGGTAGACCGGTCCCATTCGCCGGGTTGACCGCGTAGGCACCGGTAAAGACGCCGGTCTTCTGCTTGTTCTCCTGCCGGTCCAGATCCGACTTCGCCGACGCCTCGCGCCGGTAGCCGGCCACCGCCTCGACCGGGGTCTGCGCCCCGCCGGTCCACCGCGGAACGGTGCCCGCCGGCCAGGTCGCCGCGACGACAACGTCGACCAGCGGGTTCTCCGGCGCCAGCACCAGGTACGTCGCGCCGAACAGGGTGTCCGGGCGGGTGGTGTAGACCTCGATGACGTCATCGAGACCCTCACCGCGCAGCTCACCCTGCCGCTGGTCGCCGCCCGTCAGCACCGGGAAGCTCAGCCGCGCGCCGTACGACCGACCGATCCAGTTGCGCTGCATGGCCTTCACCGAATCCGGCCAGTCCAGCCGGTCCAGATCGGTCAGCAGCCGGTCGGCGTAGGCGGTGATCCGCATCATCCACTGCCGCAGGTTGCGCCTGAACACCGGGAAGTTGCCGATGGCGCTGCGGCCGTCGGGGGTGACCTCCTCGTTGGACAGCACGGTACCCAGACCCGGGCACCAGTTCACCGGTGCCTCGTCGATGTAGGCCAGCCGGTAGCCCGCCAGCACCCGGTGCTGCTCGGCGTGGGTCAGCTGCGCCCACAGCTGACCACTGGGGGTCTGCCGGCCACCGGACTCGAACTCCTCCACCAGCGCCGAGATCGGGCGCGCCCGGCCCGCCGACTCGTCGTACCAGGCCTGGAACAGCTGGGTGAAGATCCATTGCGTCCAGCGGAAGAACTCCGGGTCGGTGGTGGCCACACTGCGGCGCTGGTCGTGGCCGAAGCCCAGCCGGCGCAGCTGTGCCCGGTACCGGACGATGTTCTCCTGCGTGGTGGTCCGCGGGTGGGTGCCGGTCCGGACCGCGTACTGCTCGGCCGGCAGCCCGAACGCGTCGTAGCCGATGGTGTGCAGCACATTGTGGCCGGTCATCCGCATGTACCTACCCAGCACATCGGTGCCGATGTAGCCCAGCGGGTGACCGACGTGCAGACCCTTGCCGGAGGGGTACGGGAACATGTCGAGCAGGTACAACTTGTCCTTCGGCACCGGCGCGCCGTTGGCAGGCGCCAGCGGCCCGGTGGGGTTCGGCGCGTTGAAAGTGCCTTCGGCGTCCCAGCGATCCTGCCAGCGGCTCTCGATCTGTGCGGCAAGCGTCGCGGAGTACCGGAACGGCGGCGCCGCCTCGTCCCGTGCCTGCGAAGGCTTCTCGTCGGCCTGTGTACTCACTGTCGCTCTCCTCGTCTGCACTGAACGGTTCGTCCCACCGCGCACAAAAAATCCCCCCTGCGATGCAGGAGGGATCGCCGCGCCATCCGGTCGGGCCTGGCCCGACGGTCAGCGCGGCCGGTGAAGGAGCCGGGTCACTGCCATGGGGTGGGAGTGTACCCCCGCCGTCCGATCGGGTTCTCGGTGCGCGACCCCGCAACCCGCCCGTGACGGTTTCTCGCCGGTGGGCATCGGGCCGATCCGGCCGTCTAGAATTCTGGGGTGTCTGCCGCCCCCCTCGCCCTGACGATCCCGCTGGTCGCGCTGCTCGCCGTGCTGGCCGTCGCGGCCGCGGTGATGGCGCGGCGTGGGTTCGCGGGTACGTTGCGCCGCTCGAGCCGGCTCGGGGTGCATTCGCCGGCCGCGATGGCCAGCGACGAGGCGTTCGCCCTGGCGAACCGGGTTGCCGCGCCCATCGCCGCGGGTGCCGCCGCCGTCGCCGGCGTACTGGGCGTGCTGACCCTGGTGTTGCCGCTTGCCACCGTCGGCACGGTCACCGTTTTCGTCATCGGGCTGGCCGGATCCATGGTGCTGCTCGTCGTTGCCGGCGTGATGGGCGATCGGGCCGCCCGTCAGGTGCCCATTCCCGCGCGCCGCCCGCGTTCGGCCGGTGGCGGCGCGGGCTGCAACGGCTGCGCCTGCGGCGGCGGTGGGTGCGCCGGGCTGACCAGGACGGATCCGGCCGCTGCCGCCGGTCCCGCCTGAGACCAGGGGCCGGGCAGCCGACCCCCTCAGAACAACCTCTGCAGCTACCGGACAACCGACGGACACGTTGTGCGGGTCAGCACAGGTTGTTGCGAACGGTGCCGCTGGGCGGACAGCGCGCCGGTGTCAGGGTCGCCGAGCCCGCGGTTCCACGCTCAGTTCCGGGTCAGGTCGCCGGGGTGATAGGCCATCATCGCCAGCGGGAACGACTGTCGGCGCAGCACCGAGAACCACAGATCGGTCCGCGGCCCGGCGATGATGTCGTCGGGCAACCCCGGGATCACGTACCACGAGCCGTCCACGATCTCGTCGACCAGCTGCTCGGCGTCCCAGCCGGCCCGGCCGGCGTAGATCCGGATCCCGCGCAGCGACTGGGCGACGACCTGCGGGTCCGCGTCCAGATCCACCAGCACCACAGGCCCGATCACCCCGACCACCCCGTCGACCTCCCGCGGGTTCGTCCCCATCCGGCACACCCCGAGGCACATCGCGGCGGACGTTTGCACCGGGCCGCCGGCGAACACCGCGTGCGGCTTGGAGGTGTGTGACGCCCAGGTCGGCAAAACGTTCTGCACCGCCGTCTCGCTGGGCCGGTTCAGGATCACCCCGACCGTGCCGTCGTCGCCGTGGGCGACCAGGTACACCACCGTCCGCCGGAAGTGCGGGTCCCGCAGGTCCGGGGTGGCGACCAGCAGCATCCCGGCGCGCAGCGATTCGATCTCCTTCATTGCCGGACATTCTCCCGGTACCGGGCTATCGCGCGCTCAGCGGCCACACCGCGGATGCTGCGTGCGGAGAGAGACGACACGCTGACGCCAGCCAGTCCACCGTCGGCCAGGCGGGGATCCGGGCGCCGCGGTCGGTGGGGCCGGGCGGCGGGCGCCGCGGTCGGTGGGGCCCGGCGCCGGCCGCGCGGCGGAACTCGTTAACTCGCGTCCCACTGGTCCCAAACGCCGCAACTTCTGCCGCGCAGGCGACGCTGGTTCGCGCGTACCGTTCGACCGTGACCCCGGGATATCCCTCGACGTCCGACGAGGGCGCGGCCGCGCGGCCATCGGCCAAGGGCCTGCTGCACCTGTGGCGCATCCGGGGGCTCCGCCGGCTGGTGTTCGTCCGAGTGCTCAGCGCGTTCGGTGATGGCGCCTTCCAGGGCGCACTGGCCGTTTTGGTGCTGTTCAGCCCGGAACGGCAGACCTCGCCGGCGGACATCGCCCTCGGCTTCGTCGTCCTGCTGCTGCCCTATTCGATCATCGGCCCGTTCGCCGGCGCACTGCTGGACCGCTGGAGCCGGCGCCGGGTGATCGTCTGGGCCAACCTGATCCGCTGCGCGCTGGTCGCAATCGTCGCTGTGCAGATCTTCGCCAGATTGCCCAGCCCGATCCTGTTCATCACCGCGTTGCTCATCATGGGTGTGGGCCGGTTCGTCGGGTCGGGCCTGTCCGCCTCGCTGCCGCACACAGTTTCCCGCGATTCCCTGATCGGCGCGAACGCGTTGGCCACCACCGCGGGCGCGGTCGCAACCGCGGTCGGCGGCGGCTACGCGATCGTCATGCGGGGGCTCTTCGGCGAGGCCAGCAGCCGGATCGCCGTCATCACCGGTTCGGTGCTGCTGTTCTACCTGGCCGCCGCAGTGATCGCGTCCAGGTTCCGGTTGATGGAGCTCGGCCCCGACGAGACCGATGAGCCCGCCCAGCCGCTGCGCGCAGTGCTGCAGGGGTTCGCCAGTGGATTGCACCACGTGGTGCAGCGGCCGACGGTCGGCCTCGCGGTGCTGGTGGTGATGGTCGTCCGGTTCTGCTTCGGCATGTGCACGCTGATCGTGCTGCTGCTGTTCCAGAAGTACTTCACCGAGGGCACCTGGATCCTGCGGACCGGCGCCGGTGGCATCGCGGAGGTGCTCGCGGTCGGCGCGATCGGCGTGTTCAGCGGCGCCGTCGTCACCGCCCCGGTGGTCCGCAAGTTCGGTCGGACCCGCTACCTGGTGGTATTGCTGATCTCGACCTCGGTGCTGGGAGTGATCATCGCCAGCCAGTTCACCATCTGGTCGACGATGGTCACCACGTTCATCGTCGGCTTTGCGTACCAGTCCAGCAAGGTGTGCATGGACTCCGTCGTCCAGGCCGATTCCGATGACGCCTACGTGGGGCGGGTTTTCGCGCTGTACGACACCGCGAACAACCTCTGTTACGTCGGTGCCTTCGCTCTCGGCGTGCTGCTGGTGCCCGAGAACGGCCGCGGGCAGGGTGCCGTGATCCTCATCGGAGTGCTGTTCCTGGTCACCGGGATCGGGTACGGGCTGGCGATGAGCCGGCTCCGCAAGCGGCCCGCCCGGCCGAGCGAGATTCACCAGCTGGCGCACTCGCCGGACACCGCTGCCGTGGCCGACTTCTCGGAGGGTGATCCGGCGGCCGACAGTGGACCGGCCGTGGAGTCCGGGTCGCGGCCCCCCGCCGGGCGAAAGAGTTCCGGCTGACGCGTTCCTGGCGCGGCGTTCCGGGCGAGGCGTTCCGGGCTGACCGCCGCCGGCATCGCCGACCCGACCCCTTGACACCTCGGCCGAGCCGCTCTACCTTCGTAATCAACCAAGCCGTTGATCAACGATAAGGTTGAATTGTGATTGTCGATCCGTCCGCCGATGACCGGCTCGACCGGGCGTTCACCGCCCTGGCCGATCCGGTCAGGCGCCGGATCATCGCCCGGCTCAGCCGAGGCCCGGCGACGGTCAACGAACTGGCCGATCCCTTCGACATCTCCAAGCAGGCGGTGTCGAAGCACATTCAAGTGCTCGAGCAGGCAGGGCTGGTCACCCGGACGCGGGACGCCCAACGCCGACCCGTGCACCTGAATGCAGCCCAGCTCGAAGCGCTCACCGCCTGGATCGACAAGTACCGGCTGATCCACGAGCAGCGGTTCCGCAGTCTCGACGCGCTGCTCGACGCCCTCGACAGTCCCGACACCCCACAAGACGCCACCCAACAACACGCCACCCAACAAGACGCCACCCAACAAGACGCCACCGCCACCGGCGTCACACCCCCCGAGGAGCAGGAATGACCACCACCAAGTCGT
>Ga0208588_1000684_pt1 | contig 10674 bp, 10 predicted proteins | sample NGESurshal092012_8_FD_184483 | JGI IMG/M metagenome (GOLD analysis project Ga0208588, IMG submission 184483) | Arctic peat soil microbial communities from Barrow, Alaska - NGEE Surface sample 415-3 shallow-092012 (SPAdes) | ecosystem: Environmental > Terrestrial > Soil > Wetlands > Peat ...
ACTACCTGGATCGACGATCCGAAGCTGGCGCCGCGCCGGGCGGCCTATCTGATGCTGCTCGGCTTTGTCGGCGGCCCCGAGGACGCGCGGCGGCTCGATGCGCGTCTCGAGACGGCCTTGGCCGCGCATGACGCAAAAGACCTCGCGGCATTGATCGCCGCCGATCTCGAACTAGGTGGCCCGTCTCATCTCGAATGGATCGAAGCGCGAATCTTCGCCGATCGCAGCCGTACCATGCCCGAAATCGAAGCCGCCTTATTGGCGCTTAACGTCCTCGGCGACGCCAATGGCTCCGTGCCGCGGGCGCGCGTCATCGAAGCCTATCGCGACTTCATCAGACGGCGCCCGGCCATGGCGGGCTTTGTCGCCCCGCAATTGGCCGAATGGAACTATTGGGACGCGGCGGCGGATTATTCCGCCCTCGCCAAGGCGAACGCGACGATGGATCCCGCCTCGCAAATGGCCATTCGCCTCTACCTCACGCGCGCGGCGGCGGCCGGAATCGTCACACACTAGGCCCTTTGCCCATGGAGATCCCGTTGTTGCGAATTTTGCGCGAGCCTCTGTTACATTTCCTTCTGATTGGCGCTGCGCTGTTCGCCATCTACACTTATTTTCCGCCGGCCGCGCCCGCCATCACGCCGCAATCGGTCCAGGCGGCTGCGACGTCGGGGCGGGCTCCTTCGCGGCAGATCGTGCTGAGCTTCGATGGCCTTTCTCGGATTGCAACCCTGTTTCAGGCGCAATGGGGTCGCGATCCGACGCCGAAAGAGCTTGATCGCTTGGTCGAGGCCGATGTTCAGGAAGAAATCCTCTATCGCGAAGGACTCGCCTTGGGGCTCGACAAGGACGACGAGATCGTGAGGCGCCGCATGGCGCAGAAAATGCAGTTTCTCGCCGAGAACGTCGCGGCAGCCCATGAACCGACCGACGCGGAGCTTAAAAGCTGGTTCGATCAGAACCAGAAACAATTCGTCGAGCCCGCGCGCACCAGCTTTCGTCATCTCTATTTCTCGCCGGACCGGCGCGGCGCGAACGCGCGCTCCGACGCCGCGAAGGCGCTCCAGGAGATCAATGGCCAGCCCGAAAACACCCAATTCGCGGGCGCCGATCCGTTCATGTTTCAGGAAAACTACCGCGACAAGACGACCGAATATCTGAACAAGGAATTCGGCCCTTCCTTCGCCAAGGCGTTGGAGAAGCTCCTTACCGGCTCATGGCAGGGGCCGGTCGAATCGGGCTTGGGTTGGCATCTCGTTTATGTCGACACCGTCATTCCCGCCCGCGCGCCTTCCTTCGAGGAAATCAAAGCCGATGTGAAACAAGCCTGGCTCAGCGACCAGAAGGCGACGGCGGTGAAAAAGGCCTATGAAGACCTGCGGGCGAAATACACGGTGCTTTTGCCGGCTCCGCCGCCCGAAGGCGCTCCGCCGCCGACAAAAGCTGGACCCAAAACAGCCATCGGTTCGATTCCCGCCGGGGTGTTGCCGCAATGATCGGCGTCCGGACCTTCCTGGGCGCATTTGTAGCTTTTTTGCTGGCGCTGTTGGCGTCGCCGTTGGCGTCGGCTCACGAAATTCGCCCCGCCTTTCTCGACGTGAAGGAGACCGCGCCGGGGCAATATGACGTGCTGTGGCGTACGCCGGTCCTGTCGGGAATGCGCTTGCCGATCATGCTGCAAATGCCGGCCGGCGTGCGCAACCTGCGCGAGCCGACATACGATGAACTCACCGACTCGCTCATCGAGCGCCGCTGGATCGACGCCGGCCCCGGTGGGCTCGAGGGCAAACGCCTCGACTTTCTCGGGCTGCAGCTGACCATCACCGACGTTCTCGTGCGCATCGAACGCGTCGACGGCGCGCATTCGACCGAAATCGTCCGCCCAACGCGCCCCTATCTCGAGATTCCCGCTCCACGCGGCGCAGTCGCGACCGCCAAGGTTTTTCTCCTTCAGGGCGTCGAACACATCTTGTTCGGCGTTGACCACCTGCTTTTCGTGCTCGGGCTCCTGCTGATCGTCCGGAACCCCTGGATGCTGGTCAAAACCATCACCGCCTTCACGGTCGCGCATAGCTTGACGCTCGCCGCCGCCACGTTAGGCGCCGTGAACGTTCCGGCGCCGCCCCTCAACGCCGCGATCGCGCTTTCCATTCTCTTCCTCGGCCCGGAGATCATTCGCTCCTGGCGCGGTGAGACGAGCTTCACCATTCGCCATCCGTGGGTCGTCGCCTTTGCCTTCGGCCTGCTGCACGGGTTGGGCTTTGCCAGCGGCCTCGCCGCCCTCGGCCTGCCGCGCGGCGAAATACCGCTGGCTCTGCTGGCGTTCAACGTCGGCGTCGAGATCGGGCAACTGGCCTTTGTCGCCATGATTCTTCTGCTCGTGCGCGCGTTCAAGTTCCTTGATATGCGCTGGCCGCTCTGGGTGGAATGGTCGCCTGCCTATGTCGTCGGGTCGCTCGGCGCGTTCTGGACGATCCAGCGCGTGGTCATGATGGTTTCGGGAGGATGAAACGATGAAGCCAAATCCACTTTGGCTGCTCCTGGCGACCGTCTTCGCCTTGTTGCCGGCCACGGCCCATGCCCATGCGCAGGTCGGCGAGGCGAGCGGCTTCGCTACCGGTTTCCTTCATCCCTTGTCGGGCTTCGACCACATCATCGCCATGGTGGCGGTCGGCCTTTGGGGCGCGCAACTCGGATCGCCGGCGATCTGGATGCTGCCGGTGACCTTTCCGCTGGTCATGGCGTTCGGCGGCTTTCTGGGCCTGATCGGCGTGCCGTTGCCGGGCATAGAGATCGGCATTGCTTTGTCCGGGGTGCTTCTCGGCGCCGCAGTAATGACCGAAAGCCGTCCCCCGCTCTATGTCGCGGCGGCGCTCGTCGCCATTTTCGCCATCTGCCACGGCCACGCCCATGGCCAAGAACTGCCTGCTGGCACGAGCGGCCTGACCTGTTCGATCGGCTTCGTCGTCGCGACAGGTTTTTTGCACGCCTGCGGCATCGGGATCGGGACCATACACCGATGGTCCTACGGCCGGCTCGCCCTGCGGGCTCTCGGCGGCCTCATCAGCGCCGGCGGCGTTTTCTTCCTCGCGCAAGCCTTCGCATGACGAACGTCAAGCTCGTCAGTCGAGCCAAGCTCGTCGCCATGAGTCTGATGTTTGCGCCAGGCGCGGCCGAGGCCCACCTTGTCGAGACCGGCCTCGGTCCGGTCTATGACGGCGTGGCGCATTTCGCTCTATCGCCGGAATATTGCGTCCCCATCGTCGGCGCTGCGCTCTACGCCGGGCTGCGGGGCAAGATCCAGGCTAGGAGCGCGATCGTTCTGCTGCCGCTTTGCTGGCTGGTCGGCAGCCTGCTCGGTGGACTTCCGAGCGTGCCTGGGTTGATCGCGCCGCCATGGCTGGTCTTGATGCTCGTCGGCGGCTTCATCGCGGCGGACGTCCCGCTATCGGTTGGCGCAAGCGGCTTTTTCGTCGGCGCCATAGGCTTGGCGTTGGGGTTTTCCAGCGGGATGGCCACGGCCCAATACGGGCAATATATCCGTCCAGCTCTGGGATCGACCGCGGCGATATTCGTGGTGACAGCTCTCGCCGCCGCCGCCGCCAACGCGACCTTTGGTTGGATAAGGATCGCCGTCCGCGTAGTGGGCAGCTGGATCGCAGCGAGCGGCTTGTTGCTTCTTGGCTGGGTGCTGCACTGAGCATTTGGTGGCGGCCCCAGCGTTTATGACGCTTTCCGCCGAAAGCACAGGTTTTCTCTGCCAACGGCCAACTCCCGCTTAACGTCGACGGATTCATAAACGGGTATTTCAAGGGCAGCCCTTGCCGGCGGGGTCGCGCAGCCGGGAAATACCAGCTCGATTCGACGCCATTCAAGCGATGCAATTCAAGACCTACAGCGCCCACCATCGAAAACGTTGAATCACTTGCCGGCAGGCTGAAGCGCCTCAAACTGATCCGGCGTGAGATAGCCCGTGACCTTGGCGCCCTTGCTGCGCTGGTAGCCCATGATCGCCTCGCGCGTGAGCGGCCCCATAATGGAGTCGATCGGCCCGGTATAGAGGCTCATTTCCCGCAAGCGTTCCTGAATGTGCTGGCGCTGGATCTTGCCAAGCTGAGTCTCGTCGATGGGCGCTGACGCGACAGTGGCGGTTCCGAGCGCGGCCACGGGCTGGCTTGGCGGCTCCGGGACAGGGGCGACCGGCGCATGCGCGGCGATTTCGGATGGCGGACTGGGTTTCGTAAGGCTCACATCGGCGACGGAGCCAAAGACCGCTCCGCCATCGAGCGACGCCGCCTTGACGATGTCTGCAAGGGCGGGCGCCGGCTGCTGCAACGCCTTCACGACGCTGTCAGCCGCCTGTTCGCTCGCCGCGTCGATGCGCGACACCGGCAATTTGGCCGAGGACGAGAAAACGGTGACGACGGATTTCGGGGTTTCGGCGGCGTTTTCGGGACGCGAGTCCAGTCCCGGAATCGCGGTTTCGAAGTTCGGCGTCGTCATGAGCACGACCACAGCTCCGGCCTTGGCCAGGCCCGCGATCTGCGCAACGGAGGAAATGGAGATTCCGCGAGAGAAAAGGTCCGTTGCGACGCCCAGTTCCGTATTCACCGGCAGGAAATAGCTTTGTCCCCCCGCCGCGATGGCGTGTCCAATCAGGAAGGCGATGGCGAAATCGGCGCCTTTCGCCTGCCGGGAAAAATCGAGCAGGGCGGCCCTCGCGCGGGAATTGGCAGGGTTGGCGCTGAAGATTACATCGAACCCCTTCGTCCGCAGCGCTTCGGCGATGTCGTTGGCGCGCCTGGCGCCGATAATCGACTTCTGGAGTTTCACATAGTCTTCGCCAACGAGCACCAGCGCGACTCTGCCGGCGGCCTCGACGCGCCACGGGGCCGCGACGACAGAGATCGCCACAAGCGTAGCCGCGATGAGCATCCAGCGTTCAGGCCGAAGCCCTAACCTTCCCCACGACCACGTGATCGTCGATTGAAAAGAATTCATCGCACTACGCCCCGGTTTGTTCTAAACTTTGCAGAGAGGTTTAGCCGGCAAGCTTGGCTTTTAGTGAGTTTTCAAATGGGATTGGGACTCCGCTTCAACATCATCCTTGCGGCCTGCTATGTGGTTGGCCTTGTTTTGTCTCTCTGGCCATTTTATCAGCTTTCCCGCAGCGAGGCTATCGAGCAACTGCAATCGCAGATCGATGTGTTGAGGGCTGAGGCGCTTTCGGTCCGCAAATATACGAGCGACGAAATACGGCCTCTGCTTGACGATCAGTCTGCGATCCAGTTCCTGCCGCAGACGATTCCGTCTTTTTCGGCCCAGACCGTATTTCGTAATTTCCGAACCATGTATCCGTTGTATTCCTACAAGGAAGCAGCGCTTAATCCGACCAATCCGACCGACCTTGCGAAGGATTGGGAAAAGGAGATCATCGAAAAGCTGTCCGCGAATCGGCAAATCGACAAGGACATCGCCATCCGCACGACCGAGGCAGGGCCGCAATATACCGTGACCTATCCGATGGTCATCAAGGACGAGAGTTGTCTGTCCTGCCACTCCACAGCCGATAAGGCTCCGCCTTCGATGGTCGCGCTTTATGGCCCCAAGAATGGCTTCGGCTGGAAGCTGAACGAGACCATCGTCGCGCAGGTCATTTCGATCCCCATGAGCGCCACGGATGCGCGCGTATGGCGGAACCTTTTGTTCTTCGTGGGCATTGCAACCGGGATATTTCTCGTGCTGCTCATTCTGCTCAACATTCTGCTCAACCGCTACGTCATTAAGCCGGTCAACAAGATGGCCAAGATCGCAGAAGCCTATAGCATGGGCGAGACGTCGATCCCCGAGTTCGAATATGCAGGCTCCGACGAGGTGGCGTCGCTGTCCCGCTCGTTCAACCGGATGCGCCGCAGTCTCGACCTGGCGATGAAATACCTCGACAAATAACCGTTTCGCGGAGGCCCAGCATAGAGACGGAGCGCAATGAAAGGCGACGGAGTTCTCAAACGGGTTGGGAAGTATCGCATCGATCACGTGATCGGATGCGGGTCGATCGGCATTGTCTACAAGGGTTATGACGAACAGATCGACCGGCCCCTCGCCATCAAGACCCTGCGTTCGGAATACTTCAATGAAGTCAACAATTCCGAGGGCTTCCTCAAGCGCTTCGTCACCGAGGCGCAATCGGCGGCGCGCTGTCTGCACCCAAATATCGTCACAGTGTTCGACCTCGTGGAGCAGGAGGGGCGTCCCTATATCGTGATGGAATACGTCAACGCCGGCACGCTTGAGAACGTGATCCAGGCCGGCGCGCTCATCCCCATCCGGCAGGTTGGGGAAATCATGGCGCAGATCCTGCTGGCGCTGGATCACGCACATTCCAAAGGCGTGATCCACCGCGACGTCAAGCCCTCCAACATCCTTTGTCCTTCGTCCGCTTCGATCAAAATCGCCGATTTCGGCGTGGCCCGCCTCGACTCGCTCGAATTGACCAATCCCAATGGGCTGGGAGCAGTGGGGACGCCGAATTATATGGCCCCGGAACGCTTCCTCGGACGACCGGCGGACGTGAGGGCCGACCTCTTTTCGGTTGGCGTGATCCTCTACCAATTGCTCACGGGCGCGAAACCCTTTGTCGCCACCGAACTGCCCGAACTCATGCAAAAGCTCCTGACCGAACACCCGCCTTCGATCGTGACCCTGCGGCCGGAGCTCTGGCCCGAGATCGACGCGGTCGCGCAAAAGGCGCTCGCGCGCAACCCCGAGGACCGTTTCCAGACCGCGGAGAGTTTCGTGGATGCGCTGAACAGGGCGATCGAGGCTCGCCCGCACGACAATCTGCTTCCCCTCGACCTGAACAAGCTCGCGCGGACCACCGGCGCCGACGCGGTCGCCAGCCCCAAACCGGAAGAGTTGAGCGTAACCATGGCGACCCGGCTGCCCGTCGGCGCGATCGACGCGCTGAGCCGCACTCTGGCGCGCTGGCTGGGCCCGGTCTCCTGGCTGATCGTCAGGCAGGCCTTGCAGGAGACCACCGACGTCGACGCTTTGCTCGCGATGTTGAGCCGGCAGATCAAAGCCGAAGCCGAAATCGAGCTGTTCCGGCAGGCCGCCGGGAAGCTGATCAGGGAGCACCTCTGCATGGACTCCGCCGGGGCCCGGGAGAAGATTTCCGACGCCGAGATCAAGGCCGCGATCGACGCCTTGATGTCCGAGATCGGACCCGTCGCCCGGCACATGGTCAACCGGGAGGCGCTGACGGCCGTCGGTCGCGACGATTTTTACCGGCGCCTCGCCGACCGGATCCCGAACGAGCGCGCGAAAACGCGCTTCCTTGCCCTCCGCGAGCGGTCGGCGGCAAGCAAGCCGCATTAGACAGGACGGACCGAGATGAACTCGTCGGACAATATCGCCCCGAATGTTCCCGGACCTATCCCGCCGCGCCGCCGCCGCTTGCGAGCCGTCTTCGCAGCCGACATCGCCAATTACGGCGGACTGATGACGATCGACGAGACCAATACGCTCGACGCGCTCTGGATCACCCGCCGCATCGCCATCGAGGAGCTCGCGACACACGGGGGGTGGTTGTTCGGACTGCCTGGCGACGGAATATTCGCGCTGTTTGAAAGCACGGTGGACGCTGTGCGCTGCGCTTTGTGCATTCAGTCCCGATTGAGCCAATGCCCCAAGCTTTACGCTCTCAAGCTGCGCATTGGCGTGCATCTCGGCGAAGTCTTGTTTCAGGACGAACTTCCCTACGGCGAGGCGCTTGTCATCGCCGCCCGACTCGAAGGCCTCGCCGAACCGGGCGGCATTCTGGTCTCAGCCTCGGTCATGGAAGCGGTCGCCCCCCGCATCGCGGCCACCTTCATCGAGAACGGTTTTCCCGCGCTCAAACATTGCCCAAGACGGATCGAGACGTTCCGGGTGCTGCCTCCGCCGGCGAACGAGTTGCGCCCGGCCGACGCCCTGCTCGACCGAACCATCGCGCCCCATCGGGTTGCGCCGCCGGACCCCGAACCGCGGCTTGACCCGGCGGGCACGCCGCAGATCGAGCCGCTGCCCAAGGCGGCGTCCCTCATCCTGCAGACCGAGATCGCCACGCCAGCGGACGCCCCTATCTCCGTGGCGCCGGCCTCCTCAGACGTCCTCCCATCTTTGCCAGCGAAAACGCCGGCGAAGAGCGATGCGCGAGCGGAAGAAAAATCGGAAGCTGTGGTTTTCGACGACGCGACTCTCGGGCAGATCGCTAATCTCCTTGCGCTCTATTTTGGGCCGGTCGCAAAGATGCTTGTTCGCCGCACGGCGGCGGAATGCGCCGACACGACGCATCTCATACGGTTGCTGGCGCAGGAGATTCCCACGGAACGAGAGAGGGTGGACTTCCTCACGCGAGCCAGGGACGCTCTGGGCGAGCGGCGTTAAAGCCTCGCATTGTCATTCGTCGGACTCCCCAAGTTCCTCGAGCAAATCGACGTTGCAGATCGTCAATACGCCCTTGTCCTGAAAGACCACGCCTTCGTCGATCCAGCGATTGAGCAGCTTGTTGAGGCTTTCACGCGACATGGCCGTCCATTGGGCGAGTTCGCCCTGGGTGAGCTTGATGGTGATTTCATGGCCGCGCGGCGTCTTGCGGCTATGCTCCTGAGCCAGGTGGCCGAGGAGCCTCGCCAGCCGCTGCGGCGCCGGGCGCAACACGGCGTCCTCCACCCGGGCCGTTGTCCAGCGCAACCTCTGACAGAGCTGTTCAATGACGTTGCGGGCGAGTTGGGCGTTCTGGTCCAGCGCGCCAAAAAAACTCTTGCGCGAGATGCTGACGAGTTCCGTCGGCGTCATGGCGGAGGCGCCCGCCGTCCGCACCCTGCCATCGAGCATGCCGATCTCGCCGAAAATGGCGCCGGCGATTTGCACATTCAGCGTCACCTCGACGCCAGCGGCCGAAACGGTCCAGATCCGAATACGCCCCGACACAATGACGTAAAGGGCGTCGGATGGATCGCCGACATTGAAGAGGAGTTCGCCCTTCTGCAGCGTCCGGCGCCGCGCCTGGCGGATCACTTGCTCCATGATTTCAGGCGCTACGTTGCGGAAGATTTCCAGCCCGTCCAATCGCATGTGTTCAAGCTCGGCGGACATGGCGACGCTCCTCACGGACCGAACTTCAAGTGGGTCCGCGACGGAATAACACCCGAAGCGCAGTAGCAGTTTCCGACCGCGACTCTGGTCGAAGCTACCGACAGTCTTTCCAGAAAAAATGCGCCTGTGACCCACTTCACAGCGTGCGCCTCGCCTCTCAGGCAAAGTGGCTGCATCGGTGATCGAGACCGACCCGATAAGCAAACCGAAACATCGTCCACGCATCGACTCAAGGAGACATATCATGCCTGCACCCGTTACGCACCAGCCCATCAGCAACGAACACAACACCGACTTCACTTCCGGGCAGAAAGGCGGATCGAGCAATTATTCTTTTCAATCCGGCGACTCGCACTCCAACAACCACTGGAGTGAGACCTGGAAGTCCAGCTACGAAGAGCATGGCAAGAACGGTTGCGACAGCAATTGGTATAAGTCAGGCCATGACAATGATCACTGCAAGTCCGGCTATGACAACGATTGTTACAAGTCCAGCCACGAGAACGACCACTGCAAATCCGGCTACGACAACGATTGTTACAAGTCAGGCTACGAGAACGACCACTGCAAATCTGGCTACGACCATTGCGACGACCATTACGGGTCTGGCTCCTGCGGCGACCATGGCTGTTACGAGCCCCTGTATATCTGACGCCCAAGGTCGCCGCGCTGGCGGCGACCGCCCTTCCGCCTTCCTGCCTTCTCGGCCCCGCCCCACCGGCGGGGCCTTTTCGCGTCCAGCAAACTTCCGAGCCTCCCTGTGGCCCAATTCACAGCGCCCAAAGGCGTTCGCGCCGATCATGCCTAACGACAGGCGCATATTGCCGCCGCGACATCCAGAGGATGACTGCCATGAGCGCGCATTCCAAGACGAGCAAGAAAACCGAAAGCGGAGACCTCCAGCTTCGTCAGGCGATCGGCGGCTTGAAAACTCCCCTTTTGGGCGTCAGCGGCATCAGCTGCCTCGGAAACGTGCTGATGCTGACCGGCCCGCTGTTCATGATGCTGGTCTACAACAAGGTCTTGGCCAGCAAGAGCATGCCGACGCTGGTGGCGCTTTGCGCCCTGGCGCTGCTCCTTTACTGTTTTTATGGCTTCCTCGAGGGGCTTCGCGGCAAGCTCATGGCTCGCGTGGGCATAACTTTCGACCACAAGCTCGCCCCCTCCCTCTTCCTGGCGACGCTGCGGCTGCCTCTGCACTTCGGGCCACATGCCCGGCAGCATGACCCGCTCCAGGATCTGGCTACGATCCGCAACTTCCTGATGAGCGGCGGGCCGTCCGCCCTGCTCGACCTGCCCTGGATCCCGCTCTATTTCGCCATCCTCTACATCGTGCATCCGCTGCTCGCGGCGATGGCGATTGGAGGGGCGGCCCTGCTCGTCGCGTTGAGCGTCGTCAACCAGATGCTCACCAAGTCGGCCTCGCGCGACGCCGCCGGCCAATCGGTCCCGTCGACGATGAGCCTGCTGATGGATGCGCGTCGCAATTCCGAGGCGGCCGCGGCGATGAGCATGGGCGACGACCTCTGCAAGCGC
>Ga0208588_1000686_pt1 | contig 10668 bp, 11 predicted proteins | sample NGESurshal092012_8_FD_184483 | JGI IMG/M metagenome (GOLD analysis project Ga0208588, IMG submission 184483) | Arctic peat soil microbial communities from Barrow, Alaska - NGEE Surface sample 415-3 shallow-092012 (SPAdes) | ecosystem: Environmental > Terrestrial > Soil > Wetlands > Peat ...
CCGCTTGGCCTTTTTATCCTCGCCCCTATGAGCTTTCTCTTTATGGAGCCGGGAGTTCAGACGCTCCCTGGGACGCTCCTCCAAGACACGGCCACGATGGTTGGGGTGCGGCCGATAAACGGACCGGGGCGGCGTCGAGGGGCGATTGTCGAAGAAGGGAAAGAAAAATTGCGCCTGCGCCGGCGATTCGGCGCCGAAAACGATGGTGGCGGCCATTCCCGCGCCCATCAGGCGCAGGAAAAGACGAGAGCCCTCAGGGGTTCCTTTCATCGCGCACCCTCCACGATTCGCTTTGCTGCCGCGATGATATGGGGCAGGCCGGGGGTCAGGGAAAGACCTTCCAGAGTCTCCGGCTCGCACCATAAAACTTCCCCCGCCTCAGCCCCTGCCCGCGCCTCGCCGGCAATCCATACCGCGGCGAAGGAGAGAATGACATAATGCCGCTCGACCCGCCCGAAGGCGTCGCGGGCGATATGCTGCACCGGTTGGTTGAAGCCGATGATTCGCGCCAGCACGCCGGTTTCCTCGCGCAATTCGCGCAGGGCGGCCGCCTCCAGCGTCTCGCCGGTTTCGACGAGCCCGCCCGGCAGCGTGAACAGACGCGCATAAGGCGGCGCGGTGCGGGTCGCCAGCAACACCTCGCCCTTGCGGAAAACCGCCAGGCTCACGGCGAGCGCCGGCTGGGCGGGATAATGGCGGCGGGCAAGGCTCAAGGATCGGGAAGCGCTCAAGGATAAAGGCTCTCGCAATGCCAGTCGCCCTCCGGCTGCGGACGGCTATAACGCAATCTTTCATGCAGCCGAAAAGGCTTGTCTGTCCAGAATTCGATCTCGACCGGGCGAATGCGGTAGCCGCCCCAATAGGGCGGGCGCGGCACATCTCCGAAGTTGAACCGGACCGCCTGAAGCGCCACCGCCTTTTCCAGCGCGAAACGGCTTTCGAGCGGGCGCGATTGCTGGCTGGCCCAGGCGCCGATGCGGCTGTCGCGGTGACGGCTGGCGAAATAGGCGTCCGATTCTGCCTCGCTGACCTCTTCCACGGGACCGCGAAAGCGGAACTGGCGGCGCAGGCTCTTCCAGTGCAACACGCCCGCCGCCTGCCTTTGTCCGCCCAACTCGCGGCCCTTGGCGCTTTCCTTGTTGGTGAAGAAGACGAATCCGGCGTCGTCGAAGGATTTCAGCAGCACCATGCGCGCATTGGGCAACCCGTTCGCGTCGACCGTGGCGAGGCACATGGCGTCGGGATCGTTGATTTCGCTCTTTTCCGCCGCGTCCATCCACTGCCTGAATAGATCGAACGGCGCCTGGGCGGCCTGCTGATTACCGCTCGTTAATGCGTTCATGGGATGATCGCCCTTCGAAGAGTCTATTCGTGGATTTCGCCCGCCTTGTACCCGTCCCTGCTCTCGATCCATAGTGTACCGGCGCCGCGCGGGCTGCAAATTTTCAGCAGCTTGCGACGGATGGCCTGTGGCCTGGCGCTTTTGCATGTTTTGGGCGGCTGCACTTTGATCACGCCGATGGGCGGCGCCGACCCCGAACCGACTGGCTCCATCGCGGCCGCGCCAGCCAAGCCGCGCGCGCTCCTGCCCGCCACGCTGGATGAGGAAGACCGCCGCCGCGCGCTCGGCGCCCTGGCGATCGCGCTCGACCCGCAGGGCAATGGCGCGCCGGTGCGCTGGGACAATCCGGTCAGCAAGGCGCGCGGCACAGTGACGCCCGCCGGTTTCGCCTATCCCGAAAACGATCTTGTCTGCCGCGCCTTTTCGGCGCAATTTGAAACGTCAGCCGGCGCGCAGGCGCAACGAGGCGCCGCCTGCCGCGACAAGAATGCCCAATGGATTGTGTCCGATCTGCGTCCGGCAAACAGAGACTGAGCAGTTTGGAGCGGCGCCGGCCCTTGCGAAGCGGCGTCCTTGTGTCCAAATAACGACCGAGACTTTGCGGCGGCGCCTCAGCGGGCCGACGTGTTTATGGGCTTAAAGGGTGAAATGCGCGATCCTTATCAGATACTCGGCGTCGCCAAGGACGCTTCTCACGCGGATGTAAAAAAGGCGTTTCGCAAGCTCGCCAAACTGCACCATCCCGACCAGCATCCGAACGACCCAAAGGCCAAGGATAGATTTTCCGAAGCCAACGCCGCCTATGAGATTCTCGGCGACGAAAAGAAGCGCGCCCAGTTCGACCGCGGCGAAATCGACGCTGAGGGCAAGCCGCGCCATCCCGGTTTCGAGGGTTTTGGCGGCGGCGGCGCCCGTCCCGGCGCCGGCGGCTTTCGGCGTTCGGCCGGCGGCGGGGCTGAGCATTTTGATTTCGGCGGCGGCGGTTTCGACGCGTCCGATCTTTTTTCCGATCTTTTCGGCGGAGCGCGCGGCGGCCCGCGTGGCGCGGGGCGGCACATGCGCGAACCAGGAGGCGACATAGCGCTCGAAACCCATATTTCACTGGAAACCGCGATTCACGGCGGCAAGGCGCGTGTGCTGATGCCGAGCGGCAAAACGCTTGAGGTGAATATTCCGGCCGGCGTCGAGGAAGGCAAGCAGATTCGCCTGCGAGGCCAAGGCCAGCCCAGCCCCACGGGCGGCCCTGCCGGCGACGCGCTGGTCTCGGTGCGTTTCGGCAAACATGGCCTGTTCCGCATCGAGGGCCGCGATCTGCGCCTCGACCTGCCGATCAGCCTTTATGAAGCTGTTTTGGGCGCGAAGGTCGAATCGCCGACGCTCAGCGGCAAGGTGGAGCTAACCCTGCCGCCGCACAGTAATTCCGGGCGGACGCTTCGATTGCGCGGAAAAGGCCTGCCGGCGGCCGGCGGCTTGCCGGGAGGAGACTTGCTCGTGACGCTGCGCGTGGTTCTGCCCGAAGGCGCCGACGCCGATCTGGAAGAACTGATGCGCCGCTGGCGCGAGGACAAGCCTTATAATCCACGGGCTGAGCTGAAGAAATAACGCTGGTGCGGGCGGCCGGACTTGAACCGGCATAGCCTTGCGGCTGAGGGATTTTAAGTCCCTTGCGTCTACCGATTTCGCCACGCCCGCGCCGCCCTTGTTATAAGGGCGGGCGGTGGCGGCGGCCAAGCGGAATTTTAAGGGGGCGTCCGGCCGCCGACTTTTAAATTCCGCGCCTCATGGTGAGGAGCGAAGCGTCTCGAACCATGGGCAGATATACCGATCATGCCGGCGCTAAATAGTTGCGGCCAGCGATTCCTCCGTGCTTCGAGACGCCGCCTGCGGCGGCTCCTCAGCATGAGGGGCATTGGAAGGCACTCAATGAAAATCCCTCGACTGCGGGATGACCCGGACGTTGCGCGGGTGGCGGGCGCGATCGGCGCCGCCCGTGGCGGAGTCCGATAGCCGGCCAAGCTCCTCCGAGCGGTCGAAGACGCGCCGCCCCAGCAGATGAACCACCCCGGCCCAGCTTTTTTGCAGCCGGCCCTCCACCGCCATCAGTCGCGCAGACATGACTTCCTTGCGATACCGTTCGAACAGGCTTGAATAAAGCGCGACATTGATGACGCCGGTCTCGTCTTCCAGCGTGACGAAAATCATCTTGCCATTGCCGGGCCTCTGGCGCACCAGCACCAGCCCCGCCGCCTTTATCCAGGCTCCATCACGGCAAGCGGCAAGATCATCCGCGCGCAAAAATCTCTCGCGGAAAAAAAGCGGGCGCAAAAGCTGCATCGGATGCGCCGCCAGCGACAGGCGAAGAGTCTGGTAATCGGCGACGACCTGTTCGCCGAGATGGAGACGGGGCAATTCGGCGTCAGGCTCGGCGCCCCACGCCTCCACCCCGGCGGCGGCAAAGAGCGGCAAGGCGCTGGCGCCCGAAAGACGCCGGGCGGACCACAGCGCCGAACGCCGGTCCAGCGTCGCCGTCGCGGGCGAAACATCTCCGAAGACGCGGCAAGAGCGGAAGGCGTCGGCGTCGGCCAGACTCTTCAATGTCCGCGCGGAAATCTTGACCCGCATCGCGCAGGATTCGAGCGTTGCAAAACCTTCGCCGCGCAGGGCGACCAGGGAGTTCATTTCGTCCTCGATCAGACCACTGATCTGGCGAAAGCCGAGACGCAAGGCAAGAGCGCCCCCTTGCGCGCGTTCGAGCCTATTGTCCCAGCAGGAGCGGTTGACGTCCACGGGGCGGATTTCAACGCCATGTTCGCGAGCGTCGCGCACGATCTGCGCCGGGGCGTAAAAGCCCATCGGTTGCGCGTTCAAAAGAGCGCAGGCGAAGACTGCGGGATGACGACATTTGAGCCAGGCCGAGACATAAACCAGTTGCGCAAACGAGGCGGCGTGGCTTTCGGGAAAGCCATAGGAGCCAAAGCCCTTGATCTGCTCAAAACAGCGCTGCGCAAACTCTTTTTCATAGCCGCGCGCGCACATGCGTAAAACCATCATGGACTCGAATTCGCCGATCGTGCCGAGATGACGAAAGGTCGCCATGGCGCGACGCAGGCGATTGGCCTCTTCTTCCGAAAATTTTGCCGCCACCATGGCGAGGCTCATCGCCTGTTCCTGGAACAAGGGCACGCCGAGCGTCTTGCCCAGCACGCGATGCAACTCGTCGGGCGGGCCATGTTCAGGCGACGGCGAGGGAAAGCTGACCTCCTCATGTCCCGCGCGGCGGCGCAAATAAGGATGCACCATATCGCCCTGGATCGGACCCGGCCGCACGATGGCGACCTCGATCACCAGATCGTAGAAAGTTCTTGGCCGCAGATGCGGCAGCATGTTCATCTGCGCGCGGCTTTCGACCTGGAACACGCCGACGGAATCGCCTTTGCACAGCATGTCATAGACCGCCTTGTCCTCGCGCGGGACATCGGCCAGACCCATGTGGACGCCTTCGTGGCGCGCCAGCAGGTCAAACCCCTTGCGGATGCAGGTCAGCATGCCGAGCGCCAGAATATCGACTTTCATCAGGCCGAGCGCGGCGATATCGTCCTTGTCCCATTCGATAAAGGTGCGGTCGGGCATGGCGGCGTTGCCGATGGGGACGAGTTCGTCCAGCCGCCCGCGCGTCAGCACGAAACCGCCGACATGCTGCGAAAGATGACGCGGAAACCCCAGAATTTTTCGCGCGAAAGAAATGACCTGGCGGATGAGGGGATTGGCCGGATCGAGACCGGCCTGGGCGATATGCTCCTTCTTGAAGCCGGCCCCGTGGCTGCCCCATTGCAGCGAGCCGAGCGCAACGATCATGTCTTCGGACAGTCCAAAAACTTTCGCCACATCGCGCAGCGCACTGCGCGGCCGATAGGAAATCACCGCCGCCGCAAGACCGGCGCGTTCGCGACCATATTTTTCGTAAATATGCTGGATGACTTCCTCGCGCCGCTCATGTTCGAAATCGACGTCGATGTCCGGCGGCTCCTTACGCGCGGAAGAGATGAAGCGGGCGAAAAGCAGATCGTTTTCCGCCGGATCGACGGCGGTGATTCCCAGCACGTAGCAGACCGCAGAATTGGCCGCCGAGCCCCGCCCCTGACACAGGATCTCCTGTTTCCGCGCGAAATCGACGATGTCGTAAATGGTGAGGAAATAGGGCGCATAATCAAGCTTGGCGATCAGCGCAAGTTCCTGGGCAATCAGCGCGCGAACCTTTTGTGGCGCGCCTTGCGGATAGCGTTGCGGCAGAGCGCGGCGGGTCAATTCCTCCAGCCAGGCTTGCGACGTCCAGCCCTGCGGCGTCGGCTCGTCGGGATATTCATAGGATAATTCGCGCAGATGGAAATTTGCGCGCGCAAAAAAGCGGGGGATTTCCTCGATCGCCTCCGGCGCGTCGGCGAAAAGCCGCGCCATTTCCTGCGGCGCTTTCAGATGGCGCTCGGCATTGCTTTCCAGCCGCCGGCCGGCCTGCGCCAAAGTCATCCGCTCTCGCACGCAGGAGAGCACGTCCTGCAAGGCGCGATCTTCCGGCTGCGCGTAAAGCGCATCATTCTGCGCCAGCAATCTGACGCCCTGCGCCTTCGCCAGAAAACGCAACTCCTGAAGACGACGGCGGTCGGCGCCGCCGCGCGGCATATGGGCGCCGAGCCAGAGTTTTTCGGGACAGGCGTCGCGCAGGCGCGGCAGAAACTTTTCCAGCGCAGCGCTATTTTGCGTGGGCAGCAGGATCAGCAGAAGGTCTTCCGCATCGGCCAGCAGATCTTCGAGGTTCAACAGACAATCGCCTTTTTTTGCCTGTCTCTTGCCGAGGCTGAGCAGGCGGCACAGCCGCCCCCACCCTGCCCGATTGGCCGGATAGGCGGCGACGTCCGGCGCGCCGTCGGCAAAAACCAGACGCGCGCCGGCCAGCAATCTGAACCCTTTCGCTTGACGGGCGAGGTCATCATCCGGCGCCTGCGCAATCTCCTCCAGCGCGCCAAGGGCGCGAACGACGCCGGCCACGGAATTGCGGTCGCACAGGCCGAGGCCGGAATAGCCCAGCTTCAATGCCGTGTGGATCAGGTCGCCCGGAGACGAGGCGCCGCGCAGAAACGAATAATGACTGGCGCAAACCAATTCCGCGTAAGACATCACGCAAACAACCCGTGCACAAACCAGCGCGGCGTCTCGTCGCCACACTCATAAAGCCCGCGTCGGAACAACCAGAAGCGCCGACCCTCGACATCTTCGACGCGGTAATAATCGCGCGTCGGCGCTTCCGGTCCAAAAGACTCGGGGCCGAGCCGCGCCCAATCCGGCGCGATGCGTTCCGGCCCTTCGGCGCGCAAAATATCGTGCAGCTTTTTCCGCCAGCGAAAGCGCGCCGGAGGCCCATCCGGCGCCAAAGCCAGAACTTCGACCGGTTGCGGCGGATCGAACAGGGTCAATGGACGCGTCGGAGGCTGGTCACGCTCCGGTGCGGGCCAAGGAGCGGACCAGGCGGACTTGGCGGAGACCGTGTCGGCGGTGGGAACGGCGGGGCTTTCACGCTCCGGCTCATAGGTGTCGAGATGGACAAAACGCAGCACGCGCTCGCGGCCGAAACGCGTCGTCAGGCGGTCGAGCAATTCGCTCAATTCCTGTTCCGAGTCCTGCGCCGCCGCTCCCGAAAAATCGGCCTGCGCCGTCTCGAAATTTTCCGTCCGGGGCACAGCGACGCGCAAGGCGTCGAAGCCGAAACCGGGATCGAGCGGATCGGCCAAGGCGTCGAGCTTTTCACGAAACAACTGGAACAGGGTTTTCGGATCGCGCGTGGGACGCAAGGTTTCTATGTGCAAACGACGGACTAAGCCGTCGGCGCGGAAAAATCCGGCTTCGAACACGCGGCCGCCCTGCCCCCGTCTGGCCAGCAGATTCGCGGTTTCCAGCATCAAGTCCCGCAAAGCGGTCTCGATGGACTCGGCATGCGTCAGGGGCTCGATGAAATGCCGTTCGACCATGCAATCGGGCGTCGGCCGCAAGGGATTTATGCGCACGTCCTCGCGGCCGAAAAGCCGCTCTATTTTCCGGGAAAAATCGCCGCCGAAACGCGCGGCGAAAAGACGCGAAGACCGCGCAGCCACATCACCGAGCGTTTTAAGACCAGCCCGCCGCAAAGCCTGCAAACGCTCGTCGTCGATCTCCAGCGCCGCCAGCGAAAGACGCGCGGCGGCGGCTTTTTCGTCCTCAGACAAAAAAACGCCGCCGGCGGAAAAGCGCGCCAGCGCGCGGGCGCAATCCGGCGTTCCGGCCACAGCGGCCCGGGCGGAAAATCCCTGCTGGTCAATGTCTTGCAGCACGCAAGCGAAAAGGCCTTGCTCGCCGCCGAACAAATGGGCGCAGCCGGTGACGTCGAGAACCAGCCCATGCGGTTCGTCCAGCGCCGTCAGCGGCGTATAGCGCTCGCAACGCGCGGCCAGACGCGCCAGTATTTGGGCGTCTGCAGGACGGTCGATTTCCGCCACGGCGAGTTGCGGCAGACGCGCCCGCGCATCCGCCAGAGACAGGCCAGGGACAAGCCCCGCGCGCAGGGCGGCGGCGTTGAGCGCGCAAAGTCTTTGGGCGTTCTTCTGCTTTTCGACCAGCGCGAACGGCGCTTCGTCATCCGGCGCGGCGCTCCCGCGACGACACCGCAGCCTTTCCGTCGGCAGGAAAGGCAGCCAAAGCGCCAGGTAGCGTCGCGCTGACGCCGTCGGGGGCTTCATGAAACAGGCCTCGGTCACGCTGCCACTCCAAACGCCAGGAACGATCGGCCGCGCTGCCGCGATGACGCAGTAGCGTAACGGAAAAACAGGGAGCCCCCGGCGCATTGGCGAGAAGGGCGCGCGAATTTTGCGCCCGCGCCCGCCAGCGAGAGGCGGCGGCGCTGGGCGGCGGCCCGGTCTTCGCCGCCTCACCTGCGCGAATGCGCAGCAGAAACACGGTCACGCCCGAAGCTTCCGCCGCGCGCGCCAGACGCAGGGTTGCGGTGAGGTCGAGCGCGCGCGGCGCGCCGAAAATTTCGATCAATGCAGCGCCAAGACTTTTGCAGCGCGCCGCTTCGACCCCGGCGCGCAAAACCGCCTCGGCGTCCTTGCCGCGCACCAGCGACAACGCGGCGGGATCGACGCCGAACTCGGCAAGTCCCATGCCGTTGAGCCGCCCGCCCTCGCCCTCCAGAACGTCCTGCCGCACCCAGAACACGGGCCGCCCCGGCGCTGCGCGCAAGGCGAGCCCCAAGCTGAACCCGGCGGCGGCGGGTCCGTCGGCGCCCCACGGAGCATGAACCTCATGCAGGCAGGCGCGGCTCAGGCCGCCTCCCAGAAAAGCGTCGACGTTTTCCGCGCCGAGGGTAAAGTCCTGGGCGCGGTTCGGCGCCATCGCGCTTTTGCCACCAGCCTTGGCGAGGAGCCCTCGCAATGTCGCCAAGGCTTTTACGCGAGGCGGCGCGCCTCTTTGCGCTTCAATCCTGTTCATGGCGTTTTCTCATTTATGTTCATGATATGTTCCATTTAAAAAAGACCCAAATCCGATTTGAGTCAAGCCGCCTTTCTCGATCTTCCTGCCTTTTAATTTTAACATATTGAATTTGCTTAATTTTATATAAAGCACAAAGGTGCGAGGCCAAAACGCAAAAAAGCCCCGTCCGGCTGACGCCGGACGGGGCAAGAAGAGGAGCGGTGGCTTGACTAACCCATGGAGGAGGCCGGATCGCGCCTCAAGCGCCGAAACCTGATTGCAAATGCGCATCGGCCAAAGCGCGACGCAAATTGATGACCTCTTCGCGCAGGCTGTGAACTTCCAGCGTTAAATCGTCGACGCGTCTCTCATAGCCGTCGATCAAGGTCCGCAGCCGGCCATCGACCGCGGATTGCATCGCCGGACCACGATTGACCAAGGCCAGGACGAAGCCTCCCACCGCAGTCAAGCCGCTGGCCGCCAACGTGACAAGCCAGTTCGGCCATTCACCGCCATTCATATCCGCCCCCCTTCATATCGATTTCAATGAGAACCGCCGCAGCCGCTCATTGCTCATTTGGCGATCGCGCGGCACTCGCGGCGCATGAGCGCATAATCATCCACCATGGCGCGAGCCTCGGCTGAAAGCCGTGAAAATTCGGCCGCCAGCTTTTTCATATCGGCGACGGAATAATTTTTAAGCGCCGGACAATTGACCCGCTGCGTCGAATTGCAACCGGCAACAGCAAAACTAAAACTTGCCAGAAGACAGATCGCTTTCAGTCCGCGCATCGTCTTGTCCTTGCATTGCAATGGCGTCGATTTTTCGCTCGTCCGCCGCCAGCGCGGAAGCGTCGGCGGCGTTCACCTCATCGACGCCGGCCTGGCGTTCCTGCAGGGCCTGAATCAGACCCAACAGGACGCCAAGCGACTTCAGCCCGGCGAGGATTGCCGAAATGATCGACGTGATCATTTCGCGGTCGGACCGGCGCCCGTGATCGATGCCGGGAGGACCACGGCCAGCGCGCCCGCCAGCGCGATGCCGACCTGAGTCACAGCGCCGAGCGTGGTGGCGGGAACGGAGATATGGAACCCGCCCAGCAAAGCCGCGACGCCAGCATAAGTCGAAGCCTCGCCGAGACGGGCGAGGATATAAGAGACGATGAAGCTCATGTCAGTTTCCTTTCAGGCTGGACGCGCGGGCCTTGGCGGCATTGCCTCCCGCGCGTGTCTTTTGGCCTTTTCAGACCGGATATTTGCCAAAATGGACCGCCCATTTTTCGGCGGTCGAACCGCGCTTGGCATATTGCGCAGTGGATGCCGGGCGCTCCCAGAAGCGCGCGGCATCACGGCCGGCGTCAAAAGCCGTCGTCGCCGCCTTGATCTTGGCGCCCGCCGTTTTTTCGGTGTGCTTCAACTCCCACAGCGCGGCGTTCAGTTGGTCCTCCAGCGGCGGCAGGGCGCGGAGATCGACGCCACAGCCGTTGCGGATGGCGTCAATGCGCGCCTGATGCCATTGGTCGAGGCCGAAGGCCTGCCCGTGATCGCCGACCGCCTTGGGATCGAGCGCGCTTTCGGCGTCGGCTTGCGCGAGAAGGCCGCAGGCTTGGGCCGGAGTGAAGCCGTTGGCGATCCAGAATTTATAAATCGTCGCGGCGCGCTGGTTATAGGTGGGCGCGGGCTTTTCTTCGAGCGGTTGCGCTGGCGCAGAGCGAGAAGCAGAAGAACCCGCGGCGGCGGTGACGGCTTCATGCGCGGCCAGCGCCGGTATTTTGGGGGCGGTGACCGGGGCGGGCGCCATCGCCGCACGGATACGCGCGATCAGGTCG
>Ga0208588_1000688_pt1 | contig 10662 bp, 11 predicted proteins | sample NGESurshal092012_8_FD_184483 | JGI IMG/M metagenome (GOLD analysis project Ga0208588, IMG submission 184483) | Arctic peat soil microbial communities from Barrow, Alaska - NGEE Surface sample 415-3 shallow-092012 (SPAdes) | ecosystem: Environmental > Terrestrial > Soil > Wetlands > Peat ...
AGCTGGTTGGCGTGCACCCGCAGCTCCAGCCCGGCCGCGCGGCCCGCCTCGAGGACGGCGCGGGCAGCGGGGCCGTCGAACGCGTGGGGCGAGCTCGGCTCGCAGAAGACGTCCACCCAGCGGGCGTACGGCGCGCACGCCGCCAGCATCGGTCCGGTCACCAGCGCGACGTACTCGTCGCTGCGGCCGGCGTACTCGGCGGGGACGACGTGCGCGCCCAGGAAGGTGGTCTCCTCGGTGACCTCACGGGCTAGCCGCAGCGCGCGCACCTCGTCCTCGACGGTCAAGCCGTAGCCGCTCTTGACCTCCACGGTCGTGGTGCCCTGGGCCCTCATCTCGGCCGCCAACACACGCAGCCGGGTCCGCAGCTCGTCGTCGCTGGCCTGCCGGGTCGCGGCCACGGTGGAGGCAATGCCGCCCCCGTCGTAGCGGCGCCCGGCCATCCGGGCCGCGAACTCCGCGGACCGGTCCCCCGCAAACACCAGGTGCGTGTGCGAGTCCACGAAACCGGGGAGCACAGTCCGGCCGCCCAGGTCGATCCGCTCGTCGGCGTCCGGAGCCCGGCCGGCCGCGCCGACCCAGGCCACCCGGCCAGCCGTGACCACGAGCGCGGCATCGGCCAGCAGGCCGAGCGGCCCGGGGCCCCACGAGGCGTCGTTGGTGACCAGCTCCCCGATGCCGGTGACCAGAGCGCTCGGGCCGGTCACGGGTTGGCCCGCGGCAGCGCGAGCGCGGCACCGGCAAGGACGTCGCGCAGCACACTGAAGCCGCGGTAGACCTCCACGAAGCTGGTGCTCAGCGGAGCCAGCCCGATGCGGATCCCGTCCGGCTGCCGGTAGTCCGGGATCACCCCGCGCCGCCACAGCTCGTCGAGCACGTCTCGGAACCCCGGCCGCCGCAGCGTGACGTGGCCGCCGCGTCGGGTGCTGTCCCGCGGCGAGACCACTTCGACGCCGAGCCCGAGCAGCCAGGCGTCGGTCAGCTCGAGCGCGAACTCGGTCAGCCGCACCGACTTCGCCCGTACCGACGGCAGTCCGGCCTGCTCGTACATCTCGAGGCTGGCCAGCAGCGGGAGCATCCCCAGGATCGGTGGGGTGCCGCTGAGCAGCTGGCGGGACCCCTCGCTGGGCTGGTAGCCGGGGCCCATCGCGAACGGGTCGCGGTGACCGATCCACCCCCAGATCGGCTGCTGGACGGCGTCGTGCAGGCCCCGGCGCACATAGCCGAACGCGGGCGACCCGGGACCGCCGTTGAGGTACTTGTAGGTGCAGCCGACCGCGAGGTCGACCCCCCACTCGTCGAGGGCGACCTCGACCGAGCCGACGGAGTGGCTGAGGTCCCACAGCGCCAGGGCCCCCGCATCGTGGGCGATCGCGGTGATGGCCGGGGTGTCCGCGATCCAGGCCGAGCGGTAGGCGACCTGGCTGAAACACACCAGCGCGGTGTCCGGGCCCACGATCGCCGCTACCTGCTCGGGGGTGACACCGGACGCCGGGTCGGTCTCGATCCAGCGCAGCACCAGCCCGCGCTCGGCGGCGATGCCCTCGAGCACGTAGCGGTCGGTCGGGAAGTTGTCCGTGTCGACGACGATCTCGCGCCGCCCCGGCCGGGCGTCGACCGCCGCCCTGGCCAACTTGTAGAGCATCACCGACGTGGAGTCGGAGACCACGACCTGTCCCGGGCCCGCACCGAGCGTCGCGGCGCCGAGTCGGTCCCCGACGACTAGCGGCCAGTCCATCCAACCGTCGGTCCAGCCGCGGATCAGCCGGTCCGCCCAGTCCTGCCGGACGAACCGCTCGATCCGCTCGGCCGTCAGGTCCGTCGGGCGGCCCAGCGAGTTGCCGTCGAGGTAGGCGACGACGTCGGTGCCCTCGGGGGTGAGGAACCGGGCCCGGAACGCCGCCAACGGGTCGGCGGTGTCCAGGTCCTCGGCCTTGCACAACAGCTCGTCAGGCACGGACCCCTCCTACTCGGCCATCGGGATGCGGACGCCGCGGGTGGCCGCCACCTGCTCGGCGATCTCGTAGCCGGCGTCGACGTGCCGGATCACCCCCATCGCCGGGTCGTTGCGCAGCACCCGCTCCAGCTTGAGCGCCGCCAGGTCGGTCCCGTCCGCGACAGTGACCTGCCCGGCGTGGATGGAGCGCCCGATGCCGACACCGCCGCCGTGGTGGATCGAGACCCAGGTCGCACCCGACGCAGTGTTCACCAGAGCGTTGAGCAGCGGCCAGTCCGCGATCGCGTCCGAGCCGTCGGCCATCGCCTCGGTCTCCCGGTACGGCGAGGCCACCGAGCCGCTGTCGAGGTGGTCACGGCCGATGACGATCGGGGCGCTGACCTCGCCGGAGGCGACCAGCTCGTTGAACCGCAGCCCCGCAACGTCCCGCTCGCCGTAGCCCAGCCAGCAGATCCTGGCGGGCAGCCCCTGGAAGGCCACCTTGTCCTGCGCCGCACGGATCCAGCGCTGCAGGTGGTCGTTGTCCGGGAACAGGTCGAGCACGGCCTTGTCGGTCGCTGCGATGTCGCGCGGGTCGCCGCTGAGCGCGGCCCAGCGGAACGGTCCGTTGCCCTCGCAGAACAGCGGACGGATGTAGGCGGGCACGAAGCCAGGGAATTCGAACGCCCGCTGATAGCCGCCGAGCCGGGCCTCGTCGCGGATCGAGTTGCCGTAGTCGAACACCTCCGCGCCGGCATCCATGAACCCGACCATGGCCTCGACGTGCTTGGCCATCGAGGCGCGGGCCCGGTCGGTGAACTCCTCGGGCTTGCTCTCGGCGTACTCGTGCCACTCCTCGACGCTGACCCCCTCGGGTAGGTAGCTCAGCGGGTCGTGCGCGGAGGTCTGGTCGGTGACGACGTCGACGTCGACGCCGCGCCGGAGCAGCTCGGGCAGCACGGTCGCGCAGTTGCCCACCAGTCCGACCGACAGCGCCGTCCCCGCTGCCTTGGCGGTCTGGCAGCGCGCGATGGCGTCGTCCAGGTCGGCGGTGTACTCGTCCAGGTAGCGCTGGTCGACGCGCCGGCTCAGTCGGGACTCGTCGACGTCGACGACCAGGCACGCGCCGCCGTTGAGGGTGACCGCCAGGGGCTGCGCCCCGCCCATGCCGCCGCACCCGCCGGTGACGGTGAGCGTGCCGGACATGGTGCCGTTGAACCGCTGGGCGGCCACCGCGGCGAAGGTCTCGTAGGTGCCCTGCAGGATGCCCTGGCTGCCGATGTAGATCCAGGAGCCCGCGGTCATCTGCCCGTACATGGTCAGCCCGAGGTGCTCCAGCCGGCGGAACTCCGGCCAGGTGGCCCAGTCGCCGACCAGGTTCGAGTTGGCGATGAGCACCCGCGGCGCCCACTCGTGGGTCTGCATGACGCCCACCGGGCGGCCGGACTGCACGAGCATCGTCTCGTCGTCCTTCAGCGTGGTCAAGGTGCGCACGATCGCGTCGAAGCTGCGCCAGTCACGCGCCGCGCGGCCGGTGCCTCCGTACACCACCAGGTCGTCGGGGCGCTCGGCCACCTCGGGGTCAAGGTTGTTCTGCAGCATCCGCAGAGCGGCCTCGGTCTGCCAGCTCTGCGCGGTCAGCGTGGTGCCGCGAGGGGCGCGCACCGGACGGGCACCTTCCATGGTCGTTCCTCTCAGTTCAGTGGGGCTTGGGCGGCAGTGCGGGCGGCGGCCAGCAGCGTGCCGTCGTGGACGGCGACCACGATGGTCTCGATCTCGGGCGACAGGAACCGGTCGTGGGCGGGGCCAGGGACGCCGGCGGCCCGGACAGCGGCTAGCACGGCGGCAGTGGCGGGGGCAGGGACCAGCGGGGCGCGCAGGTCGAGCGCCCTGGCCGCGGTGAGGATCTCGATGGCCAGCACGCGGGTGAGCCCGTCGACGGAGCGGCGCAGCTTGCGGGCGGCGCCCCAACCCATCGACACGTGGTCCTCCTGCATGGCCGAGGACGGGATCGAGTCGGTGCTGGCGGGCACGGCCAGCCGCTTGAGCTCGCTGACGATCCCGGCCGCGGTGTACTGGGCGATCATGTGCCCGGAGTCCACGCCCGGGTCGCCCGCGAGGAACGGCGGCAGCCCGTGGCTGCGGGCGACGTCCAGGAACCGGTCGGTGCGCCGCTCGCTGATGCTCGCGACGTCGGCTGCAACGATGGCCAGGAAGTCCAGCACGTAGGCCACGGGGGCGCCGTGGAAGTTGCCGTTGGACTCGACCCGGCCGTCGAGGGTGACCACCGGGTTGTCGATGGCGGAGGCCAGCTCGCGGCTGGCCACCGTGGCCGCGTGCTCCACGGTGTCCCTGGCGGCGCCGTGCACCTGCGGGGAGCAGCGCAGCGAGTAGGCGTCCTGCACCCGCGTGCACTCCGGCCCCCGGTGGCTGGCCATGATCCCGCTGTCGGAGAGCAGCGACCGCAGGTTGGCCGCCGAGATGGCCTGGCCGGGGTGCGGGCGCAGGGCCTGCAGGTCGGCGGCGAAGACGGCGTCGGTGCCGAGCTGGGCCTCGACGCTCATGGCGGCGGCTACGTCGGCCGTGGCCAGCAACCGCCGCAGGTCGTGGAGGGCCAGCACCAGCATGCCGAGCATGCCGTCGGTGCCGTTGACCAGCGCCAGGCCCTCCTTCTCGGCGAGCTGCACCGGCTCGATGCCGTGCGCGCGCAAAGCCTCGGCAGCCGGACGCAGGGTGCCGCCGGCGTCGCGCACCTCGCCCTCACCCATCAGCGCGAGGGCCACATGGCTCAGCGGCGCCAGGTCCCCGGAGCAGCCGAGCGAGCCGTACTCGCGCACGACCGGAGTGAGGCCGGCGGTGAGCATTGCGGCATAGGCGCTCACGGTCTCCACCCGCACACCGGTGCGGCCGGTGGCCAGAGTGGACAGCCGTAGCAGCATCATGGCCCGCACCACCTCGCGCTCGACCTCGGCGCCGGACCCGGCGGCGTGCGAGCGGATCAGGCTGCGCTGCAGCTGGGCGCGCATCTCGACCGGGATGTGCTTGGTGGCCAGTGCCCCGAAGCCGGTCGAGACGCCGTAGTGCGGCTCGTCGTCCTTGGCCAGTGCCTCGATGATCTCCCGGCTGCGGGCGATCTCGGCCAGCGCGTCGGGGGCCAGCGAGACGCCGGCACCGTCCCGCGCGACCCGCACCAGGTCCTGCGGGCTGACCGGTCCGACGCCCACCATCACGTGTTCGTTGCTCATGCCCCTATGGCACACCGCACCGAGGGGTTCCTCCCAGCCCCGGCAACCCATTTGCATCTGGGATCCCAGACAATCGGTTTACTGTGGACGCATGCCTCCGCACCCCGGTGTGCCCGCAGCCCGCCAGGCGCTGGCTCTGCTGCAGGCGCTGGCCCGGCAGTCCGGGCCTGTTCCGGCCGCGACGCTGGCCCGCGACCTCGACCTGCCCCGGTCCACGACCTATCACCTGCTGGCCGAGCTGGCCGACGCGGGCTTCGTCGTCCACCTGCCCGAGGAGCGCCGGTACGGGCTCGGTGTGAGCGCCTTCGAGATCGGCACGGCCTACATGCGTCAGGAGCCGCTGGCCCGGCTGGCCCGGCCGGTGCTCGCCCGGCTGGTCGACGTGGTCGGGCAGTCCGCCCACCTCGCCGTGCTGCACGGCCGCGAGGTGCTCTACGTCGTCGAGGAGAGGGCGCCGGGCCGACCGCCGCTGGTCACCGACGTGGGGGTGCGGCTGCCGGCGCAGCTGACCGCGAGCGGCCGGGCGGTGCTGGCCGGACTGCCCGCGGCCCAGGTCCGGGCGCTGTTCCCCGATCCGGGCGCCTTCGTCGACCGGCACGGCACCGGACCGGCCTCGCTGTCCTCGCTGCGGCGGCTGCTCGGCGAGGTCCGGCAGGCCGGCTACGCGAACGAGGACGGCGAGGTCACGCCCGGCCTGGCCTCCGTCGCGGTCGCCGTCCACGACCACACCGCGCGCCCGGTCGCGGGCGTCGCTGTCACCTTCGACGCCGAGCTGGACGGCGCCGCGCGGGTCCGGCTGGCTCAACGGGTGGGCCTGGCTTCGGCCGACCTCACCCGCCGGATCGGCGGCCGGGCGCCCTAGCGTCCAAGATCGCTGTCCGCGCGAAGAATGTGCCCTCTGCAGGGCGGAATTCTGGTCTCCCGCTAGCGGCGATCAAGGAGCTGGCGTCTCTTCCGCGCGGTTCCGCGGGCGCACACCTGCCCGTCCTGAGTGGCCCAGACCGAGCAGGCTCCATCGTCGGCTCGCTGCGCGTGGAACGTCACGGAGGCACCGACGAACGCCGGGGCCACCAGCCGGTACTCAAGGGACCGCAGCTCCCCCACTGCCCGCTGGGCCACCTCGGCGCAGGCGGTGGCGATGAGCGGGCCGTGCACGAGCAGGCGGCCATGCCCCTCCACGTCCCGGACATAGTCGGGGTCGTAGTGGATGCGATGAGCGTTGTAGGTGAGAGCGCTGTACATGAACAGCAGCCGAGCATCGGGGTCGAGGGTCATCGTGACGGCGCCGGGCGGAGGTCCGGCTGGGAGGTCCGCGGGTGCCCCGGCCGCACCGTGGCGCATGTCGGCCGCGGCCCGGTAGACGATGTCGCGCCGGTCACGTACCCGCAGCAGGCCCTCGCTGACGATGTCGTGCTCCTCGGTGACCAGCAACAGCCAGCCGGACCGCCCCACTCGCAGCCGCACGTCCGCCACCCGGCTCACACGGGTCGCCGCCGCGCCGACCGACAGCGGCGCGAGCACCTCGACCAGGCCACCGCCGAAGCGTCGCTGCCGCGCCGACAGCGGTGGCAGCAGACCGCCGAGCGGGTGGCCGTCCGGCCCGAGCTCGCCCAGGGCCGGGGCTTCATGCAGCTGAACCTCGTGCCAGGTCAACGGCAGCGGCTGCCCGGTCAGCGGCGCTGCCGCGCCGAGCAGCGCCGCGATCGCCCGGACGGACCACTCGTCGATGCGGCCCTCGACGCTGGTCGCCGCGGGGCGCCAGGTCTCGACGACCCTGCTGAACTCCTCCGGCGGCTGGCTCACCGGAACGCGCCGATCCCGTTTCCGGCCCGGCCGATGAGCAGCTTCTGCACCTGGCTGGTGCCCTGGTACAAGGTCATCACCCGCGCGTCCCGCATGTACTTCTGCACCGGGTACTCGTCGATGTAGCCGTAGCCCCCGAACGCCTGGATGGCCAGGTTGGCCGCTCGCACCGCTGCCTCACTGGCGAAGTACTTGGCCTTGGACGCCTCGACGCCGAACGGCTCGCCCCGCTCGATCAGCTCGGCCGCCCGCCAGACGAGCAGCCGCGCCGCATCGGCGTCCACCGACATGTCGGCGATCATGTCCTGGATCAGCTGGAAGGACGCAAGCGGACGACCGAACTGCTGACGGTCCCTGGAGTACTGGACCACGGGCTCCAGGCAGCCCTGGATGATCCCCACGCAGCCGGCCCCGACCGACACCCGCCCCTTGTCCAGCGAGCGCATCGCGATCATGAACCCCTGGCCCTCCTCGCCCAGCCGGGCGGAGTCGGGCACCCGGACGTCAGTGAGGTCGACCTCCGCCGTGGCCTGCCCGCGCAGGCCCAGCTCGCCCTTGATCTCACGGGTCTCGAAGCCCGGCGAGTCCGTGGGCACCAGGAAGGCCGAGACCCCGTTGGGTCCGGGGCCGCCGGTACGGGCGAACATCAGGCACAGGTCGGACCAGGTGGCGTTGCTGATGAACATCTTCTGGCCGTTGAGCACGTAGTCGCCGCCGTCGCGGGCCGCCCGAGTCTTGAGACTGCCGGCGTCCGACCCGGTGTCCGGCTCGGTCAGCCCGAAGCCCGCGAGCTTCGCCCCCGTGGCGATCGAGGGCAGCCACTCCTGCTTCTGCTCCTCGGTGCCGTGCGAAAGGATCACCTTGCCGACCAGCCCCATCGAGACCGACACGATCCCGCGCACCGACGAGTCGGCCCGACCGAGCTCCTCCATGCCGATGCAGTGGGTGATGCAGTCGCCGCCGAGGCCGCCGTACGCCTCCGGGCTGGTCAGCCCGAAGAAGCCGAGCTCCCCCAGCTTGGGCACGATCGCGATGTCCACCGCCTCGGCCGGGTCCCAGGCGGCCCGGTGAGGCATGACCTCCCGGTCCAGGAACTCGCGTGCGAGCGTCTCGAAGCTCAGCTGCTCCTCGGTGAGAGCAAGGTCCATCAGGTTCCTCCGGCGGACATGGTCCTCTTCCCGTGCGCGTCGTAGACGTACCAGCCGCGGCCAGACTTGCGCCCCAGGTGACCCTGCTCGACCAGCTCGGTGACGCTGCGGCTAGGTGCGTCCTTGGGGTCGCCGGTCTCGGCGTACCGGGCCTGCTTGGTGAAGTAGCCGATGTCGATCCCGGTGAGGTCCATCAGCTCGAACGGGCCCATCGGGTAGCCCAGGGCGGTGCGGCAGACCGTGTCGATCGCCTCGACCGAAGCAATGCCGTTCTCCAGCAGGGAGATCGCCTCGTCCCGGACGGCGTTGAGGATCCGGTTGGCGACGAACCCCGGGATCTCCTTGTCGAGGACGACGGGCGACTTGCCCAGGCGCCTGGCCAGCTCGACCGTCGTCCGCACCGACTCGTCGGAGGTCTGCGGGCCGCGGACCACCTCGACGCAGGCCATCACCAGCGCCGGGTTGAAGAAGTGCATGTTGCAGACCCGGTCCGGCCGGTTGGTCGCATCGGCCAGCTTCGATGGCACGAAGCTCGAGGAGTTCGTGGCCAGCACGGTGTGCTCCGGGCAGAGCCGGTCCAGCCGGGCGAACAGCTCGCGTTTCACGTCGAGCTTCTCGACCGCTGCCTCGATGACGAAGTCCGCGCGGGCCGCGGCCGTGTCGAGGTCGGTGGTGAAGTGCAGCCGGGCGAAGGCGTCGTCCTGCTCGGGCTCGGTGAGCCGGCCCGTCTCGACCATTCGGTCGACCCGCAGCGCCAGCTGGTGGCGGGCAGTGTCGAACATGGCCGGCTCGATGTCGCCCACGTCGACGTCGAGGCCGGCCAGCGCGCAGGCCATCGCGATCTGCGAGCCCATGGTGCCGGCGCCGACGACCAGCACCCGGCCGACGTCGGTCATGCATCCCCCCGGACTTGCTCGCGCAGGTGGTACTTCTGGATCTTCCCGCTGGGCGTCTTGGGGAGCTCGCGGAGCACCTCGAGCCGTTCCGGCGAGTAGTTCTTGGCCACCCCCTTGGTCTCCGTGAACTGCTTCAGCTCCTCGAGGGCGAAGTCCCCGACCCCCGGTTTGAGGACGACGCAGGCGCAGGCACGCTCCTGCAGGCGCGGGTCGGGGACGGCGACCACGGCCACCGACTCGAGCTTTTCGCAGTGGGCTTTAGGAGTCACCGTTCACCGTCCCGGTGCCGAGTTCGTTGAGACGCCAGCCCTGGTCGCGCATCCACTGGACGGTGCGTTCCGGGTCATTCAGAACCGCAGGGCCCTCCACCCGCATCGCCCAGGCCACGGCCATCATGTCCTTGGTGCCCTGAACCACGGCGGGCTCGTCACCCACCCAGGTGATCCGTAGCCAACCCGAGTCGGGTGCGGGCCTGTCGTCGCTGAACGCCAGTGCCGTAAACGCCCCCCGGGGGGGGGCCAGACGCAGTAAGCCATGGTGTCCTCCTGGTGGTCAGGTAACGGCCAGGCGGAATGGAACCGCCATAGTGTCACCTGTGATGAAGGGTGTGTGGACGGCGACCGGCGCGGCACGCGGTCCGTACCTGTACGCCGGGGCACTGGCCATCGGCGGGTTCGTGTCGAGCCAGGCCGGGGAGACCGTTGCCCAGTCCGACAGCGCGGTCACCGCGGTGCGGCTGGCGTTCTCGCTGGTCCCGGCGGCGATCATGGTGGTCGCCGCCGTCGTCCAGCGCCGGTACTCGCTGGACGAGCGGGCCCGGGTGGCCACGCTGTCCACCGCCGAAGCGTGACCGGCCTCGAGCTGCTGGCCATCACGGCCGTCGCTGCCGGATCGGTCGCCCAGGCGGTCACGGGTTCGGCTTCGCCCTGGTCGCCGCGCCGGCGTTGGTCGCCTGGATGGGACCCACCCCCGCCGTCGTGACCGTCTGTGTGCTCGGCACGCTCGCCTCGGTGCCGCCCTACGCACGCGAGGCCCAGCACACCCGATGGCCCATGGTGGCCGTGTGGTTCGTGCCAGCCACCGTCGTCACCTGGCTGGTCGGGCTGGTGCTCGGAGGTCTCGACGCGGGCGTGCTCGCCGCGGTGGCCGGGGTGGCCGTGCTGGTCGCGGTGGGCCTGCTGGCCGCCGGACGGTCCGCACCCCGGGCCGCGGGTGTGCACGGCGCCGTCCTGGCCGGTGCGGTCAGCGGCGCGATGAACGTCGTCGGCGGGGTGGGCGGGCCGCCCGTGGCGCTGTACGCCGCCAACGCGGGCTGGCCGACGGAACGCGCCCGGGCCACGCTGCTGGCCTTCTTCGCCCTGCAGAACGTGGCCACCGTGGCGGTGCTCGGCTGGGTGTCGCCGCCCTGGACGACGGTCGTCGCCATGCTGCTGGGCACCGTGCTAGGGGTGCGGGCCGCCCGCGTGCTGTCCGCATCCACGGTGCGGAACGCGGTGCTCGGCACCGCTGCGTTCGGCGGGATCGCGCTGGTGGTCGGTGGCCTGCACTGAGGCCGCTCAGATGCCCGAGACGGCCCTGACCTCCCCCTTCGAGACAGCGGCGGGGAGCACGGCATGGTCGCGCGTGTACTGGTC
>Ga0208588_1000689_pt1 | contig 10654 bp, 11 predicted proteins | sample NGESurshal092012_8_FD_184483 | JGI IMG/M metagenome (GOLD analysis project Ga0208588, IMG submission 184483) | Arctic peat soil microbial communities from Barrow, Alaska - NGEE Surface sample 415-3 shallow-092012 (SPAdes) | ecosystem: Environmental > Terrestrial > Soil > Wetlands > Peat ...
GAAAGAGCCATCGGGAAAAGGCGTCTCGTAAACGTCGCCGGCGCGCCATTCGACGTTTTCGACGCCCTCACGACCAGCGAGGTCACACGCCTTTTCGAGCATGGCCTTTGTCGCATCGAGACCAACGACATCGAGGACGCGCTTGGCAAGCGCGCAGGCGACTGTGCCAGGGCCGCAGGCGAGATCGATCGCCCGGTCGCCGGGTTGCGGACGAGCCGCCTCGACCACGAGCGCCACAATGTCGTCGGCATGAAGCTCCCTGGCGCCGGCAAAGCCGGTTGCCTGGCGGCTGAACTGGTCCTGAATCGCGCGTCCGTGCGCGGCGGCATCTTCAGTGGTCATTGACGTTTCCAGATTGCGGACAAAGAGATAGGCTGCGAGACCGGTCAGGCAAGGCGCGGCCATTCGCGGATCGTGGGCATGGCGGAAGGCTATTGCCGTCCCTGGCGCCTGTCAACGAGCCGGCCGCGAGACGATCATCGACGTGTCGGCGCGCTGGATGGCTCCGTAGAGGCGCCGTCTCTCAGGCTGTGGCGCGCCGCCATTGCCGAGCTGAATATCGGCGTCGCGTCTGTCACCGCCTCGCGCGGGGGCCTTTAATCGGAATGGCGCTTGCCATGCGCCTCGACCTCCTTGATGACGAAGATAGCGCGCAGCCCGATCCGTCGCGCGAGGGCGGACCCGGCTTGTGCTCCGAGCACCATCAGCGCCGTCGCCCAGGCGTCCGCGGCCATCGCCGTCGGCGCCAGCACGGTGACCGAGGCGAGATCGTTGGCGAGCGGCGCGGCGCGGCCGGGGTCGATGGTATGGGCGTGTCTGCGCCCGTCGATTTCGACGACATGTCGATAGTCGCCCGACGTTGCGACCGCGCCATCGTCGAGTTCGATCGCGCCCATCAGCGATCGCTCGTCGGGGCTAGGCCTTTCGTGACCGATCGACCAAGGATTTCCGTCCGGCTTTCGTCCCGAGGCGCGCATTTCGCCGTCGATGCCGACAAGCCATGATGAGAGGCCCGCCGCCTTCATCACGCGGTCGAGTTCGTCGACGCCGAACCCCTTGGCGATGCCGGAGAGATCGAGCCGCAACGGCGCGAGTTTACGCGCCCGCGAAGCCACTGGATCGAGTTGCAGGCTTTGCGGCGGAGGCGACCGATGGCGACCTGAAAGACTGGCGATCCCCGCAGCATCCGGCGTGCGCGAACCGGCGCCGAGGCCCCAGGCCTTCACCAGATCGCCGACGCCGATGTCGAAGGCGCCACCCGAGAGTTCGCCCACCAGCAGCGCCTCTTGCAGGACTCGCATCAGGTTGCGCGGCACATCGGTCCAGATGCCGACGGGCGCGCGATTGAGGCGCTCCACATCCGAGTCGGGGCGCCACGCCGACATCTCGCGTTCAACGCCGTCGACAGCTTGTTGCAAGTCGGCCGCAAGCGCGACAGCGTCGAGCGACTCATCGGCGTAGAACACCGCCGACCATCGCGCACCCATCGCCGGCCCGTTGACAGCGCGCCGCTTCAACCCGGCGCGCTGCAAGGCATCAGTAGACATCTTCGAGATACCTTCCGTTCGACTTCAGCGCGGCGAGATCGAGCCCGAGTGGCCGCACCACGGTTTCCAGTGTTTCCGCGACCGCGCCCGCCATCTCGCGACCGCCGCACACCAGAATTTGCGCCTCCCCGCGGATGAGATCGCGCAACCGAAGGGCGTCGGCGGCAACGCGATCCTGCACATAGGCGGCGTCGAAGGGATGGCGGGAGAATGCCGTGCGCAGGGTCGTCAGGCGCCGTTGGGCGAGCCTCTCGGCGAGTTCGTGCTCATAGAGGAAGTCCGACGACTGCGATCGTCCGCCAAAATAAAGGTGGACCGGTCGCCTGGCCTCATTGGCGCGGACAAAACCGGCCAGCGGCGCAATGCCTGAGCCCGCGCCGATCAGGATCAACGGCGACCGCCCTTCGACCGGACGGAACGTCGGGTTGTCCCGGATGAAGGCCTCGATACGCTCACCTTCTCGCAGATTATGCAGCCAGGTCGAACACAGGCCGCCGGGTTGCAGGCGGACGCAGATTTCCAGCACGCCGTCACTCTGCGACGACGCGAGCGAATAGAAACGCGGCATGTCGCTTCCCGGCGCGAGGATTCCAACGAGATCACCGGCCTCGAAACGCGGCAGAGCACGCGCCGCGAAGCGCAGGATGGCGACGGGCGCCCCAACCGCAACCCCATAGGTTTCGCGGCCGACGAGTTCGAACGCGCTCGTCTTTGGCCGTTCCGCGACATGTTCGAGCGTGAGCGTGCAGCCGAGCGCCGCGCCGAGGTCACGGCCCCATTGTGCGAACTCTTGCGCCGAGCCGCGGTCGATGCGCTTGGGGGTGAGCAACCGAGGCCATCCTTGCGCGTCCAGCGCGGCGACGATTTTTTGGGCGTAGCCGCAGAAGTTGGGAAAGGTGCGGTCGCCGAACCCGAGCACGGCGACCGGAATGCGGCGCTCCAGATTGCCGAGCCGATCAAGGAAACGTCGCGCCGAGGCGGGCGCATCGCCGTCGCCATAGGTTGCGGCGAGGATGACAAGTCTTTGCGCGCGGAGATGCGCATTTTCGATGTCGTTCATGGCGGCGAGGCTGACGCGATGCCCAGCGTCGGTCAGCGCGCGCGAAAGCGTTTGCGCGAAGCCCCAGGTCGAACCGCCCTCGCTGCCGACGAGGATGATTGTGTCGGCTTCGTCGATGCGCGCGGGCGCCATCACGCGCGGCGCCACGCGACGGCGTCGCCACATCAGGAACCCGGTGATGCCGAGGACCGGCGCGGCGGCGGTCGAGAGGCCAAGAAACAGCGCGTAGGGCCAGGAGGAACCTCCGGTATGCAGCGCAATTGCCCAGCGGTCGATCCGGTCCATCGTCGAGACCGGCGCGAAAGAGAGGACGCCGCCGGTCGAGGGATCGACCAAGGCCTCGCCCATCGAAGTCCGCAGCGTGAAGACATCTGTTGCTTCATCGCGCGCGGGAAGGGTCAGCCGTTCGAGATCGGCGACATCGACGGCGGCAAGGCCTGCAAGGTGGCCCACCGGCGCCGCCGGACCGCCGCTGGCCGAGACAACCGGCGGCGGGTTTTCAGCGAAGGGAACGAGGCCGAAGGTCGTCGCGGAGAGAAACGCCGCCGTCAGCGACGAGAGCATCAGTCCAGCGAGCGCGAGGCGGCCGATTTCGCCATGCCATCGCCGCGCCGCAGCACCGCGCACCGGCCGCAGCAGCGCGCCGGCGCCACCGAGGCTGCGCGCCAGCATCAAGGCCCCGGTCAGGCTCAGAGCGAGCAGGCCGAGCGCGGTCAGGGCGACGGCGATGCGGCCCGCGTCGCCCATCAGCAGCGAGCGATGCGCATCGGCGAGCCAGCGGAAGGTTGGGGACTGCTGATAGGCGCCGAGGCCAGCGCCGGTGCGCGGATCGACGCGTTCGACCTTCTTGCCGGCGCCGTCGTTGAAGCTCACGGTCACCGCGCCGTCGCCGCGCACGCGGATCGCATCGACGCGCTGGTGGCGCGCCGCGACAGCTTCGGTGAGAATGGCGACGCTCACCCCCGGCGTGATCGCCGGTGAGGCGAGTCGATCGACGGCGGGTTTGAGCGACAGGCCGACGCCCGTCGCCGCGATGGCGACGAGCATCAGCGCGAGCGCGAGGCCCGCGAAAGAATGGAGACGGCGCAACATGATCTCGTCTCCTTAAAAAGTCGCCTTGAACGACTTCACATAGCCATCGCCAGCGACCGGTTTGCCCGAGGCCGAGGCGACGAGCGGGGCGACGACCTCCGACGGATTGTCCGCGCCGTCCTCGACGGAGGTGTCGACGTGGACCTTGTAGCCGGCGTCGATCAGCGCGTCGGCGATGTCGACGGTGATCTTGAGCGTCTTGCCGGAGCCGACGCTGGCGCCGGTGATGCCGTCGACTTCGGCGAGGCGGCCGCCGGAGGCGCGCGTCCAGTCGGAGAGGTGGCGATAGAACTTGGTCTTGTCGCCCGCCATCCACAGCGTGCCCTTGTACTTGCCGGCGCCGTCGAGCAGGTAGAGCGCGACATAGGCGCCGTTGCCGCCATAGGCTTTCAAGGTGGTTTCAAAAGTCACCTGACGGGCTTCTGCGATTAACGGCGCGACGAAGGCGGCTGTGGCCGCGAGCAGGGGAAGAGCAAGTTTCATTGTTTCAAATCCTTTATGCGCGGCGGTCATTGCACTTCGACCTTGGGTCGGGCCTTGCCGTTGAAGACGCCATTGTCGGGCACGGGCGTGTTGGCGGCGTTGGGATCGGCCGGGCGGTTCTCGCCGCCACGGTCGCGGTCGCCATGATGTTCGCCATGGTGGCCGCTGTGACGTTCGCCGTCGTCATCGTCGTCGTCATCGTCGCGATGGCGTCTCTCGCCATGATGTTCGTGGTCCCGGACGTTATCGAACCAGCCTGCAAGACGGGTCGGCTGATGTTGCGATTGCGCGCCCGGCGCAGCGTTCGCGTCGGCGGCGGAAGCGGCGCCGGTCGCTGCTGTGGAAAGAAGCAGCGCAATGATGAGTGCTGGTGTTTTCATGGATCGAAACTCTCGGTTGAAATGACCGGGAGCACCTTCGACCTTGCGCCTGACAGCGAGCTGAACGGGCGCGGATTTGCGTTCAGCCTGGCGTCAGCTTTGCGCCGCTGGATTTGGCGAGATAGACCGTCGCGCAAAATCCCTGGTCAGAGCCGGGGCGCGGTGACTGGAGTTCGAGCCTCAGGCCGGCGCCGCGGCAGATCGCGGCGGTTATGGCGAGGCCGAGTCCGGATCCGATCGCGCGGGTCGGCCCGCGCTCGAACGGACGCAGCAGCCGCCGCAAGCTTTCGGGCGCGACGGCCGGGCCGTCGTTGGCGACCACGAAGCAGTCGGTGTCCAGGCGCGCAAGGATCGGCCGCTCGGAATCGCCATGCTTGACGGCATTCTCGATCAGGTTTCTCGCGAGCACCGCGAAGGCGTCGGGATCGAGAGGCGCAACGGGATCACCTTCGATGACGAGGTCGAGCCGCCCGTCGAGATCGAGATCGCGCTCGGCCTCCTGCGCGACGAGGCGCAGCAGGGGGGCGAGCGGGCGCGCCGTTTCGGCGATCAGGCCACCGCCTTCGGCCTTGGCCAGTTGCAGCAGCTTTTCTGAAAGGCGCGCCAGCCTGCGCAAGGACGAGGCGATGGCGGCTGCGCGCTGGCGCGACTCCTCGGTGGGCGATTCCGCGAGCAGCCGCTGCGCCTGCGCCAGCGCCGCCGCGATCGGCGTTCGCAATTCATGCGCGCTGTTGGCGGCGAAACTGCGCTCGGCTTCGAGCGCATCGCTCAGCCGGGCAATCAGCGCATTGACCGACACGGCGACCGGCGCGATCTCCTGGGGCAGGCCGGCGCCCGCCACCGGTGCGAGATTGCCGCCGCCCCGGTCGGCGAGTTCGGCCCGCAGCCGTTCGACAGGCTTCAGCGCGAGCCGCACCGAAATCCAGATGACGGCGACCACGGTCGGCGCCAGCGCCACCAGCGGCCAGATCAGCGCCGCCACCGAGCGCCAGACGGCGCTGCGCCGATGCGCGAGATCCTCGACGGTCGTGACGAAGATCGTGCCCTTGACGCCGGATTCGGTGTAGGCGCGCACGCGCTCGGTGGAGGAAAAGCCGAGCGGCGGGTTTTGCGGGAATCTGGCGAGGTCGGCGTCGCTCGATTGCAGCAGCGCCTTGCCGGATGCGTCGCGCACGACATAGCTGATATGCTCGTCCTTCTGGCGAACCGGGACCACCCGCTGTGCGTCCGCTGTTTCGCGCGAGAGCATCTCGGCGTAGGCGAGCGGCAATACGCGCTCGGCCACCTCCTGCAACGCGCTGTCGAAAACCTCGCCGGTTTCTCGCTGCAGGACAAAACTCGCCGCCGCCGTCCCGGCGAGCCACAGCGCCATCACCGCGCCTGTCAACCCCAGCGCCAGCCGCCGGCGCAGGCTCCAGCTTGGCGCTTTCTCTTTCACGCGCGCGTCCGCACTCACGTACGGTTTCCTTGCGCCCCGAGCCTGTAGCCCATGCCCCGCACCGTCTCGACGATGTCGGCGCCGAGCTTGCGCCGCAACCGCCCGACATAGACTTCTATGGTGTTGCTTTCGACTTCGGCGTCGAAGGCATAGAGTCGCTCTTCGAGCTGCGCCTTGGACATGAGATGCTGCGGGCGCAGCACGAAGGCTTCGAACAGCGACCATTCGCGCCGCGTGAGTTGCACCGTCTTTCCCGCCCGATGGATCGACCGCTGCGCGAGATCGATTTCCAGATCGCCGATGACGACGAGCGGATTGGGATTGCCGGCGTAGCGTCGCGCCACGGATCTAATGCGCGCGGACAGTTCGAACAGGTCGAACGGTTTGACGAGATAATCGTCGGCGCCGGCGTCGAGCGCGGCAATGCGGTCGGAAATCTGGTCGCGCGCGGTCAAAACGATGACCGGCGTCGCGTCGCCGGCGGCGCGGCGCTGTCTCAGGAAATCGAGGCCGCGACCGTCCGGCAGCATGAGGTCCAGCAGCACGAGTTCGTAAGCGGCGCAGACGATCGCCGCGGCGGCGTCGCCGACGCCTTTCGCCCAGTCCACGGAATGGCCGTCGGCGGCCACCTGGTCCCTGATCGCCCCGCCCAGGACGATGTCGTCCTCCACCAACAGCATCCGCATCGCCCAGCTCCTCGCCTCGCAATCTAACGCAGCCGCGTTATAATGAATGAATGATTTTGTCGTCCGGCGTTCAGCGGGGCGTCAGGTCCCGGCGCTAGCCTCCGGTTTTTGGCGCCTTACCGGGAAGCAGCGTCAGATGCGCGTCGCCACCATGGCCTTTATTTTGCTCGCCAGCGCAGGCTCGGTTCACGCGCATTGGGACTGCGCGGCGCCGCTGGCCGACTGGCAGCCGCGCGAAGTCCTGGTCTCCAAACTTGAAGCCGAAGGCTGGCAAAACATCGCCATTCGCATCGAGGATGGATGCTACCTCGTCCACGCGGTCAATGCGGCCGGCGAACGGCTGCATGGCAAGTTCGATCCCGCAAGGCTGATCCAAGTTTCCAGCGGCCGCGGGCATCATGGGGAAGGCGAACCTCACGATGAAGACGGTCGCGGGCGTGATCGAATGGAGGATCGCGAGCGGGACCGATAGCGCAGCCGGCCTGCTTCAACGAAGCGGGCCGCCGCTTCTGCCGTCGCTGATGCTGTAGCAGGCAGCGGCGATGCTGGCATTGACCGACGGGCTGAAAGTTCTGGCGGACGGCGCTCCACTTTGGCAGGCTGTCCAGAGGAAGATCGAAATGGTGATTGCGTCGAACGGCTCGAAGGAACTTCGGGATCTCCTTCAGGCGATTTGACGCATCCAGGCGCAGTGCTGACTCGATTGAATTAAAAGATAATATAAGGGAGATATCACATGCCGCTGGTCCGTATCGACATGCCGAAGGGCAAAGTCCCCGAAGATCGGCGCATCATCGCCGACGTCATCTACGACGCAATGATAGCGACGCTCAAAGTTCCGCAAAATGACCGCTTCCAGATCATCTCCGAACGCGAGGGGGACGATCTGATCATCGACCCGAACTATCTCGATATTCAGCGCTCCCCGGACGCAATCATCATCCAGATCACCCTCAGCGAAGGCCGTTCCGTCGAGTTGAAGCAGGCGTTCTACAAGGCGGTCGCGGAAGGCCTGCACGATAGGGCGGCCATGCGGCGAGAGGACGTCTTCATCAGTTTGGTCGAGGTGAAGAAGGAAAACTGGTCCTTCGGCAATGGCGTGGCCCAGTACGCAACCTGATCGTCCGATGGCGTACGTCCGCATTTCGTCCGCGTATTCGTTTGAAAAACCAGTCGGACGAAAGTCGGCTAAGGGTCACGAAGAGACGGTCGCGGGCCGGCTGGGAAGGTCAGCAATGGGCAAGACTTGAGACCATCGCTGGCGACGGTGGCTACGACAGCAACGAGCCAGCGAAAATTCAGTCAAAGGAAAAGAGGCGCCGACGCTGACGCCTCTATCGGCGGTCGGCGAATAGACTTGGAAACAGCCGCTCCCGGTGGATCGAGCGGAAATTTTATGCGTACCAGCACCTGACGCTTTTTTTCGTTCCAAGGCCGCTGGCCGATTTGAATACGGTGTCGGGGGCGATCGGGCGGGATGCCGCGGAACGAGCGAGGCGCCGTCCCGAGCTTGAACGAGGAGGTCGTCGGTCATGACTTTTATCGCATCCTCGGTGATGAAAACGCTCGGTTTTTTGTCGACGCTGTTTGTCTTCGCCTTTATCTGCGCTGTGCTGCTCGCCCTGGGTGTCTTTTTGCTCGACCGGATGCAAAGCCGTGACGCTATTTTGCGGAACTATCCACTCATCGGTCACATGCGGTATGTGTTCAGCGCCCTGGGTGAATTCTTCCGGCAATATTTTTTCGCCATGGACCGCGAGGAGCTTCCCTTCAACCGCGCGGAACGCAGTTGGATCGAAAGAGCCTCGAAGAACGGCGACTCCACCGTCGCCTTCGGGTCGACCAAGTATATCAAGGAAGCCGGCACGCCGATTTTTGTGAACTGCCCCTATCCAACGCTCGAAAAGGATATCGAGTCCACGCCGCATTTCGTCATCGGGCCGGACTCGCCACATCCTTATGAAGCTCAGTCGTTTTTCAACATTTCCGGGATGAGCTTTGGCGCCTTGTCCGCTCCGGCTGTGCTTGCTTTGTCCAAGGGGGCGAAGATGGCGGGCTGCTGGCTGAACACCGGCGAGGGCGGCCTTTCTCCGCATCATCTCGCAGGAGGGGCGGACATTGTCTTCCAGATCGGCACGGCCAAATACGGCGTGCGCAACGACGATGGTAGTTTGAACGAGGAAAAATTGCGGGAGCTTGCGGCGATTCCGCAGGTAAAAATGTTCGAGATCAAGCTTTCGCAAGGCGCCAAGCCCGGCAAGGGCGGCATTCTCCCCGGCGTGAAGGTCACGCAGGAAATCGCGACGATCAGGGGAATTTCCGTCGGCCAGGATTCGATCAGCCCCAACCGCCACCCTGAAATCAATAATAACGAGCAATTGCTCGACTTCATCGAGCAGGTCAAGGCGATCACCCTCAAGCCGGTTGGCGTGAAGGCCGTTATCGGCGCTTATGGCTGGCTCGACGACTTGATGATCCACATTCACCAACGCGGCGTTTGGCCGGATTTTTTCACCTTGGATTCCGGTGACGGGGGAACGGGCGCCGCGCCCATGGCGCTGATGGACAACGTCGGGCTTTCCATTCGGGAGTCGCTGCCACTCGTGCGCGACATCATCAAGAAACATGACTTGGCCGACCGGATCCCGATTATCGCCTCCGGCAAGCTGACAACGCCCGCTGAAGTCGCGTGGGCGATGTGTGCGGGCGCGACTTTCGTCAACTCGGCGCGAGGCTTCATGTTTGCGCTCGGTTGCATCCAGTCCCTGAAATGCAACAAGAATACCTGTCCCACCGGCATCACCACGCACGACAAGCGATTGCAGAAAGGTCTCAATCCTGCCGACAAGGCGGTGCGGGTGGCAAATTATTGCCGTAACATGCGGCATGACGTGGAAGTGATCGCCCATAGTTGCGGCGTGCCGCATCCACGGCGCTTCCGGCGCTTCCACGTACGCATCGTCGGCCCTGACGGCGTTTCCCGGCCGTTGAGCGAACTCTATCCGACGGACGATCCAGCAGATTCGAGCGCGATTGCGGCGCGCAACCTGATCAAATCATTGACGAAAAAGATAGGCGAATAAGGAAATGGGTGAAGAGTCGGCGCCGCTTCGTTTGATCTTAATTGGCGGGAGCCTTCGTTCCCATTCCGTGAATGGCGCCGTGATCGCGACAATCGCGGATATGGTTCCGGCAGGCGCGCAGGCCGTTATCTATCAACGGATGGGAGAGCTTCCGCATTTCAATCCCGACATTGATCGCGATCCGCTGCCGGAGCCGGTTGCGGATCTCCGCGAGACACTCCTGCGCGCAGACGCCGTCCTGCTTTCGACGCCCGAATATGCCGGGTCCATGCCAGGGAGCTTCAAGAATTTGCTGGATTGGACGGTCGGAAGCAGCGGACTTTACGGGCTGCCGGTTGGCTGGATTAATCCATCGGCTCAAGGCGGCGCGCAGGATACGTATCACGCCCTGCGCATTGTTCTTGGCAGAGCCGGCGCCGAAATTGTCGAATCCGCCTGCGCCGACATTCCCGTGCCCCGTGACGCCGTAGGCGCGACAGGCTTGATCGAGCCGGTCGAAATCCGCAGCGCCTTGCGTCAGCCTTTGCAAGCGCTATTGGCGGCGGCGAAAATGCGACAGGGCTCTCGGGCCGAACGGAGCCTTTAATCGCGCGCCTCGGTCATCGCGGCGCTGAGGCCTGCCCGGTCAATCGGTCGTGGCGGTAAGAATTGGGCCGCCTTGGCGAGTCTGGACCAGAATCGCCGTCCGCAATCCCTCCGCCGGTCCCGTCAGCGAAAATTCGGCCTGCTCACCGCTCCAGCCGCCGAGACGGGTCAGCGTCCGCACAACATGGCCGTGCGGTAAGGTCCGGTCGCTGTTTTCGCCGCGCTTGACCGGGACGTTGATGACGCCCGGTTCGTAGCGCACGAGCCAGACATCCGCGCCGCCTTTAGGCGCCTTGCCCG
>Ga0208588_1000692_pt1 | contig 10629 bp, 8 predicted proteins | sample NGESurshal092012_8_FD_184483 | JGI IMG/M metagenome (GOLD analysis project Ga0208588, IMG submission 184483) | Arctic peat soil microbial communities from Barrow, Alaska - NGEE Surface sample 415-3 shallow-092012 (SPAdes) | ecosystem: Environmental > Terrestrial > Soil > Wetlands > Peat ...
AGCGCCCTCACCCGCCAGGGGGTCTGGAAGCTGCTCCGTCGTCACGCGCTGGCCGCAGGCATCAAGAAGCCGCTCAGCCCGCACAAGCTCCGCCACTCGTTCGCCACCCACCTGGTGGAGCGCGGAGCGGACCTCCGCATCGTGCAGGCGATGCTCGGCCACGCGGACCTGGCAACGACGCAGATCTACACTCACGTGGACGGCCGGCGGCTCCGGGCGGTGTACGACGCCGCCCACCCGCGGAGCCGGAGCGGTTAAGGTCCGCCGCTCCGCACCATGCGCATCCTGTCCGGCATCCAGTCCTCCGGGAAGCAGCACATCGGCAACTACTACGGCGCGCTCCGGCAGTTCGTGGAGCTGCAGAACCGGGGCGAGGCGCTCTACTTCATCGCCAACCTGCACGCGCTGACGACGGTGCGTGACCCGGCCGCGGCGGCCTCGCTGACCCGCGAGACGGCGATGGCTTTCCTGGCGCTGGGGCTCGATCCGGCGAGGGCCATCCTCTTTCGGCAGAGCGACGTCCCGGAGATCACCGAGCTCTACTGGATCCTCGGGACGGTGGTCCCTCTGTCCAACCTCGACCGGGCGCACAGCTACAAGGACAAGATCGCCAAGGGCATCTCGGCGGACTTCGGGCTCTTCGCCTACCCGGTGCTGATGGCGGCCGACATCCTGCTCTACGGCTCGGACCTGGTGCCCGTCGGACGCGACCAGGTGCAGCACCTGGAGTTCGCCCGCGACTGGGCGACCAAGTTCAACCTGACCTACGTGTCGGGCTACGACCCGGCCGACCCCACGGGCAGCAAGAGCGGCAAGCCAGGGCTCCTGAAGCTCCCCGAGGCGCTGGTCCAGGACGCGACCGCGACCGTGCCCGGGACGGACGGACAGAAGATGTCCAAGTCGTACAACAACACCATCGACCTCTTCGGGGACGAGGGCGAGGTAAAGAAACGGATCATGGGCATCAAGACGGACAGCACCCCGGTGGAGGCGCCCAAGCCTCTCGACAGCGCGCTCTACCTGCTGCTCAAAATCGTGCTGCCCGAGGGCGAGTTCGCGGCGGTCGATCAGTCCTGGCGAGCGGGCGGGAAGGGCTACGGGGAGTTCAAGAAGACCTTGCTGGCCGCCTACCACACGACCTTCGGCCAGGCCCGTGCGCGCTACCAGGCGCTCCAGACGGACCCCGGGGCGGTGGACGCCATCCTCCGGGCCGGGGCGGAGCGGGCCCGGGCGGTTGCCGCTCCGGTCATCGAACGGGTCCGCCAGGCGGTGGGGATCGAGCGTTGACCCTCTGCGGACCGGGCTGGTAGGGCCCTCTCGACAGTGGGCACGCACTCCCAGACTCCGGCGGAGCCGGATGATGCGACACCGGCGGGAGCGGCAGCGCTCCACCCGGCGTTCCGCGTGGCGCTGCCCACGTTCGAGGGGCCGCTGGATCTGCTGCTGCATCTCATCCGCGAGCACCGGATCGACATCTTCGACATCCCCATCGCCCTCATCGCCGAGAAGTACAACCAGTCGATCGCCGAGATGGCGGCGCTGGACCTCGACGTCGCGGGCGAGTTCCTGGTGATGGCCGCCACCCTCACCCACATCAAGAGCAGGCTGTTGCTCCCGCGCACCGAGGTGCCCGTCGAGGCCGGTGAGGTCGCCGAGGAGCAGGGGGACCCGCGCGCCGAGCTGGTCCGGCGGCTGCTCGAGTACCAGAAGTACAAGGACGTGGCCCGGCAGCTCGCCGAGAACCCGCTGCTCGACCGGGACGTGTTTTCCCGCCGCGTCACCCCGGCGGCCGCGGCACAGGTCGAGTCGGCGGCGCTGGCCGAGGTCAGCGTCTATCGGCTGATCGAGGCGCTGGACCGCGTTCTCAAGGCGCTCGAGCCGCGGGTGGGACACGAGGTCGTCCGGGACCAGCTGACGCTCTCCGCGGCGATGCAGGGCATCACCGGGCGTCTGCGCCCCGGCGAGCCGGTCAACTTCTTCCAGCTGTTCGAGGGTCGGCGTACCCGAGGGTCGGTGGTGGTCACCTTCCTCGCCCTGCTCGAGATGGTGAAGCTGCGGCTGGTCCGCATCCACCAGGACGACGGGGCGAAGGACATCTGGGTGACGGCGGATTCCGGCGTACTCGAGGGCGGCGCCCCGGAGGTCGACGAGCGTGAGTACTCCTGAGAAGCCGGCCGAGCCCGCGGACCGCCCGGCCTCGGCGGTTCCGTTCAGCGAGGCCGAGGTCCAGTCGGTCGCCGCCCCGCCGGCCGATGCCGAGCTCGACGACGTCGAGCCGGCGGAGATCGAGGAGCAGCCGGTCGAATTCGAGCCCTTCGAGCGGCTGGTGCAGCGTGCACGCCGGCTGTCCCCCGAGCGGGTCCGGACGGTGGTGGAGTCGCTTCTCTTCGTCACCGACAAGCCCGTGACGCTGGATCAGCTGCACGAGGCGACGGGCATCGACAGGCCGCGGCTCGAGTCGGCGCTGGCGCAGCTGGCAGACGTTCACCGGGAGGGTGCGAGCGGCATCGTGCTCGCGCAGGTGGCCGGCGGCTGGCAGCTCCGCACCGATCCGGACAGCGGCGAGTTCGTGCGCCGCTTCCTCCGCGTCAAGCCGCACCGGCTCACCCGGGCGGCGCTGGAGACGCTGTCCATCGTCGCCTACCGGCAACCCGTCACCCGGCCGGAGATCGAGGACGTCCGCGGGGTGGACTCCGGCGCGGTGGTGAAGGCGTTGCTCGAGCGTCGGCTGATCAAGATCCTCGGCAAGAAGGACGAGGTCGGCCGGCCGATTCTCTACGGCACCACCCGCGAGTTCCTCGAGTTCTTCGCCCTCAAGGACCTCTCCGCTCTGCCCACGCTGCGCGAGTTCCACGAGCTGTCCGAGGAGCACCGCACCCTGGTGGACAAGGAAGCTCCGGCGCCGCCAGGGACCGAGAACATCGTGGAGGAGCTGGCGGACCCCGCCTTCGAGCAGGGCCTGGATGCCGCGGCGCCCGGGGCGGAGGAAGCGATGGAAGCCCTGGAGCAGGCGATGGAAGAGGCCGAGGCGCGCTCGAAGACCGCGGCCGCGACGCTCGGAGCCGAGTCCACCCCACCGGGTCCGGCGCCCGAGGAGAACGACAGGTGAGTGAACGACTGCAGAAGTTCCTGGCTCGCTCGGGCGTGTCCTCGCGAAGGCACGCCGAGGGGCTGATCACCGCGGGCCGGGTGACAGTGAACAACGAGCGGGTGACGGAGCTCGGCACCAAGGTGGAACCGACGGACCTGGTCACGGTGGACGGCGCGCTGGTGACCGCTCCGGAGAGCACCTCCTGGTACCTGCTGCACAAGCCGCCGGGGGTGGTGACGACGCTGTCGGATCCCGAGGGGCGGCCGACCGTGGCGGAGCTGCTCGGAGGCGTGGGGCAGCGGGTCTTCCCGGTCGGCCGGCTCGACTGGGACGCAGAGGGCGCGCTGCTGGTGACGAACGACGGGGAGATCGCCCATCGGCTGCTCCACCCCAGCTTCGAGGTGCCGCGGACATACCTGGCCAAGGTGAAGGGCACGCCCACCGACGAGACGCTCGCCCGGCTCCGGGACGGGGTTCGCCTCGAGGATGGTGACGCACGCGCGCTCCGGGCCGATCGGTTCGAGGTGGCCGAGAAGAACACCTGGCTCGTGCTCCAGGTCGGCGAGGGCCGGCCGCACCTGGTCAAGCGGCTCTGCGCCGCCGTGGGACACCCCGTGGTCCGCCTGTTCCGGCCGGCGCAGGCGGGCATCTCAGTCGCGGGTCTCCAGTCGGGGGACCTGCGTCCGCTGACTCCCGAGGAGATCGCGCACGTCCAGGCAGTCGCGGCAGGCAAGGACGTCGGCGAGCCCGCCCTGTTCCTGCCACCGCGACGGCACGGGCGAGCGGGAGTTGACGAGGACATCGAGCCGGAGGTCGAGGGGAGCGCGCCGAAGCGCCGCGACAAGGGAGGTGCGGGCGGAGGCGGCCGCGCAACGCGCTCGGCGGGTGCCGGAGACGCCGGGGCCGAGCGCGGGGGCGCCCGACCGCCCCGGGTTGGTCGTTCCGACGGCGAGGGCGGCGGGGGGCGTGGTCGCCCTGCATGGGGCGGCGCAGCCGGTGACCGCAAGGGCGGAGCACCGGTCCGCGGGTTCCAGCGCGCAGGAGGCAAATTCGAGGGCGGAGCCGCCGCGAGTCAGCGAGGTCCCCGGTCGGGGGCGCCCCGGTCCCGCGCCGGCTTCGGCGGAACCGGTGGTGCGCGAGGGCCTCGGTCGGGTCCTCCAGGGTCGCGCCAGGGGTACGGCGCGTCCGGGGGCGACGCGGGTCGAGGTCCCCCTTCGGGGCCCCAGCGGTCGCGCGGGTTCGAGCCCGGAGCCGCCGGGGCCGAGCGAGGTCCCCGGTCGGGGCCGCCCCGGTCCCGTGGTGGCTTCGGCGGCGCGCCGGGAGACGCGGGCCGCGACCGTGTCGTACGTGGACCGAGTCGTGGCCCTCGCACCGGGCCCCCCCGGTCGCGCGACGACTTCGGCGGAGCCGGTGGTGCTCGAGGGCCTCGGTCCGGGCCGCCCCGGTCCCGCGGCGGTTTCGGCGGCACGCCGGGAGACGCGGGCCGCGACCGCGTCGCACGTGGCCCTCGCACCGGGCCCCCGCCGTCGCGCGACGGCTTCAGCGGCGCACCCCGTGGTGAGGCACGAGGGCCGCGCACTCGCGCGGGCGAGCGCCCGGGCCGGTCCGGGCACGGGCGCCCAGAGCGTCGCGGCGCACCGGACGGTGGCTTCGAGCGCGGAGGCCCGCGGCGGTTCGGGCCTGGCGGAGGAGCCGGCCCTCGGGGCAGTGCGACAGGTCGAGACGGTTCACTCGGTCGCGGCGCCCCACGTCCCGGCGCGTCCGGAGGAGGCGGTCGACCCTGGGGCACGGGCGGCCCCGGGCGGCCTCAGGGCGCTGGCCCCCGCGGGCGCAGCTTCGATGGTCCCGGCGGAGGTCCGGGTCGAGGCCGTGCACCGGGTGGAAAGGGGCGTTTCGGGCGTCGCCCCGGGCCCGGAGGGTCGCGGGGTGGAGGTGGAGGTGGGAGGGGCGGCAAGCCCCCGAGGTGAGGTAAAACCCCGTCCCATCGATGGATCCTGCCCGGCTCAAAGCCGACGCCGGAGCGGCCCTGGCCGCAGGAGAGTTCTCGCGCGCTGCCTCGCTGTACGCGGCGTACTGCGCCAGCACTCCCCGCGATCGCCAGTCGCACCTCCGGCTAGGTGATGCCTGGGCCCGCGCCGGCGACGACGCACGGGCCATCGACGCCTACCTGGCTGCCGCGCAGGGCTTCGCCGAGGACGGGTTCCTTGCCCGCGCCATCGCGGCCAGCAAGCGGGTCATGGCGCTGGACCGGAACCACACCCAGATGCAGCGCATCCTCGCGGACCTGTACGCGAAGCGAGCTGCCGGTGGTCAAGCGCTCCGCGGCTTGCTCGAGCCAGTCGCGGTCCGTCCCTTCGCACCCATCGGCGCCGAGGCCCCGGCCGTCATCGAGCCGAACACGCCTCGACCTGCCCCGGCGCCTGCCACCGCCAAGCCCACCGAGGTGATGGAGCTGCTGGTCACCGAGTACGTCCTCGAGCCGGATCCCGGTGAGCAGACCCTGGAGGACGTCCTCAGGACCGAGGCAGACCGCCGGGAGGACCGGACGCCGGTCCCGCTCGCGCAGCCTGTCCTCCCGCACGCGGCAGCCGAGCGCGCGGTCCCCGCGGATCTGGCCGGAATGGCGCCGGCCCCCGTCCCGCGCTTCGTCGAGCTGAGCCTCGAGGATGCCGGGGGGCTGGACGGCATCGAGCTCCCGCGGGTGGAGGCTCCGGTCGAGGCCGGACAGCCCGGCGCCGGCGCCGGGTACATCGATCTGGAGCTGGGGGAGGATCCTCCTCCACCGCCCCCGCTGGCGCTCGATCCGGGACCGCTCATCCACGCAGTCGAGCAGGCGGCCGAGCTTGCCCCACTCGAGCCAGCTCTGACCCGGAACCCGTTCGTGGCTCCCGCGGCGCGGAACGTGCCCAGGGCGCCACTCTTCTCCGACCTCTCGCACGAGGCGTTCATCGAGCTGGTGGAGCGCTGCCCGCTTCGCCACTTCGAGGCCGGCGACCGCATCCTCCAGCAAGGCGAGCCCGGCGACAGCTTCTACGTCGTCTGCGAGGGGCGAGTCTCCGTGCTCCGGGAAGAGGACGGGCTCGCGCACCCGATCGCCGCCCTCGAGGCGGGAGAGTTCTTCGGCGAGGTCGCGCTCCTGGCCGGGGGGCCGCGCACCGCGTCGGTGGACGCATTGACCGACGACACGCAGGTCCTCGAGGTCCAGGGCGAGCTGCTCCTGGCGCTGGCCCGCCGCCACCCAGGTGTTGCCGCGGCACTGAAGACCTTCTGCCGCCAGCGGCTCCTGATGAACCTCCTGGCGACCTCCGCGCTGTTCCGGCCGCTCGACCGGACCGAGCGGCGCGAGCTGGCCGCGAGGTTCCGCGCGCGCGATGCGCTCGCCGGTGAGGTGGTCCTCGCGCAGGGGAGCCATGGCGAGGGGCTCTTCGTCGTCCTCGCCGGAGAGCTGGAGGTCGTCCGCGACGGGGTGGTGGCGAGCACGCTCGGGGCGGGGGACGTGTTCGGCGAGATGTCGCTGCTCGACGCCGTTCCGGCCACCGCCACGGTCCGAACCGTGCGCCGCACCTCCTTGCTCCGGCTCCCCGCGTCCGAGCTGACGGCAGTGCTCGCACGCTACCCCGCGGTGCGCGCCCACCTCGAGGCGCTCCGCGACGCCCGGGCGGAGATCAACGCCCGGCTGCCGCTGACGCCGGATGACGAGCCGCTCTTCGTGGTCTAGCCCTCTGGAGACAACACGCCCGTGACCCTCCGCCTCGCCGCTTCTCTCCTGATCCTCGGATTCGCAGGCTGCGCGCACAGCTCGCTGCAGGGCAGCGACCTCGACCAGGTGAAGCGCCCGGCCTTCGTCTCGCGCATGGCGGACGAGGCAGGCCCCCGGGTGTCCGTCTACCGCTCCGACGCCGCGCTGGCCTCGAAGCTGTCCGGCACAACCCCGGCCGACGCCGACCACCGCCTGGAGGCGAGCCTCAAGCCGGCGCTCTCGTCGTTCGAGGCCGCCGAGCGGATCCGCTCGCACGTCTACGCGGCCATCGACACCGAGAAGCCCTGGTCCCAGGCGGTCCCGCCCTCTCAGGTGGCCGGGGTGCTCGAGACGTTCCTGGTGCAGGACGTTCCGGGGACCCCGCCGGACTACGCACGGCTGAAGCCGCTCGGGGCCGACGCGGTGGTCGAGTTCGTCATCGAGGAGTACGGGATCCGCGCCGAGAAGGGCGTGCCGCAGACGTGGGTCAGCGGGAGCGGCAGGATGTTCCGGCTCTCGGACGGCGGAGAGCTCTGGCGAAGCGCCTTCTCCGGCACCTCGACCGAGGCCGGGCTGCCTCAGCTCGACCCCTCCACGCTCTCCGCGAACCCCCGGCCCTTCAAGGACCAGATGGTTGCGGTCCTCGACGCGGTGTCGGTCAAGCTCGCCCGGCAGCTGAGCCCGACCAACCGCGCCGGCGGCCCGCCCACGCCGCCCGGGACTCAAGAGCTCCAGACGCCCTCGGACCCGCGAACGCCGGTGGAGAAGGAGATCGACAAGTCGAAGGCGGCCCCGCCGCCCGACGCGACGGCGCCGACCGAGGTCCCGATCGACAGCGGGTCGAAGAAGAAGCTTCCGCGCCCGTCTGCGCCACCCCCGGATGCGACGGCGCCGACGGAGGTCCCGGTGGATCCCAAGAAGAAGTAGGCTCGCCCGCCCCGCGTGCCCGCATCCGCCCCCATCACGGTCGACGGGTCGGCCGGTGGCCAGTCACTCCGGACCGCCCTGACCCTCTCGCTCATCACCCAGCGGCCCTTCCGCGTGGAGGACTTCTGCGCCGCCCGCGTGGCACCGGGCCTCCGGCCCAGGCATCTGGGACTGCTGCGCGCAGCCGAGGCGCTCGGTGGACGCGTCGAGGGTGGACTGGCGGGTGCGCTGAAGTTCTCCTTCCAGCCCGGTCCGGTGACCGCGGGGAGCCGGGTGTTGGAGCTCGGCGCGTCGACCCCGGCCTGCCTCGTCTTCCAGTGCCTCCTGTACCCACTGGCGCTGGCGGGGGGCGGAGAGCTCCGGCTGCTCGGCCTCACCCACGCCCCGAAGGGACCGACCTACCACCACCTCGCCTGGGTGTGGCTGCCGCTGCTCGAGGCGTACGGGCTCCGGGCCACGCTCTCGCTCCAGCGCGCCGGGTTCTGGCCCGAGGGCGTGGGCGAGTTCCGCGGACAGGTGCAGGCCCCGGGAGAGCCCCCGCTGCGCGTGGAGGTCCCGGCGCGCGGCACGCTGCAGGACGTGGAGGTGCGGAGTCTCGTGGGGGGCGTGCCGTTCGAGGTCGCCGCGCGCCAGGCCAGGGCCGCCGAGTCCGCGCTCCGCGAGCAGGGCATCTATTCCCACGCGGAGAATCTCCCGCTGCCGGTGGGGAAGACGCCGGGGACGCTGGTCTTCATCCGTGCGCAGTTCGAGAACACCTTCGCCGCGTTCGCTGCAGTGGGCGACCGGAGCGCGGCCCCCGAGGACATCGGCGCCCGTGCGGCGAGGGCGCTCGCGGACTTCATGCAGTCGCCCGGCGCGCTCGACGAGCACCTGGCCGACCAGATTCTTCTCCCGGCCGGGCTGCTCGCCGCGGGACGGCTCGGCCCCTCCTCACCGGCGACCACGCGCTTCACGGCCGCTCGCATCACGCCGCACCTCCGAGTCACCGCCGCCCTCCTGCAGGAGTTCCTTCCCGTGCAAGTGGAGGTCAAGGAGGAGGGCGAGGTGACGGTGCTCCCGCGCCCCCCGGCGTGAGAGGCGTGCGCTGCGCCCATGCAGGGCGCTAGAGAGTCGCCCTCTCCGTGCTCCGGATTCCCGTCGCCGCGTTCGTCAACTTCGTCCTGCTGCTTGCGGCGGTGGTGCGCGCCCCAGTCCGCCTGCTCGGCCGGCGCCGTGCACCCCTCTACGTCCACTTCGTGCTGAAGGGGGATCCGCCCTACCGGCAGCCGCTGCAGCGCCGCTGGCCATGGCGGAGAGGGCGGACCGCGCCGGGCCAGGTCACGTCCATCCACCTCCTCGACCAGGCGCTCAACACGCTGGCGGCGGATCCTTCGGTGAAGGGGATCGTCTTCGAGGTGCAGTCGCTCGCGATGCCGGCGGCGAAGCGGGCCTGGCTGGCCGAGCGTCTCGCCGCCTTCCGCGCGCGAGGCAAGGAGGTGGTGGGCACCGCCGTGAGCGCGGGGAACGCCGAGTACGGGCTCCTCTGCGCGGCCGATCGCATCGCGTTGCCGCGCGCCGGCCGGCTCGAGCTCGCGGGGTTCCTGGTGGAGGCCACCGCCGCGGGGAGGGCCTTCGAGCAGCTCGGCATCCGGCCGGAGTTCGTCCGCCGGGGGGAGCACAAGACGGCTCCGGAGCTCTTCATCCGCGCCGAGGTCTCGCCCAACCAGCGCGCTGCGCTCGAGCAGTTCCTCGACGAGCGCCACGCGGAGCTGATCGATGTCGTGGCCCGTGGGCGGCGGCTCACGCCCGACGCGGCACGGGCCCTGGTGGACAGAGGGCCGTACAGTGCCGCCCGGGCGCGGGCCGCCGGGCTCATCGACCTCATCGCGGATGACCTCGAGCTCCCCGCGGCACTCGGCCTCGACGCTGAAGAGGACCGCGCCCTGACCGGCGCCGCCGGAATCGGCACGTTCCAGGCCTGGGAGCGGTCTCGCCGGCTGCCCCGCATCCGCTGGATGTCGTGGAGGCGGCCTACCCGGCTCGCCGTGGTCTCGGTGTCGGGGATGATTGCCCAGGCGCCCTCCGGTGCGCCCCCCGTCGGCCCGACGGTCGCCGGATCCGAGACGCTGGTCGCCGGGCTCCGCGCCGCTGCGCTCGACCGGAGGAGCCCGGCGGCGGTGCTCTACATCAACAGCCCGGGCGGCAGCGCGCTCGCCTCGGAGCTGGTGCTCGCCGAGGTGCGGCGCCTCGCCGCGCGCAAGCCGGTCGTGGCCTACGTGGACCGGGTGGCGGCCTCCGGGGGCTACATGGTCGCGCTCGGTGCACGGGAGATCTGGGCCGGCCCCGGGAGCATCCTCGGCAGCATCGGCGTCTTCGCCGGCAAGTTCGACGTCTCGCCGCTGCTCGCACGCGCCGGCGTGCACCGCGAGGTGCTCACGCGCGGTGAGCACGCCGGGCTCCTGACCTCGGCCCGCCCCCTCTCGGTCGCGGAGCGGGAGGCGCTCGAGGTCGAGGTGGAGGAGATCTACACGCGCTTCGTGGAGCTCGTCTCCGAGCACCGGAAGCTCACCCCCGACGCCGTCCGCGCCCGCGGCGAGGGCCGGGTTTACACCGCCGCCCGCGCCCAGGCGGCGGGTTTGGTGGACACGCTCGGCGGGTTCGAGGCCGCCTGCGCGCGGGCGTTCGCGCTGGCCGGGCGAACGCCGGAGCGCTTCGATCTCCACCCGTTCGGGCTGCCGCGGCGGCGGCTCCCGCTGCTGTCCCTGCTGCGCGGGGCGCTCGCCCCCGCGGTGTACGCGCTCTGGTGGCCCGCCTGGAGCGGACCAGGGCTGGGAGGCAGCGAGGACTTCGGCGCGGACGGCGGATAGGCTCCGTCGCGGCAGCTCCCGTGCGC
>Ga0208588_1000694_pt1 | contig 10602 bp, 10 predicted proteins | sample NGESurshal092012_8_FD_184483 | JGI IMG/M metagenome (GOLD analysis project Ga0208588, IMG submission 184483) | Arctic peat soil microbial communities from Barrow, Alaska - NGEE Surface sample 415-3 shallow-092012 (SPAdes) | ecosystem: Environmental > Terrestrial > Soil > Wetlands > Peat ...
GTGGTTGTTCGCACTACCCTTCGTCCTTGTCTTCGGCGTCTTCATGTTGTTCCCGCTGGTGTCCTCGTTCCTGATGTCCTTCACGGACTTCACCAGCCGGGACGTGGCCACTCCGCTGGCCGTGGGATTCGTCGGGATCGGTCAGTACGCCGACCTTTTCAGCAATCCGCAGTTCATCAAGTCGATGTTCAATACCGGGTACTTCGTGATTGTCGGCATCCCGCTGACGATGATCGTGGCACTCGCGCTGGCGGTCGCTTTGAACAGTGGCATCGAACGATTCCGTACAGTCTTCCGGGTTGGTTTCTACACCCCGGTGGTGACGAGCATCGTTGCCATTGCCGTGGTGTGGCGATTCATTCTGCAGCCGGACGGGCTGCTCAACAACGTGCTCAGTTGGGTCGGCATCACCGGCCCGGACTGGCTGAACAGCACCACGTGGGCGATGCCGGCGCTGATCCTGATGGCCGTCTGGCGCAACATGGGCACCTTGATGATCATCTTCCTGGCCGGCCTGCAGACCATCCCGGAGGACATCAAGGAAGCCGCCGCCATCGACGGCGCCAGCGCGTGGCAGCGGTTCACCAGGATCACCCTGCCGTTGCTGCGGCCGACCCTGCTGCTCGGGGCCGTGCTGTCCTCCGTCGGCTACCTGCAGTTCTTCGAGGAGCCGTTCGTCATGACCAAGGGTGGACCACTGGATTCGACACTGTCGATCAGCTACTTCACCTTCAACCAATTCGGTTTCGGGAAGTACGGTTACGCCTCGGCAGCCAGCTATGTGTTGTTCGTGGCCATCGCCCTGCTGAGCATTGTCCAGTTCCGAGCCCTGCGATCGAAGGACTGAGGCGCCCGCCATGACGATTTCCGAAGAGACTCCGATGGCGCTGGAGCCCGGCGGTGTGGCACCGATCCCGAGAAACGGACGGCGAAGGACCTTTCCGCGCCGTCGGGTCGTGACCTACGTTTTGTTGATCATCGCGGTCCTTGCCACGCTGATGCCTTTTGTCTGGATGCTCCTCGGTTCGTTGAAGTCCGATGGAGAGATTCTGCGCGACCCCTCGGGCTTCCTGCCGCAGGATCCGACCTTGGACAATTACGCGACCTGGTTCAATGACCTGGGTATCAGCACGTTCTTTCTGAATAGTCTGATCGTTGCGGTCTTCACCGTTCTGGGCAATCTGATCTTCTGCTCGATGATCGGCTACGCGCTGGCGAAGATGGAGTTCGCCGGCAAGCGAGTGCTGTTCCTGCTTGTCATGGTCACGCTGATGGTGCCGGGGGTGGTCACCTTTGTTCCCCTGTTTGTCCTGGTCAGCAAGCTCGGTCTGCTCAACACCTACCCGGCCCTCATCCTGCCGTTCCTGACGTCGCCGCTCGGGGTATTCCTGATGCGACAGTTCATGATGGGCATCCCGGATTCGCTGATCGAAGCGGCCCGCATCGACGGTGCCGGCGAGCTGCGCATCTTCTTCCGCGTCGTGATGCCGCTCTGTGGTCCGCCATTGGCCACCCTGGGCATCCTGACCTTCCTCGGCTCGTGGAACAACTTCCTCTGGCCGCTGGTCGCCGCGCAGAGCGAGAAGATGTACACCCTGCCCGTGGCGTTGTCGTTGTATTCCACCGGCGAGAACGCCACCAACTACGGCCTGCTGCTGGCCGGGTCGGTGCTGGTCATCGCGCCGATCGTGTTGCTGTTCGTGCTGCTTCAACGCTTCTTCATCCAGAGCGTGGCCACCGCCGGCATCAAGTGATCTGACGCGCTCAACCTGATCACCCGCGCGGCCTGGCTCTGCCACGCCCGAATAGTCCAGAAAGTGAAAGATTGTCCATGACAAGCGCACCACCGCAACGCTTCCCGGACGGCTTTCGTTGGGGTGCGGCGACCGCCGCGCACCAGATCGAGGGCAGCAACATCAACAGCGACTGGTGGGTTCGGGAACACACCCCGGGCAGCGGCATCGCCGAACCCAGTGGAGACGCCTGCGACAGCTACCACCGCTACCGCGAGGACATGGCGCTGCTCGCCGCTGCCGGGTTGAACACTTACCGGTTCAGCCTGGAATGGAGCCGGATCGAACCGGAAGAGGGCTTCGTGTCGAGGGCGCAGATCGATCATTACCGGCGGATGGTGGCCGCCTGTCACGAGTTCGGGCTCACCCCGATGGTGACCCTGCTGCATTTCACCATTCCCAGGTGGATGGACGCCCAGGGGGGCTGGCGTCATCCCGACGCGGTCGAGAAGTTCGCCCGATTCACCGAGATCGCCCTGCCCACTGTCGCCGAGGGCGTCGAGTGGGTCTGCACCATCAACGAACCCAACATCATGTCGATGATCCACGGCCGGCGGGAGAACGATCTCGTCGCATCCGGCCTACCGGCGCCGGATAGGGCCGTCTCGGAGGTGTTGCGGGAAGCGCACGTTCGTTCCCGCAAGGTGCTCAGTTCGGTGCCCGCGCTGCGGACCGGCTGGTCGGTTGCGACGCAGGCCTTCCACGCGGAACCGGGCAGCGAACAGGCCACCCGCGACTACGGCTACCCCCGGGAGGACTTCTTCCTGGAGGCCGCCCGCGGCGACGACTGGGTAGGTGTCCAGGCCTACACCCGAACCTTCATCGGACCCGACGGCCCGAGGCCACTTGCCGAGGGAACCGAAACCACGCTCACCGGATGGGAGTATTTCCCGCCGGCGCTCGGCATCGGCGTCCGCAACGCGTGGGACCTGACGGACGGAGTGCCGATTTTCGTCACCGAGAACGGTATTGCCACCGCGGACGACGCACGGCGCATCGACTACACCAGAGACGCACTGGCGGGGTTGCACCAGGCCATGGCCGACGGCATCGACGTCCTTGGCTACCTGCACTGGTCGGCTCTGGACAACTACGAATGGGGCTCGTACCGGCCCACTTTCGGCCTGATCTCCTGGGACAGGGAGACCTTCGAGCGGACCCCGAAACCCAGCCTGGGTTGGCTCGGCAGCATCGCCCGGTCCAACGAGCTGCCGGCAGTCTGACCCGCTGCAAGGGCTCGGCCGGCCCTCTACACCCCCGACGACATCCGCATCCATCGACAGGAGTCAACGATGATCTCGATCAACCGACGCACCTTGCTGATCGGTGGAGCGGCAGTCGCTGCCACCGGCGTTCTCGCAGGGACCGGCGCGTTGGGCGGGACTGCGAACGCAGCATCCGCCACGCCCGGCGTTCCCGTGCCTTCCCGCACCATGATCCGGCGCTGGGCGCGCGACACCTGGGCCTGCCTGGCGGCGATGACCGACGAGCGGACCGGGCTGACCGCGGACAACATCGACGGCCCATTGACCAATCCGAACCGCAGCGGCTACACCTCGCCCACCAACATCGGCGGCTACCTGTGGAGCGCCATCGTCGCGCGGGACCTCGGACTGATCTCCCGCACCGAGTGCAGCGGTCGCCTTGCCGAGACGCTCAGCACGCTGTCCACGATGGCCCGCCACGAGCCCAGCGGGATGTTCTACAACTGGTACGACGAAGCGACTTCTCAGGTACTCACCAGCTGGCCCACCGACGGCAGCACCGTGTACCCGTTCCTGTCCAGCGTCGACAACGGCTGGCTGGCGGCGGCTCTGATGGTTGTCCAGAACGCCGACCGGGCGAGCGCTCGGCTTGCGAGAAAACTGTCCGACCGGATGAACTTCGCGGCTTTCTACAACCCTGTGGCGCGGGCAGATTTGGGTGTCGGCCTGATGCGCGGCGGTTTCTGGGATGCTCTGCCCCCGAACGGCGACGCCGTCGAGGGCAACTATCTGGGCGCGGGCCCGAACGTCTGGTACACCGGCTTCCACTACGACACGACCGTCTCGGAGACCCGGATCGCGTCCTACATCGCCATCGCACGGGGTCAGGTGCCGGCCAAGCACTACTTCGGAACCTGGCGCACCTTCCCCGACAAGGGGTGTGACTGGTCGTGGCAGGAGCAGCGCCCGGTCGGCGTGACCAGGAACTACCTCGGCGTCGACGTCTACGAGGGTGCTTACACCTACCGGGGAATGCGGATCGTGCCCGGCTGGGGTGGTTCCATGTTCGAGTCCCTGATGCCGGCGATGTTCGTTCCCGAGCAGCAGTGGGCTCCGCGATCCTGGGGAATCAACCACCCGTTGACCGTCCGGGCCCAGCGGGAGCACGGGCTCGACGAGGCGAAGTACGGCTTCTGGGGCTTCTCACCGGCCAGCCAACCCGGCGGTGGATATCGCGAGTACGGCGTCGATGCGATCGGCCTCAACCCGGACGGGTATCTGTCGGACGCCGAGAAGACCAACTATGACGCGGGTTACGACGGCTGCAGGGTCGGCACCAATCCGACGCCCACGTACGGCGATGGGGTCGTCACGCCGCACGCGTTGTTCCTGGCCATGCACGTGGAGCCGCGGGAGGCCTACGACAATCTCGTCAAGCTGGTCGACCTCGGGGCCTACGGCGAGGGCGGCTTCTACGATGCCGTGGCCGTGAAGTCCCGCACCGTTGCCCAGCGCTATCTCTCGCTCGACCAGGCCATGGTGATGGGGTCCATCGGCAATGTCTTCGGCGGTGACATCATCCACCGGGCGTTCGCCACCGGTGAGGTCAGGAAGCGGATCAAGCCGTTGATCGCGATGGAGCAGTTCGGCGCCGGGCTGGTCTGACGGCGGCCGGCCGGCGTGACTGATCACCCCTGAGCACGGGCACCGCACGTCATCCCAGGCCGAGCGTCCGCAGGGCCGCCTGGACGTTGCGGTCTTGTTCCGCGAGGAAATCTCCGAAGGCATCGCCGGTCAGCAGTGCATCCTTCCAGCCGTTCTTGAACAGCTCCGCCTGCCATTGCGCGGTTCCGTCCAGATCGCTGAAGATGCCGATCAGTGCGTCCTTCTCGGACTCGGTGATGTCGGGAGGAGCGATGACGCCGCGCCAGTTGGCGAACACGACGGGGATGCCGGATGCGTCGGCGCGTCGAGGCTCGGGACGCGCCTATCGCCGGAGACCGTGAGTACCCGCAGTTGTCCGGACCTGATCTGCTGGGTGTATTCGCGACCGCCCGAGATGGCGACATCCACCTCGTTGCCCACGAGCGCCGGCAACAGCTCACCGCCACCGTCGTGCGCGACGTAAGTGACCTGGTGCGGATCGATCCCGACAGCCTCGGCCAACTGCGTCGACATCAGATGGTCGGGCCCGCCGCCAACGGTCAACCGATCCGGGTGCGCCCGCCACGCCGCGATCAGTTCCCCGATGGTGCCTACGGGGCGCCGGCCGGGACCATGACCGCTTCCTGCTCCTCGATGAGCCGAGCGATCGGCGTCGCGTCGGTCACCCGTGCCGTCGACTTGTCCGTCACGGTGGCTCCGATCACCCCCAGCCCCATCATCATCAGCAAATCGGAGTTGCCGGTTTCGTGCAGGAGCCTGGTGAGAGCGAGTGCACCCCCGGCGCCGCTGAGGTTGAAAACCTATGCCGCCGGAGGCGAAGGCGACGGCGCGTGCGATGGTGGCGGAGGTGCTGCTCGACCAGCCGGCCTGGGTCAGGGTCAACGCCGCCCGGACCGCATGGTGTGAAGCGGATCTCGCTGCGATCGCCGGCCGGGCGGTGGGCATTCGGATCCCCAAGGTGGAGTCGGCGAGCGACGTCGAGTGGGTCGCCGCGAGGGCACCGGAAACACCGATCATCTGCGCGATCGAGAGCGCACGGGGCGTCCTGGCCGCGCAGGAGATCGCCGCGGCGCCTGGGGTCCGCTTTCTGGCCATGGGTGGTGTCGACCTGCAGCGCGACCTGAACACCTCCGGCGGCAACCTGCCAACCCTCTATGCGCGATCGCATCTGGTGCTGGCCTCCCGCGCCGCGGGGGTCGAGCCGCCCATCGACAGCGTGTTCCCGATGCTCGGTGACGATGATGGTCTTCGTGATCAGGCGCAGTTCGCTCGGTCGCTGGGTTTCTTCGGCAAGTCGGCGATCCACCCGCGTCAGCTGGAGACGCTGCACCAGGTGTTCACCCCCACCGAGCTCGAGATCGCTTGGGCACGCTCGGTGCTGGCGGGGTTCGACGCGGCGGATGGCGGTGGGTTCGCGCTGCCGACGGGAGAGTTCGTCGACCTGCCCGTCGCCGACCGGGCTCGTCGGCTGCTGGAGATCGCGGAGGCCCCGAGGATGACTGTCGGACGCTCGGCGCCCGTCACCACAGCGTGACCACCCGGCGGGCGGCGCCTACGGTTGCGGAGGTGAGCAAGAGCGCCCGGAGTAGCCCAGCAGGGCGATGGCGGCTGGGCGTGCGATGGGCGTCGATCGTGCTGGCCACGCTGGTGACCAGCGCGCTGCTGTCCCTGTTCGCGGTGCCGTCCCCGGCGCTGTTCGGCGGGCTGCTCACCGGAATGATCTTCGCGCTGACCAGCAGTCGGCGGATCGTCCTGCATCCGTTCGTGAATTCAGGGGCGCAGGCCGTCATCGGTGTCGTCGTCGGCGGATTGCTGGAGCTGAGCATCCTGCAGAGCCTGGGTAGTGATTGGCTACCGGTGGCTGGCGTGGTCGTGGGCACCCTGCTGCTCAGCGTCCTCGCGGGACTGCTGATGGGGCGGTGGACATCGGTGAGCGCGATCACCGGCTCACTGAGCCTGAGCGCTGGTGGTGCGGCCGGAGTCACCTCGATGAGCAGGGATCTGGGCGCCGACGAACGCATGGTCGCGGTCATCCAGTATCTGCGGGTGGTGCTGATCGTCGCCACGCTGCCGCTGGTGACGGCCTTCGTGTTCCACCCACCGGCCGCCGATCGATCCGTTATCACGGTCACGCAGGGGGCCGGATGGGTGGTGGATGTGACGTTCACGGCGGTCTGCGCCCTGGTTGGCTCGTTCATAGCGATCCGGGCCCGAATACCTGCGGGCACTCTGCTCGGACCCATGGTGCTGACCGCCGGGCTGACCCTTGCAGGGTGGTCGTTCGATGCGCACGTACCGGTCTGGCTGGCCCAGATCGCCTACGGCGCAATCGGATTGCGCATCGGCCTCGGCTTCACCAGGGCAAGCCTGAAGCTACTGGGCCGGGTGCTGCCGGTGGCGCTGACCCTGACGATCCTGATCATCCTGGGGTGCGCGGGTATGGGCGTGTTCCTGGCCTCCGTCACGGGCCAGAGTCCACTGGCCGGGTACCTCGCGACGTCGCCCGGTGGCCTTTTCGCCGTGCTCGCCATCGCTGCCGACACCGGCAGCAGCACCACCTTCGTGCTGGCGGTGCAGGTCCTGAGGATCTTCGTGATGCTGCTGGTTGCTCCGGGGTTGGCGGTGCTGCTGTCCCGGTGGCGAGAACCGCAGGACACTGCTCCTGAGTGATCGATGATCCCTACACGCTGATCGCCAGCCGGTCGCCGATCGACGCCCACCTGATGACCTCCCGGACGTCCGCGGGAGCCTGGCCGAATTCCCTCTCGATGACGTCGCGGCCATGGCGGAAATGCGACCACCCTTCGTAGTGCACGGGTATCGCGGTGTGCGGTCGCATCAGCCCGCACACGCCGACCGCCTGGGCGGCCGTCATCGAATACCGGACCGGCCCCGTCACCGGGAATTGCACGCCGCCCAGGTGCAGCAGCGCCGTGCCGACGTCGACACGGTCGGCCACGGCGCGGACGCCGTCGAACAGCACGGTGTCGCCGGAGATCCACAGCGCGCCGTGCTGCTGACCGGGCCAGGTCAGGGCGAACCCGATGACGTCGCCGGTGATGGGCCGGCTGCCCGGCGGTCCGTGCCGGCACGGTGTCGCGGTGACCTCGATCGTCGGTAGGCCCGGCGCTTCCAGACGTGTGGCACCCCATGCCTCCAGCCCGCGGACCGTCCCGCCCAGTCGCGGGCCGAGCCGCCGCGCCCCGGCGGTGGTGGTGAGTACTGCACCGGCGGCGGGCAGCAGCGCCCGGCCCGCGTCGTCGAGGTTGTCCGCATGGTGATCATGGCTGAGCAGCACCGCGTCGATCCGACCGATGTCGGCGGCCGGGATCGACGGCCCATGCAGCTTCCGGGACGCCGACCCCCAGCCGAAGGTGTACCTGCGGCCGGGGGAGTCGAACGTCGGGTCGGTCAGTAGCCGCCACCCGCCGACCTCGATCAGCGTGGTCGGCCCGCCGATGTGCGTGATGTCGACGGTCGTCATGCCGACCCGGTGTCCGGTGTTCCTTCCGGCGCGGTGCTGCCTTTCAAAGCAGGGGCTTTCGCGTGCTGCCCGGCCGCCGTGCCGGTGGCGTGCGCGACCGCCCAGTCCAACGCGTAGTCGGCGACCTGTTCCCAGCCGTCCTGTGCCGGCAGCAGGTGCGGACCGTCGAACTCCTTGATCTCGGTGACGGTGTTCGACTTGTAGTGCTTGAGGTTCGACCGCTGGATGCTCGGCGGCATCAGATGGTCCTCGGTGCCCGAGATGAACAGCAGCGGCGCCCGGTCGTCATTGTGGTAATTCACCCAATTCCCTTGGTGTCCGGGTGTGACGTTGGCCAGCGCGGTGCCCCAGAAGATATTGCCCGATGCCGGGATGTGGTAGCGCTCATACAACGCCAGTGACTCCTCCTCGGAGAACGTGTTGGTGAAGGCGTAGTGCCATTGCTCGGGGGTGAAGCCGACCGCGCGGTGCCGGTTGGCCGGATTCTTCAGCACCGGGAAGGTGGACCGCACCTGGGACAGCGGGATGACCGCGACGCCCTCGGTCGGCGCCGAGTTGATGGCCACCCCCGCGGCGCCGAAACCGTGGTCGAGCAGTACCTGGGTGAACACCCCGCCTGCGGAATGGCCGATGAGGATCGGCGGTGTCCCCAGCGCGCCGACGACGGACTCGAGGTGCTCGATGATCTGCGGAACCGTCACCTTTCTCGATCGGCGTCGGGTCGGCGTTCAGGGCTTCGACCTCCACCTCGAAGCCCGGGTAGGCCGGCGCCAGCACCGTGTAGCCGCGGCTCTCGTAGTGGCTGATCCAGTGCTCCCAGCTGCGCGGCGTCACCCAGAAACCGTGGATGAGGACGATGGTGTCGGGACCGGACTTCTCGGTGCTCATGCTGTGCTCCTGTCGTTGAGGAAGGCGAGGAGATCTGCGGAGAGTTCTGCCTTGTGGGTGTCGGTGATGCCGTGCGGGGCGCCCGGATAGACCTTGAGGTGGGCGCCCTTGATGCGCGCCGCGGAGGCCTGGCCGCCCACCTCGAACGGCACCACCTGGTCGTCGTCACCGTGGATCACCAGGGTGGGGACGTCGATCTTGTCCAGATCCGGACGGAAGTCGGTGGCAGGGAACGCGGTGATGCACTCGAGGGCGTTGCGATGGCCGGCCTGCATGCCCTGCAACCAGAAGGCATCGCGGATGCCGCGAGATGGGTTGGCGCCAGGCCGATTTGCTCCGAAGAACGGGCCGTCGGCGAGATCCTGGTAGGTCTGCGAACGATCGGCCAGCGACGCTGCCCGGATCGCGTCGAACACCTCGATCGGCACACCGCCGGGATTGTCCGGCGTTCGCAGCATGAACGGAGGCACGGCGGAGACCAAGACGACCTTGGCCACCCGGCCGGTACCGTGCCGGCCGACGTACCGGGCCACCTCGCCGCCTCCGGTGGAGAATCCCACCAGCGCAAGGCCTGTCAGATCCAGCGCGTCGATCAGGGCGGCCAGGTCGTCGGCGTAGGTGTCCATGTCGTTGCCGCCCCAGGTTTGGGTGGACCGGCCGTGCCCCCGGCGATCATGGGCGATCACCCGAAAACCGTTGGCGGCCAGGAAGAGCATCTGGGCTTCCCAGCTGTCGGACTGCAGCGGCCAGCCGTGGCTGAGCAGCACCGGCGGCCCGGCGCCCCAGTCCTTGTAGTAGATCTGCGCCCCGTCGGCGGTCTGGATGAACGTCATCGCGCCTCCTGTTCTCCCATCCGAGAGAGTCTTCTCCTGGGAGGCAGGTCGCGAATCCCGTGTCTTGCGTAGTCCTGACCGCAGTTGACCGGTGACAGACGACGGCGGGAGCTACCGTTCGGCTCGGTCGAGCTCGGCAAGGCGGTGCTCGACGGCGCGGCGGCGCTCGGGTGGCGCGATGTTCATCAGGTGGTCGAGCATCGCGCGCAGCCGCCGGCGGACCATCGGCTGCATGCGGGTTTCGGCGATCTCGTCGGCGCCCGCGGCCAGGAATTCTTCCCAGCCCGGAGCATCGAAGAGGACCCGGGGGCTACCAGCATCGTCGACGATCAGCCCGACCGCTAGGTCCCGGTCCGCCAGGGTGGAGAGCAGATTCTCGATGGAGTCGATCGCCTGGACCGCGGAGGCCGGGTCGTTGATCGCTGAGGACATGGCCCGGAGCGCGAGGTCGTTGAGCAGCCGGAAACCGAACAACGGATCCTGGGTGAAGCTCCGTTCGATGCCGACATCCAGAGACTTCAGCAGTGGGCCGGGTACCGGCGCGGTGGTCGGGTTCCAGACCTCCATGACGACCGCACCTTCGCGAATCAGGTCACCGGGCATCACCCGCAGGCTGATGATCGCGCCGGACTGCGAGGCGATGTCGATCAGCTTGGGCATGTCGACCTGGCGGAGTACCGCCTGGGTGGCGGGCCAGCGGATCTGCACGGGGTGCTCGGGCGGGACAGGCTGGG
>Ga0208588_1000697_pt1 | contig 10577 bp, 10 predicted proteins | sample NGESurshal092012_8_FD_184483 | JGI IMG/M metagenome (GOLD analysis project Ga0208588, IMG submission 184483) | Arctic peat soil microbial communities from Barrow, Alaska - NGEE Surface sample 415-3 shallow-092012 (SPAdes) | ecosystem: Environmental > Terrestrial > Soil > Wetlands > Peat ...
GAATTCCGGTTCTGGCCGGTGGATTCCAACGGGCAGCGCTATCCCTCCGACGGTTCGACTTTCGGCGGATTCGACGAGACCTACGGCCTCAGCGGCGCGTGCGGCCGTAACCTGCCGCTGGTCGTCAAGATGCCGGTCCGGCTGCAACGCATCATCGGATAGTCCACGACCTCAGGCGAACTCGACGTCGGACATCTTGATCTGGCCGCCGTCGCGCTGCATCGTCACCATCACTCGCCAGACGCGGGGCTGCTGGTCCTCCTTGGGCGCGTTGGGACCCTCCCGATGCGAGGTCGCGGCGACGAGAACAGTCGCCGTCTCGTCGTCCATCGCCTCCACCGCCGCGTCGTTGACGGTCACCTTGGTGACCATCTTCGAGTCCTGCAGCGCCTTGATCAGATCCTGTGAGCTGTCTTCGAAGTTGTTTTTGAACTTGCCGATCGAATCGTCGATGACCCGCTGCACGCTCTCCGTGGCCTGGGTGTAATCCATCGACATCAGGTTGACCACGCCCTGGCGGGCCGCAGCTGCGTACTCGGCGGTGCGGTGGCGTTCGGCGGCGGCCTTGCGATGCTCCCAGAGCATCCAGCCGGTGACGCTCAACAGCCCGGCGATCACCAGCACCACAAGGCCGGCCGCCACCGCCTTGAGACCGGGACGGCGCAGGCGTCGCTTGGTGACCGGCGCGACCTCGTCGACCGCGACCTCATCGGCAGTGGCCTCGGTAGCCTCGTCGATGTCATCGGCAGTGGTTTCAGCTGTCTCGTCGGCGTCGTCGAACTCGCTGGCACTCGCGACTTCCAGCTTGCGGCGCAACTCGTTTGCGCGGGCGCGGGCGGCCTCCGCGCGCGCCTCGGCCTCGGCGGCCTCGGCCTCGGCGGCGTCGGCGTCGGGGGCGTCGGGCTCGGGTTTGCCGGACGGCATCAGACCTCCTCGTCTAGCACTGCCGCCCAGCATTCCACAGCGGTTGTTTTTTCTTCTCGGAGGGGGAGAATTCGCTTACCGAGTATGGGAAAGTAGTCGGGTGCGTAAGACCGTGGCAGCTCTTGCTGTGCTCCTGGCCGCCGGTCTGCTGATGCCGGCGCCGGCCTCCGCGGACCCCGCCGCCCCGGCTCCGGCCCCGCCCATCAACGCCAACGAATGCAACGACGCGTTCTGCACGCCGGGCATCACCCCCGGGGTCGAACTCGGCGCCCCGTGCGGCGACACCGGTTACTACGTGTTCGGCGTGGACACCCGCAACAACTGGGGCAGGCTGCTGTTCTGCGGCTCGCCGCGACGCTACGAACCGCGCTACTTCCGCTCGCCGCCGATGGTTGGCGTCAAGGAGTTCAACAGCAACTGCAGCGGTTACGAGACCTACGTCGCGCAGGCCCCCGACGGCTTGTTCCTCACCTGCGCTCCCCAGAACGGCGAATCGATCTGGGTCCGGGGAGACGCATAGCGGGTGCTATCCGGTGAACCTGACGTGGATGTCGGTGAGCCCGCGCAGGATGTAGGTCGGCTCGTAGTTGTAGCGCCGCGCTTCGGCCGGGCCGTGGAATTCCTCGTCGACCGTGATTTCGCCCATCCGATCCAGCATGCGCTCGAGTGACACCCTGCCCTCGACCCGGGCCAGTGGCGCCCCCGGGCAGGAGTGCGCCCCGCGGCCGAACGCGATGTGCTCCCGGACGTTCGCGCGGCGGATCTGGAACTCGTGCGGATCGCCGAACCGGCGCGGATCGCGGTTGACCGCGCCGGGCAGCACCATCACGATCGTGCCCGCCTTGACGTCCATGTCGCCGACCTTCGTCGTCCTGCGGGCCAGTCGCGAGTCGCTCTTGACGGGGCTCTCCAGGCGCAGCGACTCCTCGATGAACGTGGGGATCAGACTGCGGTCGGTGCGCAGCATCTGCTGCACGTCGGGCCGCTCGGCGAGAACCTTGATCGCAGCCGAGAGCAGCTTGGCGGTGGTCTCCTGGCCGGCGGCGAACAGGAAGGTCGCGGTGCGCACCACGTCGATGATCTCCGGTGTGGAGCCGTCCGGGTACTTCGCGGTGGCCAGGTCGGTCAGCACGTCGTCGCGGGGCCGGCTGCGGCGGTCCGCGAGGTAGCCGCTGAACTTCTCGTCGAGGAACTCCAGCGGGTTGGTTCCCACGGATTCATGGTCGAGCGAACCGACGCGCGCACCCGGCCGCTCGGCGCCGAGCACCACCCGGAACTCCTGATGGTCCTCTTCCGGAACGCCCAGCAGATCAGCGATCACCAAGAGTGAGAACGGTTTTGCGTACTCGGCGAGGAACTCGCTGTGTCCTTCGCCGAGGAACTCGTCGAGCTGGCGGTCGGCCAGCCGCCACATGAAGTCCTCGTTCTCCTTGAGCCGCTTGGGAGTCAGCAGCCGGCTCAGCAGCGAGCGGGCCCTCGTGTGATCCGGCGGGTCCATGGTGACCATGTGCTCGTACATCGGGAACTGCGTGCGGTGCGCGTCGATCTGGGCGTTGAGGTCGTCACCCTCGGGGGTGAACGGCAGGGGAGGGAAGGGGCCACCGAGCGCCACGATCGACGAGAAGTCCTCGACGTTCTTGTAGACCCCGAGGGCTTCGTCGTATCCGGTGACGGCGACGAACCCGTGCGGCTGCAGCCGAAGCACCGGGCTCTGCGCCCGCAGATAGTCGTAGTACGGGTAGGGGTCGGCGACCAGGGACTGGTCGGTGAGGAAGTCGACGCCTGCGAAGTCGGTCATGGGTGAATTCCTCCCGGTAGCCGCGAGATGCTGAGCACTTGCTTAGCATGCCGTAAAGTGCGGGGTCAAGGGTGGACGGTAACCGCCCACGTACGATCGGCGTGTTCAATCGAGAGACGGAGTCGGCCATGGCATCGGCGCGGCGGATCGGGGCGCCCGACGCGAAGAACCGCACGGCCCTGGTCGACGCCGCCGAACAGTTGATGATCGAGGAAGGCTACGCGGCGGTGACCTCACGCCGGGTCGCCGAGAAAGCCGGGCTCAAGCCCCAACTGGTTCACTACTACTTCCGCACCATGGACGACGTCTTCCTGGCCGTGTTCCGCCGCTACGCCGACCAGGGCATGGAAGCCCACCGGCGGGCGCTCGAATCGCCCCAGCCGCTGTGGGCACTGTGGCGGTTCGGCATCAACCCCGCGGCCAGCCGGCTGACCATGGAGATGGCCGCGCTGGCCAACCATCGCAAGGAACTGCGCGCGGAGATCTCCCGCTACGCCGAGGTGTTCCGCGGGCAGCAGCGCCAGGTCTTCGTCACCGCGCTGGAGCGACACGGGGTCCTGCCCGACGACGTGCCGCCGATCGTCTGGTCGATCCTGCTCACCGGGGTCTCCACGGTCGTGATGATGGGCGAGGCCCTGGGCGTGACCACCGGGCACGCCGAAACACTGGAGCTCGTCGAGCGGTACCTGACGATCATGGAGGGCGAGCCGGCCCCCGATCAATCAGTTCACCAGTGGCGCAGTGAGCAGAGCGCACCCTTGGCGCCGGAGTTCTGCGAGACCACTACGCCGTCGACGGCCAGCACGCAGTGAAAGTTCGGCGGGAACTTCGACATCCCGCTGGTCACCATCACCATCGCCCACTGGTCGGGGTTGGCCAGCTGCGTGTTGAGCGTCCACTGCTGTCCGGGGCCCAGGTCGGCTTCGACGTTCGGGCTGAACAGGTACGGGTCATGGCTGTAGTCGGCCCATGAGGGCGGGTCGATGTCGCGGTAGTAGATCTCCGCGCCCCGGAACGGCTGCTCGGTGAAGACGCTGTAGGTGACGTTGTGCATCACCGGCTCTTCGGCAGTGGCGGGAATCGCGGTGACGGCCGCACCGGCGGCGGCGATCGCGACCGCGGAACCGAACCGGACGAACCTCATGGCACAGCCTGGCACGCCGCCTCCTTCACGAAGCTTTACCGGATTGTAGGGCCTGGATACGTTCGCCCACCGACGAACCCGTGATCTTGGTGCATTCACTTCGCCTTGTTCATGACCTTGTCCGCGGCCGCCCAGTGCTCGTCGGAAACCCACAGGTCGGCGAACGCGGCGATGGCCTGCTCGGGTGCCGCTCCGCCGAGGACCTGTTTGATCGAGCCCGCCGGCCGATTGGCCAAAGATTGTGCAAGCGAACGCCATTCGTGGTCCAACTCCGCGCGGGGAACCACCCGGTTGATCAAGCCGATCCGGTGCGCCTCGGCCGCGGACAGCACGGTGCCCGAACCGGCGAGCAGCAGGGCCTCGCTCCGGCCGACCAGCGCGGCCAGCCGCTCGGCACCACCCCAGGCCGGCATGATCCCCAGGGAGACCTGGTTGAAGCCGATCTTCACGTCGTCGGCGGCCACCCGGATATCGGCCGCCACCGCCACCTCGGCACCGCCACCGAGGGCATGGCCGTTGAGCGCGGCGATGACGGGGGCGGGGAATGCCGCGATGCGATCGCAGATCGTGCGCATCCGCCGGGCCATTTCGGCCGCCTCCTCGAGTGTGCGCAGCGCGGCGAGTTCCTTGAGGTCGCCGCCGGAGACGAAGGCCCTGTCACCGCCGCCACGGATCACCAGCGCCTGTGCGCCCGCCGCGGCGTCGAGAGCCTCCTCGAGTTCGCCCATGGTCGACAGCGCGATGGCATTGCGCGCGTGCGGGCGGTCGATCGTCAGGATCGCCAGGCTGTCGCTCCATTCGACGTCGACCATTGCCGATTCTCCGATTCCGGTATTGGCATTCTCGGCTTGTGAGAATAGCATCGCCAGCGAACCCGAGATGCAGACAGGTTGGCGATGAGCCGCTTGCGCGAAGAGAAGCGGTTGGCGATGAGCCGCTTGCGCGAAGAGAATTAGGTAGATGCGAAACATCCCAGTTGAGCTGAGGAAACACTACGAGGAAGAGGGGTGGTGGACCCAGGAAACCCTGGGCGAGCTCCTCGCCCGCGGACTGGCGGCCAGCCCCGACACCGGCTTCTGGGTGCATTCCGAGGTCCGTCCGTTCAGCGGCACGTTCCGCGACGTGGAGACGATGGCCCGCCGGCTGGCGGCGGGGCTGCGGGCGCGCGGCGTGGGACCGGGCGACGTGATCGCCTTCCAACTGCCCAACTGGGTCGAGGCGGCGGTGACGTTCTGGGCCTCGGCGTTCCTGGGCGCGGTGGTGGTGCCGATCGTCCACTTCTACGGCCGCAAGGAACTGGCCTACATCATCGACACCGCGAAACCGAAGGTGTTCATCAGCACCGCGCACTTTCGGCACATGGAGTTCCACCCCGACCTGTGCGCGGACATCCCGATCGTCGGACTGGTGGGCGCCGATTTCACCGACCTGCTCGCCGACGAGCCGATGGCCGGCGAACTGCACACCGACCCCGGCTCGCCGACGCTGATCGCGTTCACCTCCGGTACGACGCGTGACCCGAAGGGCGTGGTCCACAGCCATCAAACGCTGAGCTGCGAGACCCGCCAGCTGCTGGCGAACTACGCGACCGATCGCGGACGCCAGATCACCGCCGCCCCGGTCGGCCACTTCATCGGCATGGTGGGCGCGTTCCTGATCCCGGTGATCGAAGGCGCACCCGTGGACCTGTGCGACGTGTTCGACCCGGGGCGGGTGCTCGAGCTGATGGAAAGCGAGGGCATGTCGATGGGTGGCGGGCCGCCGTTCTTCGTCACCAGCCTGCTCGACCACCCCGACTTCACCGACGCGCACCTGAGCCGGATCAAAACCGTCGGCCTCGGCGGATCCACCGTCCCGGCCACGGTCACCCGGCGGCTCGCCGATCTCGGCATCCACGTGTTCCGCTCTTACGGCAGCACGGAGCATCCCTCCATCACCGGCTCGCAGCAAGACGCTCCGGAGGACAAGCGGCTACTCACCGACGGCAACGTCCGTCCCGGCGTGGAGATCCGGTTGACCGACGAGGGCGAAATCCTCTCTCGCGGGCCGGACCTGTGCCTGGGGTACACCGACGACGAGCTGACCGCCACCGCGTTCGACGCCGACGGCTGGTATCACACCGGTGACATCGGAATCCTCGACGAGGACGGGTATCTGACCATCACCGACCGCAAGGCGGACTTCATCATCCGCGGCGGCGAGAACATCAGCGCGCTGGAGGTCGAGGAACTGCTGCTGACCATGCCCCCGGTGGCCGAGGCCGTGGTGGTGGCCGCCCCGGAGCCGCGGCTCGGCGAGCATGCGGCGGCAGTGCTTCGGATCAGGGACGGCCACGCCATGCCGACGCTGGAGGAGGTGCGCAGCCACTTCGAGCGCGCCGGCGCGGCCCGGCAGAAGTGGCCGGAGGAGTTGCACCAGATCGAGGACTACCCGCGCACCGCAAGCGGCAAGGTGCAGAAGCACTTGGTGCGCAAGAGCATTCGCGAGCGCAGCCTGCGGTGACCCGCCGCTAGGCTGGCAGTTCGACCGGCTTACCCGTCGCGGCCAGGTATCCGGCGCGATAACCGAACACCATTGCGGGGCCGATGGTTCCGCCGGCGCCGCCGTAGGCGCGGCCGGTCACACCACCCATCGCGTTACCCGCGGCGTAGAGCCCCGGAATCGGCTCACCGCTGACGTGCAGCACCCGGCCGTCCTTGTCCGTGCGCGGGCCGCCCTTGGTGCCCATCGAGCCGATCGAGATCGGCACACCGTAGAACGGCGCGGTGTCGATGGGGCCCAACGTCTTTCCCGCTGTCGTCGTCGCCTTGTCGTCACCCCAGTAGCCGTCGTAGGCACTGGAGCCGCGGCCGAAGTCCGGATCGGCCTCGTGGGCGACGTTGTCGTTCCACCGGTCCAGGGTCTGTGCCAGCCCGTCGGGGTCGATGCCCGTCTTCTCGCCGAGTTCGGCGAGGTCGGCCGACTGATTGAACCAGGCGGGAGCCGGCCCGTCGGGCTCGACGCCCAGGAAGCCGTAGTGCTTCAGGTGCAGCGAGTCGAACACCATCCAGGCCGGATCGTTCACGTAACCGCCGCGCGGATCCAGGTAATGGAAGGCGCCGGCCATCGAGTTGTAGTCGCAGGCCTCGTTGACGAACCGCTTGCCGGCCCGGTTGACGATGATGCTGCGCGGCCGGGTGCGCTCCAGGCGCACACTGCGACTGCGCGGCTTGCCACCGATGGTGTCGCCGGGGATGCGGACGATCGGCACCCACCAGGCCTCGCCCATGTTGGCCAGATCCGCGCCCTGGGCCATCGCCATGCGCAGGCCGTCACCGGTGTTGTTCGGCGGTGAGACCGCGCCGCGCATCGGGCCGCGCAGGAACGCGCCCACCAGGTGATCGTCCCACTCGAAACCGCCGGTTCCCAGGATCACTCCCTTGTGTGCCCGCACCGCGATCTGCTTGCCGCCCAAATCGATTCGGACACCGATGACCGACCCAGCGTCGGAGATCAGCTCGAGTGCCCTGGCTTCGGTCATCGGGACCACCCCACGGTCGAGCAGACCCTTGAGCAAGCCCGCGATCAGCGCGCCGCCGGCCACCACGATCTCCCCGCCCCGGTCGTCGACGTCGGCGTTGAGCCGGGCCCGGGTCTCGGCGTCGAAACCGACGTTGCTCCAGTCGGCGGGGAACGTCGTGATCTTCTCGGCCCACTCGCCCGCGCGGGACACCTCATAGGGCATCGGGCTCAGCGACCGGCCGCCGACGGACTTGCCGCCGGGTAGTTCAGGCTTGTAATCCAGGTAGCCCGGGGCGATTTCGAAACGCGCGTCACTATTGGCCTCGACGAAGTCGATCATCGACTCCCCGGTGCGCACGAACGTGCCCACCAGCTCCTCGTCCATCGCGCCGAGCGCCTGTGCCCTCAGGTAGGCCATCGCGTCCTCGACTGGCAGGTCGACATCCGCCGAGCGATGGTGCGCCGGGGTCCAGACGATGCCGCCGGAGACTGCGGTGGTGCCGCCGACCGTCGGCGCCTTCTCGTAGATCGCGACCGAGGCACCGTTGGCCGCGGCGGCCAGCGCCGCTGTCAGTCCAGCCGCGCCGGTGCCGAGCACGACGACATCGACCTCCTGGTCCCACGTAGGTGGGACCGTGGGACCCGGGCCCCAGCTGGGCGGATCCGCGTGTGCCATGGTCGGCTCCTTCATCAGTGCACTTGCCGCACAATGACTTTCAGTGTGTGCATATAGCGAACGAATTCGTTCGTTCTTTACACGCTAACGACGGCATTCTCGGAGTGTCAAGCGTTCGCGGGGTATTTCCGCAGTTCAGCGGGGTGTTTAACTGAGAATCTTCGAAAGGCGTTCGGCCGCATCGACAACCGCATCCTTGCCGCGGAGCACGACATCCTCCCGATGCGAGATCAGGTTGATACAGGTGCGCGGCGAGGTGGGCGGCCGCTGCACCGGCACCGCCAGGCCGTAGGTGCTCGGCTCGATCTCGCCGTGGGTGATGACCCAGCCCTGCTCGCGGGCCTTGGTCACCAACTCCCGCTCGCCAGGCTGGGCCGGCATGCTGGCCAGCAGGGCGATCCCGGCCGCGCCGCGGTCCAGCGGGTAGCGGCTGCCTTCGTGGAAGGACAACTGGTAGGAGACGTGAGTCGGCACGATCACCGCGATGGCGACCTGCTGATCACCCTCGGCCACCAGCAGGGACACGGTGGTGCCGAGTTCGTCGGCCAGCTCGCGCAGGATCGGCAGGCTCAGCTCGCGGACGTTGTTGTCGAACGACGCGCCCAACGCGGCCAGGCCCGCCGCCGATCGGAACCGGCCGTCGCCGCCCTTGACGACCAGCCGGTAGGTGGCCAGCGTGCTCAGCAGTCGGTAGGCGATGGTGCGGTGGACGCCGATACTGTCGGCGACCTGCTGGATGGTCAGCCCGCCGCGGGAGGCGGCGACCAGCTGCAGGGCGCACAGCCCGCGGGCCAGGGTCTGGGATCCCGGCGCGGCACTGATCGGCCTGTCGACCTTCACCTGCGTCATGTCTTCTCCGTGCCGGGCGTGTGAGACCTCTAGCGAACACTCCCGGAGCGCCTTGACAGACGCCCCCCTGAGAGTGATGCTTTCAATCTATAGCACACCATAGTTCAATAATTACACACACCGCTTACAAAAAGCGAGAATCCCATTATCACTGAGGATAGGGGCCACGGCGTGCCGGAGTTCGAGAGCGTCTGGAGTGATCTGCAGGGCGTCGAGTTCTCGCAGGGCTACCTGGATGCCGCCGGAGTCCGCACCCGCTACCTGCACGCCGGTGACCAGGACAAACCCGTGTTGGTGCTGCTGCACGGATCCGGCGGTCACGCCGAGGCGTACGTGCGCAACCTCGAGGCGCACGCCGAGCATTTCTCCACCTGGTCGATCGACATGGTGGGCCACGGGTACACCGACAAGCCGGGGCATCCGCTGGAGATCCGGCACTACGTCGACCACCTGGCGGCCGTCCTCGACGCCATCGGCGCGCAGCGTGCCCACCTGTCCGGGGAGTCTTTGGGCGGCTGGGTGGTCTCCCGCTTCGCCGTCGACCACCCCGACCGGCTCGACCGCCTGGTGCTCAACACCGCCGGCGGCTCGCAGGCCGACCCCGAGGTGATGAAGCGGATCATCACCCTGTCGATGGCCGCGGCCGAGAACCCGAGCTGGGGGACGGTGCAGGCCAGGATCAGGTGGCTGATGGCCGACAAGTCCAAGGGTTACGACGACATCGTCGCCAGCCGGCAGCGGGTCTATCGGCAGCCCGGGTTCGTCGGCGCGATGCGCGACATCATGGCCCTGCAGGATCCGGAGATCCGGCAGCGCAACCTGATCCGGCCCGAGGACTACGGCGCGATCAAAGCGCCCACGCTGGTGTTGTGGACCAGCGACGACCCCACCGCCGACGTCAGTGAGGGCAGGCGCATCTCGGAGATGATCGCCGGCGCGCGGTTCGAGGTCATGGAGGGGTGCGGCCACTGGCCGCAGTACGAGGACCCCAAGACCTTCAACCGTCTGCACATCGACTTCTTGCTGGGCCGGTGAACATGGCCACGTCCGCGAACGGCAACGGCTCGGCGACCGACGTCGACGTCGTGGTGGTCGGTGCCGGGCCGGTCGGCCTGACCTTGGCCAATGTGCTTGGGCTGCAGGGCGTCCGAACGCTGGTGGTCGATGAACGCGACGCGTTGATCGACTATCCACGCGGTGTGGGCCTCGACGACGAGGCGTTGCGCACCTTCCAGGGAATCGGCCTGGTCGATGCGGTGCTGCCGCACACCGTGCCCAACCAGATCCTGCGGTTCTTCGACGGCAAGCGACGGCTGCTTGCCGAGATGGCGCCGCCGGACGCCCGGTTCGGCTGGCCCAAACGCAATGGCTTCGTCCAGCCGCTCGTCGATGCCGAACTGCTCAAGGGCCTGGACCGTTTCGGCCACGTCGAGGTGGCCTGGGGCCACCCGATGACCTCGATCACCGAGACCGCCGACGGTGTCACCGTCGGATTGGACCACGCCTCCGGAACGCGTGAGGTCCGGGCCCGCTACGTCGTCGGCTGCGACGGCGGGCGCAGCGCGACACGGCGTTTGATGGGCGTCTCGTTCGACGGGACCACCTCCTCGACGCGGTGGCTGGTGGTCGACGTCGCCAACGACCCGCTCGGGCATCCCAACAGCGAGGTCGGGGCCGACCCGGCG
>Ga0208588_1000698_pt1 | contig 10559 bp, 8 predicted proteins | sample NGESurshal092012_8_FD_184483 | JGI IMG/M metagenome (GOLD analysis project Ga0208588, IMG submission 184483) | Arctic peat soil microbial communities from Barrow, Alaska - NGEE Surface sample 415-3 shallow-092012 (SPAdes) | ecosystem: Environmental > Terrestrial > Soil > Wetlands > Peat ...
TTGGCGGGCCTGCCGCGGCCGACCTGCTGCCATGCCGCCGCGGCGTTGGCCTGGGCGTCACCGGCCTCGATGAGTGCGTCGAGGTGACGGCGCACCCCCGCGGCGGAGATGCCCAACCGGTGTCCGATCTCGGCGGCGGTGATCGACCCCGACTCCAGCAGCAGGCGCACGATGGCGCGGCGCGTCTGGCCGTCATGCGCAACCGGGCCCGCGGCGGGCACCGGATAGACGTCGGACGGGATTTTCACAACACCAGTGTGACGCAATTCCTCGCGTGGTGTCCAGCAAGGGCACCCTCAGCAGCGGCGGGGCACGCCTGCCCGGCGGTTAGAGTGCTGTGGTGGCAGCCCGCCAACACTCGTTGAGTTCGTCGATCGCCCGTCTGCACGGTGACGAACGCACCGTGGCCGCGCCCCTCAACGATGCCGAAGCGCGCGCGATGCGGCGCACCCGGCTGTTCGGGGCCACCGGCACGGTGCTGATGGGCATCGGTGCGCTGGGCGCCGGAGCGCGCCCCGTCGTGCAGGACCCGACGTTCGGGGTGCGGCTGCTGAACCTGCCGTCACGGATCCAGACCGTCTCACTCACGATGACCACCACCGGTGCGGTGATGATGGCGCTGGCGTGGCTGATGCTGGGCCGCTTCACCCTGGGCCCCCGCCGGATGTCGCGCAGCCAGCTCGACCACACCCTGCTGCTGTGGATGGTGCCGCTGCTGATCGCACCGCCGATGTACAGCAAGGACGTCTACTCCTACCTCGCGCAGAGCCAGATCTCGCGGATCGGGCTCAACCCCTACAAGGTCGGTCCGGCGCCCGGTCTGGGCCTCGACCACGTGTTCACACTGTCGGTGCCCAGCCTGTGGCGCGAGACGCCGGCGCCGTACGGGCCCCTGTTCTTGTGGATCGGTCGCGGCATCTCGGCACTGACCGGCGAGAACATCGTCGCCGCCGTGCTCAGCCATCGCGTCGTGGTACTCATCGGCGTCGGGCTGATCGTCTGGGCCGTGCCCCGGCTGGCCCGGCGCTGCGGCGTGGCCGAGGTCAGCGCGCTGTGGCTGGGCGCCGCCAACCCACTGCTGCTGATGCACCTGGTGGCCGGCATCCACAACGAGGCGCTGATGCTAGGCCTGATGCTGACCGGCACCGAGTTCGCGCTGCGGGGTATCGACTCGGCGGGCACGTCTCCACACTGGCCGCGGCGGCGCGAGCAGTGGGTCTCGGTGGGCCTGCTGGCTGCGGGGGTGGTGTTGATCACTATGTCGTCGCAGGTGAAACTGCCTGGCCTGCTGGCGCTGGGGTTCGTCGCCATGGCGCTGGCCCATCGCTGGGGTGGCACGTTCAAGCCGTTCCTGCTGGCCAGTGTCCTGATGATGAGTATCTCGCTGCTGGTGATGGCCCTGATCGGCTGGGCCAGCGGGCTGGGCTTCGGCTGGATCTTCACGCTCGGCACCGCCAACGTGGTGCGCAGCTGGATGTCCCCACCGACGCTGCTGGCGCTGGGCACCGGACAAGTGGGCATCCTGCTGGGCCTCGGCGACCACACCACCGCAGTGCTGTCGCTGACCCGCGCCATGGGCGTGCTGATCATCACCATCACCGTGACCTGGCTGCTGCTGGCGGTGCTGCGCGGGCGCCTGCATCCGGTGGGCGGACTCGGCGTCGCGCTCGGCGCCACGGTGCTGCTGTTCCCGGTCGTCCAACCGTGGTACCTGCTGTGGGCGATCATCCCGCTGGCCGCCTGGGCCACCCGGCCCGGATTCCGCATCGCCACGATCGCGGTGACCCTGATCGTCGGCATCTTCGGTCCGACCGCCAACGGCGACCGCTTCGCGCTGTTCCAGATCGTCGACGCCACCGTGGCCAGCACCGTGATCGTGCTGCTGCTGATCGCGCTGACCCTGCACCGGCTACCCTGGCGCACCGTGCCCGGCACCACCGAGACCTTCAGCGGTCAGGAGCCCGAGCCGGCGCCGACCGAACCGCCCGCGCCACGTCCGGCGCCGGACGCCTACGCTGAGTCCCCGTGAGTCCCGGCTCCGATACCCCCGTGCGGCTGCGCGGGGTCACCAAGCGCTACGGGTCGACGACGGCCGTGTCGGACCTGGACCTCGATGTGCACACCGCCGAGGTGCTCGCGCTGCTCGGGCCCAACGGCGCCGGCAAGACCACCACCGTCGAGATGTGCGAAGGATTCGCGCGGCCCGACTCCGGCACCATCGAGGTGCTGGGACTGGACCCGGTGGCCGACAACGCCCGCGTCCGCGAACGGATCGGCGTCATGCTGCAGGGCGGCGGCGGCTATCCGGCTGCCCGCGCCGGCGAGATGCTCAAGCTCGTCGCCTCCTATGCCGCCGACCCGCTCGACCCGGCCTGGCTGCTGGACACCCTCGGGCTCACCGAAGCCGCCCGCACCACCTATCGCCGGCTCTCAGGTGGACAGCAGCAACGTCTGGCTCTGGCCTGCGCGCTGGTCGGCCGGCCGGAGCTGGTGTTCCTCGACGAGCCCACCGCGGGCATGGACGCCCACGCGCGGCTGGTGGTGTGGGAGCTCATCGACGCCCTGCGCCGCGACGGCGTGACCGTGGTGCTGACCACCCACCAGCTCAAGGAGGCCGAGGAGCTCGCCGACCGGATCGTCATCATCGACCACGGCTCGTCGGTCGCCGCCGGCACACCCGCCGAGCTGATGCACAACGGCGCCGAAGGGCAGCTGCGGTTCACCGCGCCCCGGCACCTGGAGCTGTCACTGCTGGTCTCCGCACTGCCCGAGAACTACTCCGCCACCGAGGCCTCGCCGGGTGAGTACCTTGTCGAGGGCCAGATAGACCCGCAGGTGCTGGCGACGGTGACCGCCTGGTGCGCCCGGCTCAACGTGCTGGCCACCGACGTCCGCGTCGAGCAGCGCAGCCTGGAGGACGTGTTCCTGGACCTGACCGGCAAGGAGCTGCGGCCATGAGGCTTCCCGCGAAGTTCAGTGTGCACTCAGGGCGAGAACTGACGCGAAAGCTTGCCCTGGAGGCACACTCGACAGGAGCCGCGCCATGACCGAACTCTTCCCGGCGGGCACCTTCCGTCCCGATCCTCGCCCGAACACCGTGCCGCGGATGCTGGCCGCCCAGTACGGCCTCGAGCTGAAGCTCCTGCTGCGCAACGGCGAACAGCTGCTTCTGACGATGTTCATCCCGATCACGCTGCTGATCGGGCTCACGCTGCTGCCACTCGGGTCCTTCGGCGAGCATCGGGTGGGCGTGTTCGTTCCCGCCATCATGGCGCTGGCGGTGATCTCCACCGCGTTCACCGGGCAGGCCATCGCGGTCGCGTTCGACCGCCGCTACGGCGCGCTCAAACGCCTCGGTGCCACCGCGCTGCCGGTGTGGGGCATCATCGCCGGCAAGGCGCTCGCCGTGGTGACGGTGGTGTTCCTGCAGGCGCTTCTGCTCGGCGGCATCGGGCTGGCCCTGGGCTGGCGGCCGCACCCGGCCGGCCTGCTGCTCGGTGCGGTGATCATCGCGCTGGGCACCGCGGGGTTCGTCGCGATGGGACTGCTGCTCGGCGGAACCCTGCGCGCCGAGATCGTGCTCGCGGTCGCCAACCTGCTGTGGTTCGTCTTCGCGGGACTGGGCGCGCTGACCTTGGAGACCCAGACGGTCCCGCGCGCCGTTGCGCTGGTTGCCCGGCTCACCCCGTCCGGGGCGCTCACCGAGGCGCTGTCGCAGGCGATGACGCTGTCGGTCGACTGGTTCGGCATCGCGGTCCTCGCAGTGTGGGGCGGGCTGTCGGCGCTGGCCGCGCTGCGCTGGTTCCGCTTCACCTGAGCGTGCCGACGATGCGGGCCGGCACCGGCCCGCTGAGGAAGCACGCAATTCAACCTGAGCACCAGCCCTACTACAGGGCGTAGTTAACCTTCCTCTACGATCGGGCCGTGCCCATCGGACGGTTTTTCCTGCGGCTGGTGGACCTGCTTCCACTGCCCAGCTTGCGCGTGCAGCGCATCATCACCGCCGCGGTCATCCTCACGCAGGCCGGGATCGCGGTCACCGGCTCGATCGTCCGGGTGACCTCCTCCGGGCTCGGCTGCCCCACCTGGCCGCAGTGCTTCCCCGGCAGCTTCACCCCGGTCCCGCACGCCGAGGTCCCGCGCATCCATCAGGCCGTCGAGTTCGGCAACCGGATGATCACCTTCCTCGTCGTCATCGCGGCGATCCTCGCGGTGCTGGCCGTCACGCGGGCCCGCCGCCGCCGCGAGGTCCTCGTCTACGCCTGGCTGATGCCGGCCTCGACAGTCCTGCAGGCGGTGATCGGCGGTATCACGGTGCTCACCGGCCTGCTGTGGTGGACGGTCGCCGTGCACCTGCTCGCCTCGATGGTGATGGTGTGGCTGGCCACCCTGCTCTACGTCAAGATCGGTGAGCCCGACGACGGCATCCCCACCGCGCTGGTGCCGAAACCGTTGCAGCTCTTGACGTTGTTGACCGCGCTGGCCCTGTCGGCGGCGTTGGTCACCGGCACCACGGTGACCGGGGCCGGCCCGCACGCCGGCGACAAGAGCCCGCAGCGGATCGTGCCGCGCCTCGAGGTGGAGATCATCACGCTGGTGCACGCGCACTCCACGTTCCTGTTCATCTATCTGTCGCTGCTGATCGGTCTGGGTGCCGGCTTGCTGGCCGTCTACGCTCCGCGGGTGATCATGCGGCGACTGTCGGTGCTCATCGCGCTGGTGATCGCGCAGGGCCTGCTCGGCGCCGTGCAGTTCTTCACCGGGGTGCCCGCCGTCCTGGTGGCCTTTCACGTCGCCGGCGCGGCGGCCTGCACCGCGGCGACCGCCGCGCTATGGGCGTCGATGCGACAGCGGACCGAGCCCAAGACGCTCGAGAGCTGACTCCACGCACAGCGCGAACTTCCGCTGCTGCAACTGCCGGGCCTGCTCGTCGAGCTGACGCCAGCCCAGCGACGGCTCGATCAGCTCCAGTTCGAGAAGCAGCGGATCGTCCGCGCCGCCGATGAGATCGACCCGGGCGTAGAGCAGGTCGGTGGCGCTGAGGCCGAGATGTCGTGCGGCCGCCTCGAGTGCTGCGTGGCCAACGTCCCACATCTCGAAGTCCGGATCGGCCGGTGTCAGCTTCTCCTCGGCGAAGGTTCCCGAGTCGTCGAGATCGGGCAGCTCGCCCTCCGGCGGCAGCATCGGTCCCTTGGTGAAGGCGTGCGACTGTTCGCCGCCGAGGAAGACCAGCGCGGTCTCGCCGGCCTCGACCCGCGCGTCATAGGGCTGCACCAGCGCGGTGCGCCCGCTGCCCTGCAGGGCGGCGGCGTGATCGCGGGCGGCGGCGCGGTCGGTGAAACGGCGGGTGTCGATCGATCCGGCACCGATCGCCGGTTTGACGACGACTTCGCCCGCTGGGCCCTTGGGCAAGCGCACCTTCTCCCCGGGTGCGAAGAAGGACGACGGCAGCGTCGGCACACCGGCGGCGGACAGATCATCCAGGTAGCGCTTGTCGCTGTTCCAGGCCACCACCTGCGGCGCGTTGAGCAGGTTGCGCACCCGTGCGGCCCAGGCCAGAAACTCCTCGCGCCGCTCCGCGTAGTCCCAGGTGGCGCGCAGGATCACCAGATCGGCGTCTTCGGTCTGCGGGTCGTCCCACGACATCCACCGCGCATGCAGGCCACGATGGCGCAGCGCCTCGAGCAGTCCGGCGTCGTCGCCATCGCCGTCCACCAGCTGCGGGCAGCCGGCCAGCACGATCCTGGGATGGAACACATCGGGGCGGGCCAGCTTCATGCCATCTTCACACCGGGGATGATAGTGACATGCACGCAATCGAAATCGCCCAAACCGGCGGTCCCGAGGTCCTGAGTTACGTCGAGAAGCCGAAACCCGCACCCGGCCCCGGCGAGGTGCTCATCGAGGCCGACGCGATCGGCGTCAACTACATCGACACCTACTTCCGGTCCGGCCTGTATCCGCGCGAGGTTCCGTTCGTGCTCGGCACCGAGGTCTGCGGCACGGTCGCCGCCGTGGGCGACGACGTCGCGGCGATCAAGCCCGGCGACCGGGTGGTCACCGCCAACGCGACCGGTGCCTATGCCGACTTCTGCACGGCCCCAGCCGATTTCGTCGCCTACGTACCAGACGCCGTGCAGTCCGACGCGGTGGCCTCAGCGCTGCTGAAAGGCATGACGGCGCACTATCTGATCAAGTCGGTCTACGCCGTGCAGCCCCGCGACTTCCTGCTCGTGCACGCCGGGGCGGGCGGAGTGGGACTGATCCTCACCCAGTGGGCCACCAGTGTGGGCGCGCGGGTGATCACCACGGCCTCCACCCCGGACAAGGCAGCGTTGTCGCGGCAGGCCGGCGCCGTCGAGGTGCTCGACTACCCGGAGGATTCGGCCCGGTTCGGCGCCACGATCCGCGAGCTCACCAGCGGCCACGGCGTCGCCGCGGTGTACGACGGGGTGGGCAAGTCCACGTTCGACGCCAGCCTGGCCAGCCTGGCCGTGCGCGGCACGCTGGCGCTGTTCGGCGCGTCCAGCGGGCCGGTGCCGCCGGTGGACCCGCAACGGCTCAACGCCGCGGGATCGGTCTACCTCACCAGGCCCAATCTCGCACATTTCACCCGTACCGCCGACGAATTCGCTTGGCGTGCAGGGGAATTGCTGGATGCCATCGCGGACGGCTCGATCACGATCACCGTCGGCGGGCACTACCCGCTGGCCGAGGCCGAGCGGGCGCACCGCGATCTGCAGGGACGGAAGACGACCGGATCGATCGTCCTGTTGCCGTAGGTCAGGAGAACAGCGTCGGCAGGGCGATCGCCGAGTCGACGGCCAGTGCGACGAACACCACGGCCAGGTAGTTGTTCGACTGCAGGAACAGCTTCAGCGGCTTGACGGACTCACCGCGGCGCACGCCCGCATGCAGGCGATGGGCCATCACCAGGAACCACGCCCCGGCCAGTGTGGCCACTAAGGCGTACAACCAGCCGGCGCCCGGGATCAGCGCCAGCGTCGCCAGCACCGTCAACCAGGTGTAGATCACGATCTGCTTGGTCACCTGCTGCTCGGTGGCGACCACGGGAAGCATCGGCACGCCGGCGGCGCGGTAGTCGTCCTTGTACTTCATCGCCAGCGCCCAGGTGTGCGGCGGCGTCCAGAAGAAGATGATCGCGAACATCACCAGCGCCTGCCAGCCGATGGTGCCGGTCACCGCGGACCAGCCGATCATCACCGGCATGCAGCCCGCCGCCCCGCCCCACACCACGTTCTGCGATGTGCGGCGCTTGAGCACCAGCGTGTAGACCAGCACGTAGAACGCGATGGTGGCGGCGGCCAGATGCGCCGAGAGCATGTTGGTGGTCCACCACAGCCAGAAGAACGAGGCGACCGACAGGGCCAGCCCGAACACCAGCGCGTGGCTGCGCGGCACCGTGGCCCGGGCCAGCGGCCGGCGCTCGGTGCGCTTCATCACCTTGTCGATGTCGGCGTCTGCCACGCAGTTCAGCGCGTTCGCGCCCGCCGCGGCGAGCATGCCGCCGAACAGGGTGTTGAGGATCAGCAGCGGGTCGACAGTGCCCCGCTGGGCCAGCAGCATCGCCGGAATCGTGGTGACCAGCAGCAGCTCGATCACCCGAGGTTTGGTCAGCGCCAGATAGCCCAGCAGCGTGTCGCGGAACCGGACCGGCGCACCCTCGACGAGGCGCACTTCGCGAACTCTCACGCAGCTGACTCCTGACAAACGGCGGCGAAACCGGCGATCTACTACAGGCGATGGTAGACCGCGCAGCCCCCGGACCGTTACCGAAGGGTCGATTCACGGCGATTCCACCTCCGTGACGCGGTCGGAGGCGTAAATCTTCACCTGCGGGTAACGCAGGTAGAAGCACGCTGCGACAACCGCCCATCCGGCACTAGGGTTAAGAGGACCCCAGCTTGCCAGCAGTTCTGACGATGCCAGGAGTGAGTTAGTGACCACACTCGAAGACATTTCCGCGCTGACCCAACCGCACCATCCGGACGACTGGACCGACGTCGACTCGCTGGCCGTCGACACGGTGCGCGTCCTGGCCGCCGATGCGGTCCAGAAGGTCGGCAACGGGCACCCCGGCACGGCGATGAGCCTCGCGCCGCTGGCCTACACGCTGTTCCAGCGGGTGATGCGGCACGACCCGAGCGACACCCACTGGCTGGGCCGCGACCGGTTCATCCTGTCCTGCGGGCACAGCAGCCTCACCCTCTACCTGCAGCTTTACCTGGGCGGTTTCGGGCTCGAGCTCTCCGACATCGAGTCGCTGCGCACCTGGGGCTCCAAGACCCCGGGCCACCCGGAGTTCCGGCACACCCTCGGTGTGGAGATCACCACCGGTCCACTCGGGCAGGGCCTGGCCTCGGCGGTCGGGATGGCGATGGCCGCGCGCTACGAACGCGGCCTGTTCGATCCGGACGCGCCGCCCGGCACCAGCCCGTTCGACCACTACATCTACGTGATCGCCTCCGACGGGGACATCGAGGAGGGCGTCACCAGCGAGGCCTCCTCCCTGGCCGGCACCCAGCAGCTCGGGAACCTGATCGTGTTCTACGACCGCAACCAGATCTCGATCGAGCACGACACCAACATCGCGCTGTCCGAGGACACCCTGGAGCGCTACCGGGCCTACGGCTGGCACGTCCAGGAGGTCGACGGCGGTGAGAACGTCGTCGGCATCGAGGCCGCCGTCGCCGAGGCCAAGAAGGTCACCGACAAGCCGTCGTTCATCGCGGTGCGCACCATCATCGGCTATCCCGCGCCGACGAAGATGAACACCGGCGGCGTGCACGGCTCAGCGCTGGGCGACGAGGAGGTCGCCGCCACCAAGAAGGTGCTGGGCTTCGACCCGGACAAGACGTTCGAGGTGCGCGACGAGGTGATCGAGCACACCCGCAAGCTGGTGGAGCGCGGCCGCGAGGCGCACGAGAAGTGGCAGGGCGACTTCGACGCCTGGGCCCAGCGTGAACCCGAGCGCAAGGCCCTGCTGGACCGGCTCACCGCAGGAGAGCTGCCCGACGGCTGGGACGCCGACATCACCTACTGGGAGCCGGGGTCCAAACCGCTGGCCACCCGCGCGGCCTTCGGCCAGGTGCTCAACGACGTCGCGCCCAAGCTGCCCGAGTTGTGGGGTGGCTCAGCCGATCTCGCCGGCAGCAACAACACCACCATCAACGGGGTCAAGTCGTTCGGTCCGCCGTCGATCTCGACCAAGGACTACACCGCCGACTGGTACGGCCGGGTGTTGCACTTCGGCATCCGCGAGCACGCGATGGGCTCGATCCTGTCCGGCATCGTGCTGCACGGACCGACCCGCGCGTTCGGCGGCACGTTCCTGCAGTTCTCCGACTACATGCGCCCGGCGGTGCGACTGGCGTCGCTGATGGACATCGACACCATCTACATCTGGACGCACGACTCGATCGGGCTCGGCGAGGACGGCCCCACCCACCAGCCGATCGAACACCTCGCCGCGCTGCGGGCCATCCCGAAACTGTCGGTGGTGCGCCCCGGTGATCCGAACGAGACCGCGTACGCGTGGCGCTCGATCATCGCGCGGGGCAAGGGCTCCGGAGCCGCCGGGCCGGCGACATCGAGCTTCGGCCCGGTCGGTTTCATCCTCACCCGGCAGGGCATCCCGGTTCTGGAGGGCACCAGTAAAGAGGGTGTCGAGCGTGGCGGGTACGTGCTGGGTGGCGGCAATCCGGCCGACGACGCCGACGTGATCATCATCGCCACCGGTTCGGAGCTGCAGCTGGCCGTGGAAGCCCAGAAGATGCTGGCGGACAAGGACATCCGCGCCTATGTGGTGTCGATGCCGTGCGTGGAATGGTTCGACGCGCAGCCGCAGGAGTACCGCGACAGCGTGCTGCCGCCAGACGTCTCGGCCCGCGTCGCGGTCGAGGCCGGGGTGGCACAGAGTTGGTACAAGTACGTCGGCGACACCGGCGAGATCATCTCCATCGAGCACTACGGCGAATCCGCCGACGACAAGACACTGTTCCGCGAGTTCGGCTTCACCCCCGAGGCCGTCGCCGCGGCCGCCGAACGCGCAATCGACAACTGATAAGGAAAACCGTCATGGCACAGAATCCCCACCTCGCGGCGCTGGCCGCCGCGGGAGTCTCCATCTGGCTCGACGACCTGTCCCGCGACCGGTTGAGGTCGGGCAACCTGCAGGAGCTGATCGACACCAAGAGCATCGTCGGCGTCACCACCAACCCGTCGATCTTCCAGGCCGCCCTGTCCAAGGGCAGCGCCTATGACGAGCAGGTCGCCGAACTCGCCGAACGCGGCGCCGACGTCGACGCCACCATCCGCACCGTGACCACCGACGATGTCCGCGAGGCCTGCGACGTGCTGCGGCCCCAGTGGGACGCCTCCGACGGTGTCGACGGGCGGGTGTCGATCGAGGTGGACCCAAGGCTGGCCCACGACGCCGACAAGACCATCGCGCAGGCCATCGAGCTGTGGAAGATCGTCGACCGACCCAACCTGCTGATCAAGATCCCAGCCACCGAGGCGGGCCTGCCCGCCATCAC
>Ga0208588_1000702_pt1 | contig 10535 bp, 8 predicted proteins | sample NGESurshal092012_8_FD_184483 | JGI IMG/M metagenome (GOLD analysis project Ga0208588, IMG submission 184483) | Arctic peat soil microbial communities from Barrow, Alaska - NGEE Surface sample 415-3 shallow-092012 (SPAdes) | ecosystem: Environmental > Terrestrial > Soil > Wetlands > Peat ...
CCCCAAGTGAACGGCGAGCCGACCTTCATCGAGACGGTCCGCGGCCGGTTCGCCGCGCAGATCGAGGGTCCCGCGGACGGCGCACCCGTGCTGTGCCTGCACGGCTTCCCGGACAACCCGGGCTTCTTCGGCCCGCTGCTGCCGGCTCTGGCGCGCGCGGGCTTCCGGGGCGTCGCCCCGTTCATGCGCGGGTACCGGCCCACCGAGATGGGCCCGCCGCGCCGAATCTCGGATCTGGGCGACGACGTGGAGGCGCTGGCCCACGCGCTCGCCCCGGGTCGAACCATTGCCGTCGTGGGACACGACTGGGGCGCGGTCGCCGTCCACGATGCCATCGCGCGCCCCTCCCCCCGTGTGCACGCGGCCGTGGCCATGGCCGTGCCCCGGCCGGAGACGTTCGTCGCCAACATCCCGAAGCATCCGGGCCAGCTGATCCGCAGCAGCTACATGCTGGAGATGGCGAGCCCGCTCGGACCGTTGCTGGCGCGCTCGGCTCCCCGCCTGCGGAAGATGTGGACCGACTGGTCGGGCAGTCGCGAGCCGCGGGACGAGCGCCTCGCTTCCGTTCGCGCCACGCTCGACGCGAGCGGGTCGGGGCCCACGCACTACTACCGGATGATCCTCGCCCAGTTGCTGCGTGGAGGCTGGCGACGGGACGTTCAGGTTGCCGTGCCCACGCTGCTCCTGATGGGCGCGCGGGACGGCGTCATCCCGCCCTTCATGGCCGATGGCAGCGAGCGTCACCACGTGGGGCCTTTCGCCAAGCAACTCGTGCCGGGTGCAGGGCACTTCCTGCTCGACGACGCGCCGGAACCGGTGGTCGCCGCGGTGCTCGAGTGGCTCGCGCGCTGGCCCGCGGAGGGCGGGCGCGAGGTCTAGGCACCACGCCCGGCCGGGTCAGCCAGCCGCGGGCTTCCCACAGCTTCCGCAGAACTTCGCCCCGGCGCCGAGGTCCGAGCCGCACTCGGTGCACTTCCGTCCGACCGGGGCAAGGGCCTCGCCGCAGTGTCCGCAGAACTTCCCCGTTCCGGGCGTTCCGCACTTGGGGCACGGCGTTCCCACCGCGGCCATCGGTGTCGCTGGAGCCGGCCGTTGCTGTCCCTGCTGGAACGCCTGCGCCATCCCGAACCCGACGCCCAGTCCCGCGCCCTGGAGCGCGGCCCCGCCGCCCTCGCCGCCTTTCGCCATGCCCTCGGCCGCACCGAGCATCGCCTGCCCCTGGGCGTACTGCTGGAAACCGCCGGCGAGCTTGCTGTACGCGGTGTCCTTGCCCAGCCGCTTGAGGGTGACCTCGTCCTCGTCCTTGATGGACACGGTGAAGTTGCCCATCCGGACGACGGTCAGGCCGTAACCGTCCACGTGCGGCTTGAAGCCGGCGAGCACGTCCTGCTCGATCTCCTCGGTGTACGCGCCGGAGGTCACGTCGAGCAGCGGCCAGCGCTTCTTCACCAGCAGCTCGGCGATGCGGTCTCGCACCACCTTGAGCACCTGGCTCTTGAACCAGGCCAGGAACTCCTCGTTCCCGGTCCGCCGCAGGCCGACCAGCCCGAGGATCAGCTTCTCGGGCTCGGTCACCCGCACCGAGAAGTCGCCGTACACCATCGTCCCGATGCCCAGCCCGGTCTCCGGGTCCCGAACGTCCCCGATGGGACCACCGAACTTCACGCCCGGGAACTCGCGGATGCTGACGAAGTAGATCTCGGCGACGAAGAGGTTGCCCCCGGTGAAGCCCTCGATGAAGCGCCCGAGGAAGGGGATGTTCTGGGTGTCCAGCGTGTGCCGGCCCGGCCCGAGCTTTCCCTGCACCTGGCCGTCCTTCACGAAGACGGCGACCTCGTCGGCGCCGACCGTGAGCTGGGTCATCATCCGGACGTTGCGCTCCGGATAGGCGTAGATGATGTCGTTCTTCGCTTCGTCGGAACGCGCGATGAAGTTCCGCTGCGCTTCACCCTTCAGACCATCGAACAGACCCAAGGCGAACCTCCGGGGAGGGACTTCGTCGCTGATCACGGGGCGGGGCGGCAGGCATTGCCTCCTGCGCCTTGCGTGCCAGGAGGATCGCACAGGAGCACGAGAGGTTGCGAGTCCCGGGGCGGCACGGACCCCACTGCCCGGTTTCAGCTCCAGCGGCTGACCAGCCGCTCGCGGTCGAACAGGCGAACGCTGGCCCACACGAGCACCACGTCGAGCACCAGCACCACCAGGCCCAGCACCGCGTAGTACCCGGTGCCGGCGCGGATCCACCCCGCGAGCTGGCCGCCCACCAGACCCATCAGCGGGAGCACGACCAGTGCCGACAGCTGCTGCGCGAGCCGTGCCTCGCCCACGCGCGCCGAGACGAGCACCGCGAGGCCGTTCCCGAGGAAGGCGAACAGCGGCGCCACGAGGCCGACCCCGAAGAGCCACATCCCGTTCGGGAGCACCGGACCGTGGACCACCGGCCAGGCCACCGCGTCCACCGCCCCGACGAACGCCGCGAAGGACAGCCAGGTGATGGCCACCGCAGGCACCACCGACGCCAGGCTCTTGCCGAGCACCAGCTCGGCTGCGCTGACCGGCGAAGCGAGGAGCGGCTCGAGCGTGCGGCGCTCCTTCTCCCCCGCCACGCTCTGGGAGGAGATGAGGATGGGCACGAACACCGGCATCAGGAGGAAGATGCCGAACCAGTCGACGACCAGCTTGTCGATCATGAAGCGCACCGGGTCCACGGCGCGGGGCAGGTTGGGCTCGTAGAAGAGCGCCATCGCCCGGAAGGAGATCTCGTCCGGGTGGCGCAGCCAGGCCCAGACGACGCCCGTCGGCACGAGCACCAGCACGGCGGGCAGGGCGAGCATGCTCGCCAGGAGCCCCGGATTCTTCCGGAGGTCGAGCGCCTCCTTCCAGGACACCGCCAGGGCGCGATGCAGCCTGAAGGTCACGTTGCCTCGGTCTCGGCGCCTCGGGTCAGCTCGAGGTACACGTCCTCGAGCGCACGCTGGGCGGGCAGCACCGCGTGGATCCGCACCCGGGCCTGCGCCAGCAAGGCGACCACGTCGGGGATGGAGACGCCCCCGGCGAGGGTGACCCGCAGCGAGTGCCGCTCGGCCACCCACACGCAGGGGGGGACCAGCGAGCCGAGCGCCTCGCCCGCGGCCCCTGCGGTCCCCTCGACGTGGATCTCCACCACGCCGGTCTGCCGGCGCAGCTCCGGCACCGTGCCCACCGCGAGCAACCGGCCCTTCACCACCGCGATGCGTCCGCAGAGCCGCTCCACCTCGGCCATGTTGTGCGAGCACAGCACCACCGTCCGGCCGCCGGCGGCGAGCTCACCCACGGCCTCGCGCACCGAGCGGGCCGACTCCGGGTCGAGCCCGCTGGTGGGCTCGTCCAGGAAGAGCGCCTGGGGCTCGTGGAGGAGCGCGCGGATGAGCGCCAGCTTCTGCCGCATCCCCTTGCTGAAGGTGCCGCACGGCTCGTCCTCGCGCCCGGCGAGGCCGAAGCGCTGCATCCAGCGCCGCGCCGAGTCCCAGGCCTCGGCAGTGTCCCGGTGGTGAAGCTTGAGGAAGAAGCGGAGGTTCTCCCGCGCGGTGAGCCGGTCGTAGAGGCCGGGCTGCTCGGTGAGGAGCCCCACCCGCGAGCGCAGCGCCTCGCCGTCACCGTCGAGCGGAACGCCGCACACGGTGGCCCCGCCCGAGGACGGACGCAAGAGCCCGGTGAGCATCCTGACGGTGGTGGTCTTCCCCGCCCCGTTCGGTCCCAGGAGCCCGAAAACCTCGCCCTCGCCCACCTCGAAGTCGAGGCCCTCCACGGCGCTGCGCGCGCCGAACTGCTTGGAGAGGGAGCGGACCTCGATGCGGCTCAATCGATGGTGACCAGCACGAACTTCACATTGAGGTCCTTGTCCACCTGCTCGATGCGGTGGTCCGGGCCGATCGCCTGCCGGAGGAGCCCGAGCCGGGGGTGCTCGACCAATGCCCACTTGCGACCGGGGAGGCTCGCGAACGCGGCCATGCGAGCCGGGCTGTCCTTGATCTGCTTGACCGTGTTCCGGCTGTAGAAGGTCTCACCCTTCCAGTCCATCATGTACGCGACGATGGGCTCGCCGGGGTTCCGCCGGTCGTAGTAGCGCCAGAAGAGATCGCGCTGCGTCCAGTGGTGGCTCAGGTCCACCCAGTGGCTCCAGCTGAACCAGAGCGCGAAGGCGATCGCCAGCGCTCCGAGGCTTCCCACCAGACCGACGCGTGACCCGCGCACCGCCCCCAGCCCCGCCGCGACACCGCCGAGCGTGAAGGCCCACACCATCCCGGTCTTCACGTTCACCGGAGCGCGGAGGTTGGTCGCGAGCGTGTCGAAACGCGGGACGAAGAAGCCGAGCGCGAGCAGGACTGCGGCGATGGCCGCTCCCATCGCGACCACCTCGATCGCCGCGCGCCGGTGCGGGCTCGGAGCGCTCAGGGCGCCCCAGAGGACCACGGCGGCGGCGGCGGCCACCAGGGCACCGAGGAGCGTGAGCGGGCTCCGCAGCTGCCCGGGGAAGCTGGTGATCGCGATCGAGGTCACTCCGACCGCGAGGACCAGGAACCCGGGCATGCGCGCCTTGAGTCGCTCGGCCCGGTCCGCGCCAACACCTCCGAACGTCATCCAGGCGCCGAGGGCGAGCAGCACCGCGGCGACGAGGTCGCCCGACGCGAGCGAGCGGCGAGACAGCCCGACGACCACCGGCCGGGCGTCCAGGTCGTGGGGGTAGGCGCGCTCGTAGTTGTAGACGAAGAGGTCGGTGAAGTCCTTGGGCGTGACGGCGAGGTCCTTGGCCACCAGGAAGAAGAGCACCCCGCCCAGGATCAGCGGGATGGCGTGCGCCGCGGGTCCGTCCTCCCACACCCGGTCGATGAACAGCGCGAAGAGGATGGCGAGGCCCGGCAGCACCGGGAGCACGTAGTGGTGGAACTTGGTCGCCGAGGCGTCGACCAGCAGGAAGGCGAACACCGCCCAGAGGAAGGCGATGAAGGCGATCCTGCCGCGGACGTCGAGCTGGCGGAGGCGCAGCGGCGAGACGAGGGCGAGCGCGCCGGGGAGCAGCGCCACCCACGGAAAGATCGCGTACCCCCCCTGCTCGATGAAGTAGACGAACGTCCCACCGGGCGTGGTGGTGTGCACGCCCTCGAGGAGCCGGTTCAGGTGGTCGTGGATGAAGAACCGGACGAAGAAGGTCTTCCCCTCGTTGTCCACTGCGGGGAACGCGCACATCACCGCGTACCAGGGGCCGGCCACGGCCAGGAACACGCCGATCCCGGTGAGGAGCCGCATCCGGGCCATCTCGGCGAACAGCACGGGCATGGGCTCCGCGCCGGCGGCGACCTGCTTCCGGTAGGCACTGCTGGTGAGCCAGCGCCAGTGCGCCCCGGCGCCCTGCGCGTCCCAGGGGAAGACGCAGGCCGCGGCGTAGATGAGGAGCACCACCGCGGGCAGGCCGACGCCGAGGAGCCCCTTGGCCAGCATGGACAGACCGCAGAAGACGTAGAAGCCCATCCACCAGGCCGTGCGATTCCGCGTTTGCGTGTCGAAGAGTCCGATGATCGCGCAGGCCATGGCCCCGACGAGCGTGGCGACGAAGGGCGTGTCCGTCACCACCTGCCGGGTGATGAGGAAGAAGAGCGGCATCGTGGCGAGCACCACGGTGGTGGCGAGCCCAACCCGGTGGCTCACGGTTCGGCCGAGCGCGAGCGCGAGCAGCGCCAGCGAGCCCAGCATCAGCAGGACGAACGGCGTCCGCATGGCCCACTCGGTGTAGAGCGGGAGCCTTCCCGGTGTCGCGTTGATGCCGACCAGGGCCATTCCGGGCACGTCCATCCACATGGTGAGCGGCGGCTTGGAGAAGAACCAGCTGCTCTCCCAGTAGGGATGCACGTAGTCGTTCCGGGCCATCATCTCCCGGGCGACCTCGCCGTAATGGGACTCCCATGGGTCCCAGAGCCCGACGGCGCCAACGTAGGGAACGAACACCAGTGCTCCGACCAGCAACGACATCAGGATCAGCCGGAGCTCGGGGTCGAGTGCGAGCACGCGGCGCGCCAGCGGATGGCGGACGACCCGATCCCCGAGCAGCGCCTGGGCGATGCCCGGAAGCACGTCTCCTTCCCTCACGTTCATCAGGCCGCGCCTTGTAGCATGGGCCCGGGACCGGGGAGGGGTCTGGTGGACCCATGAAGCTGGTGATCGAAGACGACGAGGGTCACCGCCGGGAGATCCCCCTCGACCGTGAGGAGATCACCATCGGTCGACGGGAGGACAACGTCGTCCACCTGCCGGAGCGCAACGTCTCCCGCCGGCACGCCCGGCTGGTGCACCGTGGGGGCACGCTGCTGCTCGAGGACCTCCGCAGCGCAAACGGCACCCACGTCAACGGGATGCGGATCTCCGAGCAGGTCCCGCTGGGAGACGGCGATCTGGTGCGCATCGGAGATTACGGGGTCGCCCTACGCCCCGACGGGGTCCCGCTCGAGGTGCCGCTGCCGAGGACGGCCGCCGACGAACCGGAGGGCTTCCCCCGGACGGACGTGCTCGCAGACACCGCGCCTCACCCGCTCGTCGCCGCGGCGGCCGAGCCAGCGGTCGAGGTCGAGCTCCCGGTGGGGGTCCAGCGCAGAGGAGGCCGGCGGGCCCTGATGGTGGTTGGCCTGGGGCTGCTGCTCGGACTGGGGGGAGCGCTCCTCCTGCGCGCACGCAGCGGAGACGCTTCCCGGGCGCGGAGCGCGGTCCCGCCGCCGCCAACACCCGAGGTGGTGGAGGAGATCATGCCTTCGCCCGCTGACGAGCCACCAACGCTCGAGCTGACTCCGCCCACGGTCCCCGCGTCGCGCCCGAGCACCGCGACCGAGTGGCTGGCCGCCGCGCGCACGGCCGCCGAGGCCCGCGACTTCGACCGTGCGCTGCGGATGCTGGGCCTGGTCCGGGATCACGCCTTCCAGGCCGAGGTGCAAACCTTGCGCAGGACGTGGCGGGCCGAGGCGGCCGCCGGGCGGGCGGTGAAGAGCGCGCGCAAGGAGCTGGACCGGGGCAGACCCGGCGGCGCGTTGAAGGCGCTGGAGGCCGCGCGGGGGAGCCGCGCCTGGGCGTCGGAGGCCTCCGAGCTCCGCGCCGAGGCGACCGCGGCGCTCAGGGGTGCGCGGAGGCCCCCGCCCCGAGGAGCGAGCGCCTCGGACGTGGACCGCTTGTACCGGGAAGGCAAGACGCTGTACGACGCCGGCAGCGTGGGCGAGGCCGCCGTGCTCTTCGAGCGCTGCCTCACCCTGGACCGCCAGCACCCCCGGTGTCACCTGATGCTGGCCACCTCCTATGCACGGGGCGGGGACACGGGCAGGGCCGAGCTCCATTACCGCCGCTTCCTCGATCTGGCGTCGGCAGACGACCCGGCCGTCCCCAGGGTGAAGAAATTCCTTGAGGATTCGGACGCCCAGAAGAAGGCTAGGGCCTCCAGCGCGATGCCTCAGCGCTAGGAGGGGCGATGCAGATCCGCATCCTGGTGGTCGACGACGAGAAGGAGACCGGCGACTACCTGCAGCTCTTGCTCACCAAGGCCGGGTACGAGGTCGTGGCGTTGACCGATCCGACGGAGGTGATGGACCGGCTGCGCGCGGAGGACTTCCACCTCGTCATCCTCGACATGATGATGCCGCAGATGTCCGGCACCGAGCTGCTGGAGAAGATCCGAGGCTACGACTCGGACATCGCGGTCATCGTGGCCACTGCCCACCCGGCCGTCGAGACGGCGGTCGCCTCGCTCAAGGCGCAGGCGTCCGACTACGTGAAGAAGCCGGTCGAGCCGGAGGAGCTGCTGGCGGCGGTCGAGGGGGCTCTGGCCAAGAAGGGGCTCTCCAAGGATCCGGAGGCCGAGCTGCACCGCGCCATTGGCCGGACCATCCGCGAGGCGCGCAAGTCGCAGGAGCTGACCCTGAAGCAGCTCGCGCGCCGGACGGGGCTGTCGGTTTCGCTGCTGAGCCAGATCGAGCGGGCGGAGTCGAGCGCGTCCATCAGCTCGCTGTACAAGATCGCCTCGGCGCTGCGGCTGCGGATGGCGGAGCTGTTCGGCGGGGCCTGACGCGCTGACGGCGCTGGCCTCCGAACGGGCCGTGGCAGGGTGTCGCGGGTGTTTCGCCAACGTCCTTGGGGGAACCGAAACGGACGCCCAACGAGGCCCGCAGACCCCCCCCTCGGCGGGGAGCGTCCTAAAATGTTCCCCCAAGAGCCTTCGGGAAACCGCGCCGCTCCCACTGCGACAACCCGCCACGGCCCGGGGCTCGAGGCCAGGGGCGACCTCGCCGGGCGCGACCACGGACCCGACCCCGGCGCCCCCTCGGAGCAAACCCTCTCGGGCCCGTGTCACCGACGCAGCCCGGCGCGCGCGCTGTCGTGCGCCCTCAGCGTCCCTTCCAGCGCGGCGGACGCTTCTCCCGCATGGCCGCCCGCGCCTCGGCAGCGTCCTCGGAACCGAACGCCCCGGCACGCAGGCGCTCCAGCTCCTCTCGCTCGGCGGGATCGATCGGCGCCCGTCCGATGGCCCGCAGTGTCTGACGCTGCCCAGCCATTGCAAGCGGTGCCCCCGCGGCGAGCGTGGCGGCCAGGCCGTGTGCTCGTCCCGCGGCATCCACGGTGACGACGTCCAGGAGCCCCCAGCCGAGTGCGTCGGCGGCGGAGATCTCGGCGCCGGTGAGGAACATCCACCGGGCGCGCTGGAGGCCGGCGAGCCGGGCGACCCGCCACACGCCGTTGGGCGCGTAGACGACGCCGAGCCGCACCGGCGGCATGCAGAGCACCGTGTCCGGCGTCCCGATGCGGAAGTCGCAGGCACACGCCAGCTCGCACCCGGCACCGAAGGCGGCGCCGTGCACCACCGCCACGCTCGGGGCCGCATGTGCCTCGAGCATCCCGAGCACCTCCTGGATGCGCGCGTCGGGCAAGCGCGCAGCGGCCGCATCCTCCCCGAGCTGGGCCAGGTCGTACCCCGCGCAGAAGGCCGGACCGCCGGCCTCGAGCACCAGCGCCCGCACCTCCGGGTCCGGCGCGAGCGCCTCGGCCAGCGCGTCCAGCAGGAACGGGGTGAGCGCGTTTCGCCGCTGCGGCCGCTCCAGCGTCAGCACCCGGACGCCGCCGGGCAGCCAGGACCGCTCGAGCCGGCCGTCGCCGGTCACGGCGCGAGCACGACCAGCACGTCGCCCTCGTTGACAGCCTGGCTGGGCCGGCAGCGGATCTCCTTCACCGTGCCCGCCTCGGGCGCCTCGATCGGCATCTCCATCTTCATCGACTCGAGGATGACCAGCACCTCGCCGGCGGTGACCACCTGGCCGACCGAGACCTCGACCTTCCACACGGTGCCGGTGATGTGGGCGGGGACGTCCATCGCGGGGCGCTCCTCAATCAGGGTTTGGCGTGGTGATCCAGGAAGTGGGTGTCCAGCGCGCCGTCCTGGAAGGCACGGTCGCGGACGATGCGCAGGTGCAGGGGGACGTTGTGCTTCAGCCCCTCGATGTGGAACCGCTCGAGCGCACCCTCGGCGCGCTGGATGGCCTCCTCACGCGTCTTGCCAGAGACGATGAGCTTGGCCAGCAGCGGGTCGTAGTACGGCGTCACCACCCCGCCCTCGGCGTAGCCCGCGTCGACGCGGATGGCCTCGCCCTCGGGGGGACGAAAGACCTTCAACGGACCGGGGCTGGGGAGGAACCGCACCGGGTCCTCGGCGTAGATGCGGAACTCGAGCGCGTGCCCGCAGCGCTGGATGTCCTGCTGCCTCAGGGTCAGCCGCTCGCCGGCGGCGATCCGCAGCTGCCACCCGATGAGATCCACCCCGGTGGTGAGCTCGGTGACCGGGTGCTCGACCTGAAGCCGGGCGTTCATCTCGATGAAGAAGAACTCTCCGTCCGCAACGAGAAACTCCACGGTGCCGGCGTTGGCGTAGCCGAAGGCACGGGCGGCGGCGAGCGCGGCCTCGAACATCCGCTGCAGCAGTTCCGGCTTCTGTCCGTCGAGGAAGAGCGGGCTCCCGGCCTCCTCCACCACCTTCTGGTGTCGGCGCTGGATGCTGCACTCGCGCTCGAGCACGTGCAGGAGCGTGCCGTGGGTATCCCCCAGGATCTGCACCTCGATGTGCCGGGGCGCGGGGAAGTAGCGCTCGAGGTACACCGCGTCGCGGCCGAAGGCTGACCGGGCCCGATCGGCGCAGGCGCGGAACGCCTTCTCGAGCTCTCCCTGCGAGCCGGCGGCCGCCATGCCGATGCCACCGCCCCCGCCGGCGGCCTTGACCAGCACCGGATAGCCGATGCGCTCGGCGGCCTCGCTGGCGCCGCGCAGGTCGGCGACCACGCCATCGCTCCCCGGGACCACCGGAACACCGGCGGCCGCGGCGAGCGCGCGGGCCTGGGACTTGTCCTTCATCCGGGCCATGGACTCGGGCGGCGGCCCCACGAAGACGATACCGGCCTCGGTGCACGCCCGCGCGAACTCGGCGCTCTCCGAGACGAAGCCGTAGCCCGGGTGCACCGCCTCGGCGCCGGTCTCTTTCG
>Ga0208588_1000707_pt1 | contig 10454 bp, 7 predicted proteins | sample NGESurshal092012_8_FD_184483 | JGI IMG/M metagenome (GOLD analysis project Ga0208588, IMG submission 184483) | Arctic peat soil microbial communities from Barrow, Alaska - NGEE Surface sample 415-3 shallow-092012 (SPAdes) | ecosystem: Environmental > Terrestrial > Soil > Wetlands > Peat ...
AACGCCAATGTATGGATAGTGAATGTCCATGAGCCATGTGACCCAACCAGGACAACGTTCCGTCCTCAAGGCCACCAGAATCTCAGCTTACTTGAGTGAACTGTTAGGGATGGTCCTGATTACCTTGAATGCCCTTACCTGGGCCTGTTGGAATTTTGGGGCAGGCTCTCCGATTGTGCAGTTGGTACCGGATCGCAGCCTGCGTATTGTTTTTCAGGCTCTGTGTATTGCGGTTGGAGCCGCGATCGTGGTCTACTCGCCACTGGGCAAACGATCAGGAGGAATTCTTAATCCTGCGACGACCTTTGGCTTTTGGCTCTTGAACAAAATCTCAACGCCCGATGCGTTGATTTATATCCTGATGCAGTTCCTGGGAGCTTTCATCGGCACGGCGCTGGTGTGGCTAAGTTTTCCTGATCTGGCGCGCAGTATTCGTGGAGGGGCAACGGCCCTGGGTACGGGCATTAGTCCGGCCCTGGGTTTTGGGCTAGAGCTGGGCATGACCTTTCTGTTGATGTTGATCATTCTAGTCACAGTCAATTCAGCCTGGATGCGCTGGACTGGCTTGATTGCTTCGACCGTTTTTGCTGTGCTGTTCGCTAATGCCGCCAAGTTTACAGGGACCAGTCTGAATCCGGCGCGTTCCCTCGCCTCCGCGGTCCTTGCTATGTTCTGGCAAAACCAATGGATCTATTGGATGGCCCCACCCTTAGGAGCAGCCCTGGCCGTTCTTCTCTATCGCCAGGGAATCATTGGTACGGCCAAATCCTACTGTTGCAAGCTCTATCACTCCTCTGATATTCCCTGCCACCATGCCCGTTGCGGATACCGTGACCCTGCCTATATAGATGACTTTTCCAAAACCAGAAGCCCCTAGAGGGAAGACCTGTTCAAATTATGGACGGCTTATCTGGCATTGGCTGTAGAAGCCAAGGCGGGATTCATGATCGGGCTGGCAGCTCTTGAAGCAACCTATAGTACCAATCTGATAAATGTTTGCGACAAGAAAGCCCGAGATTGTACTAGGACTCAATAAGCTTTCACGGAAGATTCTCTCATGAAACTATCCGCAGCTAATGATGAGGAAGCTGAATAAAATTTATAGTCTAAAAAGGATTTAAAAATAAAGAAATTGAAAAATTAAACTAAAAATGCTAGAAGAAAGTAGAGCAATACAGGCCTGATGAAAGTAACGCTCTTAATTACTATTCAGGAATGTCCGTTCAACCATTACTTGAGAAATAGATATATGCGAGCTATCCTCAACAAGGGACTAAGAGAATTTATAATCCTAGCTTCGGTAACACTTTTAATATTCATAATAACCCCATTTGCCTATGCCCAAGAAAGTGCAATCAAGCCTAATGAATTAGATGGAGCCCCTGTGGTTCTGGCAGGAGAGAAACTCTTTTCCATTCAAAAAAAAATTGGGCCTTACTCACGGGAAGACCGAGCAAAAGCAATTAGCAAGCGAATTGAAGCAATTGCTCAAGATCAGTCAATTCCAGTTGATTTTCTAAAGATAGAAGAGCAGAAAGATTCGGCAGATATTGTGGTGAATGATAGGATAATCTTAACTATTACAGATGATGATGCCAAAGCTGCCAATATCAACCGACAAAAACTCTCGATTGGATATCTTCAAAAAATTCAAGACTCAATCAAACAATATCGGGAATCCCGTAGCTTAGAGAATATTTTACTTGGTGTCCTTTACAGCTTTATTGCCACTATCATTCTCTGGATCTTTTTTAGAGTCTCGAACCAAATCTTTTCTGGGATTTATGCACAGTTTGATTCCTGGGGCAGCACAATGATTCCAGCCTTAAGAATTCAAAATCTTGAAATCTTACCTGCAACTCAAATTGCCGATATTCTCATTCGTTTAATCAAGACCCTGCGCTTGGCTCTTATCTTGGGAGTCCTTTACCTCTACGACCTGCTCCTTTTAAGCTTTTTCCCCTGGACAAGACCATTTGGAGCTTCCCTTTCTAGTTACCTCTTAGAGAAATTATTTGTTGGTTCGCAGGCATTTTTATCGTATCTACCAAACTTATTCGTTATTGCCTTAGTCATCTTGGTTACCTACTACATCCTCAAACTTTTCAAATTTATCTTTAGTAAAATTGGTAGTGGGATGCTTGCTTTCCCAGGGTTTTATCCTGAATGGGCCGAGCCAACCTACAAGTTAGTAACATTCTTAATTATTGCTCTAGCGGCGGTAGTAGTATTTCCCTACTTTCCAGGATCTCAGTCTCCAGCATTTCAAGGAATTTCTATTTTTCTCGGTCTTCTCGTTTCACTTGGTTCGTCTTCTGCTATCGCTAACGTGGTCGCTGGTGTCATTCTCATCTACACCCGTGCCTTTCAGATTGGCGACCGCGTCAAAATTGGAGATGCGATGGGAGACATTGTGGAAAAAACACTCTTGGTCACTCGTATTCGGACCCCCAAAAATGTGGTGATTACTATCCCCAATGCCACAGTTCTCAACAGCCAAATTGTCAACTACAGCGCTCTAGCTACAGCCCCTGGCAATAATCTTATCCTGCACACTACAGTCACTTTGGGCTATGACTTGCCGTGGCGCAAAGTCCATGAAACTTTGATTCGGGCAGCATGTGCCACACAAGATATTCTGGCAGAACCTGCTCCCTTCGTTTTGCAAATGAGCCTGGATGATTCCTATGTCAGTTATGAGTTGAATGCCTATACGGATAAGCCCATTATAATGGCCGGTATCTATTCGGAACTGCACCAGAATATCCAGGATATGTGCAACGAAGTAGGCATTGAAATCCTTTCGCCTCATTACCGTGCCGTTCGGGATGGTAACCAAAATACCATTCCTGAAAATTACCTTCCAAAAGACTATGTAGCACCAGGATTCAAAATTTCTCCCTTAGACAATTTTTTCCATCCCTCCGATAGCAAGTCGAAAGCGAATGGGCAAGAACTAACAGAAGCCCAGGATGAGTGATCTAAAACATGCCTTGATGACCCATGCTTTGACCCGAGAATACCCTCCCCCAGACTTATGGGAAAACCCGGCACCGAGTAGATGCGATATCATAGCCATGATCATTCCGGTGTGGGGGAGTCTGTCAGGCAGGCGAATTACTAAAAACGCTTAGTCTACCGGGACCACTTACGGGAGTAGTATATGTTTTTTCCGCTTATGGCTGCAGGCTCAGTTGGTGAGCTTGCCCCCGGCCTGCTAACCCTTGGGCAACTGTTAGCCAGCCTTCTGATCATCTATGTTTCTAGTAAGGTCGGCGGTGAGCTGGCCTTAAGGCTCAAACAACCTGCTGTCCTCGGCGAGTTGGTTGCGGGGTTGGTGGTCGGTGTCTCTGGACTGCGTCTTATCGATCCGACGCAGCCTGTGCTGCTGCTGCTGGCGCAGGTCGGTGTAACCTTACTACTCTTTGAAATTGGTTTGGAGTCGGATCTCAGGTCTTTGCTTAAGCTTGGTCCCCAGTCGCTGGCAGTTGCCTTGGTCGGAATGTTTTTGCCCTTTGCTCTGGGCTACGCTGCCATCAAATTGACAACAGGGGCACCGGATATTCTGGCTGTCTTTGTAGGGGCTACGGCCACCGCTACCAGCATTGGTATCAGCGCTAAGATTCTTTCGGATCTGGGATATCTCCAACGCCCCGAAGGTCAGATCATCCTGGGAGCAGCGGTGATCGACGACATCTTGGGCATCGTGATCCTCTCGGTGGTGTCCGGGATTGCTAAAGGGGGCAGTTTGGAGTGGGTAGCAGTAGGGCGCATTGTTCTTTCCTCCCTTGGCTTTTTGGTGGGTGCCATTGTTATCGGCAACTGGTTTTTGCCCTTCTTTTTGAAGACGGTGAGATGGCTGCGCACCAGAGGTGACTTAATTACTGCCTCTTTAATCTTTGCGTTTTCTTTGGCCTGGATAGCAGAACAGGTAGGTTCTGCGGCGATCATCGGTGCTTTTGCCGCTGGGCTAGTATTAGCTAAAACGGATAAGCGTCACGATCTTGAGCAGCAGCTGCGCCCGATTACCGATTTTTTCCTGCCTGTCTTCTTTATTACGGTTGGAGCTGGGGTGAATCTGGCTCTGTTAGCGAACCAGGAAGCCCTACTCTTGGCCCTTACCCTCAGTGCTACGGCGGTACTCGGAAAACTGTTGTGTGGCTGGGCTGCCTTTGGGATTCCAGCCAATAAATGGGTCATTGGAGCAGGGATGGTCCCACGCGGTGAGGTTGGTCTGGTCTTTGCTAGCGTTGGACTGTCGATAGGTGTACTCTTTGGGCGTTATCACACCGCTGTTGTGATTATGGTGATTTTCACCACGTTCTTGGGACCGTTGCTCTTAAGCCTGCTGCTGCGCGGTAAGCCTGTGAGTGCATTAGTCAGCGAAGAAACTTCCGTTGAGGTCCGGTAGTAGAAAATTCCCCTACGCAAGTGAACTTCCACACAAACACTCCTTCTCATAAGGGGGCTTGTCCCTGTCCAAGATCGCCCCCACGAAAGAGAGCGCTGAATGGACTTATTGCCACGACATTGCGATGCGGAAGCGCTCCTCGTGCGAGAGTGCGGGTCACTTGCCACTCTGCCAAAGCCTCTTCGCTGCGACGCCGTAGTTTCCGAGTTGGTAGTTCGCCACTTTGACTACCTTGAATGTGAAGGTCTCGAAAGGCTCCGCTTTCATTCGCTTCACAAAATCCTCGTTGGCAACGCCCAAGGTGACGTGGGGCACCCGGCTCTCGCCGCTGGACTTCGGAATGAATGTTTCGACCCAGGCAATGGTCTCCTGGTTGATGATCTCGGTCCCATAGAAAGCCGCTGCGGTCCCGTTGCTCACGGAAAACGGCGTTACGGCGTCGATCACCTTCTGGTGCAGGCGCATCAGCTCGGGAGTGCGCTCTACGATGTAGGCCGTCGCTGCGTTTCCTCCAAACATTGCATAGTCGTAACCCTTCGCTTTCAGCAGCCACTCTGTCGGCCGTTCGGCGGCGAGCACCTTCGTGACTGCGGCACTCACCGCGTCCAGGTCCTTCGCTCGCACGAAGCGCTGCAAGATCGTTATATGCGGCGTATGTGCGGCGTCCAGTTCATAACCAGCCGGGAAGTTTCCTCGCAACCGGGCGTTGGCCGCGTTGGACTTGCCAATCATTGTCTGATCCGGTTCGAGGAGGACGTCGATAGCGATCACGTCATCGGTTTGTGTTCCTAGGGCCAGTGCCGCAGCTTCCGCCTTACAATCGCGCGTCGGTGGGAAGCCCTTGGTGCGAACAGCCGCGACTTCGGCCCTGGCGGCCTCCAGATCCGCGCGGAACGTGGGATCGGCGTGCAGCCTCGCCACGGTGGCGTCGCCCATGAAACGGCCCTAAACCACGTCGCTATACCAATGATGGTTGACGACGTTGCGGCTCTCTCCAAAAGCCCGACCTCGGGCGAGGAGTTCGTCGGCACGATCTGGCGAAATCTCGCTCAGGATGAGTGCAAACCCCGAGCCGATGGCAGTGTGCCCCGACGGATATGAGGGGTCCTTCTCCAGCTCGGCTCGATATTTCGGAACGCCCATGGGTTCCTTGTTCTGCATGAAAGGACGCGCGCGTTTGTAGTGATTCTTCGCGGTGTAGGTCGACAGGGCTAAATCACTGAAAGATCGGCGCAACAACGTATACAGATACGGGGCATTCTCTTCCGTGATCTGGGCGTTTAGCGCGCAGGAAAAAGTGTTGACCAAGTTCGGAAGTTTCAAATCGAAGTCGGATTCCGCCAGCGCGAAGCGCGGTGTGCCGCGCAAAGCGAAAGTGCTTCGGGCGACCTCCTCGTCGTGCGCGAAGGCGGCCGAGCCAGGGGTTGGAGGCGGAGGAATCAGGGCGAGGCTGTTCGGGAGCGCCTTGGAGCCCAGATAACCCTGCAGCGCACCCAAACCGAGTTCAGGATGGAACTCGGGAACAGTGCCAAGCTTGGTCCGGGCCTGGGAGGTAACATCGTTCGCGGCCGCGTAGCCGGTGAACAGGCTTAGCGCCAAGGCACAGACCAACGCCACGTTGAGAAATATCCGACTGTGCGACCGATCCGAGATCAGCAGACTCGAACGTTGAATGTCGTCGTTGTTGCTCATTTGGTTCACCTTTTCGTTCCTCACCAGTGATCGGCAACCCTGTTCGGGCTGCCGGCCCTGAATGGAATTGTTGAATTCATCTTTTCTAGACCGGAAAGATGGTCTTCCAATCGTCCTTCATGCTCACGACTGTCCACCCGCGCTGCGTCGCTTCTTTCAGTGCTTCGACAAGCTTGCCGCTGCTCTTGGGCTTGGCGTCGTAGGCGTATTCGCGTTCGCCGTCGGTGTGGTGGACGATGAGGCCGAAACTCGGGCGCGGGTTGTTGATGGTGGTGTATTGCAGCATTGCATGGTCGCCGTCGCTGTTGCCACCACAGACGATGGGTCGGCGACCGATAAACTGATGAATGCCGACTGGCTTGCCCGCCTTGTCGTCCACGAACAGATGGTCCATTGTCTTCGCCAGCACCGGTCCGCTGTCGCGCAGCTCGAATGTCGTCCGCGCTGTCGATCCGACCACCTGCTCCGGCGGGATGCCGTAGACGCGCTCCACCCAGACGCGCATGAAATCCGCGCCGCCACCGGAAACGATGAAGGTCTTGAAGCCGTTCGTCCTCAGGTAGCTCAGGAGTTCCTGCATCGGCTGGAAGGTGAGTTGGTCATAGGGCTTGCCGTATTGCGGATGTTTGGCCGATGCGAGCCACGCCTCCACGGCGGCACGGAACTCGTCGGTGGTCATACCGGCATGGGTGAGCGCGCCGACTCGCAGCAGGCCCGCGTAGCGTCCCCCTTCCAGGAGTTTCTCCAGGTCACCTGCCAAGGCGGCTTGAACCATTGGGTCTGCGGCGAGCTCGGGCTCAGTGGGGACGCGGCGCTTCAGTTCGTCGATGAGGAAGGCGAGCTGAAACGGCATCGGATTCTCTGGCCAGAGCGTGCCGTCGTTGTCGAACACGGCGATGCGTTCGGCCGGCGGCACGAAGTCCTTGCCCCCAGCCGTAATAACGCGCTGGACAAACGCCTCGATGGATTGCCTGGCCTTTGAGTCGTTCCACGATGGAAGCGGGTCAGCGGGTACTTGTCTCGTTGTCATTCTTCTTCTCCGTGGTTGACGATTCGAAGCCGACTATCCCCAACAGGGCCCGAGGATGCGGCGTGGCATCGCAAGGCCCTTGTTGAAGTCTATTGCTTGACGTACTTGGCCCGCAGCACAAGGTCGACATCGTTGTTGATCTCCTTATCTTTTTGAAAGGCTAGATTTGCAACAGGAGCATGTAGATCGGGTGGCGATAGCAAATATCACCCCACAAATCATGGTGACAGGCAATGAGGATGGATAGATTCTCGTGTTATAAAAAGTTGCAGAATTGTGATCACCAGGGTAAGACCTGTTCAGCTTGAAATTCTGTTGAGTAACTGGGGAGGGGGGGGATCTAAATTTTAATCAAGCGCTATATCTCTACTCAGGAAAAACTCATTCTTCTCTAAACCAACTCTCTTAAAGTGGAATTGCAAGAGAGCACAAGAAGGCGCGGATAAAAGAGGAGTGGGCTCTAGATCATGAAAACCTCACATGGCCATGAAGATATAACCATCTATTGCTGAGGTGATTATGTGAATTCTGTGGTTAATCCTTTAAAAGCGTCAGTCAAGGGTATTCAAGAAAGTTTTTCTTCTCTCCAATTTCGACTGATTTTTGGAAGTACCACTATTTTAATTCTTGGTCTCGGCAGTATGGCCCTGTGGATGGATTGGGAGATACAAAATCTTCTCCTCGACACGCAGCAGCTGAATAGTGCTCTGCATTCCACTAAATTGGTGGGTGTTCTGCAAAGTTTAAAGATAGTAAGCCTTCTCTTGATCACGATTACAACTATCATCAGTATCCTGTATGTCCGACGCACTCTGTTCCCTCTACAACAGGTACTGCAGGAAATGAAAGACCAAACTCCAGCCTTGAGTTTGAATCCCATTCATCAGGCACCAAGTGAAGTTAGACAACTGATCGACTATTGGAACCATCGGCTCGTATATATTTCGGAAATGAAAGAGCAGCAGAAACAGTTTATCAATGGGGCTGCTCATGAACTACGCACTCCTCTGAGTCTGATTTATGGCTACTTGCAACAGGCCATGCGCCGGGATCATAACTTGGTAGATTCCCAGAAAGAAGCTCTAGCCATGGCTGCAGCTGAAGCCAAACGAATGACTGAAGTCTTGCAGGAATTACTGCTGCTGGCACGGGTTGAGCGTGGAGTTATACCCTTCCACCTAGAAACGCTGGTATTGAATGAGCTTTTGGTAGAGGTAGTAGGAATGACTCACCCGTTCGAACAGCGGACGATACTTTTTGAATCAGACGCAAGGCCGATTGAAGTCAACGCAGACCGTAGGTACTTAATACAGGTCTTGGGCAGGTTGATTGATAATGCAGTCAGGTACTCTCCTGTAGATGAACCGATTATTTTGAAGCTCAATCGTTGTGAGTGTTGGGCTGTGATTCAGGTCTGTGATAATGCAAGCGCTGACTTGTCCGCTCAGAGTTGCGGCATTCCCTCAGCGCAACAAGCACGCATCTTTGAGCCTTTTTATCGGGTTGACCCCTCTCGCACCCGCTCAACGGGAGGGGTTGGTTTGGGTCTATCCATCGTCAGGGCTTTGATCGAAAGCATGGGCGGATCGGTTTCCGTCCAGTCAACGCCTGATCAGGGCACTACGTTTACGCTGACTTTGCCCACTCTAGGAGATCCATGATGACAACAGCCCATATTCTCCTGATTGAAGATGAGGTCAAGCTAGCCCGGTTTCTGGAACTGGAGCTGGGTAGTGAAGGCTACCGTCTCACTGTGGCCCATGATGGCATAGAGGGACTTACCCTAGCCCGCGAAACATCGCCTGATGTGGCAATTCTAGATTGGATGTTGCCTGGTTTGACGGGAGTGGAACTGTGTCGTCGGCTGCGGGCAACGGGGAATAAGATACCAATTATTTTACTAACCGCTAAAGACGAAGTGGGGGATCGGGTGGCGGGTTTAGATGCTGGAGCGGATGATTACCTGGTCAAACCGTTCAGCATCGAAGAATTACTCGCTAGGATCCGTGCTCTTCTGCGGCGCACCCATGAACTGGATGCGGATCTGTTGCAATTTGAAGACTTAAGCCTCCATCGCCTCACACGCGAGGTCTTTCGAGAGCAACGGGCCATCGATCTGACGGCCAAAGAATTTGACCTCTTAGCATATCTTCTTAGTCATCCCCGGCAAGTGGTTACCCGAGATCAGCTGCTGGAGAAGGTCTGGGGATACGACTTTATGGGTGATTCCAATATCATTGAGGTCTATATTCGCTATCTACGCCTCAAGCTGGAAGATCATAACGAGAAACGCTTGATTTATACCGTGCGTGGGGTTGGCTATGTCTTGCGCGAGCAGCGGGAGTAAATTATCTTTCTCCATGACACAATAAGATTACGCCAAGCTAACTCGTGTAGAACCCCTAATTAATCACGCTCAAAGAACTAGAGCTTCAACGAGGAATTAGTGAAGTTCAACTATTAGACATTATCCAATCATAGCCGCCGCTGATTTGGCCAATGCTTGGGTTTATTTCGAAGCCAATCCTGATGAGATTGAAACAGCTATTCAGGAAAATGAGGCAGACTAAATTGTGGTGCATTTATATGCGGATGAACAGTTCCCTTTGGGAGTGCCGAAGTTATTACATTCAATGGTGAGAAATCCACTCCATGTCTACCTCTTGGATATTTAACTTTTTCTCACCCAGCCGTTAATAGTAAATCGACTATCAGCAAAAGCTTGGGAAGGACAGCTTACGGACAGAACCTCGTGCATATAGCGACTGAGGAAAAATACAATACTGTTATTGAGCGGCTGTACGGTTTGGAATGAATCGGCAGCGACGTAAAAGTTATTTTCGATTTTACTATCATAGATCACTAAATCACCGCCGAAAAATGCCTTAGGCTCTCGGTTAAAGTAATACACATAGGTTAATTCACGGGTAGCTGTGTCAGGGCTGCCACTGTCGTTATGGACTTTGTAATAATTACCATCGTTATGAGCAGTCAGCTGTGCTTCTACATAATCTATTGGAAACGGCGCTATCTTGAGGTGACTAACCAATTGAGGCACAACTGCCTTGACTCGGTTTACGAGTAATTCTGAGAATGGTGAAAAGGTTGGCAAAAACATGGAACGGCGATAATCTGGATCGTTAGCCGAGTTTGAAGTGGACAGAAAATTATTTTCCTGTTCAATCACAAAATCAAATAATTGCTCTAATTCCGTCGCAGTCAAAAAATCTTGCACTTGAACAAAATGAGAAGGCAAAACCTCTGGTATAGATTGAGATGTACCCTTAGCAGAACTCTGCGGCTGTTGCGTCTGGATTACAG
>Ga0208588_1000708_pt1 | contig 10441 bp, 14 predicted proteins | sample NGESurshal092012_8_FD_184483 | JGI IMG/M metagenome (GOLD analysis project Ga0208588, IMG submission 184483) | Arctic peat soil microbial communities from Barrow, Alaska - NGEE Surface sample 415-3 shallow-092012 (SPAdes) | ecosystem: Environmental > Terrestrial > Soil > Wetlands > Peat ...
CCCGGCCGGCGAGGTGCGCACCCTGGACCGGGTCTACGAGTGGGACCAGACCCGTTCGCAGGGCCTCGTGCTCGAGGTCGATCACTCCACCCTCGGCCCGATCAACCTGCCAGGGCCGCCGTTGCGCTTCGATGATCATCCGCCGGCCGGGCACCGGGCGCCGCCCACGCTTGGTCAGCACAACGAGTCGGTGCGGCAGTGGCTGGATCAGGTCGAGCCCGTCGGCCGGATGTCCGGGGACTGGACCGGTCTGTAGCCGTCGCCGGGGAAAGGTCCGCGATTGGTCCACCGGTCAGTCCAGCAGCCCGGCCTCGTGCGCCAAGATCGCGATTTGCACGCGGTTCACCGCATCCAGCTTGACCAGCAGCCGGGACACGTGCTCGGAGCATGCGTCGGGAAGTGAAGTAGCGGCTTCGGATCGTGGCTGCACGACGGCACGCGCCGGCTCAGGCGGTAGTCCCGTCCTAGCCGGCCTTGTCGTGCAGGGCCGCCAGCCGGTCGAGAAACACCACCTGCCCCTTGACGAGTTTCATCCTGGCCGCGGCGAGGTCGAACCACTCCGCGCGGTCCACCTCCGGGAACGACTGCATCCGCCCGGACCGCGGCGGCCACTCCATCTCGAAGGTGTTGCTGGTGGCGCCCCCGGCGTCGAAGTCGGCGCGCCGGGCGAAGGCCGCCACCGACTTGCCGCTCTGCCGGATCTCGCCGAGATAGCTCTCCGGGCCGTCGGGTAGCGGCGAACCGAGCTCTTCCTCGAACTCCCGCGCGGCGACCGCGTGCGGATCCTCGGCATCGCCGTGCTCACCTTTGGGAATAGACCAGGCATGCTCCTCCTTGCGCGCCCAGAACGGCCCACCCATGTGCACCAACAGCACCTGCAGGACCCCGTCGTGGACGCGGTAGAGGACGGTGCCCGCGCTCTTCTTCACCCGGCCGCCTCTCTCGTCGACGTTCTTCGTGCCACCATGCCCCATGCCCGCTGAGCAGAGTTCGCCGGATCCCGGTCCGGCGGCACGGCGACGACTCAGCGGAGCGCCCGACGCGATCGTGCCGATCAGCTCGTCGACCGAGACCGAGAGCACGCTGACCGTGCTCGTCGCGTTCGGCGCGAACCTGCTGATCGCGGTGGCCAAGTCGGTCGCCGCGACGCTCACCGGATCGGCCTCGCTGGTCGCCGAGGCGGCGCACTCCTGGGCGGACACCGGCAACGAGATCTTCCTGATGATCGCGAACAAGCGGTCGCGGCGTCCGCCCGAGCCGGAGCACCCGCTCGGGTTCGGCCGGGAGGCATACGTCTGGTCGTTGTTCGCCGCGCTCGGCCTGTTCGTGGCCGGCGCCGCCGTCTCCATTACCCACGGCGTCCAGGAGCTGATCTCCCCGGAGCCCGCGACCGACTTCCTCATCGGCTACCTCGTGCTTGCGGTGTCGTTCCTGCTCGAGGGCATCTCGTTCCTGCAATCCGCGCGACAAGCAAGGGGCGAGGCCGACGTCCTGGACCGCGACCTGATCGAGCATGTGATGGCCACCTCGGATCCCACCCTGCGGGCGGTGTTCGCCGAGGATTCGGCGGCGCTGATCGGTCTGCTCATCGCGGCGGCCGGGCTCGCCGGCCACGAGATCACCGGTTCGGCGGTGCCGGATGCGATCGGCTCGATCCTGGTGGGTGTGCTGCTGGCCGTCGTCGCCATCGTGTTGATCAACCGGAACCGCCGGTTCCTGGTCGGCCAGCAGGTCGACCCCCGGGTCCGACGGGCGACGTTGCAGGCGTTGCTGGAGCTGCCCGAGGTGGAGCGCGTCACCTACCTGCGACTGGAATTCGTCGGCCCGCGGCAGCTCTACCTGGTGGCCGATGTCGACCTGTCCGGTGACGATGCGGAGCCGCATCTGGCGGTCCGGCTGCGCGATCTCGAGGCCAGGGTGTCCAGTTCACCGGCGGTGGTGGACACCACGCTGAGCCTGTCGGCACCGGACGAGCCGTCGCTGGTGGTCTGAGCTCGTGACGCCGGCTGTCAGTCGGTGTTCGCGGAGCACTGCGCGCACAGCCCGAACAGCTCGAGCTCGTGATCGATGGCCGTGTAGCCGTGCCGCGCGGCGACGGTCCGCGCCCATTGCTCCACCTCCGGGGCCTCGACCTCCTGGGTGCGACCGCAGCGTCGACAGACCAGGTGGTGATGGTGCTTGGGCTGCTCACACTGCCGGTACAGCACCTCGCCGGACTGGGTACGAACGGTGTCCAGATCGCCGCCACCGGCCATGTCCTGCAGCGCGCGGTACACGGTCGCCAGGCCGATGGTGGAGCCCGAGGAGCGCAGCGCGCCGTGCAGATCCTGAGCGGAGACGAACTCGTCGGTGCCTGCCAGCACCTGCAGGATGGTCGCGCGCTGCGTCGTGTTCCGGCGCTGCGTCGCGACCATGGTGTCCCTCCCCGCGGATCGGCCCGTCCGGGGCGTACACCGGCGGGCTCGTTTCGAGGGTACCCGAGGGGTTTCCGATGCCGGACGAATCGCCCACTCAGTGTCAATTGGCACCTGAGGGGTTCCGTAAGTCGCGACTTACTGATCTAATATGTCAGTGATGACTTACGGAATGACCAGGTGATGGGCACCGAGTTGTCGACCACCCTGCGTGCGTTGGCGGATCCGTCACGACGGTCGCAGCTGCAACGGCTGAGCTACGGGCCGGCCACCAGCGGCCAGCTGGCGGAGCTGCTGACCATGAGCCGACCCGCAGGTTCCCAGCACCTCGCGGTGCTGGTCGAGGCGGGGCTGATCAACTCCACGCCGGCCGGTCGGCAGCGCTGGCACGAGATCCGACCGGAGCATCTGTACCTCGCCGAGAGCTGGCTGGGTGGGGTGCTGCGGCAGTGGGAGTCAGCCCCCACCCTGCGATTGCCGGACCGGGAACCGCGGGTGGGTGAGCGGCCATGACGCAGCCGGTGAGCTATGTCGAGATCAACAGCCCGGACCTGCCGCAGTCGGCGGCGTTCCTGTCCGCGGTGTTCGGCTGGGACCCGCAGCCCTTCTCCGCCCCGGGCTACCTGGTCGCCCCGCACGGAGACGCACCAGGTGTGGACACCGGCCTGATGGCCTCGTTGGACGGTCAGCCGCGCTGTATCCCCGTGATCCGGGTGCCCGACCTGACCGCCGCGCTGGCGGCGGTGACGACGCACGGTGGCGCCGTGGTGGTCGCTCCGTTCACGCTGCCGGGTGTCGGCTCGCGGTGTTACGTCACCGATCCGGCGGGTGTGCTGATCGGATTGCACCACTACGACGTCGATGATGGAGGGAGCGGCCCCTGACCCGGGATGGCCGCACGGGCGGGAGGTGCCATGCGGACGGTCGGGCGTTACCCACTGCTGTGTGCGGGTGTGTCCGCGCTGGCGCTGGCCACGCTGGCCGGGTGTTCGGGAACCGGACAGACCAACCCGCCGACCCAGACAGTGACGGTCGGCACGACCACCTCGCTGCTGCCCACCACGGTGACGTCCGTCATCAGTTCAGGGATCAGTTCGGCGCAGACCGCGGCACCGCCGCCGCCGACCGACGAGCCGGCGGCCGTCTCGGGGGACTGCCCCTACCTGTCCGACACCGACGTCGCGGACATCAACGGCCAGCACACCGGCCAGACCCAGACCATCGACGTCACGCCGTACCCGATCTGCGTGTTCAGCCGGTCGGACGGCGGATGGCTGGCGACGGTGCGGATCATCCAGGCGGACACCCCCGAGGCGGCGACCGCGGCCGTGGACGAGCACGTGCCGATCGAGAGCTCGGACCCGGCCAGCCAACCGCCGGGCTGGACCGGGGGCGCCATGGTCTCCGCTGACAAGTCGGTCTACGCGGTGTCCAAGGGGCCGATCGCCGTGGTCGCCGAGTCCAACCAGCTGCAGTCGATCAAGGGCCGGCAGCTGGTGATCAAGACGGTGGCCGCTCTCGGCCTGTGAGTGACAGGAGGGAGGCGCGAGAGGCAGTCCGGTGGGCGTCAGAGTGCTGAGCCGTGCTGAGCCCGCTCGTTCGCTGCACTCATGTCGGGGCGAGGTCACCGAACCGGTAGGCGGCCGTGACGCCACCGTCCATGAGGAAATCGCTGCCGGTGATGAAGGCACCGTCCGGACTCATCAGGAGCGCACCGACGGTGCCGACCTCGTCCGGGGTGCCGCCGCGGCCGGCCGGGCTGAGTTCGATCATGCGCCGGTAACCTTCGCCGCGCGGCCCGGTGAGTTCGTCCCTGGCCAGCGGAGTGAAGATGATGCCGGGACTGATGGTGTTGACCCGGGCACCACGCTTGCCCCACCGGACGGCCTCGGCCATCACCCGCAGCGAATTGCCGCGCTTGGACAGCTGATAGGCGTGCAACGGGTCGGTCACCCGGTCCGGCTGCAGCATCGGCAGGGCGAGCAGCTCGTCGGTGGGCGTCAGCGCGAGCGCTCGGTCCTGTTCGGGGGTGAGCGCGCCCAGCCGGTGCCCGGACTGAGATGCGATCACCACACCGGCGCCGCCCGAGACGATCACGTTCCCGAATTCCTCGAGCACCAGCGCGGTGCCGTACAGGTCGACCGCAAGGATCGTCTCCGGCGATGCCTGGCTCGGCGAGACGCCCGCGGCGTGGATGACCCCGGCGATCGTGCCGATCGCGCCGGCAGCCTCGACAAGGGCGTGCACCGACTCCCGCGAGGACACGTCGACGATCGCGGTGCTGACCCGGAATCCCGCATCGAGCAGAACGCCACCGGCCGCATCGGCAAACTCTCGGCGGAGGTCGGCCAGCAGGACGTGCTTGCCCGCGCTCACCCGGCGGGCGATCGCCTGGCCGATGGATCCGGCTCCGATGACGACGATGACGGTGCTCATTTTGTGGGTCCTGGTCTGTTCGGGTTGGTCAACTATTACGCTCGCCCGGGTACCCGGAGCTGGACTCGCCGGGATACTCGGAGCTGGAAAGGTGCTCAGCCCACTCGGTTTCGGGGCCTTCCTGCCCTTCGGCCAGGCTCTCCCACATGGCGAGGTGAGCCATGAAGTTCTCGGGCGCCGCACCGTGCCAGTGCCACTCGCCCGGCGGGGTGTAGACGGTGTCGCCTGGTTTCATCGCGATCACTTCGCCGCCGCGGGCCTGGACAAGGCCGATGCCATCGGTGACGTGCAGCGTCTGACCGTTCGCGTGGCGGTGCCAGGCCGTGTGCGCGCCCGGCGCGAAGCGGACGAGATTGACCCGCAGCCGGGAGGGGAGCACGCCGGTGGCGATCACGTCGAACCAGACGTCGCCGGTGAACATCGCCGACGGTCCTTTGGTACTGGGGGCTTTGGGCTGCACGTCCATGTGGCGTCCTTCGCTGGTGTCAAGGCTGGAGCAGTGATTTGATCGCGCGCCGCTCGTCCATCGCGGCGTAGGCCTCGGCGACCTGCGACAACGGCAGGGTGAGGTCGAAGACCTTCCCCGGCTCGATCCGCCCGTCCAGCACCCGCTGCATGAGATCAGGCAAGTAGGCGCGGACCGGGGCGGGGCCGCCGCGCAGCCCGACGTTCCGCCAGAACATGTGCTGCTGCGGCAGATCGGTGACGTGCGGCACGCCGACCCAGCCGATCATCGCGCCGGGTCGGGCCGAGCGCAGCGCCTGAACCACGGAGTCGTCGGTGCCGACGCATTCCAGCACCGCATCCGCTCCGATGCCGCCGGTGAGGTCCTTGACGCGTTCGATGCCCTCGTCGCCGCGCTCGGCGACGATGTCGGTGGCGCCGAACTCCACCGCGAGTTGCTGCCGATCGGCGTGCCTGCTCATGGCGATGACCCGCTCCGCGCCGAGCTGCCTGGCCGCGAGCACACCCGACAGACCGACGGCGCCGTCGCCGACGACGACGACGGTCGCGCCCGGCTTGACCTCCGCGCACACCGCAGCGTGCCAGCCGGTGCACATCACGTCCGACAGCGCGAGCAGGCTCGGCACCAGGTCGTCGCCCGGGTGCTCCGGGGTGGCCAGCAGCGTGCCGTCTGCGTTCGGGATCCGGATGAACTCGGCCTGGCAGCCGTCGTAACCGGTGCCGTGCAGACAGTGCGACTGCATCCCGGCGCGGCACACCGCACAGGTGTTGTCGCTGGTCAGGAAGCCGCCGACGACGAACTGTCCCGGCTTCACCGAGGTCACGTCGGTCCCGACGGCCTCGACTACGCCGACGTATTCGTGCCCGATCGGGGTCGGTCGGGCGACCCGTTGCACCCCGCGGTAGCGCCACAGGTCCGATCCGCACACGCACGCGGCGACGGTGCGCACGATGGCATCCGTCGGCTGCTCAATCGTCGGGTCCGGCCGCTCCTGCAGGCGGACGTCCTTGGGGCCGTAGATGACTGCGCCGCGCATCGTGTTCTCCTTCGCGTCGGTGTCGATCGGTGTCGTGTCGCTGTCGTGTCGGTGTCGGTGTGGATCGGTCAGGTGGGGTGGACTTCGATTGTCGCGGACCGCGGCCGGCCCCCTCGAGGTGGTCGACGATGGCCGCGCACCGGCACCCGCCGACCGCGGCCAACGCCCCAATCGCCGTCATCTGAACACACCCCGCAGCACACGGCCGCACCCCGCCGCCCGGACGGTGCCCGATGCCGCCCGGGCAGTTTTCGTGGGGCGAACTCAGCCTGTGCGCACCCGTCGCCGAGGGCAACGACCGCATCGGGGCCGGGTCAGCACGGCAGCCAGCACAGCCCGTCATGGCAGGATGTGCCTGGTGAGCACCCTCTACGCGACCCTGCACACCAACCGCGGCGACATCCGGATCGAGCTGCTGCCCCACCACGCCCCGAAGACGGTGAACAACTTCGTCGGTCTGGCACGCGGCACTGCCAAGTACACGACCAAGAACGCGACCGGCGAGAACCAGGGTCCGTTCTACGACGGCGCCATCTTCCACCGGGTGATCTCCGGGTTCATGATCCAGGGCGGCGACCCCACCGGCACCGGCCGCGGCGGCCCCGGCTACACCTTCGCCGACGAGTTCCACCCGGAGCTCGCGTTCACCAAGCCGTACCTGCTGGCGATGGCCAATGCCGGGCCGGGAACCAACGGATCGCAGTTCTTCATCACCGTCGGCCCGCAGCCGCACCTGACCTTCAAGCACACCATCTTCGGTGAAGTGGCCGACCAGGCTTCCCGCGACGTGGTCGACGCGATCGCCACCACCTCGGCCGACAGGTTTGACCGGCCTTCCGAGGACGTGGTGATCAGCTCGATCAGTGTCGAGGACGACTCCGCGCCGGCCGCGCCGTCAGCCTGATCAGGTACGCCTCGGGACGCCGGTCTCTCCGGACCCGACAGCAGATCCCTGCAGAGATCACTCCAGCGAACCCGAGATCAGCCAGGTGACCACGCCTCCCCCGTACCCCATCGGCGGGCCACCGGTGCCCCAGACCCAGGTCTGCAGCTGGCATCCGGATCGGGCCACCGGGCTGACCTGTACCCGCTGCGGACGGCCGGCGTGCCCGGAATGCCTGACCCCGGCCAGCGTCGGATTCCACTGCCGGGCGTGCGTCGCGGAGGCGAGGGCGAATTACCAGGCCCCGAAAACCGTCGCCGGATCTCAATGGGGGCAACGTCCGCTCGTCTCGATGGTGCTGATCGGCATCAACCTGGTGGCGTTCGCGGTGACGGCGGTGCAGGCGCGGTCCGTCATGGACCTGTCGGATTCGGCGCTGTACGCGCGGGGCGGCCTGATCCCCGTCGAGGTGGCGTCCGGGGAGTACTGGCGACTGCTGACCGGTGGTTTCCTGCACGGCAGCCTCATCCACATCGCCACCAACATGATCTCGCTGTACATCCTGGGCATCCCGCTGGAACGCATCCTGGGGCGAGGGCGGTTCCTGGCCATCTACCTGCTCAGCCTGCTCGGCGCCTCGGTCAGCGTGTTGTTCTTCAGTGCGCCGGTGAGCCTGACGATCGGCGCGTCCGGAGCAATCTACGGCCTGATGGGCGCGCTGCTGGTGACCTTCAAGCGGCTGCGCTACGACCTGCGGCAGTTGCTGATCATCGTGGCGCTGAACGTGTTCATCACCTTCCAGGTCCCGGGGATCTCCTGGCAGGGACACCTGGGCGGGTTGGTGGTGGGCGCCGTCGTCGGCGCCGCGATGGTGTACCCGCCGCAGCAGTCCCGGAAGGCCTGGCAGTGGGGCACCTGCATCGGCGTCGTGGTGGTGCTGCTGGGGTTGGTGGTCCTGCGTGACGCGCAGATCGGCAACTGGTTCTGCCTCTACAGCGTCCAGGGCATCAGCTGCGTTCCGGCCCACTGACCGGCCAGTCGGTCCGGGGGGTCACCGACCACCAGCGGCGCAGCGTTGGCAGCACCTCGGCAGGATCGGTGCCGAGCTCGGTGCGGCCGAAGATGAGCAGGTCCTCGTCGTGCAGGTCCACCTCGATGGTGGCCGAGGCCGCGCCCAGCCTGCGGTTGGCGCCCAGCGACAGGTCCTTCACCTGCCACCACTGCACCGTGCGAGTGCCCGTCAGACCCCTGATCAACAGCCCACCCGGCCCGGCCACCACCCGACGGCGGTAGCCGGCGAACGTCGCTGCCAGCAGCACCAGGCAGATCGCGCCCGCCACGAGTCGCTCCAGCGGACTGACCGACAGCACGGCATAGACCCCGACCAGCACGGCCGTCACAGCGCCGGCACCGATCAGCAACGGGCGCGGCCCCCACGACCGGGAACCGGCCCCGGGGAACGCCGAGAGGTTGTCCACAGGACTTGTCCACATTGGGGATGAATCACACGAGTGTGTTTTCGACTGGGCTGAATCTGGCCGGACCCGGCTGGACCCGACTGTCGATCGCCGGGAAAGCGCTGATCAGCGCCACCGCATCGTCATCAACAGGCCGGCGATCATCAGCGTGAACCCGATCGCGAAGTTCCAGCTACCGAGCCCGGCGAGGAACGGGATGTTCTGGCCCCACAGGTAATAGACGACCAGCCAGAGCAGGCCCAGGACCATCAACCCGAGCATGACGCCGATGTACAGCGGCGACGATGGCGCGGCAACGTGCGCGCGGGTCGCGGCGGCGGCCGCCTCGTTGGCTTCGGTCGATGCCCGGGCGGCGGACGTTGCCACCTTCTTGCGGACCTTGGATTTCGGCACGACATCCCTCCACGCTGACCACCCCGCATACTGGACCGGGGCTTGAGAACCTGCGGGCCGGCGCTCTGACGGCCGTCCTTCGCTGCGCACGGGCACCGGATCACCGGGACCGTACGTTCTGGGAACTAGCCTACGGTGTCCGACGGGATTTCCGGCCGGTTGATGGCGCTGGACGGGGCGATCGGGTGAGGAGGTCGGGGTGCGGCGACCTGGCTTACCCGGTCCGCGGCAATGGCACGGCTCGCGGTGGGGGATCGGTGTCGTCCTGGTCTGCCTGATCGCCGGCCTGCTGCTCGGCACGGCCCGGGCCTACTCGGCCGGTGAGGACATCAGCAACCGATCGGTGGACCTGTCGGCGGTGGTCAACCAGGCCGAGGAGCGGGTCAGCGGGGCGGACGCGTTCGCCGCCAAGCTGCAGGATCAGATCGATGCGGCGGCGGCCGGCGACCGTTCACCGCAGGTCGCGGAGGTTCTCGGCCAGGCCAGCGGACTGCAGGCGGCCGCCGGGCTGACCGCGGTGCAGGGCCCCGGGTTGCGGGTGACGCTGTCCGACGCGCCCCGGGACGCCGACGGCAACTACCCCGCGGGCGTCGACCCGGACGACCTGGTGGTCCACCAGCAGGACGTGCAGGCGGTGGTGAACGCGATGTGGGCGGGCGGCGCGGAAGCCATGATGATCATGGATCAGCGGGTGCTGACCACGTCCGCGGTCCGCTGCATCGGCAGCACCCTGCTGCTGCAGGGCCGCACCTACTCGCCGCCGTTCGTGGTGACCGCGATCGGTGACGCCGAGGCGATGACGGCCGCGCTGGACGCCCAGCCGGGCGTGCGGCTGTACCGGCAGTACGTCGACAAATTTCAGCTGGTCTATGACGTCACCCCGTTGGACAACGTGGTGCTGCCCGCGTACGACGGGCCGATCCGGTTGACCTCGGCGAAGCAGGCCGGCGGATGAGCGAGGCGCTGACACCGGTCGAGGCCCCACCGCCCGCGCCGGGCCACGGTGGACGCGACACGGTGCGGACCGTGGTTCGCGGAGTCGGCCAGCTGCTGATCACCGTGGGCGTCGTGGTGCTGCTGTTCGTGGTCTACGAGGTCTACGTCACCGACCTGTTCGGCAGTCAGAAGCAGGCGGCCGCGACCGAGGCGATCGACCAGGTCTGGGCCGGCGCCGAGGCCACGACCACCGACACGGTGGTGGTGACCGATCCGAACCAGCTCGTCACCGACCCGCGGCAGCGCACGCCGAAGTACGAGACGCTCTCCGGCGAGGGTTTCGCCAAGCTGTACATCCCGGCGTTCGGCGCGGACTACCGCTTCACCATCGTGGAGGGC
>Ga0208588_1000709_pt1 | contig 10435 bp, 9 predicted proteins | sample NGESurshal092012_8_FD_184483 | JGI IMG/M metagenome (GOLD analysis project Ga0208588, IMG submission 184483) | Arctic peat soil microbial communities from Barrow, Alaska - NGEE Surface sample 415-3 shallow-092012 (SPAdes) | ecosystem: Environmental > Terrestrial > Soil > Wetlands > Peat ...
CCCCCCCCGTCGCGATCGCCAACCCGGTGAAGAACACCCGCACCGCCTCCGCCCGCGCGGCGAACCGCCGCAACCACCCGCGCACCGTGCCCGCCGGCACCCCCAACTCCGCCGCGACCCGCCGGTGACCAAGCCCCCGGGCCGCCTTCCCCGCCAACGCCGCCCCGATCACCGCGACCGAATACGCCCGCCGGAGCAGGCAAAACACCGGCAACAACACATGCGTCGCCCGACACCCCACACACCGCGACCGCCGCGGCCGCACCCACTCACCCGTCCCGCCCAGACCCCGGACCGACCGGACCCGGGCATGCCCCCACGGCGCCAGAACACCCCCACACCCCGGGCACCCAAGCGCACCCGATTCCAGCTGGGATTCCACAACCGCAGCCCTCGCCGCTACCGTCAACATCGGTGCCTCCGTGCGCCATCGCACGGCCCTCCCGCGACGTGTCTGCCAGGACCTACAGGCGCGGGAGGGCCGTTGCCCTACCGGTCGCTCTGCACACTGACGACGCAGACCAACAGAATCAAATCGGCCGCCGCCCATCCCCGATCATCCGCACGCAAACGACGGGCACCTACCCCCACGTCCGCACCCCCGTGACGGCTCACACCTGCAGCGGCGGGCCCAGGAGATCCATCCAGCGAGCAGACCACCGCGGCCACTGCGTGACAGAGGTCCGGGGACGCTCGCGACCGATGTCGGTTCCGGTGACCGCAACAACTGATCGGGTGTCGGAGTGTCATCTGTTTGCCAGCAGCTCAGACGACAGCTCGTAGACCTTCTCACGTATTGTGAGACTTCACCCATTCGAGTTAGCCCAAGAGGCGTAAGGGGGTCCAATGACGACTACGCGCAGCTATAGTCTCAGGAGATCGGTCGTAGCAATGATCGGAAGCCAAGGCCGCGACGGCGCTTCGTCACAGCCGACGACCGGTGGCCACTTCAGGGGAGGAGGGGGACGCGATGGGGATCGGGCAGGAAAGTCCAAGCTTCGATCTTTCGGCGGTCTCCTCCATGCGCGGCGGGCTACGGGAGAGCGGTTCCGTCGGCGGCGGTAGCGGCGTCTCGGCCCTGGCACAAGTGCGTTCGTTCATCGTCGGGACCCTATGCACGCGGCTGCCGGGCCGCCGAATGGCCAGCCATCGCCCAAAGGACCCTGCCCGTGCGGACCGTGGATGCCGGTTCCGAAGCGCCACTTCCGGAGCTGCCATGGATGCATCCGTGACTAGCGGAACTGGCCCCGCCGTGGCGGCCAACGCGGCGGCGGGCTAGAGCGACACCATGGACATCACCCCGCGCGGGACGCCGAAGGCCAGTACCCGCGCCGCCACCGCCGGTACCGAGACCTCCACCGGTAAACCTGGGCGGTCACGAATCGCGCCAACTGTCGTTGACCTGGGAAACGTCAGCCTCTTGAGCGACATCCGCTCAGAGCCGCTAGCGGTGATTCTGTCGCTCTACATCACTGTGACGGGCGAACTCGACATGTTGGCACTCGGCGGTATCGAAGGCATCGACCAGGGCCTCATCGCGGTCGTCCGGATCGCCAAGGGCCGGTCGGCGGACAGATCCGACCGCCCGAAGTGGGTCCTCCCTATCGGATGTGCACCCTCTGCAAGCGCTGTAGTCTGCATCGCCGCTGACCGAGGCGCAGCATGACGTCGGTGAGCGGCGCCGCCGAATGCGAGTCCATTTCCGTTGATAGGACCCGAGAGGCCGCCAAGACACGGCAGGCAAACCCCGCGCCCGGTCAGACGTACAAGGCAGTACGCCATCTTAACATGGATCATGAGACGCTGATCGCCGGCAATCGAAGCGTCGACGACCAGGTCGAGTGGCTGGACAACCTGACCGCTCTTTACACGCCGTCGCCGGGGTTCCGAGGCGACAACCAGGTACGTCTGACGGGTGCCGAACGACTGCACCGGAGCACCCTCTGTACTGGGCCAGGAGGAACTCGCCAGCTGTGGTGCGGAATGGGTGACGAGATGCTGGACCCAGCAGAGGGAAACACAACGGCGCAATCATGGCAATGCCCTGTGGTAGAGCTCACTCAATCCCCGGTAGATCTGCTCACCGATTCTCAAGGTGCGGAGCTGATCGTCAACCAACGCAACCCTTCGAGTTGGGCGTCAGCGCTAGTCTGCAAGCTCGAGATCTTGGACTTCGCGAACCCGTTCGCGAGTTCGCCGGCGCGCAAGAATCCGATCGACCTCTACTGCTGCAACGCACGCCAAGACGACACCCACCGTCCCGAAAGCCAACGCCGCGCGGGCGAAAGACGCGCCACTCGGGCCGACGTCAATGACGACTGGTTCGTGAGGCACTGGGCCGACAGTTATCATGTTCTCCTCGGCCACTCCTTGGGCCACCTGCGTATTACGCGCCAGCACCTCAATGCGGGAGAGTATGCCGTCAAGAACGTCCTTGACGCGTTCAGGCGAACGGTCCACGACCTGGACGGAGAGCACGGCCCTGCTGAAGCTGGATTGCCACTGCGTCCCAAGGTTCGGCAGCTCCACCGAAGCGCCCTGGCGGATGCCGGCCCCATAAATTGGGGCATCCGCCGCTGCGAGCCGAAATTCAACCTGACCATCATTGAACTCTCGCTCCAGAATCGCAGCGAAGTTGACGAACTTGTCCTGGTCCGTGTCGCTCATGAGGTCGCTCACTCGCGCGCCCGGAGGAAGCACAGCCATGTCGACCTGAGTCCAGTACAGGGGCTTCGGCTGGAAAACAACGACCATGCCAACACCGACGATCAGCACAGCGAAAGCCGCGTACCATCGACGACGCAGCACAGTCAGGAGTTCCCCGACGGGCATCTGACCCGACCTCCCTCTGCGGCAGTGACAGCTTTGAACTAGCTCGCACGATCTGGTCGACATGAGATCGACGGGTTCTTTGAAACCTACTCGAGCCTATCAGTGGCCACGCAAACTTGATTCAGAAGACGACTTCAATCGGGAGGAACGACCGAGTGTACTTCAAGGATTTGACGAGGGCCCTGGTTCGAAGGTGGTATCTGGTCGTTATCGGACTCGCCTGCACAGCGGCGCTATGCGCTGGTGCCGCCTCAAAGATAGGGCCGACCTACGAAGTCAACTCGAGTTCAGTCATGATGCCCGGGAAAGCGACGGTTGTCGAGGGCGGCAACCCGTTCCTGTTCCTGGGTGGCCTCACCCTCGCCCGCGACGTCCTGGTGCGATCGTTGGCCTCGCCGGAGGTTGAAGCACAGATTCTTGAGACCCATCCTGATGCAAGTTTCACAATCGCAGGAGACACCACAACAAGCGGTCCCATAATCCTTGTCACGGCCGACGCATCCACGCCCGAGGCAGCACAGGCCACTATGGCCAATGTGCTCGCAACCCTGCCGCGCCAGCTCACTCAGCTCCAGTCCGAAGCCCAAGCGCCGGATGACGCGCGCATCACCCTCCTCCCGCTGTCCACCGATGCGGAAGTGACCGTTGTGACCAAGGCACGAACGCGCGCACTCCTCGCTGCCGCTGCTCTGGGTGTGATCGCGACAGTTCTGGTGACTGGGCTGGTCGACGGAATCTTGCTCGCTCGCCGACGGCGCACACATGGAGGCGGGACCAGAAGACGGCGCAGTTATGACCTGGCTGGAAGCAGCCCCGAGCTTCCTCAGATTGCGCCGTCCGAAGCGGTGCAGGTGGCGAAACACTCAGCTTCCAGCAACGGGCTGGCTGTCAAGTCCCTGAGCGAGTGAGCAGTGGCAGAGCCTCGCCATCGCGCGCCATCGGTAGCACGGGTGGAACCACAGCGTCGCGGACCGGACGCGGTCACAATGCTGACGGTCTACCTCGTGCTGCTCTGCGCGATACCTTCGAACCTCACAAACGCGGCACTCGGGTCAATTGGGCGGCCTGCGATACTTTGGGGTCTCGGCTGCGCATTGTGGTGGTTCTGGACCACTGCGGCAAACTCTATGCGTCGCTGGCGCCGCCGCCAACCGGTCCGGATAGCCCTGCTGTGCTTCGCGCTACTTGCGCTGCTGACCTTCGGCGTAGCCCAACTGAATGGGCTTCCATCTGAAGAGATAAGCCCGGCCAACTCGGCGTTGCTCGGGCTCATTTCTTGGGCTGGGATCATCCTCATTGCGAACGACGGCATCACCGAGCGAGAGCGGTTCGTTGTACTCCTTCACCGTATCGCCGTAGCCGGCGGTCTGCTCGCACTGCTCGGGCTTGTCCAATTCGTCACGGGCAAGACGCTCATCGATATGATAACAATACCCGGGTTCGGTGCGGATGCAGATCTAAGCGCGCTTCAGAACCGAAGCGGGTTCACGCGTTCCTCGGCAACAGCATCTCACCCACTGGAGTACGCGGTGGTACTTTCGTCTGCGCTCCCGATCGCCTTGGCGTTTGCTCTCGCCGACAATAAGAAGTCCTTCGCCATCAGGTGGTCCAACTCAATAGTGATCCTTCTTGCGGCCCTACTTTCCGTTTCACGATCCGCAATTCTTGGTGTTGTAGCGGGAGTAGCCATCCTCCTACCGTCGTGGCCTGCCCGGGCGCGTCGAGCCGCCGGCATCTGCGGGATCCTCATCGGAATTGGGATCTACCTGCTCGTCCCGGGGATGGCAGGCACCATCTTCGGCCTATTCGAGGGGGCATCCACTGACTCAAGCACTGTCTCCCGCACCAACGGCTACGGATTGGCACTGGAGATTGCTGGGCACTACTTCCCGCTGGGTCGCGGACTCGGCACATTCATCCCTCGGTATCAGATTCTCGACAACCAGTTTCTTGGCCTCCTGATCGAAGTCGGGGTGGTGGGCCTCATCGCCTTCGTCGGACTGCTAGTCACGGCGGTTACCTGCGCGGGTACGGGTAGACGTGATGCAGTCTCGGCGACCGATCGTCATCTGTGTCTCGCTCTGATAGCTGCGATCGTCTCGACCAGCCTGCTGTTCGCCTTCTTCGACGCTTTCAGTTTTCCGATGGCGCGCGGGATGCTCGGGCTCCTCATCGGGCTGAGCGGTGCCGCGCGGAACATCTACATATGGGATCGCCACGACAAGGCGGATCATCAGGAGAACGGGTAAGTGGCCTATGGAATAGGAACGGCGGCATCGACCAGACCCGGATCAGATCAGGGACCTCCAGCCTACATTACGCCGCCCAGGCCACGCCCAGGCCATCGCCCAGGCCGGGCCCGGGCGTAACTTCGGTCTAACCTAAAGGTTCGCCCTGCTTGGGGAATGAGGCGTTCTGCTCCCTGCGCGGCACCGCGCTGGCTGTCCGTTTTCCCAGTCGGAATTCCTTGACGCGATCGAGACCACTCTTGCCCACAGTAGCAATAACGACCGTCTTGATAGCCCGACGCCCAGTCTCGCGCAGTACTCGCCGTGGCCCATCAACCACGCGATCTCGCGCAATCTCGATTCGGCCGGGTGGCGCGATGTCATCGAGTGCAAGTCCGAAAGTGGTGCGATGCCCCACTGGTGACACTCGCCTGCCGCGAACTCGGTTGCTGACATTTGTGCCATGTATCACCTGGAGCCAGCCTGGCCTCCCGTCAACCTCCAGTACAGGCATCGAACGTCCGAGCAGATTGTGCCAATCAGACCAGCAGGTGACCGGATTGTCCCATCCTTCCCTCACCGAGCAAAAAGGGTTGCTTCGGTCTACCCGACGATAGATGGCACCCCCAGCCTTGATCAGGCCCACGCTCAAGTAGATCGCGTGCCTGCCACTGACCCTAGTGGCCGCATCCTCCACGCGCTCCATGAAGTCGGCTGCGAGAGCGTCGTCGTTGTCGAGATTCGTAGTCAACAAACCCTGGTGGGCACGTCCCGTGACTCCGCGGATATCGTCAACCAGCTGCCGCCTTTCGACAGCAGCGCGGTAGATGGGTAGGAAGACACCCCCTGAGGAGACTTTCGCGATCCTTCCCTTTAGCCAGGGTGGGCTATCTGGGTCGAGGTAGACGATCCACCTAAATTCACGACTCGTCTGCATGGCGACCGATGGAACACAATAGCGTTCGAAGAGTTCCCAGCGCGTTTCTAACCAGCCCGACTTGGCTCTAACGTAGCTCTCCGCACCCGCCGAAGGCAAGTTGAATCGCGTCAGTATGACGTGGGCGAAGTCTTCCAGCACCTAAGTGCCCCCTATCGCTGAGGTTTGTGAACTAACTAAAGTTCGCGATCGCATGATTTGGCGACTGCGGCGGACAAGCGAAGTTGAAAGCCCAACTCCACGCGATTCGTGCTCTCCTCGGGGTGAATTGCTGATTGGCCTCTAAGGGTGTGAGCCGATGTCGCTACGGTTCTGACGGGCTCGATTCGCCACCTCTCATTTGACGGGTCCTGGATGCGGATGTTGCCTGCGGTATCGGAACTAATCGCCAAGAGCGCGAATCGGTGTCCGACTGCTCTCGTCGCGCTGCCACAAGTGGGTGGAATCGCGGCGAGCGAAAGATACTCGCGAAATAGTCGCGAAAGCAAGAAATATGAGGGCATCGAGCATGGAATGGGGGCCATGCAGTGAATGTCCAATGTTGCGAAGTGTCTTCAGTTTCGTACTGTCTGATACCCGTTCTGCTGATTCATCGGTCCCTTCGCGGCGGAAGTACTGTGTGTTCGCTTGATGATTGCGCCGCAGAACGCGGATGAGGTCCGTTGGTCGCTGAGGTGTTCTGACAATGACCGGTTGCGTTTCGAGGATGGCTTTTTGTTGCGGGTCGATGTGCGAGTCCACGAAGAGATCGTCTCCGATAACATTCGGGAATTGGCCGCCGATGCTTTCGTGGCCGACCTTGTTCAATGCGTAAACCCCGGCACCCCAGAGTGCTGAATGCAGGGACGGAATCCGAGTGCGCGCTCGGTAGTAAGACGCAACCAGAAAGTGAGCGTTGGCAGTATCGTAAAGTGCGGTCGGACGAGCCGCAACGATTCTGGAGCTCGATTCGAGTTCATCGATGACTGCGAGAAGTGAATCCAGCCCAGCAACTATGTCTGCATCCAGGTAGATTCGAGGCCAAGCACCGGCGTTTCGGTCTCCAGTGTTTAGCGCAGCCGTCTTCGACGCCTCAGCGATTTCGATGACCCTGACTCCAGGTGCCGTCCGCGCGACGTCTGCGGTCCGGTCGGTACAGCCGTTACAAACGACGATGACTTCGATGACACCGTCATCGGCGGCGTGAGACAATTGCGCAAGAGTGCGCCCGATCACCGATGCCTCGTTATGAGCGGGAATGATGATGGACCCACGTGCGACGGTGGTGGACGTCACGATTGCTCCTGCCTCGTCGCTTGAGGCAAGTCACCCCAGCGTTCCCGGCTCAGGACAATTCCGAGCGTCCGGCGGTGTTTGGGATCATAGGAACGCGCAGTTTCGGCAAGTACAACTGCACCTCGGAAGAGAATCGCTTGCACGCGATTCTTGTGTCTTTCGGCATACCGAACGCGGTTAACTGCCATGAGGGTGTTGAGTGAAGGAGAGGTGCCCGACCCCGCTCCCTTATGTTGCACGGTTGCGGTAGGTTCGAACCAGATCTGGTAGCCCGCGTCGCGTACTCGCCGACAGTAGTCGGTTTCTTCCGAGTATAGGAAGAAGAGCTCGTTCCAACGCCCGATGTCGTCGGCGACGTCGCGACGGATCATCAGTGCAGCGCCCGTGGCCCAATCGATCTTGTGAGCCGCGGTGTAGCTCGACGATGCGTGATCCGTTTCCGAAAGCCAGCTCGGCCGCGCCGACAGATGGCGCCCGAGTGCCGCGTCGCCGAGTGCTCGGAGAATGGTCGGTTCCCGACGCAGTGACGTGTATACCTTGCCATCATCGTCCAGTATTCGCGGCACGACTACACCGACGCCGGGTGCCCGAAGGCGGCCCAACAAGGCTGCAACCGCATCCGGCTGAACTGTGAGATCGGGGTTGAGTACGAGGATGGATTCGCATTCCCCGACATGTGGGAAAGCCGTGTTGATCCCACCTGAGTATCCCAGATTGCCGTTCGCTCTGATCAGCTGAACGTCTCTCTCCTTCTCTATGGTTTCGATCGTGTCGTCGGTTGAATCGTTGTCGCAGACGACGACCCGCATGCTCTGGATGAGAGTTTGATTGCGTAGGCTCGTGAGCAGATCGGAGACGTCTCGTGCGCTGTTGTGAGTAACGACGATGACACACACATCCGCCGCTCCAGCGGGACCCTTGAAGGTGTCGAGCGATGCGTTTCTAGATTGCTGAATCGGCAGCTGTCCCGGAATGCTGGAACGCTCAATGGGAGCACTGTCAAGCTGCAAGTGGATATAAGCTGGTGGTCCCTGCACGAGATAGCGCCGAGCCAGTCGGCGAGGTTCGCGCGAAAGACGCCAGGCCCATTCCATGCCGTTGTCGGCGACCCATGTCGGTGCTCTCTGAATGCGTCCGGAAAGGAAGTCGACCACAGCTCCAAAGGCGAGAAGAACCTTCGCCTTGGTCTGATTGCCATATGTCTCGATCCAATGTTCCTGGCGTGGTTTACCAAGCCCAACGACGAGGATGTCGGTGCCTGCCGCTGCGACAACTCCGGCGAGAGTCGCCGATGCGGTGGTGTTGCTAAGGATGGATCTCTCGGGCGCCCAGCAGCCGCTGATCAGCAGTTTTGGGATGTCCTTGGCCAGGGTCTCCCTGAGTTGCTGATGACATTCGGTTGTACCGCCGAGAAACCCAACCCGCCACCCGCGATCCGCCGCGATTTCGAGGACCGGATGAATGAGATCGCTGCCGGAAAGTCGCGGCCATGGCTCGCCGGTGAGTTGCTCGGCCTTGTGTACCAGAGGCGCACCGTCGAGAAGGGTGAGCCAATGAAGTTCAGCAGGCCCGTTAGTCGCCGTATTGGGGAGAGTGGGTTGGGTGGCTGGTGGCTTGGCATGCCAGCCGGCATCTCCGCGAAAATGGTGGACGTGATCGAGATTTGCTGATACGACAGCCAATTGCGCTGGGAGTTCGGACGCCGCGTAGTTGGTGATGATCTCGAGCGCACCCGCTGAATCGAGCAGGTCGGTGGGTAGACCGGCCAGTAGGACCCGCGGCCATTGACCTGGTGATGGACGTGTGTCGGTCGTTGACATCAATCCTCCGACTTCTGGCAATCCGTTCAACGGCAATTGGTGAAGTGTGTGAGTGGACCTATTGTGATTCACGGCGTCCCGCGATGTCATATTTGCGCACGTGGAGCGCCTTCCGCTGATGAGGCTTCACAAAGACTGGGCCGGTTAGCCCTGTTGTCCAGGACCTCGAACGCGCGACCGCATGCGGTGCAGGTCAGCGTGTCGGATAGTCGCTCCCCGCACGTACAGGCCCAGCCGATCTGCCTTGCTGGATTGCCGACCATAAACGCGTGAGCCGGCACGTCCTGATTGACGACGGTTCCCGCGCCGATAAAAGCGTTCGCACCGATGGTGGTGCCACACACCACCACGACGCCGGCGCCGAGTGTTGCTCCTCGTCGAACGGTGGTCGTCGAGAGGGCATCGCCGGATCGCTTGATGTGGGCTCGTGGACGCAGGTCATTCGTGAAGACGACACCGGGTCCAAGAAAGACGTCGTCCTCGACGGTCACGCCTGCAAACACCAGCACCTGGTTCTTGACGGTGACCCGGTCGCCTACGACGGCACCGTCCTCCACATATGCGCCGTCGCAGATATTGCAGTCCTCGCCGACAATCGCGCCTGGGAGCACGTGCGCGAACGCCCACACCCGCGTCCCTGCGCCAACCTGCTCGCTTTCGCAGAGCCCATTGGGGTGGACGAAGAATGGCCGCGGCAGCCCCGCTGTGTTGCCCATGTTCCCCCGGTCCCGTCGAACCTGTGTGAGTCGCGCGACCGCGCTACTGCCGAGGATCGTTCGGACTCGGTAGTGGTGTGCGGCCGACTCGACCCGCCTACACCGGTGACTCTAATGCGGTTCGGAGCTCTCAGTAACACCCGGGGAGACCTCAAACGGGTGAAAACTCCCCTATGGAGTCGACATGGCGGCGCAGTTACGCAGAGGGTTACGACGGTCGTCGCGGAGTGTAGCTCTTCCGTAGGAAGACGCGCGGAGATGGCCCAACGGGCAGCGGGACGACACCAACGATGGCATCGGGCTAGAAAAGACTCTACAACGGCTTCGCATTCGCATGTCAACGCGACCCGGAAGCCATGTCGGTCGCCATCTCGCCCTGTTTGCCGAGGCGAGGATGACGCAGCGAAGCAACTCAAGCGCGGCAGCGGACTTCCACCCCCAGTGCAGCATTCAACTGCGTGCCCGATCGTCGACGAGCCTGCCCGGGGGACGGCGGTAGGCTGGCTGTCCACCCCTCGTCGTGCCCGGCGGGGGGTTTGTGTCGTGCCCGGAGCCAGTTGCGATCGAAGAGGGAAGTCAAGTGAACAACGGAACACTGCGTGGGCTGCTGGCGGCGGCCGGGGCGGA
>Ga0208588_1000711_pt1 | contig 10408 bp, 14 predicted proteins | sample NGESurshal092012_8_FD_184483 | JGI IMG/M metagenome (GOLD analysis project Ga0208588, IMG submission 184483) | Arctic peat soil microbial communities from Barrow, Alaska - NGEE Surface sample 415-3 shallow-092012 (SPAdes) | ecosystem: Environmental > Terrestrial > Soil > Wetlands > Peat ...
CGCGAAGATGCGATCTCCTTCGGCCACGTCATCAGGCCCCACCGTGAACATGATGACGACGTGCGACTTTCCCCTGTGCGACATGCTTACGTCCTTTCAATAGCCGGAAACGCTGCCAACGAGACCTGCTCTCCTCTGTCCATCCAGTAGAAGAACCTACCTGCCTCCTGAGTCAAACGACGATCCGCGCCAGCTCGCGCCTCCGACATTGGCGGCGCACCCATTGAGGTCGGTCGGCGGCATGGGTTGGCGAGCGGCGAGTGGAACCTCGTCGGCGCAAGGCGGACCTTGTGATCCGACGCGTCGATTGCCAAGCCCAGAGCGAACGAGATGCCGACCGAGATCAGCACCGGAAGCTCCGTCGCAGGGTTCCAGGTCGAATCGCTGCTCGGCGAGGGTGCGATGATGGGCGGATTGTAGTCGATCGACGAATGCCGGTCGATCAGTGTTGAACTGAAACGGATATCAGCGCGTCGCCGGGTGAACAGCGCCTGCTCCACCGCCGAGACGCCCAGCGCGGTCGTCTCGGACATCGACACCCGCCACCGTGGGTGGGACTGTTGTGCATTATCGGGGCACAAGTGAATGCACGATTCTCAGAGAATGTAGTGTGCCAGTTCTGTAATTACGGAAATGTTGTTCTCGTGCGCGAAAGCGGATTTCGCTTGTGGGTGCGATCCCGCATCCACAAGCGGGCCAATTCGTCACCCGGTCGCACCTTTCGAGAAATGCGTGCCGAATGTAGCGTCCGGGTTTTATGGACCGGGGGGAACACCTGGGGAACACCAGACATACATCGCCGGCCCCGAATGGGCGCGAATGGGCGGACCGCAAGCAGTTCAAACGGGACCACGGATTTCACTGCGTCGCCTGCGGTTCGGGCGACTATCTCGAGGTTCACCACGTCCGGTAGGACAACGCCGGCGCGGGCCTCGAACCGGACCGGGACCTCCGCGTGCTGTGCGAGTCCCACCACGAACTCGCTCACGTCTACGAGAAGTCCGGGGACTACGGCGCGTTCAGGAGGAAGGGCACCCTGGTCCGCGCGACCGAGGCGATGATCACGGACGTGCGCGCCGGCCTGGTCCCGGTACCGGTGGGTCGTCCCGCCTCCCGTGCCCACGCCGCGAGGACGGTATCGGCCCGGCCGGCGAAGCGGACCGAGTGTAAGAGTTGCCCCGCCCGGGCAGGATGGCGCCGCCCGACCATCGGCCGTGCCGCAACGCGCCAGTGGGATCGGGCGGTCCAACAAACGGCTCGAAGCTCGGGGCTGAAGGACGAGAACGGCTACGGGGATTGCCCTGACATGACAACGCACCGTGCAACTGCCGTGCGAACGTGTCACTGCTGTGCCCGGGTCATCCGGGTCAACTGCGGCGGTGGCGCCAGCAATCCGTCCTGAGCGATCGCAAGGCTGCGATGCCTCTCCAGACTCCTTGGCTCATTACCTCGGGCCGCAGACCGGCCGAGGGTGACACTTCGTCCAGGCGCAGTCACCGACGGTGGCAAGGCTGCTTGGCGGCGCCGCGTCAGGTACGCAACGGTTCCGCGAACGACAGGTGACGATGTGATGCCGCTCCTGAAAGTCACCAGACGTGGTGCTCGCCGAGGTCATCGCCGCTGCGTAGGAGCCGGACGAGCACGGCCGGCGGAGACCGGAGTCGTCGTACGGGTCGCTGAAGATGTGGGCTCACCTGCAACGACAGGGCATCACGGTGGCCCGCTGCACCGGTGGAGCGGATCAGGTGGAACAAACGGTTGGGTCCGGTGTCACCCGGGCCGAGCAGGTCCGGACCACGATCAGCGACCCGGCCGCGGACCGAGCGCCGGACCTGGTGAACCGGCAGTTCCGGGTGTCCGGATCGAACGAGCTGTTCTTCGCCGACGTCACCTACGTGCCGATGGACACCGGGTGTTCGCCTGCACCGCGTTCGTGATCGACGCCTACGCCGGGACGATCCTCGGCTGGGAATGCTCGACCAGCAGAACCACTCGTGGCCTGGCTCACCGACGCCTGGACTCGCGTCCTACCAGTCGGAGTTCCGGCCTGCCGCGTGCCCGCATCGTTGCGCTGAGTTCGGGAGGTTCGCAGTTCGGTTGGGCAGTTTGACCTCGAGTGTGCAGTACCCGTTGGTGGAGGGTGCGGGCGATGGTCCGCTCCGCGGCCGCTGCCGCTCTGGCCCGGTCGGTCGCTGCTGTTCCGGTGGCGACCAGAGCGGGAATAGCCGGTAGCCAGCTGGCCACGGCGGTGATCGGGCGGGCCCGCAGCACCCTCACCACCGAGGTGACGAGGCCGGTTTCGCCGACGAACGCGGCTGTCATCACAGGGTTTCCAGCGGCGTCGCGGTAGGAAATGGCAACCGGTGAGATGACCACGGCGGCGTTGATGGCCGCCTGAAACGCGGCCCGACGAAACGGGACCATCGTCGTGCCGCAGCGGGTGGTGGCCTCGGGAAAGACCTGAACCCGATGGCCCTGTCGAAGCAGGACGGCAATTCGGTCAACTTGTGCGGGTAGTTCGCTGAGGCGATCACGCTTGATGAACAGTGCTCCGGACCGCCGGGCGAGGATGCCGATGACCGGCCATTGCGCGATTTCGGCCTTGGCCACCGGGAGCATCGATCCCGCGGACGCCAGCACCAGGACATCGAGCCACGAGACGTGGTTCGCCACTATCAGCGACGCTCCGGAGCGCGGGCCGCCCCGTTGCGACAGCCGGATACCCAAGGCCCGAAGGAGGAGTCGCGACGCGAGCGTCAACGCCCAGGTTGCGTGCCGGGTCTGTCGCTGTCCCGATCGCAGGGTGCTGAGAAGGATCCCCGACCCGCCGAGCAGCAACGCTCCGGTCGCCAGGAAGGCCCTGGCCACCGCTGAGCCGACCGTTCGCCGGCTTTGCTGTTCATTGCCGCTGACGCAGGACGCTTCGCATACCTCTCGATGACATTCGGTCGCCACGTCAGCCGGCCAACCTGCGGAGGTATCGGGGATTCGTCGTCTGCAGATCGAGCAGCAGCAGGAAATCCGCGGTACGGAACGCTTCGTCGACTGCTGGCGGACCACACACTTCGGCACCGAGCAGCAGGTATGCCTTGAGCAGCGGCGGCAGCACGGGTTGACCGGGTCGGAAAACCGGGCTGACGGTCAGCGGCGTACGCGGATCGCAGCGTCGGGATTGCGGGGCCAGGTGCCGGCGGCGCGCGACACTCCAGAACTCGGCGGCCGTGGCGTGCCCATCCGCGCGCAAGCTGATCGACCCGCAGCCCAACAGGTGACGATTGCCGGTTGATCGCATGTACTGAAGAATTGCGCTCCACAACAGGGAAATGGCCGTTCCTGTGCGGTGGTCCGGATGCACACACGCTCTGCCTGCCTCAACGGTAGTGGGCAGCATTCGTTCGAGTCGGGTCAGGTCGAACTCTTGCGCCGAATACAGTCCGCGGGCACGCGGAACCGAGTGATTGCGATGCGGCGGGAGCAGTCGGTAGGTGGCGACGACGTGCTCGGGCGGTTGGTCCAGGTGTTGGTGCACCGGTCGATGCCAGACGATCAGGTGGTCACAGTGCGCATCGAACTCGTCCGCGTCGATACCTGCTGGACCCGGCGTGCCGGCCCCGGTTTCGTTGGTGAAGACGTAGTCGCGCAGACACTGCGCTGCCAGAATGTCGTTGGATGTGGCCGCCAGCCCCACCCGGTAGGAACCGGATTTTCTCGTTGACAACTCGACTGACTCGGTCAGTAACTCGGTCGGCTTCACGTTCCCCCATCCTGCAGGGCAACGATGAGGGCGCGCCAAAGCTGGAATGGACGACAAAGGAGCTTTAGGTGAATATTCGACGCAGGCGCTCAGCGGCCGGTGGCCGATTGATCGGGAACCGTTGAATGGATCGGCACCATCCCCTGCGAATATGTGGTTCGGCCCGACCTGGGCGCCACCGGTTGGGTCATCGGCAATAGCAACCAGCTGCATATCGCGGTGATTCTCGATCTCATCCATCAGAGCCTCGATGCGTTCGCGAAGCTCCTGCACCTGCAGGCGTGTCCGGCTGATCGACGTCCTCCAGTTCATGGAGCAAGTCGTCGAGTTCGGCCACGGACGTCCACTGTTGCTTCGGATCCTCGGCGGCCCAATCATCTGTGATCTCGAAGTAGCGCTCCTGGATCTCTTGTAACGTCACCCGGTCTTCCTCCGATCGACGGCAGGCCGCATACCTTTTCAGCCGGTTCGATCAGCAGAACAAAACCATGGTGAACAGCAGGCAAACAATGGCTCGTCAGAACCTCCACCGGACAACCCACCAACGACCATTGTCAGCGACCCAAGTCCAGCAACTCCGTCACATCACTATCGCTATTCGTCTGGGCCATGCCGTCATGAGTCGGGTGTGACCGTCAACGGCCTGGATCTGCCAGAGCCATTCGTCATTGTTGGCTACGGCGAGGTTTGACGGCGGGGTTTGCGGAGTCGGCCGAGGTACGCAGCCGCCGCGTTGTGTCAGACACAACAATCCTATCCGACAGGTTGTGTGTGACATAATTAGGAGGTGATCAAGTGGACCCAGTCGGCTCGCAAGCACAGCATCGGCCGGGCGAGCGCCCGTTTCGCGATGCAAGCCGCCGGGGTCCCGGCGGCTTGCATCGGACGACGGGAAGCTGCTCTACGTCGCGGCCGACGAGCGTGGCCGTGAGCTTGAGATCATCGCGGTCCCGCTCGACGGCGGGGACCTGCTCGTCATCCATGTGATGCCCACCATTCTCAGGAGGAGGAACCGATGATCAATCCGGAGGACTACCGGGTCTCACCCGAGACTGTCGACGGTGGTGACGTCGACTTGGACGCCGAGGCGGTGCTCGGCCTGGACGGCCGGCGGATCACTGAGGCTGACACCCAGGCGTTCACCACGGCGCGGGGCGGCCGGCCGTCGTTGACGGGTGCGGGGACGCGTTCACCGCGGGTGTCGTTCCGGGTGCCCGAGCTGATCCTGCAGCGGGCGGAGCAGCGCGCCGAGGTTGAGCAGGTGAGCTTGTCGGTGTTGGCGCGTCGCGCATTGGAGCGGTATCTCGACGACGTGGCCGCGTCCTGACTCAAGTGTCGATCACCCCGCGGGTACCTTCGCAGCCTGGCGAGCAACACCTGTTGATCGCGGCCCGAAGCGGCTTCGAGGTCAGCGGGGCTACCCAGTGACTTCGTACCGGCCGATCGTGATCAGGGGGACTGCGCCTGCCGCTACCGGCGCCGCGATCCGCGCATGAACTGGTCGACAGCGGTCTGCTCGATTCCGTCCAGCAGTCCCGGGGCCACCAGGTCGCCGTTGATCAGCGTGGCGATGCCCTGGAGGGTTGCGAACAGCACGATCCCCGCGCCCTGTGGGTCGCCGGATTCGAGCACGCCCTGTGCCTGCCCCTGCATGATCAGGTCGTTCATCAGCCCGAACGGCGCGGCGGCGGCAGCGACGAGCTGGTCGGCGCCCTCGCGGTGCTTGCCGGTGAACATCAGTTCCAGCAGCGCGGCGTCCTGGGTGGCGAACCGCAGGTAGGCCGCCGCCATCGCGTGCAGGCGCGGCCCGAACTCCTCCCCGGTGGCGGCGAGCGCGGCGCGGAGTTCCGCGTCCAGCCGGGCGAATCCGGCCTCCGCGAGCGCGTCCAGCAGCGCCTGCCGGTCCGGGAAGTGCCGGCGGGGCGCGGCGTTGCTGACGCCGGCATCGCGAGCCAGTTCGCGCAGCGAGAGTTGCTCCGCGCTGTGTTCGCGCAGGGTGCGTTCGGCGGCGGCGAGCAGTGTCGCGCGGAGGTTTCCGTGGTGGTAGGGGGGCACCTGCTCACTATAGTCAGAATGTTGTCATTGACAGCATTGTTGTCGGCGCATACATTGTCGTTCATGACAACATTCACGACAGAACAGATCCCCGCCATGACCGGTCGCACCGTCGTCATCACCGGAGCGAACAGCGGCATCGGCCGCGCCGCCGCCCGTGCGCTCGCCGCCAAGGGAGCCCACGTCGTGCTCGCCGTCCGCGACCCCGCCAAGGGACGCGTAGCCGCCGCGACCATGACCGGCGACGTCGGCGTGCGACGGCTGGACCTCGCTGACCTCGCCTCGGTTCGCTCGTTCGCCGAGGACCTCAACGAGCCCATCGACGTGCTGATCAACAACGCGGGTCTGATGATCCCGCCGCTCGGCCGCACCGCCGATGGCTTCGAACTCCAATTCGGCACCAACCACCTCGGCCATTTCGCGCTCACTAACCTGCTGCTACCGCGGATCCGCGAACGGGTGGTCACCGTCTCCTCGAACGGGCACCGCACCGGCATGATCGACTTCGACGACCTCAACTGGGACCGCAAGCCCTACAAGGCGTTTCCCGCGTACGCGCAGTCGAAGCTGGCGAACCTGCTCTTCACCTTGGAACTGCAGCGCCGCCTCACCGAGGCCGGCTCGCCGGTGCTCGCGACCGCCGCACACCCCGGCATGGCGGCCACCAACCTCCTCGGGCACCTCGAGAACGAGCGGTCCCCGCTGAACCGGCTGCGCACGGCCGTCACCAGCCGGCTCTCGCAGGGCGACGATGACGGCGCGTTGCCCACGCTCTACGCCGCGGTGGCGGACATTCCAGGAGGCAGCTACGCCGGCCCGGGCGGTTTCTTGCAGGGACGCGGCGCGCCGAAGCTCGTCAGCCGGTCGAGGGCCGCCCGCGACGGCGCACTCGCCCGTCGCCTGTGGACGGCGTCAGAGGAACTGACCGACGTCACCTTCCCGCTGAACGCGACGAAGGCCTCGGCCGGCACACCCCGATGAAGGTTCGACATGAGCGTTAGTCGTTGCGACGGCCCGCACCACACTGAGAACACCCTGGCGTCAACCTTTTCGGACACCGTCATTGGTTCCAGGGATTCCGGGTGGTCAGCAGGATGTCGGGCCGGCCAAGGCTATAGCCCAGGGGTTGCCGTCACAGCGGACCTGCTGGCCCGACGGGGTTGCCGGCGCGGTGCGCCGGAAGGCTCTTGCGCTTCATGGCAACCTGAAGCCGATTGTCGAGTTTGATAAGTTCCATTACCTACTGACCTAGGTGATCAAAAGGAGTGCCATGGCACGAGGGCGGCCGTCCAGGGCGACCGTTTACGCGCGCCTGGACGCCGCTATCGCTGAACTCCATGACCGTCTGGGTGGACTGCCGACCCCGGATGAGGCCGCCGGCGTGTGGTCGGACATCTGGCATCAGGAGGCGCACCATTCCACTGCTCTGGAAGGAAACACACTCGTTCTGCGGGAGGTTGAGCAGCTCCTCGATCGGGGTCGAGCCGTAGGTGCCAAGCCGTTGCGGGAGTACATGGAGGTCAAGGGATATGCAGATGCGGCCCGGTGGGTGCACGCGCAGGCCCTGAATCCGGGGGACTGGCACGACGGCGGGTTGATCGCCGTTCAGGAGATCCGGCACGTCCACCACATGACAATGTCTCCGGTCTGGGTGGTTGACCCACACCGTGACACCGCCGAGCACGAGGGTCCCGGACAGTTCAGGTCGCACGACATCCGGCCGTTTTCCGCAGGAATGTCCCCGCCGACGTGGCCGTTGGTGCCGTCGATGCTGACGGGTTGGGTCGATGATGTCCGTGCGTCCGCGGAGGGCCTCGGATCAGCGGAGCCGCTCCAGGAAACGTTGGCGCGCTGGCATACCGGCTTCGAGCAGATCCACCCGTTTCTCGATGGCAACGGGAGAACCGGCCGGCTGGTGCTGAACCTCATGCTGGTGCGCCTGGGCTACCCACCTGTTGTGATCCTCAAGCGTCAGCGCGATGCCTACGTGCGCGGATTGCAGCGCGCGGACACCGGGGACGGTGGCCCGCTCGGCGAGATCCTCGCCCGAGCCATGTACGACAACCTGAACCGGTTCATCGTGCCAACCGTGGCGGGCCCGACGCGGCTTGTCCCGCTCGCAGCCCTGACAGACAAGGAATTCAGCATCGCCGCGCTGCGACAGGCAGCGCAACGTGGGCGACTCGACGCCATGCAAGGTCCGGACGGGATGTGGCGATCCTCCCGCCAGGCTTTGGACGCCTACCGCGCGACCAGGATGCGACGTCGACGATGACCAGCACTCGATGCATCGGGACGGATCCCGCGTCAGCTGGAGCCAACGCCTTGCAGAGCGGGCGGGTGCACGATTATCGGCGTTTCATGGCGCACTTTCCGCTGGGGTGGGCGACGCTGCCCGGGAATCGGTCGAGTCAGCCCTGTTTGCCCAGTTCCTGTCGCAGATGGCGGAGCCGCACCCGGAATCCTTGCCCCCGGGTCCTGCATTCCGCGCAGGGTTTGTTCACCGATGCCGCCGGCCTCCGGCGCACCGTCGGCGACGGGGCGTTCTTCGGCGGGTTGAACGGCACCGCACCGGCTGGGGATTCGCCGTGGGCGCGGCTCGGCGTCGCACCCGCCATCTGGACCGCGGAGCGGTACGCCAACGCCACCGCGCCGCTGGCCACCGAGGATGAGCGGCGCGAGGTGCAGCAGCCGCTGATCGCGTCACACTTCTCCAGCTTCTCCCGGAACACCGACTGGTTGTCGCTCGATCACGGCCTGGCCGTGATCGCCAGTCATGCATGATCGTTCGGCTACGACGGGGTGGTGCTGCTCCTGGACGAGCTGGTGCTGTGGCTGACGTTCATCATCACCGAACGGCAAGCCGCTGAGTGGTGAGGTGCAGAAGATCACCAAACTGGTGTAAGGCGGCCGCGGCCGGTTGGCCGTGCCGATCACCTCGTTCGTGGCCCGTCGGCACGACCTGCGTCGCTGGCTCGGCACGTCCACCGACGCCGGTGCGGACCAGGAAGCCATCGAGCGGGCCTTGGCGCATCAGTCGGGCCGGTTCGCCACGATCGTGCTGGGGGATGAGAACCTCCCGGCCATCGCCCATCAGCGGCATGTTGCTGCCGAAGGACGAGCAGGCCGCCGAGGCCCTGCGGCAGGCGCTCGTGCGGCCGGACCGCAGCCGCGCCGTCTGGGATGTCCTGCGGGACGGCGTCAATGCCAGCGAAGACCACCGCGAAGCCGATACCCGAGCCTTCCAGCTCACCTATCCGTTCTCCCCTGCCCTGATCGACACCCTGAAAAGCCTGGCCGGGTTGATGCAGCGCGAGCGCACGGCGCTCAGGTGATGCAGAAGATGTTGGTGGACAACGCCGATCGGCTGACCATCGACAGCGTCATCCCGGTCGGTGAGGCCTTCGACGACATCTTCACCGGCACCACCACCTCCTCGGACCCGCAGGTGACCCTGCGCTTCAAGTTGGCCCGCGACCTGTGGGCCGTGGCGGATCAACGGCAGCCCGAGCGCGAGGGCGAGGGCGAGGGCGAGGGCTGGCAGGATTGGCCGCCGAGCACCGGCACAACGCCGACGACATCGTCCTCCGCCGGGTGTTCACCACTCGGTCGAACTCCCCGCTGAGCGTCCGGACCGCGATCCAGCGGCGCGTCAACCGCAAGTTCCATCTGCTGCGGGCGCTCAAGCACGAGGGCATCGTCATCCCGCGGGCGAGGCGAACTTTGCGCTGGTAATGGTTGCCTTGCAATGCCTTCGCCCAAGCGCGGGGATGTGCAGGGGACAACAGCGAGCGCAGCTCCGGGGTCGGTGTAGCAGACCCGAAGGGCCGATGAGGCCGGCCCGATGGACGGCATTGCTCGTACCTGACCCTGATTGCCCGACGACGGGGCAGCCCCATGGGCGCCACCAGAAACGCCTGCCACGACCAGTCCCGAATGTTGCTGCCGTTGGGCCGGGTCGCGACGACCTGGCGGTACCGCAAAGGAAGCGACCAGCGTCCCGGTTCGTGTGCGTCAGCGCCCCGGTGGTAGTCGGCCAGCTGCAGCCGGCTCGCGGCCGCGGCGTCCAGCAGCACAGTCGCGTGCGGGTGATGCTGCACGATTTTGTTGGCCACAGTGCGCTCACCGCGCGTTCGGCCAGGTGGTGCACCGCCTACTCGGGGTGGTCGGCGGGCCGCTCGACGTACTCGTCGAGGGTGAAACCCGTTGCCGGGGCGAACGACACGGTGCCGTCGGCGCAGCGGGCGGTCAGCTCGTCCTAGATCGCCAGCGGCGAGGATCCCTTGACAAACCCAGCACCGCATCGGGTTTGCCAGCCAACAACGCGCCGATCCCTTCCGCGGCAAGGCCTGCGATCGCAGCGGTATCGGGGCGAATCGCGATTTCAGTGGGGCGAGGTGGCCAAGTCGGCCGGCCCGCAGGTCAGCTCGGTCAGGTCAACCGGCTCTCGTTCGATCATCGAGTTGCGCCCATCTCACTGAGCCGTCCGCTTGGGCAACTCGCGTGGTGCCTCACGTCAAGATGCCCGCGAAAGCTGATCGGTGCCTCACGTAGGAATGCCCGCGAACGCGGGGGTCAGCTGGCCTTGATCCGGATGCC